>Ga0210407_10000393_pt1 | contig 50625 bp, 43 predicted proteins | sample IncBWC27MmetaG_FD_150860 | JGI IMG/M metagenome (GOLD analysis project Ga0210407, IMG submission 150860) | Forest soil microbial communities from Barre Woods Harvard Forest LTER site, Petersham, Massachusetts, United States - Inc-BW-C-27-M | ecosystem: Environmental > Terrestrial > Soil >...
CACACGAGCGACAACAGCATGTGCTGTTGTCGCTCGTGTGTAATCGCGTTTTTCGAGGCCGAGGAAAACGTCTTTGAACTGGTTCATCCCCGCATTCGTAAACAGCAGGGTAGCGTCCCCATGCGGCACCAGCGACGAGCTGCGCACGCGTCGGTGCCCCTTGCCTTCAAAGAAGCGCAGGAAAGCTTCGCGGATCTCGTTGCCGCTCCAGGACTTTCCTTTTGCGTCGTTCCCCGTCATTTTATTGGTGCCGTTTCGGGCACGTCCGCCTCATCACCAAACAAATTTTCATGGTAGAAGTATCGCAGAGACCCGGACGAGCAGCAATCGACTCTCCGCGTGCCTCTTGAAACTGCCTTAAGGAGTCTCCGTCATGACAAGAGCAAAAAAAACGAAGAAGCTGCTTGTCGCTTCAGACTTCGCTGGAGATGGTGAACCCTACACCGAAGTCACCGTAACGATCTCCATTCGCATCCTCGGAGAGGGCGTTACGCGCTCGCGGCTCGCGGTCAACGTTTGTCCCGACCCAGCGCTCGAGCCTATGGCTCGCAAGTTGCTCAAGGCTCTCGAAAAGGAACACTTCGGCATCAACGAACACGGGCACTTTGGAGTTTGTCTGTCGGACAACTCCAATGGCTGGGAGGATTTGGAGGAGGACTACCCGAGGATCGAAGAGGAGGGCAATGGCCGCCACGACGGGGAGCGCTTGAAGGCGATGAACGCCTACATCAAAGAATCCGTGGACTGGGCGCTTACACTGCACCAGCAAGGCATGGAGGAAGCCGCCCGGAATGCTCAATCGCCCGGCAAAGGCTTGATCATGTGAATCGTTCAACCCCCGAGTGGAGCCCTTATAATACAAGTACTTCAAAAAAGAGTTTGACAAATGGTAATATCTGTGCTATAGTAGGTTGTGATAGCTCGACGCCAGCCAGTTCCATACTCCCGCTCTACGTTTTCCTCGCCTGCTTCTCCATCACTCTTCACCAAGAGAGCAAAATTTCGCTCTTTGTTTTCAAACACTTCCGAAGTCTTGCGCCAGCCAATCAACCATTCGTCCTTTATTTTCATGTTCTTGCGCACTCTTTTGCACTTTTTTGCACTCACCCAAACCTCAACTCGATTGTTTTCATTCGCTTGCGCACTCTTCGCCAGAAACCACCCGGGGTGGGGGTACCCCCCCTCTTCCCGTCTTTGCATCGGCGCCCAGCTGCCTATTCCAACTCCGGTTCCCCTTCGGGGATTTCTTCGCGGGTCAGCGCGCGAAGCTCCCGGCGTACCACATCTGCCGAAAACCCTGCCCGCAGTAGGCTGCCGTACATGGAGGCCATTTTCTTTTCGCCGATTTCGCCGCGATACGACCGCAGCTTGCGCTCGATGCGCTGGCGGATCATGGCGGCTTCGTCGGAAGTCTGCGCGACTTCTTCGAGGGCGGAGGAGATGTGGCGGTCGGGAATGCCGCGGGCACGGAGGTCACGGGCAACGCGGAATTTTCCTTGCTTGCGGGTTTCGGTGCGCTGGCGGGCGAATTGTTTGGCGTAACGCGCATCATCGATCATGCCGTTTTCTTTCAAGCGCGCCATTACTACTTGCACCAAGAGCTTGTTATCGCTGCGACGCTCCAGCTTTTGCTTCATTTCATGCACGGAGTGCGCCCGCCGCATCAGCGCGCGCACGGCGACCTCATACAATTCTTCTTCGGTTTCTAGTTGGCGGGGCCTTCCGAACATTCCGCAAGCATAGAGGAAGAAGTGGCGAGTGGCTAGTGGCGAGCGGAGAAGAGCGGCAGCCAGTCGCTACACTCCAAATGACTTGTGGGCGATCGGTGCTATTCGCTGGCGGGCTTGGCACCGGGGAGGCGGCTCTTCAGCAGCTTGATTTGGCCGTTGTGGTTGGCTTCGTGTTCGGTGACGTGGAACCACTTGCAATAGTTGTTCGTGGGACCCCATCCCCAGGTTTGGTCGACGGCCATCAGCCACTTGTCATCGCGTTTGCGAAATTCGCCGAGCGTTTTTTCGCGCGTGTCGCTCAGGAGGTTCAGATAGAAGTCGAGACTGTGCCCCTTGATGGCTTCCCGGGCAGGGCCGCCGAGTTCCTGGGGCACGCCCCATTTGTCTTTGAACTCTTTGGGCATCGTCTTCGGGGCCAGACCTTCAAAGGTGTTGAGCTGGTAGAAACTTTCCACGGCGGCCAGGTGCATCAGCAGTGCGCCAATTCTGTTGGCTTTGGCGTCAAGAAGAAAATCGAGGTCCTGCTGCGACATTCCTTTGACCGAATTCAAAACTTGCCAGCGCATGAACGCCATCATCGAGGTAAGGGTCCCGATTTCGAGCGAGTAGCCCTTCTTGGGGCCAACGACGGTGTTGGGCTCTTCGGGGTCTGGGGGTTGCGCGAGAAGAGGCAATCCAGAGAATCCCGCCGCGAAAACCGCGCTGGTCTTGAGAAAGCTTCGACGGCTGGGAAAGCATTCGGCTGGAAACATAGTGGTCTCCCATTAGAGAACCGCATGGCGTGTTCTGCAAGCAATGCGGGGATGATACAGCGGGGCATACCACTCAGCAAGCCCCGCCCATGAAATGACCGTCATGGGAACTACTTCTGCGTGCCGGTGGCGACGCTTGAAGCGGGCGGAGAAAGAGTGAGGAAGACGAAGAGACCCTTTAGTGAAACAAGAGCGAGAAACGCACCGATAGCGAGCGCTGGGGCCCAAGGTATCCAATTCCAGAAGGGACGGTCGATCATCGCCATAGACAAATTGTTGGGATCATAGAGCACGGTGACCGGCCAACCGACACCTTCGCCTTCGGCGACGAGTTTGCGCTCCTCGAAGCGCACCTTGTCGCCCAGCGCTTCAAATTCGACGATCGGCAGGTATACGGTGCGGCCGTATACGCCGTTGGAGCTGGGGTTGCGATGAGTGTGGAGCTCCCTACGCTGGAAGCCGACGATTTTGCCGCGGGTGCGGGCACCGTTCAAGAGAAGATAGACGTCGGATTTACCAGTGAAGTACGCGACGCTAAACAGAGCCACTGCGGCGAGCAGTTGCGGCAGGAAAGCGTATCGGAGAATTTTCGCGCGGTTAGCGAGCATCCACTCGACTTGTTGCTCGGGAAAAGGCATTAGGATGCACCGCGCCACACACGAGAATGGCTACTTACGGGCGAAGCGCTCGAAGTCGGCCATTTGGCGCTCCATTTCCTCGCGAGCGGAGTCGGAGGCGGAGCGGATACCCTGAATGCGCAGCTTGAATTCGTCGGCGTTGGAGGCGCGCGCGAGAGCTTCGTCGAGAGTGATGAGCTGCTTGGAGTAGAGATCGAAGAGCGATTGATCGAATGTCTGCATGCCGTATTGGCTGGTGCCGGCGGCGATGGCGTCGTGAATCAAGCGCGTTTTATCCGCGTTGATGATGCAATCGCGGATGTATCCCGTGGCAATCATGATTTCGACGGCGGGAACGCGGCCTTTGTCGTCGGCGCGGCGAACGAGGCGCTGGGAGACTACGGCTTTCAGCGTGGCGGCAAGCTGCAAACGAATCTGTTTCTGCTCCGGAGGCGGGAAGACCGCAATAATACGCTGAATGGTTTCCGTCGCGTCGAGAGTGTGCAGAGTGGACAGCACCAGGTGGCCGGTTTCGGCAGCGAGCAGCGCGGTGGAAATGGTTTCCAGGTCGCGCATTTCGCCGACCAGAATCACGTCGGGGTCCTGACGCAAAGCAGCGCGCAAGGCGGTCGAAAAGTTTGCGGTGTCCACTTCGACTTCGCGCTGGTTGATGAAACTTTTTTTGTCGCGGTGCAGAAACTCGATGGGGTCTTCGATAGTGATCAAGTGGTCGGCGCGGTTGGCATTGATGCGATCGATCATGGCCGCGAGCGTGGTGGACTTACCGGAACCGGTGGTTCCAGTGACCAAAATCAGCCCGCGCTGTTCTTCGCAAATCTTGTTGATGACCGAAGGCAGATTCAATTCGTCGGTGGTGCGAATTTTCGTGGGAATGACGCGGAGCACCATGCCAACGTTGCCGCGCTGCTGAAAGACGTTGACGCGGAAGCGGCCCAGGCCCGCAACGCCATAAGCCATATCCAATTCCGCCGTTTCCTTGAACTTTTGCTTCTGGCGGTTGGTCATCATGCTGAAAGCCATGGAGAGCATTTCTTCCGGGGTGACGCGCGCCACGTCGGTTTGGGCGGCGAGCAGGCCGTCCACGCGCAGGTATGGGTGGTTGCCGACCTTCAGGTGCAAGTCGGAGGCTTTGTTTTCGACCGCGCGGCGGAGAAGATCGTCAATGCTAATAGCCATGTCGTGTGAACCCCGCAAGAATGCAGCTAATACGCGACACTAGCATCGGCAGGAAGAGCGGGCAAGAAAACCGCGCAGGCCAGTTGCGCGCTAGTTACCTGTACGAAAGACGGGCCGTCCTAAGCTGGAAGTTAAGTCTTGGTGGCGAAGAGAGAGAAGGCTCAGGCTTTTTTCAAATAGAGAGAATCGTAGAGCAGGCCGGCGACAAATCCTCCGGCCAGAGGGCCGACCCAGTAGACTCCCTGATGCGCCCAGTGCGTCGCGGCCAGCGCAGGTCCAAAGGCCCGCGCGGGGTTCAAAGCGGCACCGGTGAGCGGCCCGGCAACGAGAAAGCCGAGCGTAATCGACAGGCCGATGCCAAAGCCGGCGATGGAGCGAAACGCGCCTTTTTCATCGACGGCAGTAGCAAAGAAGGTGAGCACAAGAAAAAAGGTTGTCACGCCTTCAAGAGCTATGCCGGCCCAAACCGGAAAATCACGAGCAAGCTCCGGCGCGCCGAGAGCGATGGCGCGCCAGGTCTCTTCGGGGATTACGGCTTTCAAGAAAAAAGCGGCAGCCGTCGCGCCCGCCAGTTGCGAAGCCCAATAGAGGAAGGCTTCGAAAGTGCCAATGCGCTTGGTAACCCAGAAGCCGATGGTCACGGCGGGATTGAAATGTCCGCCGGAGATGTGACCGAGCGCGGAAACCATGATGGCGATGGTCAGGCCGTAGGCAAGCGCAATGCCAAGAAGCCCGAGGCCGCCCGCGCCATGCAAATACTGATCCGTGCAGACCGCGCCGGCGCCGAAAAAAATCAGCGCAAATGTTCCCAGGAATTCCGCGATCAGCTTTTGCGACATGCTGTACATCGTTGATCCTCCACGCCTGGAACGGAACTCACGCTGGATTCGAACGGCTGCATTCTAGCCGGAATGCCGCGCGGAGCGCCAGCTAAGAAGGGGCAAATGGTGCGGGAATCCCAGGACGACAACACTTGCCGCGCGTCTTTAGCTTGTTGTTAGTGAGAAACGGCGGCAACTGGTGCGTTTACCGGAGTGAGCCAGTTGTGGCGATCGGGCTTTGTGCCGCTGGTTAGGGCGAAGAACTCTGCCTGCAGCCTCAGAGTTATGGGACCGGCGACACCCTTGCCGACTTGGATGTGATCGACAGAGCGGATGGGAGTGATTTCGACGGCGGTGCCAACGAAAAACACTTCATCGGCGATGTAGAGCATTTCGCGGGGGATGACGGATTCCTTTACGGGGATGTGCAGGTCTTCCGCCAGCTTCGTAACGGCGTCGCGCGTGATGCCCGGCAAAATGCTGGTGGCAAGAGGTGGAGTGTAAAGCACGCCGTCGTGAACGAGGAAAACGTTCATGCCCGAGCCTTCGCTGACGTGACCGTCGGCGTCGAGAGCGATGCCCTCCGCGTAGCCGTTGAAGCCGGCTTCCATGCGAATAAGCTGCGAGTTCATGTAATTCGCCGCAGCCTTGGACATGGCGGGGAGAGTGTTGGGGGCGATGCGGGTCCAGGAGCTGACGCCGACTTCAACACCTTTCGAAAGAGCTTCCGGGCCAAGATAGGCACCCCAGTTCCAGCAGGCCATATAAATATCGATGGGAGAATTCAGCGGATTCACTCCGACTTCGCCGTAGCCGCGCAGCACGATGGGCTTCACATAACAGGCATTCAATTTGTTCAGGCGGACCAGTTCGCAAGCGGTGTTGGCAAACTGATCGACCGAATAGGGAAGCTCCATGCGGTAGATTTTCGCGGAGTTGATGAGCCGCTGCATGTGCTCGCGGAGACGGAAGATCGCGGGGCCCTGCTTGGTATCGTAGCAGCGGATGCCTTCGAACACCGCGGAGCCGTAGCTCACCACGTGCGAAAGGACGTGCAGCCTGGCGTCGTCCCAATTGATCCATTTTCCATTGTGCCAGATCTTGTCGGTCGCCTGAATCGGCATAGTTGCTCCCTATTCGAACTGCCAGCCGCCGTGGTACGCACTAAATCGCAGAATACGGTACGCGTGCGCGATGCGTCAATGTGCGGTCTGTGCCAGGAGAGGATTCGTCAGAACCAATTTGGCGCGCCACTCCGCGATCATCCCTACTGGCTGGCCTTGGACGGCTGAGCGGAACTCGCTGGCCGCTCCAGAGAGCGGAAAGCGGCTTGCGCTTGTTTCAGGATATCGCCATTGCTATTTTCCCAGGCACCCAAAAGAAAAAAAGGCAGCGCAGTGGCCAAGGCCCAAAGCTTGGCCTTACGTGGAATCTTAACTTCAGGCTCCCAGCGAAAGAGCTGCGCCGCGACGAAAAACGTGAGAAGCGCCCAGCTGGCGAGGGCCAAAATTTGAATCGAGAGTTTCCAGACAGGGAACGATTGATAGAGTGCACTCTGGAGCGCGGTAACAAGATAAGTGGCCGGCAAGAAGAGGCCGACGTGTTGGACGGAGTTGGGCAAATAGGCAAGAGGGAAAGTGGCGCCTGAAAGAAAGATCAAAGGCAGCCAGATGATTTGGTTGAGGACTTGAGTTTCCTGCATGGTATTGGTAACGCTGGCGACGACGAGGCCGAGAGAGCCGAAGGAAATGGTGCCGACGGTGACGAGCACGGCGAGCGAGAAAAGATTGCCGAGGCTGGGAACATGGAAGACGACTCTGGCCAAAAATAGCTCAATGGAAACGGTCGGAAGGGTCAGGACGAAATTTGCAAGGAGGCTGGAGGCAAGCATATCCGTTGCAGTGACGGGCGTGACGTGGAAGCGGCGCAGGATTCCCTGCTCGCGGAACATCACGAGGGCGGCGCTGAGCCCCCAGAAGCTGCCCATCACGTTGAAGGCGATGACCGGGCCGAGAAAATAGCTGACAGCACGGGGATTGCCTCGAGCGAAAATACCACCATAAAGAAAGAACATGCCGAGCGGAAAGACCACGCTGAAGAAGAAAAACATTTTGTTGCGCATCGCAAGCAAAATGCGCGTGCGGGTCAAACTGACGAAATTACTCAATCGCGTAGCCTCCTTCCGGTCATTTCGATGAAGACGTCTTCAAGAGAAGGCGTGGCAATTTCGAGGCTGATAAGTTCGTTACCTTCGGCTTCCAGATGCTTGACGAGAGAGACGATGGCTTGCGGCGGGCGCACGGAGTGAAGCACGTAAGCGCCGTCCACCTCGCGCGCATCGGCCACACCTTCGAGACTCTTCAGCGCGCCGTTGGATTCCGGCTTGGAGAGGCGCACCTCGATGCGAGTGGCTCCGCCGGAGTGGGCTTTCAACTCGCGGGGCGTGCCCAGAGCGATCACTTTGCCATGGTCCACGATGGCGACGCGGTCGCACAGGCGCTCGGCTTCCTCGATGTAGTGAGTGGTCATCAGGATGGTTTTTTTCTCGTGGCGCAGTTCCTCGATGATGTCATAAATCTCACGGCGAACCTGGGGGTCGAGTCCGGCGGTTGGTTCATCGAGGAATACGACTTTCGGATCGTTGACGAGAGCCATGGCAAGGGCGAGGCGCTGTTTCTGGCCGCCGGAAAGCTGGCTGTAAAAGGCGTTGCGCTTATCTTCCAGGCCAAAACGTTTGAGTAATTCTTCAGGTTTGCGGCCACGTTTGTAAAAACTGGCGAAGAGCCGCAAGGCTTCCATCACGCGCAACTTGTCGGGAAGGGAAGTGGATTGGAGGGCGGCGCCAATCTCATGCTTGAGGGCTGCCGATTCCCGTTGCGGGTCAAGGCCGCAGACGGAGACGCGGCCGCCGTCAGGATCACGCAGGCCTTCCAGAATCTCGACGGTGGTGGTTTTTCCAGCGCCGTTCGGCCCGAGCAAGCCGAAGACCTCGCCTTGTTCCACGTTGAAGCTGACGCCGCGAACGGCTTCGACGTCGCCGTAGCGCTTGACGAGGTTCTCCACTTGAAGAATGGGACCGGCCATGGTCGTTGCCCTCAACCACCGAAGGGCGGAATTGAAAGAGGTATAGCATACCGCAGATAGACGCCCAGCTTGTAACGAGGGGACGAACAAACCCGCGGCTTCACTTCCGAATACGCTTCTTGCGGGTCTTGTGTTTCAGAATGGATTTAACGGGCGGCTTCCAGAGGTGGCGCTTCAGATCAACACGAGACTCGAGGATTGTGACGCCTTCGCTTTCGAGGAGCTTTCTTTGCAGGGAAGCATAAGGCTCGCGGATAAGGATTTTGCCGCGCTCACCGATGACGCGATGCCAGGGAATGCCTTTTCCGGAAGGAGTCGCGGCCATGGCGCGTCCGGCGCTGCGAGCGCCGCCGCGCAGGCGCAGAGCCTTAGCGAGGGCTCCATAAGTTAGAACCCTTCCGCGAGGAATGCGTTGTACGAAGCGAAAGACAGGATCCCAAGACATTTTTGAAAACAGGCTCCAAGGAGAGCTGAAAGAAAACTCGTGCGTCATCGTAGGTGTGTGTCGCAGCGAGAACAAGAGAAAAATGCCGGCGCCGGGTTTAATGGAATAGCCATTGCTGCCGATCAGTCTAGTAGCTGAAGGGAAGAACAAGCATCTAATCAGACAGCGAGCGGCAAGATGGAGCGGCGCGATGAAAGCGGGATGCGAAACTTCGATGAAACACAGCAAAAAAAGTGATAAGCATTCGCGCCGCGTTTCCACTACGTTGGACGCGTTACTGATTGGATGCAACTTTTTGGGAAAACACGTGTCTAATATTGTAGAGTGTAGTGGAAGGGAAGTACACTACACCGCGCGATCGAAGTTTTGAGGTGATGTCGTGGCTTTTGTCCGCCGCAAAGGGAACTCGCTCTACCTGGTGCACAATGTGCGCCGCGGCGGAAAAGTGCGCCAACTGCATCTGGCCCGGCTCGGAACCCACGCGCGAATCACCGATCACCTGGTTCGCGAAGTTTCCAAAAAGCATCCTTTTGTGGAGCTGAACTGGAAGGCGCTGCGCGAACAATTGAACGGCCAAGTGGACCTGGCAAATCCCAACTCGCCTGCGGTCCATAAACTTGTTTCCTCTCTTCGAGCTCTCAATCTCGAACTGGCGGACCTGTTTCCGCCGCTTCTCCGGATTTCTGAATCACCCGTGGTGGCGCGGGAGCTGGTTGTGCAATTGCGGCTCCTGCAGTCCACCCTTCAGGTCAAGCTCGAACAGTTTGGCCGTGGACGCGTGCGATTCGGCAACGCGAACTCTGTTTCGCGGGCTCGCTAGGAGGCGGTCATGAACGAAACCATCCTGCCACTCGACCCCAGCAAGCGCAGCACGGACACCGTCGATTTCCAGACCGCGCTGCAAGGGAAAATTGTCGGACAGGAAGAGGGTGTCCAGGCTCTGGTGGACCTGTATCAGGTCTTTCGCGCCGGATTGAACTCGCCAGGCCGCCCGGTAGGGAACCTGTTGTTTCTCGGACCGACCGGCTCGGGGAAGACCCGCATCGTGGAAGCGGCCGCCGAGATTCTCTTTGGCGACGCTCGCTCGATCATCAAGATCGATTGCGCGGAATTTCAGCACTCTCATGAAATCGCGAAGCTGATCGGCTCGCCGCCAGGGTATCTGGGGCATCGCGAAACACATCCACTGATCACTCAGGAAGCCTTGGCGCAGTATCACAAGGATGAATTGAAACTGAGCTTCCTGCTCTTCGATGAAATTGAAAAGGCCAGCGATGCCCTGTGGCAGTTGCTGTTGGGAATGCTGGACAAGGCTGCGCTGACCCTGGGTGACAACCGAAAGGTGGATCTCTCGCAAACGGTGATCTTTCTGACTTCTAACCTGGGCGGCGGTGAGATTGCCGAACTTATGCAAGGCGGAATGGGTTTCGTGCAGCCGACGGACAAGCCCGTCAGTGGACTGGACGAGAAGGTGGAACGCACGGCAGTGGAAGCGGCACGCCGGAAATTCTCGCCGGAATTCATGAACCGCCTCGACAAGGTAGTGGTCTTCCACCCGCTGCAGCGAGAGCAGCTCCAGGAAGTCCTGGACATCGAACTGGGACAGGTGCAGCAGCGGGTTCTGGACACTGCCAAAGGGCAGTTTCTCTTTCGTGTAACCGAGGCTGGACGCGACTTCTTGCTGCAGGAGGGCACCGACCAGCGTTACGGCGCCCGGCACTTGAAGCGCGCGATCGAACGGCACGTTGTTTACCCGCTGGCGAACCTGCTGGCAACGGATCAGGTCACCTTGGGCGACCTGGTACGAATTGATTGGGACGAGAGCCACAAGCAGCTCACGTTCGTGCGAGAGGGTGAAGGAGCGCTGGTGCAGGCGGCCACGCAGGGCGCAGGCGCCAAGGCGGCCGCCGTGGAGGCGAAGGACGGTAAGTCCATAGATGCGCCGACAGAGGCCGTAGCGGAAGAAAGGAAGTCTCGTGCAGCGCAGCCCGGCGGAGGCTCAGCAGCACCCGCGCAAGGACGCAAGAAACAAGATCGGTGAAATACTTAAAGCGGCACTTTAGTTTTCACCGGGGAACCAGTCGAAAAACCCGCCCCTTTTTGTCGTATGGCAACTGACACAAACTGTTTCATGGCTCTCAATTTTGCACAGGGATGAAACAGTGTCTCAACGAGTGAGACACCTTTAACACTTTCAAATACTGTATGTTGTTGAGTTTGCGCCGTTTTCCGACCCCCTAAACTGTGGAAAAGATTGGCATCCCCCATGCAGTACGTCAAGGAGGCGTGAAGTTGAGACGCGCCGCGCGTTTGGGGGAGCTAGACGCGAGAAGGGTTGATGAAATGAAAGCTGCCGTCCGCCATCAACTGGATCCAACCATCCGCAGCACGGACACTTGTGATTTTCACTCTTCCTTGCGCGCCAAGATTGTGGGGCAGGAAGAGGGTGTGCAGTCCCTGGTGGACATGTTTCAGGTGTTTTGCGCCGGATTGAATTCGCCCGGCCGTCCGGTGGGGAACCTGCTTTTCCTGGGTCCGACCGGATCCGGAAAAACACGCATCGTGGAAGCGGCCGCGGAGATCCTTTTTGGGGACGCTCGCGCGGTGATCAAGGTTGATTGCGCGGAGTTCCAGCATTCCCACGAAATTGCCAAGCTGATAGGCTCGCCTCCGGGCTACTTGGGCCACCGTGAAACCCATCCCTTAATCACGCAGGAAGCCTTGGCGGCAAGCCACACTGAAAAACTGAAGCTCAGCTTCCTGCTTTTTGACGAGATCGAAAAGGCCAGCGACGCCCTGTGGCAGTTGCTGCTGGGAATGCTGGACAAGGCCACGCTCACGCTGGGCGATAACCGCCGTGTGGACCTCTCACAAACGGTCATCTTTCTGACGTCGAACCTCGGAGGGGGAGAAATTACCGAACTCATGCAGGGGGGCATGGGCTTTGTCCGGCCAACGGATAAGCCTGCTACTGGCTTTGATGAAAAGATCGAACGTACCGCCGTGGAAGCGGCACGCCGCAAGTTTTCGCCGGAATTCATGAACCGGCTCGACAAAGTGGTGGTGTTCCATCCACTGAGGCGCGAGCAGCTTGAGAAGGTGCTGGAAATCGAACTTGGGCAGGTGCAGCAGCGCGTCCTGGAAACCGCCAAGGGGCAGTTCCTGTTCCGCGTGACCGACACCGGCCGCGACTTTCTTTTGCAAGAGGGTACGGACCAGCGCTATGGCGCCAGGCACCTCAAGCGTGCCATCGAACGCCATGTGGTGTATCCATTGGCGAATTTGCTGGCGACCGAGCAGGTTCACCTTGGTGACCTGATTTGCATCGATTGGAATAAGGAGCAGGACCGTCTGACCTTCATTCGCGAGGGTGAAAACCTGGCAATCCCGGCGCGCAAGGCGGAACCCGTTGTTCCCGCGCGCACAGGTCCCGCGAAGAGCGGCAAATCTGCGGATGCGCCCGGCGTGACGCTTTCGCCGGAACCTACGCCGCGCATGGCGCGCTAAATCCCAAATTTTTCTGTTCATTTTGGCCCGGGTGGATTGCTGCCCGGGCTTTTTCTTTTCCTTCCTGTCAGATGCTAGAGTAACCTTGAAAAGAAGATAGCCATCGTACCTCACAGGGCTTTCGGAGGTTGTCTTGGGCATCCGTGGGTCAAAACTGAAAACTCTGAACGTGACCGCCTGGCGAGTGCCGTTCGCGCGGAATGCCCACAGGGGGTTGGCGGCCGGGTTCCTCCTGGGTGTTTGCTTGTTCTTGGTTCCGGGCGCGTCGGCGCAGCGAACGCAACTCAAACCGGGCTGGAACAAGTTTTCTCCGCAAGACGACATATCCCTGGGCAAGCGAGCTGCCACGGATGCGCAGAAACAATTGCCGCTTTGCAACGCGCCAAAAGTCGATGCTTACCTGACACAGTTGGGCACGCGCCTAGTGCAAAAGCTTCCTACGGGCGGAGCGCAATACCCGTTCGAATTTCATTGCGTGAATGACAAGGCCATCAACGCGTTTGCTCTGCCCGGCGGGTACGTGTTCATAAACCGCGGCGCCATCGAGGCTGCGGACAATGAAGCGCAGCTCGCCGGAGTGATGGCTCACGAGTTGTCGCACGTCGCTCTCCGTCATGGCACGAACCAAGCAACCAAGGCGATGCTGGCCCAGACAGGACTGGGGATCTTCGGCGCCGTTTTTGGTGACACCACGGGAGGCGCGCTGCTGACGGAACTCGGGAGTTTCACGGCCGGAGGCGTACTGCTGCGCTATTCGCGGACGGCTGAATCGCAAGCCGATGTCATGGGCACCCAGGTCCTCTATGATGCGGGGTACGATCCGCGGGCCATGGCGCAGTTTTTCGAAAAGCTCGAAGCGGAGACGAAAGGGAAGAACCCTCCGGAGTTTTTCTCGGATCACCCGAATCCGGAGCACCGCGTCGAGCGCGTCGATGAGGAAGTCGAGAAGCTTGGCGGCGCTCCTGCAAACGCCAGGCGAGACTCCGCTGAATTCGAAGCCATTAAGCGCGAAGTCCTGGCCTTGCCGGTGGTGAAAAAGCCGGTGCCCGGAGTTGCCGGCCCCGTCGCTCCCCCGACGCCGCCGTCCCGCAACTTCTGGGAATATCAGGCGAGTTCGTACACGCTTAAGTATCCGGACAACTGGAAAAAGTACCCCGACAGCGATGGTGGCGGCGTCTCGTTTGCTCCGCAAGGCGGGTTCATCGATGACGGCAGCGGCCATAGCAGCCTTGCCTACGGGCTGATTATTGGTGTGGCGCAGGCCAAGGGTAATTCCAACGACGGAAATGCCCTAAACAGTGGGACGAGCCAGGTGATTCAGGATCTTCAAAAGTCGAACCCGAGCATGAAAATTACGCGGCAAGGCGAGCACCTACGCGTTAACGGTCAGCCGGGCCTTTCCACATATCTAAGCAATCTGTCTCCGGCCGGCGGGCAGGAAACGGATTGGGTTATCACCGTATTGCGTCCCGAGGGTTTGGTCTACTTCGTGTGCGTCGCCCCGCAATCCGCCTACGACAATTACGACAAGACGTTTTCGTCCATCCTGGATTCGGTCCGGTTCATAAAATAGAAAGAAGTTTCAGCGCGAAGAGACAGAGAAAGCAGAGCAGAAAAGCACGAAAAGAGTTCTGAAAGAGAAAAGGGCGTCCCAGTTGGGACGCCCTTTCGCTTTGACTTGCGCTTGCGAAGTTAGCTAGTTTCCGTCGCCGCCGAAGAGGAAGGGCAGGACGGTTGTGCCTTCTTTGCGTACGGAGAGGAGTTCGTTCGGGTCGATCCCCAGCGCCTTCAGGATCGACGGCGCAACTTGAGATGTGGCCACAGGACTCTTCACCACTTTGGCACTCAGGCTTGGGTTAGAGACGATGAGGCCAACATGCGTGTCGCCGAAGCTGAAACCACCGTGTTCGGCATTTTTCTTGGAAGAACCTGTGTAGGTCGTGCCGTAGATCGGCTGCACCAGGACATCGGGCGTGGCGTTGTCGGCCAGCGGGTCGTTGAACTTGAGTTTGATCTCATTGCCAGCCAGTACTTCATCGATGAAGAGCGCGGGGGCGTTGGCATTCAGATAGGCCGCAACCGCATCCGTTTGGCTCTGGTCCTGCAGCCAGATCAGTGCGATATCGTCGTCCTGAACGAACCCGCATGGGCCGGTGCTGCAGTTGTTGGCGTTGGCGATGGCGACAACCCCTGGATCGCCGGTGGCGCCCTGCTTCACTGCGAGAGCTGCAACGAGGTCGGCAAAGTGGCCCGGCTTGTTGACCTTCGCCGGATTGATGGGCGACTGCCCGTGCTTCGCGCTGACGATAAACAGAGTGGAATCGTAGATGTGCTGGGCCTTAAGCGCATCGATCATACTGCCGAGGGCGACATCCGTTTTCTGCAGCGCGTAAGCTAGGACAGCGGTCGGAGTTCCCGCGCCGTCTGTGTATCCTCCCGGCTTCCCGTTAAAGAGGGTATCCGCCACGCAACTGCCGTCGGAGTTGTCCTTTGCCAGCTTCTGCCCAACGCTGACGGCCTGGAAATTCATCCCGAACACTGCCGGGACACCTGGTCCGGGCGTGCCATCGTGTTTCAGCCCCTTGATTTCGTTGAGGATTCCTTGAACCTTTAGTGCGTCATTGTTTACGGAGCAGACGACGCTCACGGTGTTATCGAGTCCACCGACGTTGGTGATTTCCGGAGTGTAGAGATCATCGACGCCTTTACCGGAAGGGCCGTTGACGAGGTCATAGGCGGGGTGCTTGTCGGCCCATGCTGTGTGTCCTCCATTAGCCTTAATCACTTCGAAGACGGTGTTGCTCTTCATTGCGGCGTGGGGAAAGAGCCGGGCGCACTTGCCGTTCTCGTCCAGGTGATTTGGCAGTGCCGCGGGATCAATAACGTCCAGCGAGACGGGAGGGTTGCCCGCGTACTTGTCGACGCTTTCATCGAAAACCTGCATGTTGCCGGGCTGTCCCGAGCAGGTCGTGTTGGCGGGGTCGAAAATGCCGCGATTGTAGCTGACGTCATAGAATAGGCCGTGGCTGACAGGTGATCCACCCGTCACCAAAGCCAGAAGACCGGGGAAAGAATCTGAGTTTGCCGGTGTCCGCGCGTTGGAATAGGTAATGCCATGGCCAGCCAGCTCCGCTAGGGCGGAGTTGTGGTGCGCGGAAACATAGTTCACCACATCAAGCGCGTGCAAACCGTCAATGCTGATGAGAAGGACATGCTTAATCTTGTGCCCTTCGCCGAGTTCGTCGGCGGATGCCGGAGCCGGAATCGTGGCGCCGATGAGCCCGATTGACAGAGCTACTGCTAGCAATCTTTGTTTCAAGTGAATCTCCTTTGTTGGGGACAGAGGATCGAAACCGTTATCCCAGCGTAGAGACTAGGCTTGTCGTGTTACAAGATGGAGAATGCTTCGTGTCGGTCCAATGAATCGCCGAAGAGGGAGAGCTATTCCGACAGGATCTCGCGTTTGAATCGGGAAGTACCAGAGTTACTAGGAGCACCCTTAAGGCACCGTCTGGCTTCCTATTTGCCTGCAGTGCCGAAGTGCATGCTTGCCTTGGAGGGAGTCTTGGGTCAGTCCGCTGCTTCGCTGCGCGGAACCGCCGGCTTCCAGCGCAAAATCGGTTTGCGAGCGGCGCCGACTTCGTCAAGGCGGCGGACTCGCGTGGTGTGCGGCGCGGTCTTTACAATTTCCGGCTTCGTTGCGGCTTCCTCGGCGATGGATTTCATCGCGTCGATAAACAAATCACATTCTTCCTTGGACTCGGATTCCGTCGGCTCGATCATCATCGCTCCCGCCACAATTAACGGAAACGCAGTAGTGTACGGATGAAAGCCGTAGTCGATCAATCGCTTCGCAATGTCCATAGTGTTCACGCCGTTTTTCTTTTGAATGGCGTCGCTGAACACCACTTCATGCATGGAAGGCAGGGAATAGGGCAGTTCAAATACGCCTTCAAGCCGCTTTCGAATGTAATTCGCATTTAGCACCGCGTCTTCCGTGGCCTGCCGCACTCCCGGGCCGTAGGCGAGGATGTACGCCAGCGCGCGAACCAGCACCCCGAAATTGCCGCTGAAGGCTTTTACGCGGCCAATCGAATCCGGCCGCACGGGTTCGAGCGCAAGCCTGCCGCCTTCTTTTTCTACCAAAATGGGCACCGGTCGGAAGGGTTCGAGGATTTTCTTCATCGCCACTGGACCTGCGCCTGGACCACCGCCGCCGTGCGGCGTCGAAAACGTTTTGTGCAGATTCAGATGCATGACGTCGACGCCAAGATCTCCCGGACGTGTCACGCCCGTCAGCGCGTTCATGTTGGCGCCGTCCATATAGAGCAGCGCGCCTTTGGCGTGCAGAATCTGCGCAATCTCCGGAATGCGTTGCTCGAAAATTCCGAGCGTCGAGGGATTGGTGATCATCAGCGCCGCAACGTCTCCGGTCACCAGGTCGCGCAGCTTATCGACATCGATCTGGCCGTGCGATTCGGACTTGATGTTTTCAACTTCATATCCCGCGATCACCGCCGTCGCCGGATTCGTTCCGTGCGCGGAATCCGGAATCAAAACCTTCTTGCGCGGATTCCCCTGCTTCTGCAGATAAGCGCGGATGAGCAGCAGCCCGGTCATTTCTCCGTGCGCTCCTGCGGCGGGCTGTAGCGTGATGGCGTCCATGCCGGTTATTTCCAGGAGGCATTGTTCCAGCAGCCGCATGATTTTCAGGCAGCCTTGCGAAAGCTCTTGCGGCTGATAGGGATGCTCCGTGGCAATGCCGTCGAGCCGGGCAACGAATTCATTGACGCGCGGGTTGTACTTCATGGTGCAGGAGCCTAGCGGATACATCCCCAGATCAATGGCATAGTTCCATGTTGAAAGACGCGTGAAGTGGCGGAGCACTTCAATCTCGCTGACTTCGGGAAAACCTTCGATGCCGGCGCGACGGTGACTTGCGCCGAGGGCCTTGGCGGGATCGGTGGCGGGCACGTCGAGCGGTGGCAATTCGAACGCGCGCTTTCCGGGCGAGGACTTCTCAAAGATGAGTCCTTCGCTTTGATTGGTGTGGCGCGAGGCTTTTTTTATTTTTTTGTCCATTTTTCTTTTTAACTAGTAGGGGCGCAGTTGCACCCCTGCCAAAGGAAGTCTTCCTTTAAATCGGCCGCTCGAGCGCGCGCTTCAACGCGCCTGCAAATCGCTCAATTTCCGCGCGTGTCGTCGTCTCCGTGACGCACACCAGGGCATGCTTGGTCAATTCCGGGTACGGTGTGCCCAGCGCGAGCGGTCCAATAATTTTTTCGCGCAAAAGCTGCGAGTTCAGGATTTTCACCGAGCGCGGCATCTCCACCGTGAACTCGTTGAAGAATGGGGCATCGAACGTGCGCCGGACGCCGGGAATCTTCAGCAACTCCGAGAGTGCGAACTGGGCCTTGGACAAGTTTTGCTCCGCCATCTCGCGCAGGCCTTCCTTACCGAGCAGTGTCAGGTGCACCGTTGCGGCCAGCGCGCAAAGCGCCTGATTCGTGCAAATGTTGGACGTGGCCTTCTCGCGCCGGATGTGCTGTTCACGCGTCGCGAGCGTGAGCACGAATCCGCGCTGGCCTTCGGAATCCGTCGTTTGTCCCGCGAGCCGCCCGGGCATTTGGCGCACGAACTTGTCGCGCGAAGCGATCACTCCCGCGAATGGCCCGCCATAACTCGGCGGCAGCCCGAAACTCTGGCCTTCCATGGCGACGATGCCCGCTTCCGTAGGAGGCCTGACGAGGCCAAGGGAGACGCCTTCCGCAATCGCGACCACAAACATCGCGCCAGCCGCGTGCGTGGCGTCGGCAAGCGGCGTGTACGATTCGATCGCGCCGAAAAAATTTGGAGACTGCACAACTACCGCGGCGACGTCGTCCTTCAACGCAGCTTGCAGCGCTTTGCCATCCACGGTACCGCTTGCCGTAAATGGAATCTCTTCCACGCGCAATCCTGAATTCTTTGCGTAGGTTTTCAGCACCTCGCGGTATTCCGGATGCAGGGACCGCGCCACCAGCACGCGCTGGCGTCCCGTCAGGCGCTCTGCCATCAGAACGGCCTCGGTCGTCGCTGTCGATCCGTCATACATTGACGCGTTGGCCACTTCCTGCCCGGTGAGCTGGCACATCAGCGTTTGAAACTCAAAGATCGCTTGCAGCGTGCCCTGCGTGATTTCCGCCTGATACGGCGTATAGGACGTGAGGAATTCTCCGCGCTGGATGATCGCGTCGGTCACGACGGAGCGCAGATGGTTATAGACGCCCGCTCCAAGAAAACTGGTGTACCCATTCGAATTCTCCGCCGCGCGCTCTTTGAAATACTGAATGACCTCGGCTTCGGAAAACGGACCGGGGATCTTTAGTGCTTCGCGAAGCCGAAAGCGTTCGGGAATGCCGGAAAACAATTCGTCGATGGATTTTGCGCCGATGGCGGCGAGCATCCCTTGCCGCTCGGCGGGGCTCTTCGGGAGGTAGCGCATTAGGCCGAGGCTTCCGTACTCTTGGCCGCGATGTATGCTTCGTAGGCAGGCGCATCCATCAGGCCGCTGAGTTCGGAAGCATTCGTCAGGCGCACTTTGATCAGCCACGCGGCGCCGTGCGGATCGGTATTGATTTTCTCCGGCGTGTTGTGAAGCTCGCCATTGGCTTCAATCACTTCGCCTGCCGCGGGCGCATAAATCTCGCTGACGGCTTTTACGGACTCCACCGTGCCAAAAGACTTTCCGGCCTCGATTTTCGTCCCGGGCTTGGGCAATTCGACGAAGACCACGTCGCCCAGTTCATGTTGCGCGTAGTCCGTGATGCCGATGGTTGCAAGCCCATTTTCAACGTTGACCCACTCATGTTCTTTCGTGTAGCGGTAGTTTTTTGGATATGCCATCTGATCACTCCTTGGGAGTCTTTTTCAGTCACGAAACTTGCTGAGCGGCGGTTTTCTTCTGCCGCTTATAAAACGGTGTCGGAACCACGTGCGCCTTGCACTTTTGACCGCGTATTTCCACGTACAGAATCGTGCCCACCGCCGAATGCGCCGGCAGCACGTACGCCAGCGCAATGTTCTTGCCCAGCGTCGGCGATGGCGAGCCACTGGTCACCACGCCGATGGCTTCACCCGCTTCATTGCAGCAGCAATACTCGTCCCGCGCAATGCCGCGATCGATCATCTCAATTCCCACGAGCGTGCGCTTCAATCCGGCCGCTCTCGCCTTCTCTAGCGCGGCGCGGCCCACGAAATCACCTTTTTCCATCTTGGAGTAGCGGTCCAATCCCGCTTCCCACACATTGATTTTGTCGCTGATCTCGTGCTCGTATAGAGCCATCTTCGATTCCAACCGCAGCGTATTCCGGCATCCCAGCCCGCAAGGAATGATCCCGAATTCACGCCCCGCTTCCATCACTTGGTTCCAAATTCTGTCGCTCGTCGGCACATCGGAGGGCACGTAAATCTCAAATCCATCCTCGCCGGTGTATCCGGTGCGCGCGATCAGCGTATTCTTCAGGCCACAGATCGTTCCATGCGTGAACCAGTAATTTTTGATGCTGTCCAAGTTCGCATCCGTCAGCTTCTTCATCACGTCAATGGCGCGCGGCCCTTGAATCGCCAATTGCGTATACGCGTCGCTCAAATCCTCGACCACACAATCGAACTCCTTCGTATTATCGCGCACCCAGTGGATATCCTTCTCGCGCGTCCCTGCATTGATCACCAGCAGAAAATCATCTTCGCCCAACCGGTGCACGATTACGTCATCCACAAACGTGCCTTCGGGATAGAGCATCGCCGAATACTGCGCCTGGCCGATAGCCAGCTTCGACGCATCGTTCATGCTGATATGCTGGACCGCTGCCAGCCCCCCGCCGAGCCTTGCGCCGCTGCGAATTCGAATGTCCCCCATGTGGCTGACGTCGAAAACGCCCACGCCGGCGCGCACAGCTTTGTGCTCGGTGATCAGCCCTCCGCTGGATGGATACTCGACAGGCATATCCCACCCGCCGAAATTGACCATCTTGGCGCCCAGGCGACGGTGCAACGCGTTCAGCGGCGTCTTACGAAGCCCGCTTTTGTGAGGAGTTGCGGCGGATTCCATTCCAGTGGCTCAAGCAGAAATCGATACTAGCACGCGCTCTCCAACGGGTCAAAGAAGCCGGCCGGAGGGATTGGTTCAATCTTCGCGTCTTCCAGAGAAGCTGCGGCCGCTGAAGGAAATTCGCCAGATCGAGCTACACCTCTGTAGGTCGCAGCCGCATCAAACCGTTGGTTCGACCCCCAGATAAAGCCAGCGCATGGCCGAGAGGATCTTAGTCTCATGCAATCCTTACGACATTTCTTGCAGGAAGCGCAACAGAGTGGCGTGGCGATCGGCCACTTTAACATTTCAGACCTGGTTCTATTGAAGGCAGTGTTCGCCGCTGCCCGGGAGCAGAACGTGCCAGTCTTGGTTGGTTTGTCCGAGGGCGAGCGTGAGTTTGTGGGAGTTCGCCAGATTGCGGCCTTGGTCCGAAGTTTGCGCGACGAATTCGACTTTCCCATTTTTCTTAACGCGGATCATACACACTCCCTCGCGAAAGGGGTGGAAGCGGCAAAAGCCGGGTTTGACTCCATCGTCTTTGATCTGTCGGCTCTGTCACTCGAAGAGAATGTGCGCCAAACCAAGGAGGCTGTGGAAGCCCTCAAAGCGATCAATCCTTCCATGCTCGTGGAGGGAGAGATCGGCGACATCGGAACGGGCTCCGAAATTCACGACGCGTCCCCCGACCTGTCAAAGGGGCTTTCGAGCCCGGAAGAAGCGAAACAGTTTGTCGAGGGCACGGGAGTGGACATCCTGGCTCCCGCGGTGGGTAATATGCACGGCATGCTCCGCAGCATGGTACAGGGAGAAACGAAGAAGCGCCTGGATATCGAGAGGATCGCTGGCATCAAGCAAGCGGCACGGGTCTTCCTAACCCTGCACGGCGGCTCGGGAACCGATGATCAAGACTTGCGCAAAGCAATCGGAGCGGGCATCAACATCGTCCACATCAATACAGAACTTCGCGTTGCGTGGAGAGAAGGTTTGAAACGTGGTCTGGCCAAGCAGCCAGACGAAGTCGTGCCATACAAGATTCTGCCGTCCGCCGTGGAATCTGTAAAACAGGTAGTCGCTTCGCGCCTGAAGCTGTTCAGCGGTGAACGGCACGCCGCTCAAGGAATGTAGCGCCAGTCCGCGGCCGCAGTCCCGCGGACCAGCGCTTTACTCAGCCATGTGGGTTCCTTCCGGGTAGCTCGCGACTCGGGAGCTCATTTGCGGGCCCTGCTACAATCGTTCCGTGGACCACCACACTGTCGCCGCAATCAGCATCTCAGGCACATGTCTTGACGTGCTTGGGAGCCTCTATCTTGCCTATGATCTGTTGGGTGGCCGGCACGGCCCGCTGCGACTGCTCACCAGGGCAGTGACGTACTCGATTCTCTTCGGAATCGGATACGGCATTGGCCTTGGTCTCTTCTTTGGCCTTGCCTCCGGTATCGCGACCGGCCTCACTATCTCGATTGAACTCAATAGGGCAGCTCGCGGCTTAAACCACTTTTCCTTGCCTTGGGAAGCTTTGTTCAGCGCCATCCGCGGGGTTGGTTTCGGCGCTGGACTCTCTAGGATTTTGGGTCTCGATTACGGAATCGCATTTGGCATTCTCATCACGATCGGTCAAGTGATCGCCTACTCTCGCGGCATGCGTCCTTCTATCGATTATGAAGCGTCTCTCCGTGCCCGGATTACGCGTCGTCAGTTTTGGGGAGCTGTCGTCCGGACAGTCGGCTACGTTGCCACCGCACTTGTCTGCAGCGCTCTCGTGCATCGTGTTGACCACGCGTGGTCTTTTGCGATCCGGGTAGGGCTGGTCACCGGCCTTGTCACCGGCGTCGGAGGCTCAGTGTATCCCTTCATCGAATATTACGCTGACAACCTTCCGGAGCGACGGCTCGGAGCCCTCGGCATCGGACTCATGTTTTGCGGCTTTGCTCTGCAATCCGTTCAGTATTGGCTGGCACTATTTGATGTGCACCTGACATAGGTAGCTTGGCGTCAAGCTCTATTGCCTTGCGTGCTCTGCCGGGCGACCCCCGATAGTTGTTGGTCGTCCATCAATTACCGTCAGACTATTTTTGCCCATATTGGACACGTATGCCTTATTGGCCGCCGTATCCACCGCGATGGCATAGGGGCCGTTTCCGGCCTCCATCGTTGCGATCACCGAATTGTTTCTGCCGTCGATGATCGTTACGCTGTTGCTGTGTGTGTTCACGACGTAAATCGTGTGAGTCATTGAGTTGACCCCAATTGCTTGAGGACGCGCTCCCACGCCTACCGTTGTAATCACAGAACTATTTGCTCCATCGATAACCGTAACACTGTCACTCGCATAGTTCACTGCGTAAACCCTGTTCGCGACTGAATCTACGGCAATCGCACAAGGAATATCTCCTGTCTTCACAGTGGCGGTTTTGCCGCTCGCGCCATCAATCACCGTCAGATTGGAGGAACCTGCGTTCGCAGTATAGATCTTGTTTGTCACCGGATTCACCGCGATAGCCCAGAGATGTATTCCCACTACCACAGATTCCATGTCATTGGTCGTGCCATCCATCACCGTTACATTTTGGCTTTCGTAGTTGGTCAAATAGAGCTTGTTCGTTACCGGGTTTACCGCAATGGTGTCCGCTTGAATTCCTGCTTTGAGATAACTGGTGCTGTTGGTTGCGCCGTCTATCACCGTCATCGTGTTGCTGAAGGTTTTCGAGACATAGATCTTGTTGGTAGCCGGATTTGCCGCAATTACATAGGGAAGAGCTCCTACCTTCACTGTCGCGGTCACCGCGTCAGTTGCCCCATCGATGACAGATACCGTGCCACTCTCTGTGTTTCCCACGTAGATTTTGTTGGTCACCGGATTCACGGCGATCGCCACGGGTTGCGATCCCACTCTCACCGTTGCGCTGGAATTGGCCAATGCTTCCGAGACCGTCACAGTGCCGTCGCTGGAATTCACTGCGTAGACTTTGTTTGTTTTCGGGTTCACCACTACTGCGTGAGGACTGATTAGCGTACCTGTCGCAGGAGGCATCTCCGCCTGAGTCGAAATCGTGCCGAGCCACTGTGTCGCATCCTCGATCAGCCTGTTCTGAATCGGACTCGCGAATATCTTGTCGCCATGCCCCATGTTCATATAAAGCATTTTGTATTTCGTGTTTGTCCAGACTACCGGCAGATCTCCACTCGTGAGGACATCCTTAAATCCAATCGGATAGTTGGAAGGATCCAAAGTGACCAGGACTCGAACGTCTTTATTCAGGCGAGGGCTTGGTTTCCAGATATACCACTCGTTGTCAGGCGACAGGAAACTGCCCGGAAGGTGCATTGTTGCCGGATGCGAACGATCATCGACGGTGAGCTTCGCCGGCAATGGCGGCCAGCTGTTGGTGTGAAATACGCCGCCACCGAGGAAATCCACAAACCACGGCCAGTTTGAGTCTTTATCGTTGTAGGCAGCCACATGAAAGCCCAGCCAGGCGCCTCCGTTTTCAATGTATTGTTGAAAGGCACGCCTTTGCCCGGATTTTGAAGGCTCATCATTGAGCCAGACGACCACTTGGTATTTTCCAAGATTGGAATCATTCATGTCGTCCCAGTTGCTCGTTGAATCAAACGTAAAGTTATTCTTTGCCGCGAGGCCGGAAAAGAACTTTAGCGCGCCCTCAGCAAAAAGGACGTGGTCCGGTTCTACTTTCGTGGAATAAAAAGCCAGAGCTTTGAAAGACGACTGCTGGCCAAACGTGCTTGCCGACGGAAACATCGGTACCAAGGACAGTAAAAGTGCGAGGAAGCATCTTTTCATTTGGCAAGCCACCCATCACAACCTACGCGAAAGGGCCATCCTTTGATAATGCGTTGAGCAGGACCTAGGCGATTAATTTCGATTGGGTGACGCGCGATGGCTCAGGGCCCACACATACGCTGCGAGCGCCGATATCTGGTCCGGCGTTAGTTGCGCGCCACCCATCGGCGGCATTGCGCTGCGATATTGTTTCGGTTGCGACACACCTTCGGTTATCGTTTTCTTGATTCCGGCATAGCTGCCATCGCTCCACAGCCATTTCTTGCCTGTTAGGTCGGGCCCTAAAGGAGTGCCCTGGCCGCTCTCACCATGGCAGCCCGTGCACGCCGCTCCGCCCACCTGGCCGCGGTAGATGCGCTCACCGAGCGCAACCATCTCTCGTGTGGCGCCTTCAGGAACCGGAAGATTGTTCGCGGCCGCACCGGCGTCTGGATGGGTGCCCTCTGGCGGTTTCGCGGCCTCTTCAACGGGATTGCCTGCCGGAGCTGTTGCGCTCGGACATGGCGTGATGTTCGCGGCACCTCCTTCGGCACCGCCACGATGGACAATCCGGTAGATCCGTCCGCGTATATCGTCGGAAACGTAGAGCGAGCCGTCCGGTCCTACCGCCAAGCCAGAAGGACGATGTTCGGCTTTGGCCGGCGACTTCACCGCACCCGCGAAACCATCCGCAAATATCTCGCACTGGCCGGATGCGCGGTCACCGGCGAGCGGCTGGAAAACCACGTTGTAGCCACCTTGCGGATAGGGCGCCCGATTCCATGACCCGTGGAAGGCGATGAAGACGCCGTCACGGTAGCGCGCTGGAAATTGTTTCTGGTCGTAACGCACCATTGCATTAGGCGCCCAATGCGCGGGAAATACGGCGGCTGGAGCAAGCTTGTTCGCGCACACGCCAATCGTTTTGCCGTCGCCACCGTATTCCGGTGCCAGAACCAGCTTTTGCACGAACGCGTCGTAGTAGCACTCGGGCCAGCCATAGTCACCCTTTGCTTTCAGAAGCAACATCTCTTCCGCCGGCAGAGTCGCCTCCTCGTCGGGTTTGTAGAAGTCGGGCCAATTCGCGTGCAGCTGGTCCCGTCCGTGTTGGGTCACAAACACTCGCCCACTTGAGTCAATAGCAAAACCTTCGCCGTTGCGAATTCCCGTCGCGTAGCGGTCAGCGGTTGAAAAGGTTTGGTTTGTCTTGTTCGCGTCATAGCGCCAGATGCCGCCACGAGTCTCAAGTTCTGTACAGGGGTTCGCGCCAGGTGATTTGAGTGTCCGATTTTTCAGCTGGCAGGAATTGGTCGCGCTGGCGACATCGACGTACATCGCTCCTTCGGCATTGATAATGAATGGATGCATCGGATGGTCGCCGCCCAGAGGCAATCCGGAGACGATGGTGTCGGCAGAACCACTCGGAACGATAGAGCCGCCGGGCAATAGATACCGAACGATCCGATCATTGATCTCGGCGTAGATCGATCCTTTATACATGCCGATGCCCGTACCGCCTGCTCCCCCACTTTGCACTGTTTCGCCAAAGCGCTCCATCACATCGGCCTTTCCCGCACCGCTTTTGTCTTGCAGGGCCACGAGGAAACCGCCTACGTGCGGCGTGTCATTGCCGTAGTACCTGCCCGACCAGGTGTTGACGTAGAGAACTCCGCTCGGCGCAACCACCATGTGCCGGGCGTGACCAATATCGTCAGCGAAGATCGTTGCGCAAAAGCCGGCGGGTAACTGCAACCCGGTGTCATCGTTCGGGCATGCCTTGCTCTTGGCTTCTGCAGCTGGATTGGATTTGTTTTGAGCCGGCGCCAATGAACTGCCCATGTACATCGCGGCGAGCGCGACGAGGGCAGACAACAGAGTTTTGAACGCTTTGGATAATCTCATTTAGGACTCCCGAAGATCGACGACCGGAAACAACGGTCTGACTCGCGAAATATCCCGAAAAAATATACCACAGTTGGTGCAAGGCATCTGGCAGCTGAACAGCCCCCGACAGGAGGAATTCCCGACAGTCATCCGTTGTTGTGTCGCGTCTCGAAGAGGAGGTAAGCAACTCGGCGTACCCATTTGACCTTCGCCTTGCCGCATCCTCCCATGCTCAGGTAAAGTTTTCTGGAGAGGCCCTTATGCAAGGTCAGACCCTTTGCGCGCAATGTGACTTGCCGGAAGACCGCTGCGGCTGTGAGAGGTATTGCACCATCTGCAAGGGACAGGTGAACGCTCGCCTTTGCTCCGATGGTCTTTACTATTGTCCCGATTGCCGGGAAGCCTGCGACATCTCTCTGGCCAGCGGCCGTGGCCACTGAACCCAGGACATTTCGCCTGCTGCTGGATGCCGACGCCCGCCTTGCGGCCGCCGCCGGAGGTGTGGCACGCTACCTCGCCGACGCTGCGGGCTTCGAGAGCGATGCCGTCGCTCGATTACAGTCTGCCGTCATTGCAGCCTGTTTGGAAGCTTTCGAACACCTCAGCGGGGCTCATCCTCAGCTGGAAGTCACAGTCACGCGCTTTTCCGACCGCATGGAAGTTGCTCTGTCCCATCTCGGCGAGGACTCTCCGGCGATTGGGCTCGATACCATCGCCGGGTTTGCTTCGCATATTGGCGCAACGGGATCCATGCGGGCTGTTTTCGCCGGGTTCGACCGCGTCCAGTACGAAACGCACCACGGAGAAGGCGTCACTCGCCTGACGAAATACATTGGCCACGTCACCCCCGGCATTTGAACGTCGCTCGAAACAAGAAGGGCCGGACAGCGTGGCTGCCCGGCCCCGTCTTCTTGCATAGTACCGTTCTTACAGATCTACATCTTTAGCGCGAAGGTGTTTTTTCGAATGAGCGATGCCATTTGGTCGTCGCTCAGCGACATCCGCAGCGTCACTCGGTCGCCCGCAGGAGTTACGCGCGCCTGATCGAGCAACTGCGCCAGGTCCGGATTGTCCTTCTGCGCTTCATACCGCTTATAGAGGAATCCCGCCTGCAGCAATTGGCCCAGCGTGTTCGCATCCTCAGTCGATCCGCATACCGCCTGGAACTTTCCATCGATGCCGCTGCTCGCTTCCACGTTGATAATCATGTTCTGCATGCGCGCGACGAGTTTCGCTGCTTCCGGGAACTGTTGCACTTCCGGCGCCAGTTGCTGCATCGCCAGCCGCGTGTAAGCCGGATTCAACACCGCCCACACCACGCCGCTGCCGTTCGCTTCGTTAATCAACGGGAAAAGTCTGTCGTTGCGCAACAGTCCTTCCTCGCTTCCAAACCGCACTTCGATCATCTTTTCCAGTACCGTGCGATGGCCAAACGCCGCCGTATTCGAATCGATAAAAAAGAAGAATAGATCGTTCGCCCCTGAACCTGTCCCAAAGGCATACAGCGTGTAGCCACGTGATTTAAAGGTGGAAAGCTTTTGCTGCTTGAAGAACGCCTCCGTCGAACTCGGATTGTATGTCCCGAGCGCCACGCCAACGATTTCTTCTCCGGTGGGTACGTCCGTCGAGCCCGTGCCTTCGGTCTTCGCTGTCATCCCTTCCGCGACTAGTCCCCAGGCGAGTTCTTCGACTTGCGAATTCGGATCAACTCCCGCGGAAGCCAGGAATTTCTCGAATTGCCGGAAGCGGTCAGGGAGCATTTGTTCCTGCAATTGCGGAAACCATTTTAGCGTGCGCGCCTTTTTCAGGTCGGCGTACGCAAATTCTCCAACCTCCTTGGGGAATAGCGCGATGATGTCCGTGCCAAGACGGCCTGCCCGGGCAGGCTTCGGCATCGCCAGGGTCATCGCCACCAGAATGCTCGCGGCCACGAGTCTGCAAATCGTGCGTCCCCACCGGGCCGAGGTCACACCTGAATTCGTGGTCAGTTTCATGTCGTGCTCCTTTCGAATGGGGCAGGGGGAACTTCTAGTCTACGCTCTTGTCGCGCGGGCTGCATCACCCAGCCGCTCCCGCAGTGCTGCGATCTTCGTGCGCATGGACGCGACATACGCGGCGTCTGTCAGTCCATCGAGGTTGATCTCCACGTTGGCCAGCGCTCCGCGAGCGCCCGCTTCGGCCATCAACCGCGCCACTTGCAAGTCTGACCGCATGGATGCGGCGGCGATAGCCTCCAGTTGTCCGAGGCGTTCGAAAAGCTCAACAGCGCGCTCCGCCACCTGCAGCGGCACTTCCGCCGCGCCCTTCGTCGCCTTTTCTATGGCTTCCTCGCGCTGGCGCGTTTCCTGCCCATTCCCTTGTGATAACTTGAACGCCGCCATCACCGCGTCGTAGGACGCCGCGTCACGATCAACGGCTTCGGCGAGTTCATCCGCAATTCCTCGCATTTCGTCCAGCGCCGCCGAGAGCTGATCCACAAATCCCGCTTGTGATTTCTTTTTTCTCGAAAGCCCCGCAACCATTTGTCCCAGGGCGGCTGCCAAGGCTCCCGCAAACGCCGAGACGCTCCCTCCTCCCGGCGTTGCCGTGGGAGAGGCCACAGCTTCAAGAAACGGCCGCGCCAATCCCGCCAGTTTTCCATCTTTCACCATAGCCGGTGGCGTGCCGCTCAGCGCATCCGCAAGCCTGTTTTCGAATACCTGCGCCGGCGAGAAACTCTCTAGTTGTAGGAAAAAGTCCGCCGCCATCTCTATCGCTTTTTTCGGCACCAGACCGACGATTTCGCTACCCACTGGGATCACGCCGTAGCGCTCTGCTTCGCGCTTTACCATCGCGTACACGCGGTGCATTGGTGTCTGTTCGAAGTCCGTCAAGTTGATGGACACTTGCGCCAGGTTGCGCGCCTTCAATTCCACGCCCATCGACTTCACATACCGCAGTCCGCCCGATGAAAACCGGATCGCCTTGGCGATTTTGTTCGCGATGCCGACGTCGGATGTGTTGAGATTCACGTTGTACGCGATCAGGAATTTCCGCGCGCCAACCACCGTCACTCCCGCCGTGGGATGCACCTTTGGTTCCCCAACATCCGGCTGGCGCTCGAGATTCTTCCTGAGCTCTTCGCGCAGCCCTTCGAACTGCCCTCGCCGTATATTTTCAAGATTCACGCGGTCCGGCCGCGTTGCCGCCGCTTCGTAAAAAAAAACCGGTATCCGGTAGCGTTTCCAAATTTCATTGCCCACGCGCCGCGCCAGCACCACGCAATCCTCAATGGTGACGCCATCGATGGGAATGAACGGCAGTACATCGGTCGCGCCGACCCGTGGATGCGCGCCCGTGTGTTTCGTCAGGTCGATCAACTCTATCGCTTTGCCGGTTCCCAGAAGCGCTGCTTCCGCCACCGCGTCCGGCTCACCCGCCAGTGTTACCACCGAGCGGTTATGGTCCGCGTCCATTTCGCGATCCAGCACGTACACGCCCGGCACGCTGCTCATCGCCGCGACAATCGCATCCACCTTCGCAGCGTCGCGTCCTTCTGAAAAATTGGGCACGCACTCGATTAGTCGTCTCATCGCTTTGGTTTTTTATCCGGTTTACCTGTCCAGTTGGCTGGGAATTTCGGCTTCCGGTCCGGCAATGTGGGCCGTTCGTACACAAACGCCCGCTTGTTTGAATTGCCGGGTGCCGCCGGGGCCCCTTGGACTTCGCCAGCCGGCGTCGGCGTTTGCGCCGGCGTTTGCACAGGTTTCATCGGCTCCCTTGCCGGTCTGATCGACCTTTGTATCGGCCTCGGCGCACCTGGCAAGGTTTTCATTGGCCACTGCGGCCCGATCATCGGTTTCATGTTCGGATGCAGCGAATTCTTCATCATTTCCGGGGAGGCCTGCGCCGCTTGCATGGTCCTCTCAATCGAGCCGCTAATCCCTTGCGCCTTTCTGTAATTCCTCAATTGCCAGCCGAACCACAGGATGCCCCCCACCCACAGTCCCGTTACAATGGCGTCGTAGCCGCTCAGTCCTCCTGCTTTTCCCAGGATCATGACGATCAAGCTGATCGCCACCGCGAAGCCGTAAAAATATTCTTCGAACAGGCTCTTGGCCTTCGGCGGCCCGATCTTGAGAAGGCGCACCCTTCTCACCGGTTTCTTGGAATAGTTAGATTGCGGTTTGTTCGGCGGCATGGATTACGCGACCACGCTTCACGGTCATCCAGCAATGGTTCACACCAAAATAATAGGGAATTTCCCGGTAGTCGGCCACCTCGAATACGGCGAAGTCCGCCTGTTTGCCAACCTCCAGTGATCCGATGGATTCGCCTCGCCGCAGCGCATAAGCGCCATTGATCGTCGCCGCCACAATCGCCTCCGCTGGCGTCATGCGCAATTGCGTGCACGCCAGCGACAGAATCATCGGCATGCTCAGCGTTGGGCTCGTTCCCGGGTTGAAATCCGTTGCCAGCGACACGATCGCTCCCGCATCAATCAGCGCTCGCGCTGGCGCATATTGCTCCAGCCCCAGGTGAAAATCGCATCCCGGCAGCACCGTCGCCACGGTTTCCGATTTTCCCAGCGCCTGAATGTCGCCCTTGTTCACTTTTTCCAAATGATCGCAGCTCGCCGCTCGTAGCAGAATCGCCAGCCGCGCCGCGCCAGTATGCGAAAGCTGCTCTGCGTGTACGCGCGGAGCCAGCCCCCATTGCCGGCCCGCCTGCAGCACGCGCTTCGATTGCTCGACCGTAAACGCCCCGCGGTCGCAAAACACATCGCAGAATTCCGCCAGCCGGCCTTCGCCGATTTCCGGCAGCATGTTTTGCTCCATCAACTGGATGTACCGTTCCGCTCCGCCCGTCTTTCCTCGAAACTCCGCCGGAACCACGTGCGCGCCAAGAAACGTGGATACAATCTCCAGCAGTTGGTCGGCCGCCAGCTCTTTGTGCAGCCGCAAAATTTTCAATTCATTCGCAACGTCCAGCCCATACCCGCTCTTCGCCTCAATCGTCGTCGTCCCGTGAGCGGCAAACTGTTTCAGCGCCGCCAGCGCTCGCTTCTTCAAAGCTTCGCTCGTCGCCGCCCGTAGCTTCTTCACCGAATTGAGAATTCCGCCGCCTTTTCGCGCAATCTCTTCGTAACTCGCCCCGGCAATCCTCAATTCATATTCTTCCGCCCGGCTGGCCGCATGAATTAGGTGCGTGTGCGAATCCACAAATCCCGGCAGCGCCACGCGCCCGCCAAGATCCAGTTTCTCCGCCGTCCGCGCCTCCGGCAGCTTTTCCACCTCCGCTCGCGCCCCCACCGCCGCAATCAGGCCGTCGCGCACCACGAGCGCGCCATCCTTGATCAATCCCAAGTTGGAAAGGGAATTGCCCCGCCGCGGGCCGCCTCCGCGCAGCGTCAGCAATTGCGATGCACCAGTAATAAGCAGGGAATTCGCCAAGGCCTCGGTATTATGCCCCGCGAATCATTCGTTTGTCTCTACAACATAGGCACTTTGACGCCCGTCTTCTTCGCAAACGCAATCGCTTCCGGATACCCAGCGTCTGCGTGCCGCGCCACGCCTATCCCCGGATCGTTCGTCAGCACGCGCTCGATGCGCTTCGCCATTTCCTTCGTCCCGTCCGCCACCGTCACTTGCCCCGAATGTTGCGAATACCCAATCCCTACTCCGCCGCCGTTGTGAATCGACACCCACGACGCCCCGCTCGCCGTATTGACCAACGCATTCAGCAGCGGCCAATCCGCAATCGCGTCCGAACCATCCAGCATCGCTTCTGTCTCTCGGTAAGGCGACGCCACCGACCCGCAATCCAGATGGTCGCGCCCCATTACCACCGGAGCTTTTATTTCTCCCTTCGCCACCAACTCGTTCAGCGCCAGCCCAAACTTGTCTCGCTCTCCATACCCCAGCCAGCAAATCCGCGACGGCAGCCCCTGAAACTTCACGCGCTTCTGCGCCAATTTAATCCAGCGCTGCAAATGCTCGTCCTGCGGAAACATTTCCAGCACCAGGCGGTCCGTGCGCGCAATGTCCGAAGGCTCCCCCGAAAGCGCCGCCCATCGGAACGGTCCTTTTCCCTCGCAAAAAAGCGGCCGGATGTACGCCGGCACAAATCCCGGAAAGTCGTAAGCGTTCTTCACGCCCTGTTCGAACGCCATCGTTCGAATGTTGTTCCCATAATCAAAAGTTACCGCCCCCAGCTTCCGCAAATCCAGCATCCCCTGGACGTGCGCCGCCATCGCCGGCATCGAATGTTTCTTGTATTCTTCGGGACTCTTCTTCCGCAGCTCCAGCGCCGCTTCCAGCGTCATCCCATTCGGCACGTATCCGCCGATGGGATCGTGCGCGCTCGTCTGATCCGTCAACAAATCCGGCACCACGCCGCGCTTGGCCAGTTCCGGAATCAAGTCCGCGCAATTGCCCACCAATCCAACCGAAGTTGCTTCGCCCTTGCGCACCACATTCTTCAAAATCCGCAGCGCCTCATCCAGCGAAGTCACCATTACGTCGCAATAACCCGTCTTGACGCGCCGCTTGATGCGCTCCGGGTCCACGTCAATTCCCAGAAACGCCGCGCCATTCATCGTCGCCGCCAGCGGCTGTGCACCGCCCATGCCGCCCATCCCACCGGTTACAACGAGTTTGCCTTTCAAATCCCCGCCAAAATGTTTCTTCGCCGCCGCCGCAAACGTTTCGTACGTCCCCTGCAAAATTCCCTGCGTGCCGATGTAAATCCAGCTTCCTGCGGTCATCTGCCCGTACATCATCAATCCTGCGCGGTCCAGCTCATGAAACCTGTCCCAATTGTTCCAATGCCCCACCAGATTCGAATTGCACAGCAGCACCCGCGGCGCATACTCATGCGTCCGGAAAATCCCCACCGGCTTCCCCGATTGCACCAGCAGCGTCTCGTCCGCCTCCAGCGCCTTCAGCGACCGCACAATCGCGTGAAAACACTCCCAATTCCGCGCCGCCTTCCCCGTCCCGCCATACACCACCAACTCTTCCGGCTTTTCGGCCACCTCCGGATCGAGGTTGTTCATCAACATCCGCAGCGCCGCCTCCTGCTGCCACCCCTTGCAGGAAATCGCCGTCCCCCGCGCCGCCCGAAACGGCCCCTTCGACAATCCCGCGTCTCCCGTGATCCCTGCCATCGTCCCCGCCACGGTCTCTGACATCTTCGCGCTCATCAAGTTTTCTCTCCGCCGCTCATACTAACGCACGCCACTCCCTTTTGCACCCGCTCGCATCCCTCTCCGGCATCCGGCATCGGTCCAGTCCTGAATCGCCTTCTTGATGGATTTTGCTCATCTTGACTCATGGCCATGAGTCAGATAGACTCATGCTCATGGCCAAACGCCTGCAAGTAATTCTAAAAGACCCCGAATACCGCGAAATCCAGCGCGTAGCCCGCTCCCGCCGCATGTCCATCGCCGAGTGGGTCCGCCAGGCTCTCGACCTGGCGCGCCGCCGTGAACCGGGGGCTGGAGTGGGGAAGAAGCTCGAAGTGATTCGTGCGGCCGTGCGACACGACTTTCCCTCGGCTGATATCGACCGTATGCTTGCGGAGATCGAGAGCGGATACGGCTCTGGTACGCATCCTTGATTCTGGTCGACTCGAATATCCCGATGTACCTCGTTGGTGCTCCCCATCCGCACAAGGCCGACGCGCAGCGTTTGCTGGAAAACCTGATTAGCGACCGGCAACGCCTGGTTACCGATGCCGAGGTTCTACAGGAGATCCTCCACCGCTATGTGGCAATAAACCGGCGGGATGCCATCCAACCTGCATTTGATGCTCTGCTTGGCATTGCTGATGAAGTCTTGCCCGTAGACCGACCCACCGCCGAGCGCGCGAAAGAGATTGTCATGGGACGCCCGCAGATGTCCGCTCGTGATGCTCTGCACTTGGCGATCATGGAGCAGCATGGAATCAAACGAATTCTGAGCTTCGATTCTGGTTTTGACGGCTTCCCCGGAATTACCCGTCTCTCCTAACGTGGAGTGCGGCGGCCCTCGCTCCGCGTTTCTCTAAGCCGGATTCCCCGCCTCACTCTCCTCTTCCCTAACTCAGCCAAATTAATGTTGCGTTTCGTTTAACTCGGCAAAGAGAGCGATATGGTGCTATAAATCCCCTCAACCACCTTTATGGAGGCGGTTCGATGGCACAGCCGATCGCGAATCAACCTTCTTCCACACTCGGCAAGCGGCGCAGCCGGCGTTTTCCCTTCATTTCCCCGGTGGAAGCGACCTGGCAGGAGGCTAACGGTAAGATTTTCCGTGAACCAGGGCAGGCCACTGAAGTGAACGCTCAAGGTGGCTTGTTGGAGATGAAGACTTACCCTGCCGCCGGCACTCAGATGGAGTTGACGAATCTCGTTACCCATGAAACTTCGCAAGCTCGCGTTGTCGGCGTTCGTCGCAATAGCGACGGCCGCTTGTTGGGGGTGGCCATCGAGCTTTTCGTCCCCAGTGAGACCTTCTGGGGCAAGAATCTCCAGCTAAAGAAAACCTGCGCCGACCTGGTCAGGTTGGAGTATGAGATGCGCTCCGGCCCATTCGATCCGCGCATCCTCAAGGAATTTCGCGATGCCGTGGATAACGTGCGCAAGACCGCCTGGGCCGTTCAAGAGTGGCAAGAGCGCCAATCGCGGCAACAAGATCCACTCACGGTGCTCCCTCTACTGACTGCTGAAGGGATCCGCCGCGCCACTCAGCTCTGCGACGCCATAACCACGGGGCTTGCCAGTCACGAAGTGGCCCGCGAAACCGTGGGGATCGATGAATTCTTCCAAGCCGTCGAGCGCGTCCACCAGCGCCTCCTCGCTCTCTTAAAGGACGGTGAACCCTGACCGCAAGCTTGCAATCGCGGGCAGGTGGGACAGCCATTCCTGGCTGTCCCTTCCTGGCCCCATGTGTGCCTGTGTGGGACAGGCATTCCTGCCTGTCCGTCGATCTGGATGTGGCCTTGCCGGACAGCGAGGGAGGTTCAGCGCGGTGGCTTCGGGCCAGCGCCGGGCGGGCTTAGAGTTGTCCCGCGAAATCAAGAAGCTGCAAAGAATCCAGTGGCCCATCCGCCTGTGTCCGCCTAAACTCGCGATACCGACGACGAGCGAAGGAAAAACGAAAAGTCCTTGCCACAGAGAATCCGCTCTGTTAAATTCGCGATTATGCAGTGCCACTGTGGGCGACGGGCGGCGTTTCAAGTTCAAGGCGGGGGCTATTTCTGCGTGGAATGCTGGGTGCTTTACCAGCGCACGATCCAGGAAAACCAGAGACTCAGCTTCGCCTTTATGAACTATCTGCAGGACGAAATGGCTTTTGTCGCCGGATTACCAAGCCTTGGACCCCGCATCCAGGTGCCGGTGCCCACGTACATTAAGAATGCGCCGATTACGATGAACACAACGAACAACATTCGCGTGGAATCTGGCAGCCAAGTTGGGCAAATCAACGCCGGGGCCATCGTGTATCTGGACCGTGCGGTTTCTAATTTCAGCAGCGCTGGATTGGGTCAGCTCGCCACCGCCCTACAGTCGTTCACGCAACAAATTGTCGACAGCCAGGAATTGACGGCAGCCTCACAGCGTGAAATTCTGGATCTACTCAAGGCTATTGTTGAGCAGACCCACAAGCCAAAACAAGAACGCAATTTTTCAGTCATCAAGCTAGCCTTGCAAAGCATCGGAACGCTACTGAATGTTGCAAAGGCCGTTGGGCCTCATTGGGAAAAACTGAAGCAGTTTTTTGAGGCAATTTTCAAATAGGCCATACCCGCCGACAGTTTCACATCGTGCACTTTGTTTCGCGGCCTCGCACCCCCGTCATTTGCCGGGTGCCGCATCCCTTGTGATTTTCAAGGGTGCGGTCGTTGACATTTCCTGCCCTCCCTTCGTCGGCCTCCTACCCCCCTATTTTCCATTTTCAACTTTCCCTCTCCCTCCGCTCCCACCCTAAACCTCTTATCTTTAACTACTTTATAATTTATATTGACAAGTACTGCCCGAGTGTGGTAATGTAATCTTTGATAATTAGCGACCACTACCGCCGATTCACTTCCTCTCCGCGTAATCTCTGTGTTCTCAGCGTCGGCGCCTGCCCCGAGCTTCTCGGGGCGTTAGATTGCTCTTCCTCCTTTGTTTTCTTAATCCTTCAACCTTTAACTCTTAACTTTCAACCTCCCCTCTTCCCTAACTCCTTTCCTCACAATCTTTTATTCGACCCCCACCCCCTAAACCCCGCCGTGTCAATCTTTTACAAAAAAGGTGGGGCAGGGCGCCTCTTTCTCGTTCCTTCGTTACCTCTTTGCTTCATTGCTTCCTTACCCTCAATTAGAGAGGTTCAATCATGTCTGCTAAGCCCGTCACAACAGTCGACGCCACCGTCGATCGTCAATGCCAGCACATCAGCCCCAAAGGTCGCCGCTGCAACATGTTGATCGACGACAATCATCGCCGTGCGAACGGCGCGCACCGTCCGACACTCTGCGCCTACCACGCCGACCGTCTACGAGCCACCGTTCCCGTTGTCGATCCGGAAGTCCTCGCCGCTGAGCTTCTTACCGACATCGACAGTTTCACCACCGCCGACGAAGTGAATCTCTTCCTCGGCAATCTCGTCCGGCAACTCGCGCGCAAGCGCATCGCCCGCCGCGACGCCATCGCTCTTGCCTACATCTCGCAACTCATCCTCACCAGCCAAACTGCCATGGCCAGAGAACGGGCCGACGACGAATCGGAGGGCGCGAGCGGAGCGGTGTTCAATAACCTCATCGCTGGCCTTCGCAACAGGAGCAGTGAACTTGCCTCACGCGGCAATCAACAATCGGCCGCCGCCGCGGAGCCCGGCAAGGAAAACCCACAGCGCGCCGCATAGAACGCCTGCCAACCGCCACATTGCGCCATCGAAAAGGCTAGGGTAAAGTGACGCTCAGACCATGAACTACGGCACGCTTCCCTCACGCTTCCTGAACGTCGTCGACAATCTCCCGAACCCTCGCGCCCAGATGGTTCGCCGCGACGGCCGCTGGGAAGCCATCGCGTCCCAGGAGTTTCTCCGCCGCGTCGCTGGCCTCTCCACCGCTTTCGTGGAACTCGGCGTGAAGCCCGGCGATCGCGTCGGCCTTTTTTCCGCCAATCGCCCGGAGTGGCACACCGCTGACTTCGCCATCAACGGCGCTGGCGCCGTCACCGTTCCCGTCTATTTCAACGAATCGCCCGACCGCATGACCTACATCCTGAAACACTGCGGCGCCAAGGTCATTTTCGTTGTAGGCGTGCCCCAGTTGCAAAAACTCCTCGCCGTTCGCGGCAGCCTCCCCGACCTGGAGCAAATCATCGTCGCCGACGGCGGCGCCGACGTCCCCACAGAATGTCTTCGCTACGAAACCCTGATCGCCGCCGCGAGCGCAGCAGACATCGCCTCTTATCGCCTGCGTGCTTCGCAGGTTCTTCCGGGCCAGCTCGCTTCTCTCATCTACACTTCCGGCACCACCGGCGAGCCCAAGGGCGTCATGCTCACGCACAACAATTTTTGCTCCAACGTCCACGGCGTCGGTCACGATTTCAGTCTCGATCCTGCTAATGACGTCGCACTTTCGTTTCTTCCTCTCGCCCACGTCTACGGCCGCACTTTGGATTACATCTATATCTTTGAAGGAGCCACTCTGGCTTACGTCGAATCGGTCGACGCCGTCGCCCAGGCTCTTCTAGAAGTCCATCCGACCGTCATCGCCGCCGTCCCGCGCTTCTTCGAGAAAATCTACACCCGCCTCGTCGAGCAAGGCTCGAAAACCGCCGGCGTGAAGAGAATCATTTTTGATTGGGCCATGAGAGTAGCCGAGATGTCCGCGCAGTGGCGCGGTGACCGGACGCATCCCAAATTTGCCGTTACTTTCCAGTGGAAGCTTGCTGACGTCCTCGTCTACCGGAAAATCCGCGCCGGTATGGGCGGCCGTCTCCGCATTATCAGTTCCGGCGGCGCTCCGCTTTCCAAAGAGCTAGCCGAGTTTTTCTGGGCCGTCGGCATCCCCATCTACCAAGGTTACGGTCTGACGGAAACTTCCCCCATCGTCTCCAGCAATTATCCCGACAACCGCATGGGCAGTTCCGGCAAACCCATTTCCGACGTGCAAGTCCGAGTCGCTGAGGATGGAGAAATCCTGGTCAAAGGCCCTTGCGTGATGCAGGGCTATTACAAGAATCCTGAAGCTACCCGCGAAGTCCTCAGCGAAGACGGCTGGTTCCGCACCGGCGACATCGGCCATCTGGACAAGGACAACTATCTTTTCATCACCGACCGCAAGAAAGACTTGATCAAGACGGCGGCCGGCAAATTTGTCGCCCCCCAACCCATCGAAAACGCGCTCAAGACCAGCCCGTACATCCTCAACGCCATGGTCCTGGGCGACAAACGCAAATTCATCGTCGCGCTCATCGTCCCCAATCCCGTCACCGTCTCCGCCAGAGCCGCCGATCAGGGAATCAAATTTTCCTCACACGCCGAACTCGCCGCCCATCCCTGGGTGTACGCGCTCATCGACTCCGAGGTCAAGCGCCTCTCCGTCCATCTCGCGCAGTACGAAACTATCAAACGCTTCGCTCTTCTCCCCGAAGATTTCACTTTTGACAACGGCAGCCTCACCTTCACCCTCAAGCTCAAGCGCCGCGTCGTCGAACAACAGTACGCCCCCGTCATCGAATCCCTCTACTCCGACGTAGCCGAGCCCCGCCCGATTTTGCAGGAATGAATTCTGTTTGGCGCCTGCAAATACGGAGTTCACGAGAGAATACGTAGGACAGAGAAAGAAAAAAAGATAGACAAGACTTATTGCCTCAGGAATGTTTTCGTTCGATTTGTTCCCGCGCTCCGTGGCTTGCTGTTCTTCCGTACAGGTTCGTCCGGCGAAACGATTCTATTCGTTCCTGATACTCTGGGCATCCCCCCTCCGTAAACTGGAATCGAATCCTATATCGCCCGCCTCAATTCCTTGGATTCACGTACGGTTTGGCACTGAAGCGTTTCGAAAACGTGGCGTCTTGTTGCGCGATTAGGACGTAACACGAAAACGTGGAGGCAAGAATTGAAACTCCGCTCATCTTGGTTGGGAATCGTGCTTGCATTTTGTGTCATCTGGCCTTTAGCAACGTCTGCTCAGTCTCCAACGCCAGCGGCGACGGGTCCGGCGAAAGATAATCCCGGAGGCTTCACTCCTGGGATCACGCTGGGAGCCAAGTTCGAAGGCAGCTACAGCGGCGACGGCGGCGTCTACGATTTGGGCTCCGCTTTGGGATACAACTTTTCGCGCCACTTCGGCGTCGATGCGGGCGTGCCATTCTATTTTGTGAGTACGCCCACTTCCGTCAAGAATAATAATCCCGGCGCCGTTTCTGGAATTGGCGTAGGCAGTTTCTTCACGGACTTCAGATGGAATTATCCTAACAAATCCTTGAATTACAGCTCCGCCGTGCACGTTACAGCTCCAACCGGCGACAAGAAGAAAGGCTTCAGCATCGGTCACGCGACTTGGAACCAGACAAATCATTTCGATCATGCCTTCGGAGATTTCTCACCGTTTCTCGACGCCGGAGTGGGCAACACTATCCTGGACACGAAGTATTTTCATCGGCCCTTCGCGACGTACGGCTACAACGCGCAATTTAATGCCGGCGTCGAATATGATCCAGGCAAATTTAGTTTCTCGGTCGCGGCTTACGACGTCGCGCCTTGGGGAAATCAGACGGTGATCAGCCGAGTGTTTCGTTGCGGCTCGGCGAAGTGCAGCTCTGGTGGCGCCACACAAAATCGCAAGAGCTTCACCACTTCCAACGTTTCCACAGGCGCTGCAGATTTAGTTCGCGACAACGGATATAACGTGGGCATCGATTACAAACCGGTTGGGTACCTCGATTTCGAATTCGACTACAGCCGCAGCGTTCCGCTGCAGCTCGACAGCTACTCGTTCGGAATCGGGGTGGACTTGAGCTGGCTTCTGCGGCCGCGGTCCATTGATCGTCACTGATTCGAATCCATCTGTGATTTGTCCGCGGGCCTCTGAAGGTCTAGAATCCTGATGAGGTCGACCATGCCGGACAATTTGGTCATCGCGGGCCGCGCGTTTAAATCGCGCCTCATCGTCGGAACAGGGAAGTACCGCAGCTTTCAGGAAATGGCGCGGGCGCACGCCGCCAGCGGCGCGGACATGGTCACTGTAGCGGTCCGCCGCGTCAACCTTACGGACAAATCCAAGGAATCATTGCTGGATTACATCGATCGCGAAAAGATTTTTATTCTTCCGAACACCGCCGCCTGTTACACGGCCGACGAAGCCATTCGAACGGCGCGCCTCGCCCGCGAAGTAGGCCTTTCGAATTGGGTGAAGCTTGAAGTCATCGGCGATCAACAAACGCTTTTTCCAGACACGGAGCAGCTTATCGAAGCCACACGCGTTCTTGTCAAAGAAGGCTTCGTCGTACTTCCTTACACCAACGACGATCTCATCGCCGCCCGCAAGCTCATCGACGCCGGCGCCTCCGCCGTGATGCCTCTTGCCGCGCCCATTGGTTCCGGCCTCGGCGTGCAAAATCCCGCCAACCTGCGCATTCTCCGCGAACGCATCACCGAAGTCCCTATGATCGTGGATGCAGGCGTCGGCACCGCGTCCGACGCCGCAGTTGCGATGGAGCTCGGCGCAGATGGAGTTCTCATGAACACCGCCATTGCCGAAGCTCAGGACGCCGTCCTCATGGCGGAAGCCATGCGCGACGCCGTCATCGCCGGCCGCAAATGCTACCTCGCTGGCCGCATGACAAAGCGGCTGTATGCCTCCGCCTCCAGCCCACTCTCTGGCGTCGTCCGTTGAACGGGTGCACATAGTTGGGCGCAGACGCGGGTAATTACCTGACTCGCATTTAAGGGGTTCGCCGGATAGACGCATTCCATGGAATTGCTGTAAGTTCCCCCGCGCCGTTACCCACGCTCACGGCAAATTACAGCCTCCACGCTCCTGCTCGATGGTCCGTGGATCATCGGAGGCCCGATGCGAATAGCTCGTCTCGTTCTTTCCGCCGTTCTCAGCGCTCTGTTTCTAAATCCGTCCGCCGCCCAACAGAATGCTTCTTCGAGCACTCAAGCCTCGCAATTGCTGCAGCAGTCCCTCGCAGCCTTGCAAGGCAATACGCCGCTCACCGATGTCACGCTCTCCGGAACCGCTCGACGCATTGCCGGTTCCGACGACGACACGGGCACCGCCGTGCTTAAGGCCGTCGTGTCTGGTGCAGGCCGCATCGATCTTAGCCTTTCATCCGGCCAACGAAGTGAAGTGTGCAATCTCACTGCCGCGACGCCCGCTGGAGCTTGGTCTGGTCCGGACCGCATCTCTCATCCGATTGCTTACCATAATCTTCTTACTGAACCCGCTTGGTTCTTCCCAGGCTTTGCCATTGCCCGCAGGCTCTCTTCCTCTGGCTATGCCGCAACCTACGTCGGCCACGAGACGCACAATGGCCAGGCTGTCGAACACATTTCCGTCTCTCAATCATCGTCGCTCTACGCAACTCCTCCCGGACCTGGTTCGATCGAGCATCTAACCCAAATTGACTTCTTCCTGGATTCAGCCACGCTTCTTCCTACCGCCATCGACTTCAATATTCACGCGGACCATAACGCCCTGCTCGACATTCCCGTCGAAGTCCAATTCTGGGACTATCACGCAGTCAACGGCGCGCAGGTGCCATTCCACATCCAAAAATTCTTGAACAACAGCCTGATCCTCGATTTCCAAGCCCAATCCGTGACTTTCAACTCGGGTCTTGCGCCCAGTGCGTTCTCTTTGTAAGGGCGCAGCATGCTGTGTCCCTACTCTCATACTCCGGGAGACTCACGATGATCCGCCCACTCTGCTCGTTCTTTCTTCTGATTGTGCTCGGATTTACTGCCGCATCCGCCTTCGCCCAGGGTCCCACAACTGGCACCCCTCCTTTCGGCTCGTTCGGAGGCGGCCCAGATATTGTTAATCTCGCCAATCTGAACACGCACTGGACCATTCCCATCCGCAACAAGCCCGGCCGCGGCACGGACTTCATATACATTCTCAGGTACGATGCCTCCGTCTGGTACCCGGTTGGATTTAACGGCTCTCAGTCCTGGCAGCCGGTCTACAATTGGGGCTGGCTCAGCCAGTCCGGGGTCTCAACGGGATACGTCACGTTTCAGCTGCAAGACGTCGGATTCTGCACTGACCAAACCGGGCAGGACTGGCCTACCGACATAATATATACGGACTGGGTTTACTACGACCCTTTCGGCGTGCCCCATTCGTTTAACGGCTACACAGAATGGACCACGACAAGTACGTACTGTCCGCCGAGAAAGGGCAACACTATCACTTCGCTGACCGCCACCGCTGCTGACGGTTCCGGTTATGTCTTGAGCGCTAGAGGGTCGTCACTTCTAAACGTGATCTCCAAGGGCGGCATCGTTTACAATCCACCGGTAAACACAAATGGTGGTTCCGCGTCCTTCGTGGACCGCAACGGCAACCAGATCAACGTTGATGGCAACGGCAACTTTACGGACACACTGGGCACAACGGCCCTAGCGGTTTCGGGTGCAGCTCCCAGTAACACCACATTCACTTACACGTCGCCGTCCGGTGCGCTTGCGGCCTACACGATGAAGTACACCACCTATACAATTCAGACGAAATTCGGCTGCAGCGGAATCACCGAATTCGGAAGCAATGGAACCGCTACCGCATCCCTCGTTAGCGAAATCGATCTCCCCGATTGGAACGCCACGACAAATCCAAATTCAAGATACACTTTTGTCTATGAAACCACGCCAAATGACACCCACACCCCTCATTACGTAACCGGTCGCCTCGCCTCCGTGACTCTTCCGACCGGTGGCACCATTTCCTACGTCTATTCCGGCGGCGGCACCGGCGTGAATGGCATCACCTGCGCCGACGGCTCTGCAGCCACTCTCGCGCGCACCACTTCCGACGGCACTTGGAGCTACGCTCAGGTAAAGGGCACCGGCGCAGCTTCCACAACCACTATTACCGACCCTCAAAACAACCAAACGGTCGTCCGATTTCAAGGCATCTACGAGACTCAGCGCCAGGTCTATCAAGGTTCCACTTCTGGCACACTGCTCCGCACCTGGAACACTTGTTACAACGGGAGCGCCTCTCCATGCACGGGCACTGCCGTCACCTTGCCCATCTCCCAGAGAACAGTCGTCGACCAAAACGGCTCAAGCGGCCTCCAATGCAAGCACAACTACCTTTACAATAGCGTCGGGGGACTTACCGAGCAAGATGACTACGACTACGGATCAGGCGGGCCGGGGGCACTGCTGAAAAAAACGCTTGCCACATATGCGCCTCTCGGAAATATCACCGCGTTTCAGCAGACAGTTACGGTTTGTAACGCAACCGGGACCAGTTCCAGTTGCAATGGAACCGGAACACCCATCGCTCAAACAAACTATAACTATGACGAGACTACGCCGACAGCCACGTCAGGAGTTGCACAGCACATTTCCGTCACCGGCTCTCGTGGAAACTTGACGAGCATCAACTATCCTGTCTCCAGCCTAACCGCGCACTTCTCGTATTGGGACACCGGCAGCCCAAATACCCAGCAAGATGTCAATGGCGCTACGACCACGTACAACTACAGCTCGAACACTTTGTCCTGCCAAATGGCCTTTCCCACGAGCATTTCCGAGCCCGTGGGGAGCATGTCCCGTTCCTTTACCTGGAATTGCGCCGGTAGCGTTCAGCTTACAGCGACCGATGAAAACGGCAAGACTACAAATACGGCCTATGCGAACGATCCTTACTTTTGGAGACCCGATTCCGTCGCCGATCCGACCGGCGCAGCCGTGAGCTTCTGCTATGGCCTGTTGAGCAGCAGCACCGGCACATGCACGCGCAATCCCACGCAGGTCGAATCCACGCTGAATTTCAATTCCAACAATTCCACGGCGGACAGTCTCGTGACTCTGGACAATCTTGGCCGCCCTCACGTCCGGCAAACCAGGCAATCCCCGTCATTGACCACTTTCGATTCCGCTGAATCCGATTACGACACTCTGGGCCGGTCGAGCCGCGGCACTCTGCCTTACAGCGGCGGCGCCGGGCAAACGAATCCCACGGGGCCCGCTGTTACAACCGCCTATGATGCTCTCGCTCGGCCCACGACTGTCACCGACGCCGGGGGCGGCACCACGACCTACTCCTATTCCAACAACGACGTGCTCGTGACAGTTGGCCCAGCTCCATCCGGCGAAAACACCAAGCAGCGCCAACTCGAATACGATTCGCTTGGCCGCTTGACCTCGGTTTGCGAGATCACCAGCGCGAGCGGCAGCGGCACGTGCGGCCAAAACTCTTCACAAACAGGTTACTGGACGAAATACGTCCACGACGCTCTCGGAAATCTTACGGGCGTCACGCAGAATGCCCAAGCCGGGAGCACGCAAACTCGCGGCTACTCGTTTGACGCCATGAGTCGCTTGACCTCGGAAACAAATCCGGAGAACGGCACTACCACTTACACTTTCGACACGGACACGAATTGCGGAACTTCTTCCGGCGATCTCGTCAAGCACGTGGACGCCTACAACAATGTCACCTGCTACGCGTACGACGCCCTGCACCGTCAAACCAGCATTACCTACCCAAGCGGCCCGTATGCGTCCCCCGTTACGCCGAGCAAATACTTCGTCTACGATTCCGCTACTGTGAACTCCGTCGCGATGGCCAACGTCAAATCCCGGCTGGCCGAGGCTTACACCTGCACCACGTGTCCCGGGACCAAGATTACGGACCTCGGTTTCAGCTACACAGCTCGGGGCGAGGTGTCGGACGTGTACGAGCTGACACCCCATTCGAGTCCCTCCTACTACCATGTCGCACAAACGTATTGGCCTCACGGCGCGCCTTCCGTGTTGAGCGCCACCGCCGCCGGCGTTCCGATCACGGGATTCCCCAACATCACCTACGGCGGAACCATCGGCTCAACCGTAGGTCTCGATGGCGAAGGCCGCATTACGCAAGTCACCGCCAGCGGAACAGGACAGCAGAACCCCGTGACCGGCGTGACTTACAACAATTCCAGCCTGCCAACCCAAGTGACTTTCGGCTCCGCGGACACGGACATTTTTGCCTACGACTCCAACACCATGCGCATTTCCCAGTATCAGTTCAACATCAATGGCCAATCCTCCACCGGCGCGCTCACCTGGAACTCCAACGGCAGTCTGCAGAAGCTTGTCGTCACGGATGCTTTCAACAGTTCCGACAACCAAACCTGCAATTACTCCCACGACGACCTTTCTAGAATTGCTCAAGCCGATTGTGGCACAGGCGGCTGGGGACAAAGCTTCGCTTACGACCCCTTCGGAAACATCACCAAGAACGTGCTGGCGGGCCACTCCGGAAACTCGTTCCAACCCACCTACTCGCCATCTACGAATCGGTTTGCGACATTGCCCGGATTTACGCCAACCTACGACGCCAATGGAAACGTGCTCACCGATGGCAGCCATACCTACGCCTGGGATGCCGATGGCAATTCCATTTCGCTCGACGGTGTCGGCCTCACTTTCGACGCCCTCGACCGCATGGTCGAGCAGAACCGCTCCGGCACGTACACGGAGATTGTCTATTCCCCGGGCGGTGCTAAACTCGCCCTCATGAGCGGCACCGGCGGACAAACCTTGCAAAAAGCGTTCGTTCCTCTCCCCGGCCAAGCCGCCGCCGTTTACACCAGCAGCGGCCTCGATCATTATCGCCACTCCGACTGGCTCGGCAGCGCTCGCCTGACTTCTTCGCCCTCACGGGGCGTTCTTTCAACTGCGGCCTACGCTCCGTTCGGCGAAACCTACGCCCAATCTGGCACAGCCGACCTCTCCTTCACCGGCGAAAACCAAGACAGCGTCTCCGGTAATTCTGCCGATTATGATTTCCTCTACCGTGAATACTCCAACCAAGGCCGCTGGGTTTCTCCCGACCCCGCAGGCCTCGCCGCTGTCACCCTCGCTGACCCGCAATCGCTAAACCGTTATGTGTACGTGCGCAATCGCCCCCTGAGCTCCCTAGACCCGCTAGGACTGACCTGCTTTGCCTTGGACGAAAACGGAAACATCACGGACACAGAACTCGATACCATTAGTAACGCACAGGATTGCTCGCAGGCTGGCGACTTCGGCGGTTTTTGGATTTCGGTCGACCAAATTGTGACGGTGAATGCCGACGGCTCTGGAGATTTTTCCGCATCCACGTACTGGGATTCCGGAAGCGACTGGGGATATCTCTCCAGCGGCGACTTTAGCTGGCAGGGCAGCGGTGGCGGCAGCAGCGATTCGTGGCTTCAGACCAGGGTCTTTTTTCAAGCGCTGGAAAACGGGATTGTTTATGAATTCACCAACCCTGACTCCTGTCTGGCTGTATTCCGGGAGGCCTCGGCAGAACCTCTCCACGCGGTGCACCATGCTGCCGACGTTGCGGAACAGGCGGCTCCGGCCTTGATTGCAGCTTCGTTAGGCGCCTCATCACTGGCTGCTGACCTCTTTAGGATGTCGCGAGCAAACCCTCCGCAGTTAGACCCGTTCCTCGGACCACTGGTAATCGCCGGGGCGAGGGCATTCTCCTCCGCTTCAGCTAGAGTTGGACTAGCTGCTGAGCATGCAGTAAGCAAATACCTGCCCGTCGCAACGGTTGCGGCGGCTGACATAAGCATGGCATGGGGCCTTGGTAACGAAATATACGCGACCGCAAAGGGAACGTGTCACTAACAAACCGCAAACAACGAGCGGTTCTTCCTCAGAGTCCAGAACTATTTCAGGAGGAAACGCCTGAGAGGAAAACCCGCGACCGGCTTCTCTTGATCGTCGTGGCATTATTAGTCTGCGCAGTAGGCGTGGGCTCGGGATTGCTTATCCTTGTTAACCACCTTAACCCTGTTTGGTTCTTCTTCGCTTGGAACTCCATATTAATGGTGCCACTATTCATTAGCGACTTTCGGTCCCACCTGAGCAAGCCTTCCTTTGTCGCCTATCTGATTTCCTGGGCTGTGATCCACGGGCTTCTGGTGGCCACTTTGATGCGTTGGCTCTCCATCGTCGCTATGATTCCCCTTTTGGCCATAGAGCTCACCGTCGGCTTGGTGGTAGCCGACTTCTTCTTCGACATCCGGCCAGCGCAGAAAGACAAAGATTAGATAGCGCGGGCCGGAAACTGGGGACAGACGGGACGTTTTCTGCTAGTCGACTCATTCGCAGAAACCATTCAACCACCCTAATAACCATTCGACCCTCATTTTCGACCATTCGATGTAAAACACTTAACAACTTCAGTAAGGTGTGCTATTCTCTCCCGTGTTTGCCGCCGCACATCCTCGCGGGCCGCATGACTAAGCGCCTGTATGCCTCCGCGTCCAGCCCCATGAGCGGAGTCGTGCGGTAGGTTTTACACTCACACCCTATCTCAAGGTTCTTGTCACCTTAGGGTGTTTGCTGCAGACCTACATAAGGTGTTCGCCGGATATCCAACTGTAAAATAAGGATTTATAAATGGACTTTTTAGGTTTCCCACATTTCTGCTATTATGGCCAAAGGAGTACTAGGACTAAGCTTCTGGAGCCGGCAGTTAGGGCTCCCGAGATCCTGGGCACTGGGTTTTCACGGTACGGCTGGAGAGTTGGAGGACGGAATGTCGCGTCCCCGCGATTGGCACGCCTTCGTGAAGGGCCTAGCCGTCTGCGCGGCCTATGTGGTGGCCGCAAAGCTTAGTCTCCGTCTGGCGTCCGTCCATCCGAGCGTCTCACCCGTGTGGCCACCGACGGGCATTGCCGTCGCCGCTTTGGTGGCGCTTGGCCTGCGTTTCTGGCCTGCCATTTTCGCCGGAGCCTTCCTGGTCAATATCACCACGGCGGGATCGGTTCTCACCTCTCTCGGCATTGCTACCGGTAACACTCTAGAGGCGGTCCTCGGGTCCTTCCTCGTAATCCGCTTTGCCAACGGTCCCAATGTGTTCGAGAAGAGCTGGGACATTCTGCGCTTTGCTCTGTATGCAGGAATCCTGAGCACGGCGGTGGCTGCAACGTTCGGCGTCACCAGCCTGACCATGGGTGGTTTCGCTTCCTGGAATCAATACGGACTCATGTGGCGCACGTGGTGGCTCGGAGATGCCGCAGGAGCCTTCATCTTTGCGCCATTCCTACTTCTCTGGACTTCGCAGCCGCGGCTGAACTGGTCGGCACGACAGGTTGTCGAAGCGCTCGTCTTATTTTTCTCAACGCTATTGACGGCAGGCATTATTTTCGGACCCATCTTTCACGCGCAGATCAGGAACGACCCTTGGACCTTCTTGTTGATGCCATTTCTGGTTTGGGCGGCCTTCCGCTTTGGCCCCCGCGAAGCCTCAGCCATCATTTGCCTTCTGTGCATGGTGGAGGTGGTGGGTACGGAACACGGTTACGGTCCGTTTGTACGCGCCTCGACCAACGACTCTTTGCTTCTGCTGCAATCGTTCATCAGCGTCAAAGCGCTGATGATCCTCATCTTCGCTGCGGAAATATCCGAGCGCCGCCGCCAGGAGGAACAGGCTCGAGTTCTGGCCGTCCGCGACCCTCTCACTGGCCTTGCCAATTACCGCCTCTTGATCGATCGCCTCGGCTCGGAAATCAAGCGATACGGGCGCGACGGCCACCCGTTTTCGATTCTGCTGCTGGATCTTGACGGACTGAAAAAGATCAACGATGCGCATGGCCACGTCGTTGGCAGCCTGGCGCTCTGCCGCATGGCGGAAGTTTTGCACTTGAGTTGCCGGGCGATCGATACGCCGGCTCGCTACGGCGGGGATGAGTTTGCGCTCGTTCTGCCCGGGACTTCGGCCGAAGCCGCCGGCAGAGTGGCGCGGCGCATTTCTCAGCGTCTCAGCGAAGACCTCGAAGTTCCGCGCCTGTCCGCGAGCATTGGCATCGCGGAGTATCCTCGCGACGGGCTTACCACCGAGCACATTCTCAGCGCCGCAGACCGCGCGCTGTACGAGGAAAAGCACCGTCGTACGGATCGTCCCGGCGTCACACAATCCTCATGAGCTCCGCCGGTGTTGCCTCGCGTGCTGCGCGACTGTCAAAAAAAACGAAAGGATTGTTACTAGGCCTGCCGCTTTGCGGGCCTGCGCGTCGTCGTAACTTTCGCCGTAAATGGAAGGTACTTTTGCGCCCATACAACGCAAGTACGAGGCAAGCTGGCCGCGATGGTGAATGGTGTGGTGCAGGCCGAACATCAAAAACTTCACCGCGGGCCACTGGAACATTCCGCGAAAATCCACGATCTTCACCAACTGCTCGCCGGGCACTTTGCCGAGGGCTTCGAAATTTTTCGCGTAACGCTCCTCGTACCATGAAGCAACTTCAGCGGGGGTCTTGACGTTTTCCGGAATCAACTTCGGGTTGGTGTCGAACACGCCGTTGATCACCGTCTCGACGAAGCGGTTGTCCGCGGCGGCAATGTGGCGCGCCAGTTCAATCGCGCTTCTTGACGCTGAATCTGGCTTATAGTCCGCTTTGCCCGCCGGAACAGCTTGGAGAATTTTCGCGGTCGTGCGGCTCTCCGTTTTCAGCGTCCCCATATACATGTCATTCAGCAAGAAAGTTGCCTGATCAGCGGTCATCGTCTGCGACATGGATCGTTCTCCTTTGCGTTCCAGGCGTGTTCTGTGAAGTTCGAATGTACCCCTGTCTACTGCAGGTTTCAATGGCAGGTTGGATGCGTGAGGGAGGTCTTCGTTGCACGGGGGGTGCGCGGGAGACTAGAACCTGTCTCATGAATCGGGGGAATCGGGGGCGGCAGTTGCTCCGCCTGGGGAGTAACTTCCTGTTTGCCCGTCATTCGGGAACAACACGCAGATGCCCGCCAAAAGATCTTTCCGAGTTGCGCATCACGTTTGAGCATGCTGTTCAGAGCGCCATGCCGCCGGACACTTCGATTCTCTGACCGTTCACCCAACGATTCTCGTCCGAGAGGAGCGCGGCGATCATCGGTCCGATATCGTCCGGCACGCCCGCCCGGCCAAGCGCGGTCATCTCGGCAACGCGCTTGTTAATCTCAGGATTGTCACGGACCATACCACCGCTGAAATCCGTCTGGATGGCGCCCGGAGCGACGACATTCGCCGTGATGCCTCTCGGTCCGAGTTCTTTGGCCAAGTAACGGGTCAGCCCCTCCACCGCGCCTTTTGTCGCCCCATAAGCCGAGGTGCCCGGTAGCGCAAAGCGCGCCAGTCCCGACGAAATATTCACGATCCGCCCGCCATCCTTAATTAGCGGAAGCAGCTTTTGCGTCAGGAAATACACGCCTTTGAAATGAACGTTCACGATCTCGTCGAATTGCGCTTCGGTGGTTTGGTCGAAATTCGCATGGAGAGAACCACCCGCATTGTTTACCAGATAGGTAAACCGATCTCGTCCCCAACCATGCAGCGTCTTGCGGACATCCGCAACGAATCCGTCAAATGCGTGAATGTCACCGGTATCGAGCGGAAATCCCGCTACTCTCCTTTCCATCGCTGCGACTTCGCGGATGAGTGAATCGGCCTCTTTCTGATTCGAGCGATAAGTAAAAATGACATCGACGCCCCGCCCGGCAAGATTCACGGCAGTGTTGCGTCCGAGCCCGCGGCTTCCACCCGTGATGATCGCGACTCTATCCTTCACAGTTCCAAC
>Ga0210407_10000396_pt1 | contig 50275 bp, 38 predicted proteins | sample IncBWC27MmetaG_FD_150860 | JGI IMG/M metagenome (GOLD analysis project Ga0210407, IMG submission 150860) | Forest soil microbial communities from Barre Woods Harvard Forest LTER site, Petersham, Massachusetts, United States - Inc-BW-C-27-M | ecosystem: Environmental > Terrestrial > Soil >...
GCGAAATGTACAAACCGGCCACTTGCACCGAGACTAGCCAGAAATCCGGCCGCGTCAGCAAGCTATTCGCCACGCCGCCCGGGAGCCCAGCCTGCGCCTTGGTCCACGTACTTCCGGCGTCGCGTGAAATGTACAAACCAGTGCGCGCTACCGCGAGCAATAGATTGTTGCGCGCCCACTCGAGGCGTATCGCGCCGCCCGATTCGAGGGGAAGATCGCGCCAAGCCCACGTACGTCCTGCATCTTCAGAGAAAATCATCCCGCCCGAGCAGACCAGCCGGATCTGCTGTCCGTCATTCGATGCCCGCACCGAACCAACCGGCAATTCGCCCGGCCCGAACGGCAACTCTGTCCACGACCCGCCAGAATCGCGCGACACGAAAAGCCCCTGCTCGGTAGCAGCGAACCAATCCGAGTCGCCGAAAAACATGTCATTCACGAGCAACCGAAAAGCGCGAATTTCGCCCTTACCGGGCGGGGAATCACTCGCCGGATTCGCCGTCGAAAAATCCGAGACGACTCCTATCTGCGCCCAACTGTTTCGCTGCGCATCGAATTGCGCAAAGCCGCCGGAAGCGAGCGCAGCCCACCAGCCTACTGGCGATGAAAAAATCTGTCGCACCGTATCCCCGTCGAGTCCCGCGCTCATCGATAACCAGGTCTTGCCGCCATCTACGGTGATCACGAGTGCATCCGGCGCGTTCTGCAGAACCGCAGCCGCACGCTCCGGGTCCTGCGGATCCACGGCCAGCGAAACAATGCGGTGATGATGGAAGCCCTCGTTAGAGGCGTGGAAACTCGCGCCGCCATCATCGCTCGCGAGAACGCCGTGCTGTTCCGTTCCCAGCAGCACACGCGATTCGCCGCCGGTATTGCGCGGCAGAATCAGCATTGAATTAATCACCCAAGTCCGCGGCGAAACCCGCCGCCAGGACGCTCCGCCATCCGCACTCTTCCACAGTCCCTCGGTCGTCCCGGCGTACAAGTGCGCCGGGCGCGCCGCGTCCTGACGAATCACTGGCGTGCGCCGCGATGAGTATGGAATGCCTTCGAGTTTCTCCCAGGCCACGCCGGCATCTTCACTTCGGTAAATCCCCGTACAAGCGCTGCCAAAAATACGCCGAGGGTTCTCCGTGTCCGTCACCAGGCTAAGCACGTCAGAATCGTCAATCATTCCCGTGTGAATCGGAGCCCAATGCTCTCCGCCATCAGTGGTCTTCCACGGCAGATGAAACGTTCCGGCGTAAATTACCAGCGGATTGCGCGGATCAATCGCCAGCGAATCAAAATTGCGCAGCTCGGCATCGCCGGCAGGCGTCACCCGCCGCCAGGTCTGGCCCGAATCGCGCGTCAAAAAAACTCCATCTAGCGCGCCAGCCACTAGCATCTTTGGATCGGACGCAGCCTGCGCCAGCGCCCGCACCGCGTGGCCTGCAAGCCCGGAAACGCGCCACGTTTTGCCGCCGTCGTTGCTCAAAAATACGCCGCCGCCTTCGCCTGCACTTTCGCGCGTCCAAGTCGCCGCATACAGCCGCGCCGAATCGCGCGGGTCCACGATAATCGCCGTAACCACCGCGTTTTGATTTTCACCCGCCAGTCCGACCGTTTCCCAGTCGGCTCCGGCATCGCGCGATATGAAAATCGCGCCGTCCGTCGTGCCCAAATACAACACGTTGGGATGCGCCGGATCACTCGCCAGTGCGCGAACGTCACCGCCCGCCGGGCCCATCGCCTGCCACACCTGCGCCCGCAACGGCGGCGCGCCAACACATGCACACACGCACGCGCACGCCAAGCCACAAAACAAAATGGGAAACCACCGGAGGGACCTGTTACGCGAAGTCATGTTCGATACGGGCCGTGTACGCCCGGCAAAAGATTAGGGCGGAATTAGCGCGAGGTCCTGAATCGTCTTCGATCCGAAGCACTCGGCCGCGCCAACTCTGGCGGAGCGCGGCACCACGCTGCTTCCTCTACGAGACTTCCCCAAGAGACTGCTCGCCCAAATCCCACCACCCGTAATCGCACCGGGCGTCTTGCTGCTTCCTTTCTCCCTCAGAACCTGCAATTAATACGATGCGCCATCTGGAACAAAGACGATATCCACTCGCCGGTTGTCCTTCTCCGCGCCCGCCTGCCCTGCCGCGGTACGAACCTCCACACGCGACGCGTCCACCCCCTTCTTGTCCTGCAAATATTTCTGACCGCTCGCCGCGCGTTCGTTGGCCAATTTTGCAGCCCGCGCTTCGTGCGGATCCGCGTAACCCACCAGAACCACCTTCGACCGCGGATCGCTCTGCAAACGCACCGCAACGTCGTCCAGATTGCGTTTGCATACGTTGTCCGCACCGGCACTACCCGGAGCGAAATCGCAAGCGCTCACCTTGCTCGCTTGCGGCGGAGGTGGTGGCGCCTGCACCGTAACTGCCGCGGTGCAATCGCACGCGCTGTGCAATTCATTTTCCGCGCGCCCAGTCACAGTGTAAATTCCCGGATCGAGGCCCGATGTATCGAATTGCACAATCGAGCCGCTGCCGATAACATGCCCGCCGTTGGCCTGCCACGTGAATCGGATGGCCGTCCCCGACGCATCGTTCACATTCGCGGTGATCTCCGCGCGTTCCCCGGCCAACACCGTCGAACGATCCGCAGTGCAACTCATGGTTGGCGGCGGAGGTGCTGGTTTCGGCTGCACGGTCACGTTCGCCGAGCAACTCGCACCCTTGCCTGCGCCGTTATCCACGCGCGACGTCAGCGTGTAGCTGCCCGCGGCAACGCCGCTGGAATTCCAGCGGACGTACGGTCCCGATCCATCAATCGAGCCGCCCGTCGCGGTCCACTGATACGTCAGCGGAAGGCCATTCGCATCCGTGGCGCTAACATTGGCCGTAACGTAATCCTCCGACCCTTCCTTCACCGAAGCCTTGTCCACCGCGCAAGAAGCCGTGACAACGTCCGGAGGCAGCGGCTTTTCCGGCCAATGCGACACGCCCACCTTAATGATGAATCCGTTGCGATCGCGATGATTCGACAGGTCCAGCGAATAGCGGTAGCCCATATCCATCGCCGCCCATTTCCAGGCGTATAGCCGGAAGCCAATAATGTTGTCCACGGGATCGCGCGCGCCGAAGCTGGTGTTCTGAATTCCCTTGCCGATGTAAACGGTGCCGTCGTACTCCGTCATAATCTGAAAACGCTTTGTCGGAAAAATCAAAAGTCCGGCGCCCACTTGCATCTGATCCGCAAGGTTCAGCACGACGGTTTCGGGTGTGCCACTGATCGTCTCTGTGTAGCTGGAATTGCGCGTAAACCGATACGACCAGTTCGCCGTCGCGGTAATCCCTCCGTGAAAAAATGTCTTGCTGGCCTCCAGGCCCACTCCATAATTGAACTTTCCGTATTGCACCTGATTCGCTAGCAGGTCCGTCAGTCCAGTTTTCGTCGGAAGATAGAAATCGTTGCGAATGGAAAGGCTGATCGGATTACCGCGTCGCTCCGAGAGCAGCCCGATTTTGAATCCCAAATCCATTTCTCCGACGCCGCTGCCGTTGTGCGACGCGAACGGCGCATCCTCCACATAGGCGGGGGGAAAACCGGTGGAAGGAATGATCGAGTTGTAAATCGTATTCTGGAATTGCGGGTTCGCCGCGTTCACCGGCGCCAGGCTCAGCAGACTCGGCGCTCCGACGTGAATGTAATCGTACGAGTTCATCTGAAAAAATATCGACAACCAGTTGCTGACGCCGTAGCCGACCGATGGAACCAACTGCAGCGAGGTAATGTCTCCCGGCATGCGCGAGAATTTATTCAATCCCACGCCCAGGGACCAGCCGTGCCTGGGAAGCGTCTCGCCGGTCTCCAGTATGAATAGCCCCGGATTTCCGTCCAGCGCAGGCATCGGCGTAAAATTCGGCAGCTCGGAATCCTCATTCCCGGCCGCAGTCGCGTTCGATTTAGCGGCGCCTGAATTGGGTTTGGGCAACGCTGAAGACGATGACACCGGCGACGACGGTGTCGCTGGCGGTAGCGCGGGCGATGTTGGCGCAATTGGAGAACTCGCCGCGGTAGTGCCCGAGTCGGACGCGCCGCTCGCTGGCCCAGAATCAGCCGAAGCTACCGCAGTCTTCGCGGTCGCATCGCTCGGCGACGACGCACTCGCCACCTCTTTCGCGCCTGCGGTCGCGGCCCCCTCCGCCGCACGGGGCTTTGTGTCGTCGGCGACGGCTGCCGCCACAACCAACAAGACAGCCGCAAACAAGATCGCGGCACGTTCTGGCACTTTCAAAGTACGCCTCCTCAGCACAGCTACCGCCCCGTGGCACCGCGCCGACGATAGCATCCCCGTTTTCCCGCGCAGGCGACGCGATGAAAAAAAGCACAGGACTCGAATGGGGCCGAAAAAGGGAGTATCGAGCGTGTCCTACCAGAACCCGTGAAACTGGCGGGATTATAATTCACGCCCGCCCGTTCCTGTACAGTTTTTTCTCAATCTTCCCCCGGAGCCGCTTGCGCGCGCTAAAGCGCCGCTAATGTCCAGAATTCCAAACTCTCCGAGCGCGCTCTAAGGTTTTGAATTTGACTTTCCTGTTGCAGCACCGCGCTTTAGCGCGCCATCGGTCCCGCGGCTAACACCAATGGCGACCTCGCTGTGCGGGAACGCCGCTACGACAATCACGCATTTTCGACAAACCAAAAAACCCACGCTCGCGTCGCCGCGCAAGATTTGCTATATTCACCGCAATAGGTACCCGCTTTCGCCTCCAGCTGAAAGCGCCAAACTAAAATTTGGAGGAGTTTATGACACGCTGGAGGATTTCTGTAGTCACGTCTGTCCTAATGCTGTTTTCAGGCGTAGTAGCGCAAACCCAAGCGCAATCGCAGGATCCCGCTCCCCAAGCTCAAGATGCGCCCACCGACGCCGCCAATCGCGGCACCCGTTTCCTGATTTCCCTACAAACTAGCATCTCTACCAAAGAAGACAAAGTCGGCAAGCAATTCCTGGCACACACGCTCGAGCCCATCGCCACCGCCGAAGGCGCCTCGCTGCCCGCCGGCGCCCAAATCCGCGGTCACATTGACAAAATTCAGTCCGCCGGAAAAGTCGGCCGCGCGCGTCTGTGGCTCACGTTCGATGAAATTCAGGATTCCACGGGCTGGATCCCTCTGGTAGCCGACTTGATTGACGCTCCAAGCGTTCATTCCATTCGCGTGCTCTACGATCATGAAGGCGAAATCCGCGCCTCCTCCATCAAACAGGAAGACGCCGCCTTCGCCGCCGCCGAAGCCGCATTCGTCGGCGCGGAACCGGGAATTGCAGCAAAGAACAAACAAGACGCGGCCATGGGCGCGGCCGTCTCCGCCGCCACTGCATTCATGATCACATCTGGCCTCGGCCAGGAGCTCACCCTGCCGCAAAATCTGAAGCTCGAACTGGTCCTCAAGCGGCCCTTGCATCTCGGCAGAATTTAGGCGTACTGGAATTGCGGAACGGCCAGGCGGGGTGCGTAATTCGCCCGGAACTCATGCGGCACTCGAAGTGGGGGGCTGCGCGAAGTCAATGCGTTCAATCGTCACCGCAACTCCGTAAAGCGGCGAAGGCTCGTCCGGCAGTTCCCACGCCCGAATCGTTTTCACGGTGGCGCGAGCCAGCACGCAGGAGCTACGCTCCTTCTCCGCCGGCAAACAAAATGCGAGTTCCAGCGTCGTTCCAATCTCGAACAAAATCTCCGAGTGGAACAGAATGCCGGTTCGCGAGATGTCCCGCAGCTGGCCGACATGTAACTTCGGCGGCTTGTGCTGCGACGTGCATATTTGCATTGGCACGTGAATGTCGTATCGCACGGCTTTTCTATTCTCTTGCATTGCTCACCCATGAAAGCGGCTGCAAGAATATGGCCGGGACCTCGTGCCCGCCTCCGCTGACAATAAAGCTCTTAAGACCGTCAGAGTCCGTCATTCCCGAAATGACGCTTCTAGCCCATCCACTACAGGAAACGCCCCGCACTCTTGCGCCTGCTGGCTCGCCAGCCCCGCTCTATTGGATTTCCGCCGTACTGCTGGTAGATTCAAAGTTCCGATGACCATCCCGATTCCCAACCAGCAACGCATCCTGATCGTTGAAGATGAAGAGAACGCCCGCAAGGGCTACGAAGCCCTGCTGCGCAAATGGAACTGGGAAACTCTCGGCGTGGGCAGCGGTGAAGAAGCCCTCGCCAAATTTCAAGAATTTCAACCCAGCCTGATTCTGGCGGACGTCGAGCTACCTGGCATGAACGGGCTCGACCTGCTCAAACAGCTGGGCGACGACATTCTCCGCATTCCCGTAATCATCATCACCGGCCGCGGCAGCGACGAACGTGTTGTCCAGTCCATCGAAGCCGGCGCCTACTGGTACATCGAAAAACCGCTGAAGCCTCCGGTGCTGCGCGCGCTGCTCGAACGCGCGCTAGGCCACGTGCGCAACCAGCAAGCCGTGGTGGCTTTGACCCGCGACCTGCGCACCGCCGGAAAACTCGGAACTCTCGTCGGCACGTCCGTGCCAATGCAAGATGTAATGCGTCAGGTGGAAATCGCCGCGCCATCCACCGCCTCCGTGCTCATCACCGGCGAAACCGGCTCGGGAAAAGAAATGGTCGCGCGCTCGATTCACATGCTGTCGCCGCGCGCCGATCGTCCCTTCGTCGCCATCAATTGCTCGGCCATTCCCGAATCACTGATGGAAAGTGAAATTTTCGGCCACGAGAAAGGCGCGTTCACCGGCGCGGCCGAACGCCGCATCGGCTGCTTCGAGCTGGCTGACGGTGGCACGCTGCTGCTGGACGAAATCGGCGAAATGCCTGCGCAAACTCAAGCCAAATTGCTGCGCGTGCTGGAAGATCACAAAGTCCGCCGCCTGGGCAGCAAAGTGGAAACGCCCGTGGACGTGCGCGTAGTGGCTGCGACCAACAAAAATCCGGAGCACGCGGTTGCCGATGGACATCTGCGCCAGGATCTTTATTTCCGCCTGAACGTTTTCAACATCCATCTCCCTCCGCTGCGCGAACACAAAGAGGATTTGCCGCTTTTAGTGGATCACTTGCTCACCGACATTTCCGCCAAACACGAAAAAAAAGTCACCGGCGTGGGCGCCGACGTCATGGAACTCTTCAGGTCCTACCCATGGCCCGGAAACGTCCGCGAGCTGCGTAACGTTCTCGAGCGTTCCGCTATCGCTTCTGACCGCGGCACGGTTGCACGCCAGCATCTGCCGGCCGAATTTGGCCGCGTCACCGCCATGACCACTTCTGGTCTGGGCGGCCTGCGCTTCCCCATCGGCACCACGGTAGACGCAGTTGAGCGCGAGCTCATCCTGCAGACTCTCGGCGCCACCAGTCAAAATAAGACGCGCGCTGCCGAGCTTCTCGGCATTAGTCTGAAAACACTGCACAACAAATTAAAAGAATACGAGGCGGGGCGGAAAAATGCGTCTCAGCCTGAAAACTAAATTCACGCTGGCGACTTCCCTGCTGGTACTGGCGGTCGTCACCGCGGTTTCGGGTCTGTACATCGCGCGCCTCACGCGCCAGACGCTGCGCCAGGCCGATGACCGCGCGCGCTTCGTCGCGCGGCAAATCTATCTCGCCTGCCAGAATTCCCTGACGGACGCCGCGGCGCGCGGCGAATCTCCGGCTTCCTCCAGTCCGGCGGATTTGCGCGCCTACGTGCAGCGTGCTCTCGACAATAGCAGCACTCTGAATTCCGTGATGGAATCGGCCATCGGATATTCGCCGACGATCTACGAAATCACCATCAGCGATCTCGATGGAATTGCGCTGGTCTCCAGCGATGCTAGCCTTCGCGGCCAGAAAATTGCCCAGCGCCCGCCCGTGGATTCGCTCGAACGCGGCGGCTTCTTCCAGCAATTGCGCACCCTGTACGGCCCTCCGCTCGTGTACGAAGATTCGCTGCCCTTCAATATCAATGGCCCCTTCGGCGATATTCGCATTGGCCTTTCTTCGGCGCTGATCCGTAACGAAATTTCGCCCGGTCTGGAATCGGCGGGATATTACGCGCTGGCCTCTGTGTTGCTCTCGACCCTGCTCGCGCTGATCGTCAGCCGCGCCTCGCTCGCTCCGATTGACCGCATCTCCGCGCAACTCGATCGCATCTCCGCCGGCGAATTCGACCTAGAACCGGTGGAACGCGGCGACGAATTCGGAGCGGTCAGCACCAAAATCATAGGCATCGGAAAACAGCTACGCGACGTGCGCGAAATTTTCAGCACCTTGCGCGAAAATCTCGATCAGGTTATGGGCGGCTTGGAAGACGGCTTGTTGCTTTTCAACGCACGCGGCAACGCCGTACTGGTAAGCCCGTCAGTGGAAAAATTTTTGGGCCAGCGCTCGGAGGCGTTGCGCGGACTGCGCGTAAGCGAAATTTTTCCTCCCGGTCATCCCGCGCGCGAAGCCCTGGGTATACATGGCGACGAAGTTGGGCACATTGAAAACGCGGAAATCACTCTCGCCGGTTTGCACGGCTCGCAGCGCATCGGTCTCAGCGCACAGGTGATTCGCGAGCACGGCATCGCCATGGGCGCGCTGATCACCATGCGCGACGTCGAATCGCTCGAACGCATCGGGAATCAGCTCCAAGTTTCCGAACGCCTCGCCGCACTGGGCCGCGTCACCGCCGGCGTCGCACACGAAGTAAAAAATCCACTGAACTCGATGCGCCTCTGGCTGGAAGTCTTGAAAGCCAACATGCCCGTCGAGCCAGAACCGCAGCAGGCCGTAAGAATGCTCGATAGCGAAATTGACCGGCTTGACCGCGCAGTGAAAACTTTCCTGAATTTCACCAAGCCGCTCGAGATCAAGCTGGAAGAAACCGACCTGCGCATCTTACTCGACGACGTGCTCGAAGCCGCGCGCCCCACCATCGCGAAAGCGGGCATCGAACTCCGCGTGGATTTGCCTTCCGAATTTCCACACGTGCTGGTGGATGGCCAGCTCATTCATCAGGCCGTGCTCAATCTTCTGCTGAATGCGAGCGACTTCACCAGTCCTGGCGGCACGATCTCGCTCAGCCTGCGCCGCCACGGCGATTTCGCCGTAATCGCTGTCGCCGATTCCGGCGCCGGAATTTCGCCGGAAAATCAAAAGAAAATTTTCCAGCTGTTTTTTACAACCCGTCCCGGGGGTACCGGCATCGGACTGGCTAACACTTTTCGGTTTGTGCAGTTGCACAACGGTCGGATAGAATTCGAATCCGAGCCTGGACGCGGTACTACCTTTCGCCTGGAATTACCGCTGGCGCGTTCTCTGGAAGCCCCGACTGGCAAGCATCGCGATTTCGGTCAGCCGTTCGCGGAAGAGAAAAGATAAAAGTGAGAAGTTGAAAGTTGGAACTTACCCGGTAGTTAAAAGTTAGAAGATAAATGCCCAGCCGAAAAACAGAATCCGCGTTTCTGGCAGCCTTTTTTCTCAGCGGGCTGTCATGTAGCGTGGCGGGGTGTAACCGCACGAGTGTGAAAGCCGCCGCGCCGGTCGCCGCCGCTCCCGCGCCCTCCACAGCCGATTCCAAACCCATCACCAACATCGCGCCGGACACCGACGCTCTGCCCCCGGTCGAAACCGTAGCTCCGCCGCCGACGCCTGCCGCCACCGACGCCGCTCCACTACCGGTGGAGCCCGCTCACACCAAGCCTCCTCCGCCTCCGCACCGCCAACCCAGTGAGGCGGCCTCGGATACTCCAGCCGAGCAGCCCGCCCGCACTCCGCCGCCCCAGATCTCCCCGCAACTTTCGCCCGGCGATCAAGCCAGCCTGCGGCGCAGCACGGGCGAAGACTCGAGCGTCGCGCAAAAAAATCTGCAGCAAGCGAACGGCAAAGTCTTGAACGCCGCGCAACACGACCTAGTCGAAAAAATCCGCAGCTTCCTCGCGCAATCCGACGAAGCCGGCAAAGGCGGCGACTGGTCCCGCGCTCAAACCTTAGCCCAGAAAGCCCGTCTCCTCTCCGTCGAGCTTGTCGATTCGCTCTGAACTAAATCTTGCAAAACTTCCACGCGTGCTGATCAGGACCTTTGACGCCGCCGCGTCCAGGAATATTCGCGCGAGAATTCCTGATAATATGCATTGGTGAGCGCTTACGACGTAATCATCGTTGGCGGCGGACTGATCGGCAGCTCGATCGCCTTTGAGCTTGCGTCTGAAAATTTACGCGTCGCCGTGCTCGATCGCCAAGAACCCGGCCGCGAAGCTTCCTGGGCCGCGGCCGGAATGCTATCGCCGGGGCCCGATTCGCCCGAATCTTCGGCGCTGGTTCCGCTCGGCAAAGAAAGCCTGCGCCTCTATCCTGAATTCGTTGCGGCAATCGAACACGCGTCCGGCAAGTCCACCGATTTTACCTGCAACGGCACGCTCGAAGTATTCCGCGGCCCCGACGCTGAAAGCACGCGCAATAAGATGGTTGCCGATTTTCACCACCTGGGACTTGCCGCCGCAGCGATGTCGCCAAACGAAGCCCGCAAGCTCGAACCATCGCTTGGGCCACAAGCTGCCGCGATCGCCTGGCTGCCCGAGGAAGCGACGGTTGATCCGCGGCTACTCTTGGAAGCCGTGTTCGCAGCCGCAACACATCGCGGCACCGAAATTCGCGCTAACTGCCCCGTAGATGCCCTGCTCTACGCGGGCAAAGTGTGCGCTGGTGTGATCGCGGGAGGCCAGAAAATCGCAGCTAACCAAGTTGTCATCGCTGCCGGAAGTTTTTGCGGCACAATCGCGGACGCCGCGCAGGAACAGGATCCGCATCCGCAACTGCGCCAGTTCGCGCCAGTGCATCCGGTGCGCGGGCAAATGCTCGCACTGCGTTCGGCAAGTGTGCAGCTGAAAAAAGTCCTGCGCTCGCGGCACGGCTACCTGGTGCCGCGGCGCGATGGGCGCATCATCGCCGGCAGTACCCTCGAAGATGCCGGCTTCGTAAAACAAGTCACGCCGCAAGGAGTCCGCCAGATCCTCGATGCCGCGCTCGAGCTCGCTCCTGCCCTGACGGACGCGAAAATTGTGGAAGAATGGTCCGGCTTGCGGCCCGGCACGCCGGATCTTCTGCCGATCATCGGTCCCACCGATATCGCAGGCTTATGGCTCGCCACCGGACACTACCGGAACGGCATCCTGCTAGCGCCCGCCACGGCAAAGATCATGCGCGATTGGATTGTCAGCGGAAAATCGAATTTCAACGCGGAGAGTTTTTCGCCGCTACGCTTCACTGCCGCAAAATCCCACGCGTATACACAAGCACATGAGAATCGCACTACCTAGCAGACATTTCGAAAATGGCTGAAATGGAAGGGCGGGGCTTCAGCCCCGCCGCAAATTCGCGCAATGACGGAAGGGCTTCAGCCCCTGAAGCCTCGCTTTTTTGTCGCCGGTGGAAAATTGCGGGATGGCGCCTAATCACCAACTACAATTCTAAAACGGATCGCGATTGCGTACCGGTTCGCGGTTCGGGGGCCCTGCCAGCGAAGATGCCTGCCCGGGCCCGGTGAACTGCACCTTATCCGGATCCAGATAGATCGAGCGGTCAATCACCGCTTCCACCGTGGACCCACGCGGCATCTCCGCATCCGGCCCGCGCGTCAACAGCACCGCCGCCAGACCCGCCGCGGCTCCGGCCGCCGCGCCAATTCCTACTCCCTTCGCGCTCTGTGTAGCCAGCCCGCCGATGCCCGCTCCAGCCGCTGTGGTTTTCGCGATCGTTCCGATGTCGTGCCCTTTTTCTGAATCTCCGATGATCTTGCCTTCGCTGTCGGTAGTTTCGTTTCCGCCCGTCCCGGCATTGCTGGGAACCGCATTCAGGTTCACCATGTAAGCGTTCGGCAGAATCATCGTAGTCAACTTGATCATCAATTCGCCGCGCCCCTTCACTCGCCCCGGCCGCTTCGATTCGGTGACCTCGCCGCTCACATACGATCCCGCCGGGATCACCACTTTTCCATCAATCATCACGGGGAACAAAGTCTCGAAGTACACTGGGTCGCCCGGCCGCGCGCTACGCGTGGACACCGCGTTATGCAGCACCAGCGGAATATGCGTTCCAGCCGGCACCATGATCTTCGAAGCCGATATCGCGCTCGGTTTCACGAGCGTAGCCGCCGCAGAACCCGGAGCAGAAGTCGCGTCGTTCGCTGCAGGCGTACCCGAATCCGTCACGGCCGTGCCAGAACCAGACGATGGTCCCGGAGCAGCCACCGTTCCCGAAGCAGACGCACCAGCAGATGCATCCTGCGCTTTCTGCGCCGCAGATTGGCTCGCGGGAGCGGAAGCCGAAGGCGTCGGCGGAGGCATCGGCCCCGCATCTTGCGCCGCCGCAGGAAGCGCACATCCGGCGGCGATGAATAACAGAAGTGCATGCTGTAAGTGGATCGGACTCTTTGTCATCTGACCCCTCGTCAACGTGATCCGGTAAGCGTTCAGTAGTAAGGATGCCGACCCACAGTCAGCGAGATGTATGAAGGATAAACCTTCCCGGCGCTCCGCCGCCACGCTTTTCCTTCCGCGCCCGGCAAGCACGACCGGGCGTGTACGACTAAGACACCGCAAAAACAACGGCTATCCCGCAGCCGATATAATGGCGATTGAGGCCTCTCTTGCGACCCCTCCACATAGCACAGCTTCGTGTGCCGTCCTCTCTGCGGCGCAAGACCTTGCTGATCATTGGCATTACTATGCTCGGCCTGGTGGGCGGCCTGTTCGTACTCTCGCGCATTGTGCTCATGCGCGGCTTCGCAATATTGGAAGAGGATTTTGCCGGCAGAGACATCGCGCGCGCTTCCAGCGCTCTGGCGAACGAATTGAACACGCTCGACCAGACTACCAGCGAATACGGTTCCTGGGATCTAACGTACGATTACGTCCGCGGTATGCGGCCCAGTTATATCAAGACCGAATTTCCCGCTTCGACGTTTCAGCAACTGAAAATCAGCTTTGTGGTCATCCTCGATGCCCATGGCCGCAAACTCTTCGCCAAGGGCTTCGACCTGACACATGGCGGCGAAATACCGATTCCGGCGGGCCTGGACGATCATCTCAAGCCCGGCTCGCTGCTCCTCAACTTGCAAGATACGCACAGCAAGGTGGCGGGAGTCCTCGATCTGCCCGGCGGACCTGCCCTCGTCGATTCCCGGCCAATCCTCCCCAGCGATTCCTCCGGACCAATTGCCGGAACAATGGTCATGGGCCGCCTGCTCGATGCTGCTGAAATTCAACATCTCGGCGACCTCACGCTCGCGCCTATCGAAGCACAGACGCTTTCCTCGGCCGCGCTGAGCCCCGATTTCCGCACGGCGGCCGCCGCCATTTCGAAAAGTTCACCCAACTTCATCGCTCCGCTCAACAGCCAATCGCTCGCTGCCTACCAGGAATTGGACGACATCTACGGCCGGCCCGCGTTGCTCATCCGCGTCCTTTTGCCCAGGACAATCTATGAGCAGGGGCACACCAGCCTGGTCCAGTTTCTGCTGTTGTTAATCGCCGCGGGTTTCGTTTTCGGCGCAGCCACGCTTTATTTGCTCGAGCGCGTCGTCATCTCGCGCATCGCCAACCTTACCGAAAATATCACCCAAATCGGCGCCAGCGGCGATCTTTCCGCGCGTCTGGATGTGCCGGGCCACGACGAACTCGCGTTTCTGGGCGTCGCCATCAACGGCATGCTCGAAGATCTCGAAAAATCTCAGATCGAACGTCACGAAGGCCGCGCGCGGCTGGCCATGATGATCGAACGCATGCCAGCCGTTCTTTGGACCACGGACAAACAGCTGCGCTATACCTCCAGCATGGGTGCCGGCCTGGATTCGCTGGGCGTGAAGTCGGGCGGACTCACCGGCAAAACCCTCGCCGAATACTTTGAGACCAACGATCCCCAGCACCCCTCCATTGCCGCGCACTGGCGCGCTCTCGCAGGCGAATCGCTCACCTACGAATTGCACTGGCAGAAGCGCATCTTCGAATCCCATGTGCGCCCGCTGCGCGACACCGATGGCGAGATCATCGGCGTAATTGGCGTCGCGCTCGATATCACCGACCGTAAACAGCTCGCCGACCAGCTGCGCCAGTCGCAGAAGCTGCAGGCCGTCGGAGAGCTCGCCGGCGGGGTCGCCCACGATTTCAATAATCTATTGATGGTGGTGAAGGGCCACGCGGAGATGCTGCTCGACCGCTTGCCAAGCGCCTCCGCCGAGCGCCAGAGCCCCGCGCGCCAGAACGTCGAACAGATTCAGCAGGCCGCCGAGCGCGCCGCCGGCTTGACGCGCCAGTTGCTCGCCTTCAGCCGCATGCAAGTGCTGCAACCGCGCGTTCTGGACTTGAACGAAGTTGTCGCTGGAATGATCCAGATGGTCTCGCGCGTCATCGGCGCCAATATCGAACTCGCGTTTCTGCCCGGCGCCAATCTCGGCCGCGTGAAAGCGGACCCCAGCCAGATCGAACAAGTCGCCCTGAATCTGGTGGTCAACGCGCGCGATGCCATGCCCGATGGCGGGCGCTTGACCATCGAAACTTCCAATGTGCATCTCGACCGTGATTACGCCACCGAGCACGCCGTCGTCGACCCTGGTGATTACGTCATGCTCACCGTCAGCGACAGCGGCATCGGCATGGACGCCGCCACGCAGGCGCGCATCTTCGAGCCATTTTTCACCACAAAATCGCAAGGCCGCGGCACCGGACTAGGCCTAGCCACCGTCTACGGAGTTGTGAAGCAAAGCGGCGGATACGTCTGGGTGTACAGCGAAGTCGGCCACGGCACAACTTTCAAGGTGTACCTGCCGATGGTGCAAGCTCCAGTGGAAAAGAAAGCTCCCGTAAAGCCGGAGAGCGGCCACGAACCCGGCACTGAAACGATTTTGTTCGTCGAAGACGAACAGAGTGTCCGCGAACTCGTCACTGAATACCTCACAGCTCGCGGCTATCAGGTGCTCGACGCAGGCGACGGCGTTGAGGCCCTGGAAATCGCATCCACCCACAAAGGGAAAATTCACCTGCTGATCACTGACGTGGTGATGCCCCGCTTGAGCGGCCGCGAATTGGCCGCGCGCCTGGCCGCCACTCGCAGCGACCTGAAGGTCCTGTACATCTCCGGGTACACCGACGACAGCGTCTTCCGCCACGGCGTGCTCGAAGGTGGCATGGCCTTCCTGCAGAAGCCTTTCAACCTGAAAGCTCTAGCCACCAAAATCCGCGGAAGTCTCGACGGCGTACCAATCGCTGTGGCGCCCGGTGGAAATTCCGACGACGATTGACCGGCACATTCACAACTGAGCACAAACTAAAAGCCCGCCCCCCAGTAAAAGGAGAGCGGGTTTTTACGTTTGCTCCGCCGAATTCCGTTGCACGCACTATGGAGTGCTGATAGTCACAGTAACCGCGGCCGTGGTTTCAGCGTCGTTTTGATGGCCCCTGTCCCTCGCGGCAATCGCATCCGCTCTCGCCGGCAGGCTTATCCTCGAAATCGTCATCAACGCAACCTGCTCGCTCGGCGTTCCGCTCTGAGCAGTCACGGCGACGCCCACACTTAGGGCGTCGCCGTTAACGATGACCTACATGTGGCGGTCAGGAGCGCCCTAGTGGGTCGGCCAGTTGTTCACCAGGTTTTCCGCGTTTACCGATCCAAGGCCCGTCGTCAGGTCGTACCCGACTCCCGAATTGAATCCGGCGAGCACACCGATTTGGTCCGGAGGTTCACGGAGGCAGTCCGGCGAGCCCTGTTTGCACGGAACCGTGTTGGTATCGGCCGTGATGTCGTTGAAGATGCAGGACGGAGCCGGAAACGACGTCAGAAACGGGCCGGCGTTTACGTTGCAATTCGCCAGATTCTCACCTGACGCCAGCTTGTATAGGACAAAGTTGGCATTGCCCTGGCGCGAGTTCGTCTTCTGGTCCACCAGCGCCAGAATTCCGGCGAACGCCGGGGATGAAACGGACGTCCCGCCAAATCCCTCGAAATCCTGAAAAGGCGAATTCAGATTGCATGTTTCGCCCGGGGGCGGGGTAAGGTCGGCTTCGCAAATTATGTAGAACGATCCCAAAAATCCGTTGCTGGCGAATAGTGAGACGTCCGGAATGTCGCGCACTCCATCTGCCGGCACGCCCACACCCGTTTGCCACGAGGGTTTGGCATAGCCCCCGGTACAGGTCGCGGGGCTCACTCCACCATGGGATGAAACGCAACTACTGCGGCCCCCGCTCCCGCCTACGATGTTGTGGAAGCCTGCGAACGCCGGATTGTTGCAGTTGACGATTGGATCCGTGCTGCCTCCGATGAAAGAAAACAGCGAGTTCGCGCAGTTGTCGTTCCACGGCAGTTCGGGGATATACGACAATGCCGAAGCCTGCGTTGTCGGGTTGTTCGTGGCGCTCCAGAACAATCCCGGCTCCGCAGTGAAGAAGTTTCCTCCGAAATCTGTACCGCCTACGGCGATGTTGAACGGTGTTGAGGCATCACCGCTGACCGCGAGGCCGTCGCGGGCCTCGGTTGCTACGTCAAAGTTATCGCAGCCCGCGGAACCGCCGTCTCCGGCCGAGACGAATGCGCTGATGCCTTCCGCCGCTGCTTGCTCCCACACCGCGTTCCAGAACTGGTTTCCAGCCGTGCCCAAGTGCAGCTCGCATTGGCCGAAGCTCATGCTGGAGATGGAAGCGATGTTATTGTCGGCAATGAACTGCGCGGAAAGCGCTATTCCCTCTGTTGCGTTGGTGCTCGCGGACACCACCAGCTTGATTGTGGCGCCCTTCGCAACGGCGCCAGACCACGACACGTCAATCACCGCTTCCGGCTCGATACCCGGGATGATCCCAGGATCGGGGCCATTGAGAACAATCTGCGGATCGTTCGCCGGCAGTCCGAAGAGCGCGCGGAATTGGTGGATATCCGAAACGTTGATGTTCGATTCCTGGACGATGGCAATGCTTTCGCCGGTGCCGTCGATCCCCGCTGTCCACAGCGGTAGCACGTTGTAGATAGTCGCGAAGTCGGTTGGTCCTAAGCCGAACAGGCAGTTCCCAGCCGCGGCCGTGCAACCGTTCGGGAACGTAAACAGCGGTCCGCTGAGCTGCTTCGTCTTACCGGTGGTCTTATCGCGCCGGTACAAGCCCGCGTAATGTGAATTAGGAGTGGCCTGAAAGTTGTGCAAGGACTTTACCCCGATGACCACGGAGGCGAGAGCTGCGGGAATCTGCGGGTCGGAGGAATTAGCCCAGTGGTCTTCGCCGTTCACGGAATAGTGATGGATCGCGGTGTGAAAGGCTTCCTGTACCTGCGACGCCGTCCCCGAAAACTCGATGACGTGGCGGCCTGGTGAGACATGGGCCACTTCAAACCCGTGGGATTGCAGCCAAGAGGTAACCTTCTGGACGTCCTGGTCGGAAGGACCAAACATCTGGCCATATTGCTGCGGCGTCAGCCAACGATGGAAGTTCGGGGAGGCTTGATTCTGCTGCTCGGCCAAAAGTTGTCTAATCACGGCTTCCTGTGCCGGGGAGTGTTGCAGCACCAGAAGCATGCGGTTCATCGGCAGGTTGCCTGGCGCTTCGCCTCGGTCGAACCGAGACGCTGCCAAGGGATGCGTGTTGCCGTTCAGCGTGACCAGATTCTTTTCATCCACCACCTGCGAGATTCGTGACTGCACGTTGGCCGACTGCGCTACCGTTACCACCGCTGCGCTAAAGAGGAGCGCGAACACAACAGTAATTCGTGCAATGAAATTTATTCTCATCGAAATCTCTCCTGGCGTCACTCGCCTGCATCGAGCTGTACCCAGGCACGCTTCCGCGACGTGCGGTTCATATGCCAAGGTAGTAACGAGAAATAAATAGTAATCGCGATTCGATGTCAAGCGAACAAGGCGAGGTGACAATCTTTTTACAAGTGGCCGACCTAAGGGCCTAGTACTGCTAGCGGCACGTTCGACAAAGCCTTTGGGTTGTGCGTAAGAAGCTGAGAGTCTTTGAAAGTCGTGGTTTTGGCCACGACGTAAACCCGGCGAGATAAGCGCGGCATCAGCCGCTGAACTACCGATTTCGTAGTTCTCTCACAGATTTTACGGCCGTGCCGCAATCGTTACGACGTGAGAATCACCGTCTGCCCGGTAAGATCAAACCGTTTCCGACAGCGAATATTCCGGCACGCTACCATATCGTCCATGCGCACCATGTAGGATCTCGCCTTCGCAAATTTCGCGCGGTCGTCTTCGTTCCCACCCGGAGGCAGCGCGCTCTTTTTCGTGCGCGCCATCCAGCGCACCGGGTACACACCCTCTTCACGGCAATGCGGACAAACGAGCGTCATCTGCTTCGTTTCGGGCTTCTCGTCGTAATACCGCTTTTCGTCCATGTGCTCTAGCCCGCCTGAGTTTTGAGTTGCGCTTCGTCCAGATTCACAAATTGTATGCCCGCGTCGCGCCAGCGCGGCAACCAATATTCCAACGCTGCCAGCACGTGCCCGCGGTTCCCTTCCAGCACACGATGATCGCCATCGTGTAAAAGGACGATATCCCCGCCACGCGCCCTGCGCAAGCGTTGAATGACGGGCTCGGGTGATTGCGTCCGCCAATCGCGCGCCGCCACATTCCACATCGCCACACCTGCGCCACCGCGTCGCCGCACGATTCCTTCGAGCAGCGGGCTGCGATAACCGAAAGGTGGCCGCATCCAACGCGGCTTCTTACCCGTCGCCGCCATAATCGCATCGTCGCAGCGCTCCAGCTCTTGCGCGATTCGCGCGGCGGATAGAAACGTCAGCGACGGATGCGTCTCCGTGTGATTACCGATCGTGTGCCTGCGCTTCGAAATCTCCCGTGCCAACCCAGGAAATGCCCGCACGTTCCGCCCAATCAAAAAGAATGTAGCCTTCGCGTTGTATCGGTCGAGAAGCTCCAGGATCCTCGGCGTAACCGTCGGGTTCGGCCCGTCATCAAAGGTAAGCGCCATGCGCGACGCATCGTGCAATCGTCGCAAAGTGCCGCCGAAAAGCTGCGACCAAGGCGCAAGCGCGCCCCACGCAAACAACCCGCCCGCCGCGCACACCCCGCCCGCCGCAAACCACGCTGGATTGATCGTCATCCCGGCTCGAATTTTCGCACGCGCACATCGATTCGTACATAGCTCCAAAATCCGCGCGCTCCGTTGATTTACGCTGATGGGATTTCGCCAATCCATTTGCTACGATGGCCCCGTTCGCTGCCAAAAAATGCCCACGCCACCCGCACCACGCCAAGAAATCCCAAATTCGTTCCGCTGGCTCGCTCTGCTCTCGCTCATCGCCTGGTTCGCGGCTTACTGGCGCGCCTGGGGCCCCGCGAATTTTCTACATCTCTGCGATATCGCCGTAATCCTCACCTGCATCGGCTTGTGGACCAACAGCGCACTGCTGGTTTCCAGCCAGGCTGTTTCGTCGGTGCTGATCGACATTGTCTGGACTCTCGATGTAGCCGCCAGACTTCTCTTCGGCCGCCACCTCATCGGCGGCACCGAATATCTTTTCGACGGCAGCACTCCGCTCTGGGCGCGCTTGCTCTCGCTCTTCCACATCGTCCTGCCCTTCGTCCTGCTCTGGTCGCTCAGCCGGCTAGGCTACGATCGCCGCGGATGGAAACTGCAATCCGCTATCCTCCTGCCCATTCTGATAGCCTCGCGATTCGTCACACCAGATCAAAATCTCAACTTCGCCGTCAAGGATCCCTTCCTCCATTGTTCCTACGGACTCGCTCCCGCGCACCTCGCGATCACTTTCCTTTTCCTCGTCTTCGTGGTCTATCTCCCCACGCACTTGCTTTTGATGCGGCTGTTCCCGTCGCCCACGCATTCAACGAAGCCGCAATAGCTCCCGCGGCAAAAATCACTCCGTCTGCCGAATCGCGCGCAAATCAATCCCCAACTGCTGGCACTTCTTATAAAGGTGGCTGCGCTCCAGACCAAGCGCCTTCGCCGTATTCGTCATGTGATGATGATGCCGCTTCAATTCCGCCAAAAGCGTTTCCCGCTCGAAAGCCTCCACGCGCTGCGACAACATCCCAATCTCCAGCGCCGCCGCCGACAATCCTTTTCCGCCGCCACCACCAGACACCGCCGCACTCGGCAACGCTCGCCTCACAGTCTCCGCATCCACCACGTCTGCCGGCGCCAACAGCAATACCCGCTCCACGACATTGCGCAATTCACGCACATTCCCCGGCCACGAATAACGCTCCAGCTCCGCAATCGCCTCAGGTGACAGTTTTCGCAACTTCCAATTGTTTTGCTCCTCCAGTTGCCGCACGAAATGCTCGGCCAGTACGCGAATGTCCTCGCGCCGTTCGCGCAACGGGGGCAGCACAATCGGAAACACGAACACGCGATGATAGAGATCCTCGCGAAACGTTCCCTGGCGCACCTGCTCTTCCAGATCGCGATGCGTCGCCACCACCACGCGCACGTCCACCGCAAACGGTTTGTCGCCCCCCACGCGTTCGATCTCGCCCTCTTCCAGCACACGCAACAATTTCGCCTGCATGGTCATGGGCATGTCGCCAATCTCATCGAGAAACAAAGTACCGCGATGCGCCTGCTCGAATTTTCCGGTGTGACGCGAAGCCGCGCCAGTGAACGAGCCCTTCTCGTGCCCGAACAATTCCGTCTCCATCAGTTCCGAAGGCACCGCCGCGCAATTCAGCGAAATAAACGGCCCGTTGCGGCGCCCACTTTTTTCGTGCAAGGTCCGCGCGATCAGTTCCTTGCCCGTTCCCGTCTCGCCGCGAATGCAGAGGCGCGTTTCGCTCGCGGCCACGTGCTCGACCAGTGCCATCACTTCCTTCATCGCCGCGCTCGACCAAACGATGTGATGCCGCCCCAGTCGCCGCTTCAAATCGCGATTTTCTTCCTCCAGATGCCGCACACGCAGCGCGTTCTCCACCGTCAGCAACAGTTTCTCGCTGGAAATGGGCTTCTCCAGAAAATCGCTCGCGCCCAGCCGCGTGGCCTTCACTGCCATTTCAATCGAAGCCTGCCCGGACATCATCACCACCGGCGAGGCCAAACCAATCGCTTTGAAATCCTCCAGCAGCGCGATCCCATCGCGCCCCGGCATCACGACGTCGGAAAGAATCAGATCGAAACGCTCGGCCTTCGCCAGCTCCAGCGCCCGCGCCGCGTTATCGCAAACGGTGGCCTCGTGCCCGGCCAGCCGAAACGCGCGCGCCAGCGACGCCAGCGTGTTCGCGTCATCATCAATAATCAATATGTGGGCTTTTGCGGACACGAGAGGCTACGCCTCGTCTTCTTTTTTCTCGAAAACGATCGGGAAAGTCTGTGCCTTGTGAGGCGGCTTGATCGGCAGGTCAATGTGGAAGGAAGTCCCCACGCCCGTCTCGCTCTCGACGGAAATTCGTCCGCCGTGATCCGCCACCACTGCTTGAACGATCGCGAGCCCGAGTCCCGTTCCGTGCTGCTTGGTGGTGTAATAAGGCGTGAACAGCCGCTCGGATTCTTCCGGCGTCAATCCCGTGCCGGTATCCGAAATTTCCAGCGTCACTTCGCCGTCTTTATGCGCCGTACGCAGCATCAGCACGCCGCCCGCCGGCATCGCATCCATCGCGTTCAGCACCAGGTTCTCGACGGCCCGGTGCAGCAACGTCGCGTCCGCCTGAATCTGCGGCAGATTATCTTCCAGATGCAGTTCCGGAGTAATCGCCGGACGCCCCACCGCGCTGAACTGCCCTTCGAAGAGTTTCACCACCGTGCGCACGATCTCGTTCAGGTTTACTGTGCTCAATTCCGGCTGCGGCATCTTCGCGAAATCGCTGAACCGCCCCACGATCGCTTTCAGGTTTTCAATCTCCGCCAGCAATATTCCGGTGGATTCCTGAAACACTTCTTCGAACTGCCCGGAATTTTGTTCGCGCGCTTTGCGCAGATTTTCCACGGTCGTCTGCAAAGGAAAGAGCGGGTTCTTCAATTCGTGCGCGAGCCGTCGCGCGAGTTCCCGCCATGCCGCGACTCGTTCCACCTGCACCAGTTTGTCGCGCTGCTCCACTAACTGCTCAGTCATCTTGTTGAACGATGTCGCCAGCTGCCCAACTTCGTCCCGCCCGCGCACATTTACGCGCGCGTTCCAATTCCCATCCGCCACTTCCTGCGCGCCTTCCGCCAGCTTCTGCACCGGACGCGTCACTCGCGCCGCACCCCACCAGCTCAGCATCAACCCGAACAACAATCCCACCGCCACCACTCCCAGCGCGAGCCAGCGAATCCGCCGCTCTAACGACACTACGGCCCGTTGCGAGCTGCCCACAAATAACACGCCCAGCAATTCCTTCGTGCGCCCCTGCAACGGCAGAGCGTGAAACATTTCCGCACTCGCCGGGTCAATGCTCCAGCGGATCTCCGTGGATTGCTCCACCGGGGCGGCCTTTTCTTTGGCTACCAGCGGCTCGAAACGGTCCGCGTCCGGCGCCGGCCCGTTTGCGTCCAGTAAGTTCGCATCCTGAAATTCCGGATCGAGATTCAAGTACAGCAGCGCGCGCATATTCGACGGCAGCACCAGCGAAGCCAAGAATTCCTTGCCCAATCGCTCGCCGCCCACCACGTACAAATCCCGGTCGCCCACGCGTACGGTAGCCACAGACAACAACGCCAGCGCAGGTCCCGCTTCGGTGTCCAGTTTCGTCAGGAACGCGCCGCGCGCCGGCCAGTCTTCGGGCTTCGTAACCCATTCCATTTTGTAGTTGAAGCGTGCCGGAGATTCCTGCGAAGAAATAATCGTCCCATCGTTGTTCACGAAATCCAGCAGGTCCAGCTGATGCGATTTCGAGACGCCGTGCGCGTCGTTCACATACAACGAAACATCCGCATTTGGGCGGCTCAAATCAATCGCCATGCGCACGGTCGACTCCGCGTCGGCGATGCCCTTCACGCTCTCCACCACTTGGCTGCCGCGCCGCGCGTACTCCCGCTGAAATTGCGCCAGCAGCGCATCGCTATGCTCGCGATTCATTTCGTCAAACGCCCGCCGCGTCACCACCGTAACTCCCGCCGCGATCAATCCCACGGACAGCAGCAGCGCCAGCATGAAGTTGACGAATAATCTGGTGCGAAACGTCACAATTAGCCTTTAGCGGTACAGGCGAACTTGCCTGTAGGCGCAACGGTGTTGGAGATCAGTGACCGGTGATCAGTGATTCGCAACCGCTCATTTGTATCGAATAGAGAAAAGTAAGCGCTTTGTTTTGTGCGAGCTGAAAAATTTGTGGTGAAAGTAAAGGGTTTATTTGTATCGAATAGAAATTGGCGTTTGGGAGGGCAGAGGGAGCGGAGAAAGGCAAAAGTTTTACCACAGAGAACGCAGCGAAAAGCGGAGCGCACAGAGAAAGAAGGAGTGATCCTTCGCCCGGCATGAAGCAAAGGCGCCGAGCTCCCTTCGCAAAAATCACTCAGGGCAGGCAGGATGACGATGCTCGTCGCATAGTCAGAGGCGCAGGGGCGGCCAGATGGGAGCGCCGGGGAGAGGGCGCTGGTGCGGCGGCTAGTGGTGTTCGACATTTTCACAGATTCATCATCCTCTTCGTGCGCGCGAAATGCAAAAGGTTGTGTGTGTACTGGAAGCTGCTGCCCAGTGAAGGACGCGGCTTTTGCGCCGGTGTTGTTGCGCAAGCTCATTGCACTCCTGTTGGTGTTTGCGTTTCCGCATCCAGCCAGACATCCGCCAGCGGCCAATTCTCTCCCGGCCCCGGCGCCTTCCAATCCCGAACGCGCGCGCTGAGACCGTACACCTGCGGCAGCCAAACCAAGGGCACTACGCGATACGTATTCAACACGGCCCGCTGCTGCTTATAAATGTCCTCAGGCGAACCAGCCTCCGGAAACGTGCTAGCCTCTACACCCGCCAGCGGCCCCGCATAAATCCGCGCAAGAAAATCTTTCAGCGCAACACCCGGCAAAGGCGAAGTCATCCGCCAACGCATCAATTGCACATCCACGTGACTTGTTTGCAAACCAGCGCCGTGCGATTTTTCCGCACCCGCGCCAGCAACAGGAATCGCCTGCGCACGCACCGCCACACCTGCTTCCTTCGCGTTCACCACAATCCGCTCCGCCACGCTCTGCTCAAGCGGATCAGCGGAATCATATCCCAACACTAACGGGACCGACGCCGCGATTTGCTTCGAAAGTTCCTTCGCGTGCTCCAGATCCGCCGCCGTCGGCGCCGCCGCAGGAAACAAAAATGCCGTGCCACTCGACCACTGCGGCAACAACCCACCCGCCGGCTCCCCAGTCTTCTGCAAAATAAAATTCACAATCGCCACGCGATCAATCGCCAGCGATAGCGCATGCCCCATCACCTGTTCGGCAGCCTCGCCGCGCGCGGGCCCATTCGGTTGCCCAGTGTTTTGCCCAGTCGCCCGACCAGAAGCTTTTCCGGTCGAGCGCGCACTCGCTGATCCTGCCGCTTTCGATCCCATATTCGCCGAAACAAAAACCAGCGCCAACAATTCATCCGGCTGAGAAGTGCTCACCCGTACTCCCTGCTCAGCAGCCCGCCGCGCATCCTGCGGCGCAATCTCCGTCAGATCCGTCTTGCTCAATTCCAAATCAACAAGCCGGTCGTGCGCCCCCCGCCCCATCGCAATTTCAATCCCATCCACAAACGGCCGCCCCTCGCGAAATTCCTCATTCGCCGCGAGCACCGCACGCTTCCCCGCCTCGAAGGCCGTCACACGAAACGCCCCGCCCCCGGCCGCACCACCAAATGTCCCATCAGCATCCCGATGAACAAAAATCAGCGCATCAATTTGTGCCTTCGCCGCCGCTTCTTCCGCCGTAGCGGCCGCCATTTCCGGATCAAGCGATGCGACAGAAGCGCCAATCTCCACTCGCAAAGTCCCACCGTGTCGCGGTTGCCGCGCCGATCGCGCAGGCATCGCCGCAAACGCGACGCACACTAGTACGCTAATGGCTGCAAGTCGCCGTAACAATATATCCCTCGTATTCACCTGTTCTCAGATTGCGAACGACCGCGCGAACCGCGCTCGAGTCGGGTTCCGATTGTAGGGAGATCACTGGACCACGAACCTGGATCGCATCGCCAACGGGAACCGCAGAGATGGGATTAAGACTAACCAAATATCCCTGGAGAAAATCGGTTTGCGTCCAATCGCCCTCACCGGTATAGACCGCGATCGTTTCGCCCCGACATTCTCCATACAGCAATGTGCCTAAGCTGTTCGGTAGCCCGGGTATCCTCGTGCTATCGACGATGGTGTGAGTCGGCGGTGAAATCTTGCACTGCACGACTCCCGTGAGATCCGGATCGCCAACACACTCAAAACCTTTGAACGAGATTTTTCCCTCTTTCAGGCTAATCGTTCCTTCTGAATCGCGCGATGGGGGCACAGTCTCCGGAATTGGGGTGCTGCGCGAGAATTGCCATCCTCGACTGGATGATTTGTAGACCGCGACGCGTTTCGTTTCCAGGACCAACAGGGTAGATTCGCTCGAGGCCGGATTCTTCAGAAGCGTGAAGTCGAGAAACCTTTCCGCCTGTTTCCACTCAAATCGCTTTTCGAGAGATAAGGATTGCTGCTCAGGCTCGTCTTCCGTGGAGTCGGACTTCGAAACCGAGACAATCATGGTCGGACTCAGCTTCGCGTCCGTTGCATCGCCAGGAATTTGAATCACCCACAAATATCCGCCGGCGGATTCCGAAAGCGTGAGCTGCAATGGAACTGCCGATTGCGCCGCCGTGGAATTCGCCGTGGGAAGTGAAAAGCTGTGATGCTGCAATTGTTCGCGCGCCGCCGCGCCAATCGCGGCCACTTTCAAAGCATCGAGCGAAGAAATGTTTTCCACGCTGAGTGCGACTGCAGTCGGGCTCATGGCCGCAGCAACCTTGTCGCCAAGCTTTGCCACCGCGTCATTCCATGTTTTCGGCAGCGTGGACGTCACTTGCGCGTGACTCACTGTTGGCGCAACGGTCGAAAAAAGCCCGAGGAGAATCGTGAGCGCTGCGACGCGAATCGTGAGAGGAAGTCCGCAGGAAGGCCGCATCAGTGTGCGCGAATTGCAAGTCACATTCGCGAATCGTCATCTTAGCACACCGCCTAATCCGCAGAATTGACCGCGTGTCCGCGCAGTTATCTTGGCGATGCCCCGTTCGCAGCACGAGGGGACTCTTCGCTGTGCCCTTTCCTTCGCCTTCCTGCAAATCACGCCGGCTGGGTGGCTGCGACTCAGCTCCAGGACGCAATCTTCGCTGCGGCGGTCGCGTCGCTTTGTGCCCTGGTCCTCACCGTGCCACCCGCAAGGGTTTTTGCCGGCGTTACTCCCGAACCAGGCTGCCCTACTCGCGGAACAGGCCGCGAGAACCCCGGCCGGGAATCTCTTCGATTTCGATTCTTGACGGTGTTACGGTCTCCCGCCCGCGCGCGACGGCGGATCGTTCAGTCCCGGAATAGCCTGCGCCGATTTCAGCACGTCATTTGTAAAGAAAAATTTCCCGTCGGTCGGCACCATCATGATCTGCACGCGGTCGCTCAACCGCTGCGCCACCGTCAATTGCACCAGCATCGGGTTCAACTTCAACGCCGAAGCCTCCAGCTGCATTTTTTCCGCGCCCGCCTGCGCCGTCAGACGAATCTGGTTCGCTTCCGCGTCGGCGAGCAAATCCTGCCGCTCCTTTTCGGCTTTTCCGTCAATCACTTTCGCCTGCGCCGCGGCCTGTGCGCCTCGCACGGTTTCCTGGTTCTGGGTCTCCGCGAACAATTCGCGGCGCTGCTGCTCGGCCTTGCTGTCGATTACCTTGGCTTGCGCTTCCGCCTCGGCATTCTTCACGCGCGCCTGCGCTGCCGCGTCCGCATCTTCCAAGGTGGTCTGCTTGCGCGCCTCAGCTTCCAGCCGCGATTGCTCGATCTGTTTCTGCTTCAGCGGCAGCGTGTACTGCATCGCGTCCGATTCTGCTTGCGCCATCAGCACCCGCGTGCGCGCATCCCCCTCCGCGCGCTTGATCTGCCGCACCTTCTGCGCCTCCGCCTGCGATTCCGCGATCTTCACTTTTTTCTGCTCGATGCTCTGGTCCACCGTCACCTGATCGTCTTCCTGCTCCTTCATCAACAATCCTTGCAACCCCTGCTGGTACTGTTCGGGCAGCAAAACTTTGCGCAACAACACTTCTTTCACGATAATTTGGTCCTCACCCAATCGCGCCGTGATGGCCTGCGTCGCGCGCTGCCGGAATTCGTCGCGCTTGGTGGAAAAAACATCACGGACGATGTAATTCGGCGCGAGGTCGCGGAAAGTGCTGGTCACCACCGGCGCCACGATTTCGTCCTCAATCGGCTGCGGCAGGTTTGCATCCACGAAGTCCAAATGTCGCGGATCCACGCGGTAGCGCACCGTCACCGCGAGGCCGACAGACAATCCCTCACGCGCTTCCACCGTGAGAACCTCCAACCCTTTGTCGCGCGGATTTTCCGACGCCGCCGTGGAATAAACTTTTTCGCGAATATCAAAAAGCTGCGCCCGCTGCACGAGCGGCAGCAGGAAATGCGTCCCCGGATACAAAGTTCCCGGTCGCACGCCTGAAATCTGACTCACACGCACCGCCGCGTAACCATCCGGCACCACGAGGATGCTCTTGCCCAGCAAACTCGAAAGCACGGCCAGCACCACAAGCTTCGCAGCAGTAGACCAACGTATCGCCCGTCGCGGCCCAGCAGATCGTGGCGGTAAATAAAACACTGGACGCGCAGCGCGCGCTGTAACGGGAGCGGCCGTGCCAGACGGCGGCGCGCCGCCAGCTGCATCTGGAAGCGGTGCGTTTTCGCCCGACGTGCCGGCAACTTGGTCTGCCACCAAATCCTTGGGCGCGCGTTCGCCGAGCCGCAGAATCCGGTTTAACTCAAACGCCAAATAGAGGTCATAAAGCACGATCGCAACAGCCACGCCCAAAAACCCGAAGCTAACCACAAACAACAACAGCCGCAGAAAAAGCATGTGCCACCTCCCTTGCCTTCACCTTCACCTTGACGGCACGCCCACTCCGGGCTGTGCTCCCGCGCCTGCCTTTGCGCCAAAGGCCTACGCCGCCCGCTGCTCCGACTCGCCGCCAGGACGTGACTGCGCCATCGCCGCCATCCTCTGTGCCACGGTCTGCGGCGCGGGCCGTGCGGGCATCAAACGCATCAGCAAAACCAAGCTCAACCACTCCAGCCCAAGCGCCACCGCATACGAAACGAAAATCGCTCCCGCTACCGCCACAAATCCGATTCCGCTTTCCATGGCCTAGTCCTCCGTATGAGCTGGACTGCAATCGAAGTAAAAGCAGGAAGGTAGCCAATCGAGGAATGAGGACGTCTCAAAACGCCAACGTTAGTGCCAAACCAACATTTTCAACACGTTGCTGCCGAGAAGCAGCAAACTCAACCACTATCAAACGGCGCTCAGCACCCGCACAAACGTGGTCACACAAACACGCCGTGGAAATCCACACTCAACGCGAGCCGTCGCCCAGGGGCCAAATCCCGCCGTCGCCACGCACCCGCAACTGCCCCGGCTCTGCTAGAATCTGGTTCGTACACATACGAATGCCATGGCCACTACACCCACTCCCGATCAGGACCACCCCGGCGCCCCGCCCTCCGCCAGCACACGCCCGCGCGCTCGGGCCAACTCACCGGCGGCTTTCAGCTCTTCCGCATCTTCGGCATTCCCGTTTACCTGCACTCCAGCTGGATCATCATCTTCCTGCTGATCACGGTATCGCTCGGACAACAGTTCACCTCGCTGCATCCCGCATGGTCCACGCAGCAGCATTGGGCGCTCGGCATCATCACCAGCATACTTTTCTTCGGCTCGCTGCTGTTTCACGAGCTCAGCCACAGCATCGTCGCGCGCCGTTACAAAATTCCCGTGCAGTCCATCACGCTGTACGTCTTCGGCGGGCTCTCCAGCATCTCCCGCGATCCTTCCAGCGCCCTGCAGGAATTCAATATCGCCATCGCCGGACCGCTTTCCAGCCTGTTCCTGGGCGGCTGCTTCTGGCTGGTCACGCACTATTTCCACGGCAACGAACTGGTCGTCGGCTCCTGCACATGGCTCTGGGAAATTAACGTGATGCTCGCAGTCTTCAATCTGATTCCCGGATTTCCACTCGACGGCGGACGAGTGCTGCGCAGCATCGCCTGGGGCATCACCGGCGATTTCACCCGCGCCACAAAAATCGCGTCCTACGCCGGACGCTTCTTCGCCTATGTGATGATTTTTATCGGAGTGTGGTGGGCATTCCACGGCAGCCTGGTCAACGGCATCTGGACGGCTTTCATCGGCTGGTTCCTGCTGAGCGCCGCGCGCGAAAGCTACACGCAGGTCGCGGTGCGCAACACGCTCACTGGCGTCCGCGCGGGCGACATCATGACCCAGGACGTGCCGACGGTTGAACGCAACATCTCCGTGGATGACTATGTTCACGAAGTTCTGCGCACCGGACGCCGCTGCCACGTGGTTACTGGCGCTGGCCGCCCGGTAGGCCTGGTCACGCTAGCCTCCGCGCGTGCCGTCCCGCGCGAAGAGTGGGCCAACACTTCCATTCAAGCGGTGATGATGCCCTTCGACCGCGCCCACTGCGCCACGCCAGACGAACCAGCGCTAGGCGTTTTGCAGCGCATGCAGACTGAAGACATCAATCAAATGCCGGTCGTCGCTGACGGCGCCATCGTAGGCATGATCGCCCGCGATACCATCCTGCACGTCCTGCAAACGCGCCTGCAGCTCGGCCATCTAGCTTCGTAAGCACAAATGCAGAGAAAAGACACCGCAGAAGGGCCAATCATTAATGAATCGGATTACGAGCGGCTGCGGCGCGAAGAAGTTCCCCCCATCACCCGCCGCGGCTTCAACAAATGGATTGGCGCCGCCAGCGCCTTCGCGCTCGTAGGAGCGCTGGTAGACTACTGGCAAAAACACAAACCCGGCTACCCAGCAAAAATAATCGCCCAAGCCGGAGAAATCCCCGTCGGCGGCAGCAAGATTTTCACGTATCCCGCCGACGACCGCCCCTGCTTCCTCCTCCGCCCCGCGGAAGACACCTACGTAGCGTTCAGCCGTCTCTGCACTCACCACACGTGCCCGGTGTTTTACCAGCCCGCGGACCGCATCTTCAGGTGCCCCTGCCACGGCGGAATCTTCTCCGCCGACAACGGCGCGGTTCTCGACGGCCCTCCACCAAAGCCTCTCCCACAAGTAATCCTCGAACGCCACGGCAACGACATCATCGCCTCCGGCTTCGTCAAAACGTAATCGGAACACACCAATCCCGCCGACCTAAATACTTGCTTGCAACGCACGGAAAAACCTATCTCTGTGGCGGGGTTCTGTACTTCGCGGCTTTCGCGTCCACGCCTTCCGTCACCGTGACAATCACATCCGCCGGAATATTCGTCAACTCCTGCACGTACCCGCTCGGCCAGTGAATTAGGATTGAATCCACCATCTCATGTTTCCCCAACCCAAAATAAATCCGCGGATCCTGCGCCGAGCAATAACTCATCCCGCCCTTCGCCTGGTCGTAGCTCTTAAAATCCCCCGCGGTCAATTTCAACGAAGCCCCAATCCCATCGCGATTCGATTTCGTGCCGATCAACCGCACGGCAATCCAGTGGCTCCCCTGGGCCGCCGGAGAGCCCCCGCCCTCGTTGCGGAAAAGCTGCGCATCTTCGCCGTTATTGCTCACCAGAAAATCCTGCCAGCCGTCGTTGTCATAATCTCCCACCGCGAGACCCCGTCCCACGCGCGGCTTGCGAAAATCCGCGCCCTGGGTTCTGGTGGCGTCCACGAAATTCCCGTCGCCACGGTTGCGGTACAGCATTTTCTCTTCTTCGTAGGCGACTTCAGGGTGATACACCGGAATGTTGTCCAGAATATGTCCGTTGATCACCAGCAGGTCCCGCCAGCCATCATTATCAAAATCGAAAAATCGCGCCCCGAATGCGCTCCTTAATATATTGGTCTGCCCGATCCCCGAGGCAATCGTGTAATCCGTGAACGTCCCATCCCCATTATTCCGGTACATGCGGTTCAGCTCGAAATCCAGGTGGCTCACGAAAAGATACATCAGCCCGTTATTCATCACGTCCGCGGCGTCGGCACTCATTCCGGCTTCCGGACGCCCATCTTCACTGAATCCCGCGCCCGATTTGTAAGTCGCGTCCCGAAACGTCCCATCGCCATTATTCAAATATAGAAAATTCCGCTGCGTGTCATTGGCGATGAATATATCCGTCCAGCCGTCTCCGTTCAGATCGGCCAGAACTACGCCCAAGCTTTTGCCGTCCGTGTTCAGCAAACCCGCTTTTTCCGTGACGTCGGTGAACGTCCCGTCGCCATTATTGTGATAAAGCTTCGCCGAGCTGCCATGAAAGCTGTCCGGATGGCAGTACGCGCTGGTCTGCGGAATGCCCGTGAATCCCGGACGAACATCGCCGCATAGTACGGGATGGTCCACGTCGTACTGCACGTAATTCGTCACCAGCAGATCGAGTTTGCCGTCGTGATCGTAGTCGAACCAGCCGGCGGCCGTTCCCCAGTTTCCGTCATTGCCCACTCCGGACTTCGCGGTGACGTCTGTAAAAGTCCCGTCGCCGTTGTTGTGCCACAGCACCGAATGCCGGTAACCGGTCATATAAATGTCCGGATAGCCGTCGTTATCGTAATCCCCCACTGCCACGCCGAAGAAAAATGTTCCGTCGCTGTGAATCTTGCTTTGCTCTGTCACGTCGGTAAAAGTCCCGTCGCGGTTATTGCGATACAGCGCGGGCTGCGGCGGCACCAGCGGGTGGTAGTAAGGTGTGTAACCACTGTTCACGAAAATCGCGTCCAGATATCCATCCTGGTTGTAATCAATCCACCCGACGCCCGCCCCCATCGTTTCCGGGTACAGCCGCTGCGGTGACGAAGCTCGTTCATGATGAAAGTGAATTCCCGCGGCGCTGGTTACATCGCGAAATTCCACGTGAGAAGGATTGGTGATCTCGCTGCGATGCCGCAGTCTCACCGCATCGTCTTGTTCTGCCGCCGCGGATTCCCCATGCGACGGTGGGTGCTTGGCTTGCTGCTCGCGCGTCTCCATCAACCTTCGATACGCTGCACGCGCCGACGGGCCCAGCAACGCCCCGGACAAATCCGCAGAAGCGACAACAAGGATAGAAAGAGAAACGAGCAAGGACCCGCGAGAGAACAAACGTGGCTGTTTCATTGCGGAACAGATTCTAACAGCACATTCAATCCCCATACTACGTCATGCCCTGTTTCGAGCTGATCCACATTCAGAGTTTTCACTCTCAATCTCGCCGCGCGGGTAGCAGCACCGCGTCAGGCCATTCACATGCGTGCAGCGGTCGTTCCAGAATTCATACTGCACGGTTCCGTTGTCGCGCGCGCTCGCTGTCTGTGGAAAACTTTCGCTTGCACTCAGTTTCGTGTTGACTCTGCGCGTACCCAAGGATAGCCTGCTTCCATTCTGTGGGCTGGGGGGCCCTTGTCCGGGAGTGATTCCCATAATTATTCCGCAGTCCGTGAAGGATTGGAGCGCAGAGTTTTTGCTCCGCTCTCGTGGTATGCGTAAAGGTTCGCGCGAAGCCGTAACGCGAGCAGACGATTCTGCGCGTAACATGACTTCACGCCGCGCGGTATTCTCCGCGTTGATCGCTCTCGTGCTCGCGGTCGCCACTTTCGCCGGCGTTCCTGCATCACGCGCGGACGAAAATCCGCGCTCTGCCACCAGCGCCGCGCCACCCGCAGCTCCTAAAAAAGTTATTATCGATACTGATCCAGGCACCGATGATGCGCTCGCCATTCTTCTCGCGTTGAATTCGCCGGAGCTGGACGTGCGCGCTCTAACCGTCGTCCCTGGCAATGTGACCGCGCAGCAGGGCCTGGAAAATGCGCTAAAGCTCGCTTCGCTCACCAATCGCTGCGATATTCCCGTCGCCGGCGGCGCCCAGCATCCGCTGTTTCAAAAGCTGATCACCGCAGAACTTTGGCATGGCGCGAACGGTCTCGCCAACGTGGAATTACCGCCAAGCAAATGCAAAGCCGATCCGCGTTTCGGGCCCGACCTGATCATTCAAATGATTCACGCCTCACCGCACGAGATCACTCTGGTCCCTGTCGGCCCGCTCACCAACATCGCACTGGCCCTGTTGAAAGATCCCTCGATCGTTCCGCTGGTGAAGGAAGTCGTGATCATGGGCGGCTCGATTTCCGGCGGCAACGTGAACGCCGCCGCTGAAGCCAATATCTACAACGATCCCGAAGCCGCGCAGATCGTGTTCCATGCCGGCTGGCGCTTGACCATGGTGGGCCTCGACGTCGGCGACAAGACTCTCTACGACCAGGCGCATCTCGATCAGCTTTCGAAAACACACGGCCCCGAAAATGATTTCGCGGTACAAGTTCTTACTTTCCTGATCGGCCAAGAAGCGAAATACGGCGGTGGCGGAGGTTCGCCGATGTACGACCCGCTCGCCGTCGGCACGGCCATTGACCCTTCCATCGTCTCGACGAAGCCAATGCGCGTGGACGTGGAATCGCGCGGTGAGTTTTCCCGCGGCGAAACCGTCGCCAATCGCCGCAATTCCGTCGAACGCAACGTGCTGCACGGCGACCGCTACATCATCGAAGGCATAGACCACGTGGACCCCAACGTTGAGGTCTGCACAGGCGTACAAGCCGACAAATTTCTACAGCTGCTAAATTCGCGGCTGGCAGGTAAATAACATGGAAAAGAAACGGTTCGCTCGTCCGGCCCAATCAAATTTCGCAGTGGATCGCTCCACAAAAAGAGGGAGAGAAACGATGAGAATGTGGAAGAGTGTGCTCCTCGCACTGACGCTCGTACTTTCGCTGTTCGTCGCCAGCAGCGCCCGCGCGCAGACGTTGCAGAATGGCGCGGTCCGCGGCACGGTCTATGACACTTCGCGTTCGGTTGTCGCGACGGCTAAGGTGACCCTCACCAATCCCGCCACGGGTCTGACTCGCGATCAGGCGGTCGGCGCGGACGGCTTCTACTCCTTCGATAACGTTCCGCCGGGCGTTTACACGATTGTGGCGACGGCGGATGGTTTCGCCGTGACCACCGTGAAACAAATCAATATCAGTGTCGGCGCGTCCATCAATGTGGACATCACCATGCCGCTCAGGACGCAATCCGCCACGGTGGAAGTCTTGGCGGACTCCGGCGCGGTCATCGATACCTCCACGGCGGGAGTTACGCAATTGTTGAACTCCACCAGCGTCGAGAATCTTCCCTTCCCCGGCCGCGATTATCGCGACCTCGCGCAACTCTCTCCCTCGGTGACGGTCGTTCCGGGGCTTCGCGGCGGCCTGCGCTTGGGCGGTCAGCAGAGCGATTACAGCGGCTTGGTCGTGGACGGCGGCGACCTGACCAATAACTTCTTCGGTGAAAACTTCGGTTCGTTGGAAACCAAGAACCTCACGATTCCCCTCGAAGCGGTGCAGGAGTTTCAGGTTGTCACGAACGGTTTCGCTCCCGAATTTGGCCGAGCGACGGGCGGCCTGCTCAACGTCGTCAGCAAGTCCGGCACCAACGATCTGCACGGCGAAGCGCACGAGTACTACCGTGGAGGCACGCTTACGGCGACCGATGCTCTGGGCAACCCTTCTAATATTAACAACCAGAATCAGTTCGGTGGGTCGGTCGGCTTCCCGATCCACAAGAATCGCCAATTTCTCTTCGTTTCAACTGACATTCAACGTGAGAGCGGCCCCTTGGATACAGTTTTCTGCCCGGCGGGGCCCAATAACGCAACTTGCGAGGCAGCACTCGCGGCTGCTGGCGGTGGCCCGATCATTGGATCACCTACCGGCACATCGGTCTTGCCAGCTAGCTGTGGCGGGCCATCGGCCATCGGACAAGAGCTCCTTCCGGCGTGTTACGGAGTCGCTACCCTGGCTGGCTTTGAAGGTCCGCACAATCAGTATCAGGACTTCTTCACGATTCTCGGCCACTACGATTACCAATTCAGCCCCGCAAACCACTTCAGCATCCGCGGCTTGGGCACCCGAAACCACACCAACGGCTTCACCGGCGGTTTTGGGCAGACTGAGACTTCGATCTCTATCGGCAACGCCGAGAACTTTATCAATCAGGGTATCAGCGGCGTCTTCGGATTGGATACCGTGCTGGGCAAGAAGGTCAACGAAATCCGTGTCACCATCCAGGGAGAGACCCGCAAACGCCACCCCATCGGCGCGGGTCAGCCGGAGCTGGAAATTAGCGGGGTTGGCAACGTCGGGCAGCGCTTCTACCTTCCTGCAAACAACGACAACGGTAAACTGGTCGTCGCTGACAACTTCTCCTATTCCTTTGGCAAGCACGACGTGAAATTCGGCGGCGACGTAAATTCCTTCGTTGACCGGAAAGACATCTTCGCGGGGTGGAGCGCGGGCGAATTTGTCTTCTTTTCCCTGTGTGATTTCAACCCCAATCCGACTACCTGCGCTGGAGTATCCGGCGCGCCAACGACCACACAGGTGGATGGCTTCGAGCAGGGCTTTGGCTTGAACAACAAAGCCTTTCTGCAAGCTTCCGAGAACTTCCCCTCCTATCAGAACGGCATCGGCCTTTACTGGCAGGACAAATGGCAGCTTACGCCGCGAATCACGCTCACTTACGGTTTGCGCTGGGATGGCACGCTGAATCCGCAGCCGCAAACCCCCATCGTCGGCAATCAGGTTCTCGTTGGCGAGGGAGCCGGCAGTCATTTCGCGCCTGTGCCTCAACGCGTTCCCCGTGACTTCCAACAGTGGGGCCCGCGCATCGGTGTTGCCTGGAACGTCGGTTCAACGGAAGCGCCCACCGTGGTGCGTGCGGCCTGGGGCCTGTACTACGCGCAGACGCCGACCATTTTCATGCCCAGCGGTGGCAGCTCAAAAACCGCCAACCTATTTTGCTTTAGCGGCCCTACCTGCCAGCCAAGTGCCACTACCAGCTATAGCCTTCCGTATCTTTTCCCAAGCTCACTTCCCATCGCCGTTGACGGCCTGTGCGCGTCGCCCGAGGGCTGCCCGGGGCCCACGTATGTTGATCCCAATTTCAGAAACCCGAGGGTCTCCAACCTCACCGTCAGCGTCGAGCATACCTTCGCGCGAGACTGGACGGTCACGTTAACGGGTCTTTCGGCGCATTCGTGGAATCTCCGCAACGGCGGATTCAGCACTACCGTCTGGGCGCGAAATTTTGACGTCATCGGTACGGATACCTTTGGCCGCTCGATCATCGCCGGGCTTGCTGACAGCACGTTGTCCAACACCACGAACGACCTAGGCAGCTTCGGCCACGCAAACTATAATTCGTTCGTCGCTAGCGTTAACAAGCGCTTCTCGAATCGCTATCAATTGTTCGCGAATTACAATTTCTCAAAAAATGATGCCAATGGCTCAAGCGAACGGGATACCGATTCATTCTTTGGCCCGCAGGACCCCATAAATCTCAACTTGGATTATGGCCGATCGCAACTCGACCTCACTCACCAGTTCACTTCCGGCATTGTCGCCAATTTGCCCTGGGGCTTTACTTGGAGCAATAACTTCATCTATCACAGCGGTCTCGCCTATCCGGTTTACATTACGACCGATCTAAACGGAGACGGTGTAAGCAACCAGGGCCTCGGCTCCAATGACCGGCCAGTCATTGCGAATGCTAGCGGTAAGCTGTCGCTACTGCAGGATTACCCCGCTCGCCAGCCAAACTACTTCGGTTGGGACATGCGCATCGCCAAGGACCTGAACTTCAAGGAGCGCTACCAGCTCCGCCTGAGCGTTGATTTCTTCAACGTGACGAACCGCGGCAATCTCCAGTCGAATCCGGATAACAGCGCCTTTGTTCCGTTCGGTGCTGGATGCACCCTGTTCCCGGGCAGCGTCACAACCGACCTCACCACCTGCGCTCCGCTCACCCACGTTCCACGACCCGGAGATCCCACAGGTTTGGGCAACACCTTCCGCACTCTCGACGAATTACCGAACGGCGCCACTCCATTTGCGGCGCAATTCGGAGCCAGGTTCCAGTTCTAAATGCAGCAGCCCCGCAGTGAGCGTCGGCGCTTCCTGCGGGGCCTCGGCGGTTTCATGATGCTGTCAGCCGCCGGAGGCGAAACCCTCCGGCACGCTGCCGCCTCCACTGCGTCGCGTGAAAAGGTGCGCTGGCCCAAACCCATCGGCAGTCCCGTGCTCGATAGCCTTCCTCCCGTCATCGAAAATTCGCGCGACGTCCACACCAATGTAGACAAACTCGTTGAAGTCGCCAGCTGGATGGCTTACGAAGAACTTCCCATGCCGGAATACCATCTGCCGCTGGGCGTGGGCGAGAGCGGCCCGGACGAAACCATCGACTTCATCATGATCGCAGACGTAATCGATACAGCCTTCACCGATTTCACCACTCACGTAAAATTTCAGGTGGATTACGCCGGGCAGCACTGGTCGGACTCCGAAGCAGAATTTGCCTGCATCAAGCGCGCCATGGATCAGGGCATCCCGATCCTCGATGGGCACTACCTGGCGCAGCTAACACGCGCGCAAATGGAGAAAATTTTCGCGGGGAATATCGAAATCCCCATGCTCGAGGAAAAAATGGAGCTGTGGCGCCAGGCTGGCGCCGTGTTGGCCGCAAAATATAATGGCCGCTTCCACAATTTCATCCGCAGCTGTTCGCCGCGGCTGTACGATCACGGAAAGGGGCTGGTGGATCGGCTGGTGGTGGAATTCCCGCGCTTCAACGACGTCAGCGTGTACGACGGGCACGAGATCAAGCTCTACAAACTTCCGCAGCTAGGCCTCTGGTTCCTCTACGCCGGCCTGCATCAGTCCGGAAAATTTCAGATCGAAGACATTCACTCCATGACCGCGTTCGCGGATTACATTGTTCCGGTGGGCCTGCGGCTGATGGGCATCACGTCCTACTCCGCCGCGCTGGAAAAGACCATCGACAGCCATCAGCTGATTCCTCGCGACAGCACCCAGGAAATCGAAGTCCGCGCCCACTGCATCTACGGCACCGCCCTGCTCACCGAGGAGATCAACAAGCTGCGCGCCCCCGACGCTCAAATCATCATCCCCCAGATTGACGCCCGCATCTGGACCCACTACCACACCACGGACTGGCCCCATCACCTTACCCGCACCATCATGTATTAGTCGCACAGCTCTGCCCGCCGCAAGACGGCACTCCTGGCTGTGCGCCTTGCGTCGCACTCCAATTCATTTGCCCCGCCCGCCGCCGTTGCCGCATACTACCGGCAAAGGCAATCCCCATGCGGCGCTTGCAACTCATCGAACTCCACGAACAATCATGGTTCCCCTCATTCCTTCGCGATGAAATCACCGATGCACTGCAATGCGGCATGAATCGCTTCAGGGCGTACGCGCCGGTCGTCCCGCTGCTGCAAACTGTGCTGCACGCGACACGTAGCCCGCTCATCGTTGACATGTGTTCCGGAGGCGGAGGACCCTGGTTGGATCTTTCTCCCCGCCTGCAAGGGAATGCGCGCGCCTCCCTGCAAATTCTGCTCACCGATAAATACCCAAATCTCGGCGCGTTCCAATCCGCCAGCGCCGCTTCCCAAAATCACATCGCACTCCATTCCGCCCCGGTGGACGCGACCAACGTGCCTCCCGAACTGCGCGGCTTTCGCACCATGTTCACATCCTTCCATCATTTTCGGCCCCAAGAGGCGCGCGCCGTTCTTCAGAATGCCGTGGATGCCAGCCAAGGCATCGGGATTTTTGAAATCACGCGCCGCGCCCCGTCAACGATCGCATGCATGTTTCTTTGGGCCCTGCTACCTTTCTTGTTGACTCCCTGGATCCGCCCCTTCCGCTGGTCGCGCCTGCTCTGCACCTACGTCCTGCCAATAATCCCACTGGTGCTGCTGTTCGATGGAGTCGTCTCCTGCCTGCGCACCTACCGTCCCCAAGAACTCCGCGAAATCATCGCGAAGCTAACCACCACCGAATACCAATGGGAATTGGGCGAACGCGCCAACTCCGCAGGCGAACTCCCCATCGCCTACCTCATCGGCTATCCCGCCCCAAGCCGCTGACCCTGTGACGAGCCGCCGCGTGACGGTTTCCACTGCGACCTCTGCGTAGCTGCGGTAATCCTGAATTTTTCTGAGGCATGACACGAGGTACGGCAATCAGCGCCTTGGGCGTACTAATTTCGAGATTGCAACTCAGACTCTGAACGGCTGGAACCACAATTCCGAGGTTCACTGCTGTACTGAAGCCATCTTCCCGAGACGGCGTCCGATCCGCAACGCAACAGACCGGACGCTCCCATCATCGGGTGTTTCTTCATCCCCAAAACGAATAGCACCGACGATTAATCCGGATGCGAGTGCCGCCAATTCCAATATTCTCTCTGCTCTTTGCCCTTCGAGTGCTCATATTCGTGATCGTGTCGGTGGTTGTCGGTCAGGAATATTCCCCACGCGTGCCGCTCGTGGTCATCCCAGTTGTGATAGTCCTTGTGATACCGATCGTAAACGCGTACCTGAACACCCGCCTCTTGCGGCGCGGGCGCGGCCATCATTGACACGGGCGCCGCCAGAGCGGCAGTCAAAAATAGCGAAGCGACGTAACGATGCATGCGATGCATGTAAAAGTCCTCCAAATCTGAATTTCCGCTCGTGTCGCGCGGCAGCCCCCACTATGCGTCGCGCCGCTTTCTAGTGATGTGCAATACAGCACACAGGTATCGCATAGGGCACCAACTCCCGGCGCGCGCTTAGATCGCACAGCCCGTTACTGCGGCTTGAAATTATCTGTATGCCAGCCCGGATTCACCCACTCCCCATTCCGCCGCACAAAAATCTCCGTGGCCCGCCCGGAGCTCACTTCGCGCTTCCCGTTTTCCTCGGTTTCCACCAGATACGAAGTCCAGATAATCGCCACGTCGCCGAACCGCTGGATCTCTGTCCGTGGAAACTCCAGCCGCACCAGTTTTCCGCCGCCCGCTTGAAACTCGGCCGCGGTCCGCATGACGTCCGCCTGGTTCTTCCACTTAGCTTCATCGGAACTGATCACAATCGTGTCCGGAGGCACTAATTTCTGCAGCGCCTTGATATCGTTGGCAAACCACGCGCGCCACACGCTTTCACGCACCTTCAGAATTTGCGCTCGCTCATCCTGGCCGTAAGCTATCCCCGGCCCCAGCAGCATTCCCAACACAAGGATCCCAACTGACATCCGTACAATGCGGCACATGTTTTCCTCCTCTGAATTTAACTGCCTGCTCGAACGCACCCGTACAATCGACAAAACTCCGCAACGCAAATGTTCATCGCGCAACGAATGCTGCGCGCTCCACGAGTAGAATTATTCCTTCACGGCACTCTGCTTCAATGCGCAGCCTTCACCGCCTGCGCCTGATACCCGCCTGGAATCGTTCGCGAAGAAATCGCCAGGCGATTCCACGCGTTGATCGCCGCTACCGCCAGAGTCAAATCGCAAATTTCCTTCTCGCTGAAATGCGCACGCGCTTCCTCATGCACTGTATCCGGCACGTGACCATCCGTAATCAGCGTCACCGCCTCCGTCCACGCCAGCGCCGCGCGCTCGCGCTCCGTGTAATACGGACATTCCCGCCAAGCATCCAGCGAATACATCCGCTGCTCCTTCTCCCCGATCGCCTGCAGATCTTTCCAGTGCATATCCAGACAATATGCGCAGCCGTTCACCTGCGATGCTCGCAATTTAATCAGGTGCAGCAGAGATTGTTCCAATCCGCATTCCTGCAAATATTTCTCCAGCCCCAGCATCGCTCCGTACCCTCGCGGGGCGGCCTTCATGCAATTGAATCGCGCTTCCATAAATCCTCCTTTAGCCAAGCTCACAAAATTCTAGACAATGCCACTCACGCTTTCGCTACGGCCTGCCGATCCGAGAAGATCGCCAGCAAAACTGCTCCCGCTGACGCTGAAAACACCGAGTAGTCCATCGGCGACTTGATCCCGAACGAAATCGCCATCGCAGTTCCAAACAACACCAACAGCAACGCGCTACCCAAAGCCACCCAACGCGGCCACAAGCCAAGTATCAACAGGATGCCCAGAGACAACTCCGCGGCTGTAGCTGCCCACGCCAAAAACGGGATTGTAAACGCCGGCATGAACGAATTAATTTTCGCCGTGTAATCCACGAAGCCCGCAAAGTTTCCGTACCCCACATTCCGACCCGTGTACAAACCGAAGCGGTCGGCGATCCCCGATAAGAACGCCGCGCCGAGCGCGAATCGTGCGTAGAGTATCGCCCACCGCTCCCAATTCACCGCGCGCTCCGGCACCACAGCGTGACGCTCCAACTGTTCTGCTCCGGACGATCGCTTGTGCATGCTCACTTACCTCCCGGCACCGCAGCGCTCAACGCCGCATCATGGTCGCAAACAAAATAGGCAAGCAACTTTGCCGGCTCCGTTTGGCTCGCATTCGCCGACACAGCATGCACGCCGTTCGCTGGCTCGTAAAAACTTTCGCCCGCCCTGTACACCGCTTCCTTCTCTCCGCGTACCTGCGTCCGCAGCGCCCCAGCCACAACGTAACCAATCACCGGGCAAGGATGACTGTGCGGCTCAGAGGATTCGCCCGGCCCGTAATTCACCTCAACCAGCGTCGCCTTCAGATGCTCGCCATCCAGTTTCGGCAGCGCCTGAATCAGCACGATCCGCGCTCGTTCAGTGCTCGCCGCCCGCTGCGTATCGGAGCGCACTTGATCCCAACCCGAGAATCCCGCCGCCACCACACACAACGCAGCCACCGCGGCTCTGCCCGCCATTCGGTAAGCTCTCACCGTTTCCTCCCGCAGAACCAAACCTAAATCCATAGCGGTCCATCCACAAGGTCCATTTATGCTATTCTTCCTGTACCACTTTAATGGCCAAGCGAGCCACGTCATTTGAACTGGCGCTTTCGCCGAAAGATTCAGCAGCGCCGGCCTACCGCTGGCTCTACGCAGCCTTGCGCGCCGCGATCCTCGAAGGCCGCCTACGCCCCGCATCTCGCCTCCCTGCCACGCGCGATCTCGCCACGCAGTATCGCCTCTCGCGCGGCACTATCGTCAACGCCGTCGAGCAGCTCAAATCCGAAGGCTATGTGCAAGCCCGCATGGGCTCCGGCACCTACGTCAGCGACACTCTGCCCGACGAATTGCTCCAGGTGCGAAACAGCGCCACGCCGTCGCGGCCGCTGCAAGAACAGCGACACGGACCGCGGAAAATTTCGGGCTACGCCAAGCGCGTCCACCTGTTTCCAAATTTTGCGCCCCACGCCACTCGCGCCTTCCGCTCCAACCTGCCTGCCCTGGATTTGTTCCCCACCACGTTATGGGCGCAAGTCGCTGCCCGTCGACTCCGCAAAGTCTCAACGAATTTCCTGCTAGGCTGTGACCCTCTGGGATACCTGCCGCTCCGGGAAGCCGTCGCCGATTACCTCAATTCCTCGCGCGGAGTGAACTGCGTCGCCGAGCAGGTGGCCATCGTCTCCGGCGCGCAGGAGGCGCTCGATCTCGTCGCGCGCCTCTTTCTGAATCCTGGAGATCGCGTCTGCATGGAGAACCCCGGATACATCGGCGCGACCGCGGTATTTCAATCGCTCGGCGCAAAAATATCGTACGTGCCCTTAGACGATCAAGGCATGGAGCTGCGCGAGGCTACCTTGCGCAACGCGCGCCTCGTTTACGTCACCCCCGGTCACCAGTTTCCCCTCGGAATCACGATGAGCCTTCCCCGTCGCCTACAGTTGCTCGAATCTGCTCGGAAATCCGGCGCGCTGATTCTGGAAGACGACTACGACAGCGAATTCCGGTACGTAGGGCGCCCTGTCCCCGCGCTGCAAGGTCTCGACCGCCACGGACTGGTCCTCTTCACCGGAAGCTTCAGCAAAGTTCTCTTCCCTTCGCTCCGGCTCGGTTATCTCGTGCTCCCACATGACCTCGTGGATCGCTTTTCTGCCACGCTTTCGATCACGCGCCGTCACGCCCCGCTGATGGAACAAGCCATACTCTCCGATTTCATCACTGCGGGACACTTCGGTCGTCATCTCCGCCGCATGCGACAAATTTACGCGGAGCGGTTGTCAGTCCTGTTAGAGTCCGCGAGGCAGAATCTAGCAGGGCTGCTGGAAATTTCAGGAGTTGAAGCTGGCTTGCAGACCGTTGGGTGGTTGCAGCGTGGTCTGGACAGCGAATCGGCCGCGGCAGCAGCCGCCATACGAAACGTGGAAGTCATTCCGCTGAGCACGTACAGCCACGGCAACGTCGCGTCAACAGGACTGCAGTTGGGATTTGCGGCGGTTGACGCTAAGGAAATCCGCCGCGGCGCGCAAGATCTGGCGATTGCGCTGCAAACCGCGCGCAAAGCCCCTCGTCGCCACGTCAATCTGTAGTTACCGTGATTTCTGCTCGGCGATCCATTTATCGGTCCGCGCTTCCAGCAAATCCAGCGGCAAAGTTCCGCCGTTAATGATCTCATCGTGGAAAGTGCGGATGTCGAACTTCGCTCCTAATTCCTTTCGCGCGCGTTCGCGCAGTTCGCGAATTTTCAGCTGCCCCAGCTTGTAACTAAGCGCCTGCGCCGGCCAAGCAATGTACCGATCGGTCTCCGACTGAATGGTAGGCTCATCCACCGCGCCCGACTGGCGGAAGAATTCCACCACTTGCTCTCGCGTCCAACCTTTCGAATGAATCCCCGTGTCCACCACCAGCCGCACCGCGCGAAACAGCTCAGACGAGAGCCGCCCGTAATCAGAAACTGGATCCTGATAGAATCCGACCTCCTTACCCAGCTGCTCTGCGTACAAAGCCCATCCTTCGGTGTAAGCATTGAACCCCAGACCATGCAGCCGGAACTTCGGCAATCCGGTGAGTTGCTGCTGCACGGAAAGCTGCAGGTGATGCCCCGGAATTCCTTCGTGGTAAGCGATCGCTTCATCGTCAACAAGCGAGCGCTTCGCGAAATTGGATGTCGCTACCACCACGCGCCCAGGCCGCTTCCCGTCCGGCGTCCCCGTCACATAATGCGTCGCCGCAGCCGCTTGAAAAGCCGGAATTGCCTCCACCGTCACAGGCGATTTAGGCAGCAATGTGAAAAGTTCCGGCAGCTTCGGCTGCATCTCCGCAATGTAATGCCGAAAATCGTCGAGGATTTGTTCCGCGCTGGCCGGAATATATTTCGGATTTTTCGCGATCGACGCGCGGAAAGATGCGAGGTCGGCGAATCCTTCTCTCTTCGCAATCGCCGTCATCTCGCTCTCGATGCGTTCGATTTCGCGCAGGCCGAGCTGATGTATTTCCTCCGCCGTCATGCGCGTGGTCGTGCGCCCGTAGATATCGTTCTGGTAGCGCTTCTCGCCATCGCGCAACGCGGTCACCGCCAGCGTAGTCCGCCCCTGCGGCGCGTATTCCGTGCGCACAAAAGCCGCGAACGTCCGATACGCTGGGATCACATCTTTATTTATCGCGCCCGTGATTTCCTGCGTCAGCCGCTTTTGCTCCTCGGCCGAAAAATCCGCGGGATATTTGTTCGTTGGCTGCAGAAATGGATCCGCGTCAATTATCCCGTCGCATTGCACGGGAATTTTTTCCAGCAGAAAGCGCACGGGCATCAGCTTGTCTCGCATTCCTGCGCGCAGCACTTCGCTGGTCCGCTCGAGCGCGCGAGGAATTTGCTGAAGCCGCGCCACATAGTCCTCGTAATGTTTCACGGAATCGAGCGGCACCGAAAGCGGCAGGTCGGCCAGGCTGGTGTGGATGCCGTTCTGCTGGTTTACGGGCATCTCAAATTCTTTTAAGGCGAAATCGGCGCTGCGCTGTTGCAATACGCGCACCATCACGTCATGCGAGAGTTGATCCTGATCGGTGAACCCGGTGGTAGGAATGGCCGCGAGCTTCGCTAGAAACGCTTCGTCGGTTTTGTGGCGCTCAGCGATGGCTGCCAGCGAATAATCAGCGAGCTTATCGTTGTAGCGATAGTCGCCGTACGCAGTGGCACGCTCGGGAAAATTGCGCAGGTCGGTTTCGTACTGCTCTTCGAAGATCGCATTCTGCGCCGCCACGCGCTCCGTAACGGTGTCGGCCTTTTGCGCGTGAAGCGAGACGGCTATACCTGCGAATACGGCAACGCAGGCGAAAATCAAACTCTTGTGAATTCGCATAGGGCTTGGATTTTACCAGATACAAAATCCCCTAACAGACGCAAACGTCGGGGAATTAGCTCACTATCACGGCCTCACCGGGGCGCCGTCATTCAACCCCGCCAGCGCCCGCTTATAATCAGGATCGTCCGGTGAAATTTCCACGGCGTTCTCGTAAGCGGCCCGCGCCTTCGCGCGCTCGCCGCGCTGCTGGTAAATGGCCCCCATCTCAAAATAAGCATCCGACTCTTTCGGATTCACCAGTACGGTCCGCTCGAACGCTCCCAGCGCATCGTCGAATTTCCCCTGCTTCTCCAAAATTTTTCCCTGCACGTAAAGGTATTCCGGATGATAAGGCGCGCGCTCCAGCGCCTGTTCAATCGCGTCACTAGCCTTCTCGATGTCACCCGCCGAATAATAAAGTTTCGCCAGCTGCGAGTAAGCGGCCGGATAAGTAGCGTCCATCGCGATCGCCTGCCGCAACACCGCGAGCGACCCCGCGAAATCGTTCTTCATGGCAAGCTCATCCGCTTGCTGCACCAGATGCTTCGCCTGCGTCTGATTTTCCTTGGTGGTCCGGTCGTTCTGCGAAGACTTCTCGAATTCCTCCAGCGTCGCCGCCGCCTTTTCATCCTGTCCCGCACAACGATAAGCGCGCGACAGCAGAAACAACGTCTCGGAATCCACTGACGCTGGAGCCGAAGCGGACGTCCCCGCAGCGTTCATAAGCGGTTCCAGCGCCAACACCGCGCGTCCGCAGCGCCGCGCAACCTCTTCCGGCCCAGCCCCCGCAGCCGCGCGAACCAGAATCTTCCCCAGCAACGCTCGCCCGCGCGCATTTTGTGGCTGCAACTCCACCACCTTCCCCGCATCGAGCAGCGCCAGCGCGTCGCGGTTCTGATCCGCATAGATTTCCGCGCGCGTGTAAAGCGCCAGCGCATTCTGCGGTTCGCGTGCCAGCACTTTGGCGATCTGCTCGAGCGCGTTCGACTGGTCGGCCGCGCCACCCTTCGCTTTGTACGCCACAGCCAGCCGATTGCGCGCGTCCAGGTTCGCAGGGGCGAGCGCCAGCGCCGCAGTCAAATGCGCGATAGCCGCGTCGTAAGTTTGCAACTCCAAATCCAAATCCCCGAGCATCTCGAGCGGCGCCGCGCTCTTCGGATGCTGGCCCCGCGCCTGCTCCAACATCTGCTTGGCTGCATCAAAATTGCGCGCTCCGCGGTACGCCTGCGCCAAACCAATTTCCGCGTCCACATTGCGCGGCGAAATCCGCAGCGCCTCGTGGTAATCCGCGATCGCGTCGACGAATCGCCCCGCCACCGCAGCCGCGCGCGCCTGTTCAATAAAAGTCGCGGTTTGTTGCGTCGGCGTCTGCGCCAGACACTTGAGCGGATGAACCGAAAAACCGAGACACAGCATCACGGATATCAATGGCCACGCAGAATTCGACATCGTCATGCGGCCCGAAAACATCCGCGGATTATAACATCCGCTATTGACGCGGCCTGTTTCTGCGCAGCCCGCTCCGCCGCTAAACTTGCGGTTTTCCCTTGACTCACACTCGATGGAGAACTATAAGCTCCGTTGGTGCCACAGGTGTCCTGCCGCCGGAACGCAACCAAGCGAAACCAGCCGCAAATAATCATTAGCCGAATCACCACAAGGGGATCAATCATCGCCATGGGCCTGAAGAAAATCTTGCCGCTCGTCGTAGTCCTCGCCACGCTGGCCTCCGCATCTATCGCCACCGCGCAAGCCAAGCGAAAAGTGATCATTGACCAGGACGCGCGCGGCGCCGCGACCACCGACCAACAATCCATCCTGATGTTTCTCCAATCACCGAACGTCGAAACTCTCGGCATCACGGTCGTCAGCGGCGATATGTGGCGCGACGAAGAGGTAGCGCACACCCTGCGCATGCTCGAACTCACCGGCCACACGGACATTCCCGTCTATCCCGGCGCAGTCTACCCCCTGATCAATCGAATGGAAATGATCGAGCGCTGGGAAAAACTCTACGGCACGGTCCACTATCAAGGCGCATGGAACGGTCATCGCCCCGGCATGAATCTGGGTGACGGCCTGCGCGGAAAATATCACCCGCCGTTCGAAGTTCCCGATCTCGCCGAAGGCAATCCCATGCTGCAAGCGCAAAAAGAAGACGCGGCGCATTTCATCATCCGCATGGTCCACAAATATCCGCATGAAGTGACCATCTACGCGGGCGGCCCCATGACCGACATCGCACAGGCCATCAGCCTCGATCCGCAAGTCTCCGAACTCGCGCAAGAACTCGTAGTCATGGGCGGCAGCATCGCCCCGCTCGTCCCCAAAGACTGGATCGCCGAAAATCGCCGCGAATTTAATTTCTGGTGGGACCCCGAAGCCGTGCACATAGTCCTCACCGCCCCATGGCACAAAATCACCATCACCACCGTGGATATTTCCGTCAAGACTCACATGACCAAGGAGCTGATCGCCGCAATCGCGAAATCAGCGAGCCCCGCATCACAATACCTGGCAAAATACGCGGACGAAGAATTCATGTGGGACGAGCTCGCCGTAGCCGGATGGCTCGACCCCAGCGTCATCACGCAGCAAACACAATATTTCATGGACATAGATATTTCGCACACCGCGGGCTACGGCAACGTGCTGGTGTGGAGCGACGGAGCGCAACCGGGCCTCGGCGAGCAGCTCGTCAATATCCCCGAAGAACTGAACAAGGAAAAATTCTACAAAATGTTCATCGACCTGATGGCGCTGCCGCCCGCCGCGCATTCAGCAGCAACGAAGTAGCCGGAACCGAGCCCATGCCAGACACTACAGCAAAAGTAGACGTCGTCGGAATCGGCAGTTGTACCGTGGATTATTTCGCCATCGTGCCGCGCCTGCTCGGCCCCGAAGAAAAAATCAACGCCACGCGCATGGAAATCCACGCCGGCGGTGTTACCGCGAATAATCTAACCCAAGTCGCCCGCCTCGGCGTCAGCACCGGCTGGCTCGGCCTCATCGGCGACGACGAGAACGGCCGCATCATCCAGAAAGCGTTCACCGAAGATCGCATGGATCTTTCGGGAATCGAAATTGTGAAGGGCGAACTTTCCTCACTCACCTGGATTCCGGTGGATGTCTCCGGTGAGCGCTGCATCTACATGTTTCCCAACGTTACCGGAAAAATTTCCGTCTACCAGGTTCTGCATCGCTTCGCGCAGCACATCCAGGCGGCCAAACATTTCCACACCGAAGCGTCGCAACTCCCCATCGCTCCCGTGAAAGAAGCGATGCAGGTAGCGCACGACGCGAAAGTCCGCGTCATCTTCGACCTCGACGTCTCCCCGAGCTTTTTCGCCGAGTCCAACCTCGGCACCCAGGAAGAACTGTGCACCGCGCTCCGCCTCGTGGACGTTCTGAAGCCCTGCAAAGCCGCCGCGCGCGAATTAACCGGCGAAGGCGATTACGAAAAAGTCGCCACCGAGCTTCTGCGCATGGGCCCCACGGTTGTCGCCATCACGCTAGGCGCCGACGGGTGCCTCATCGCCTCGCCCAAAGAAATCGCCAGAGTCCCGGCATTCAAAGTGGACGTGGTGGACACCACCGGCGCTGGCGACGCCTTCATGGGCGGCCTTTCGTACGCGCTTCTGCAGGGCTGGGGCTGCCAGAAAGTAGGCCTGTTCGCAAACGCCTGCGCCGCGCTGTGCTGCACAAAAATAGGCGCCCGGGCCATGGCTCGGCACGACGAAGTAGTAGCGCTAATTAAGCACCAAAGCCCGAATGGCGCCGCGGCATTTTAACTTCCGCGGGCCTAGGTCTTGACTTTGTAGCGGCCAGCTTTAGCTGGGCGCCTTTGCCTTTGCATTCGTCGTCGCTTTTGAATTTGTGAATCGCGCATCAGCGCGATTCATCCTGAGATCCCGCAGTGCGGGATCGAAGGGTAGCGGCCGCCTACTTTGTAGGTGGGCGACTTTGAAGTTGCCTTCGCCGTTGATTCCGGCGTTGCCGTTGTACTGGCGCGTTTTTCAATCGCACCAGAATAAAGGACCTCAATGTACTCACCGATGAGCTTCGGCACGGCCCTGCTGATGATGATCGTCTCCGCCACTTGCTGGGGATCCTGGGCCAACACCTACAAGGGCGTAAAAAATTATCGCTTCGAACTTTTCTATTGGGACTACGCCGTGGGCATTTTTCTCGCCTCCCTGGTTTACGCGCTCACGATGGGCTCGACAAACGGCGGCCCCACCAGCTTCCTCAACAATGTCCACTCCGCCGACCTCTCCAACATCGGCTGGGCCCTCCTCGCCGGAGTAATCTTCAACCTCGCGAACCTACTGCTCGTCGCCGCGATTGACATGGCCGGCCTCGCCATCGCCTTCCCCGTGGCGATCGGCATCGCTTTGGTCGTCGGCACCGTCCTCAGCTTCGTCCAGCAGCAACGCGGCAATGTAATGATGCTCGGCGCCGGCGTCCTCTGCGCAGTGGTCGCCGTAATCCTCGACGGCAAAGCCTATGGCGAACTCGGCGCGAACAAAGAAGCCTCGCGCAAAAGCATCATCGTTTGCGTTATTTCCGGCGTGCTGATGGGATTGTGGGCCCCCTTTTCCACCCGCGCCCTCACCCACGGAAATACCCTGGGCCCCTACAGCATCGCGGTATTCCTCACCGGCGGCGCGCTGCTCTCCTGCTTGTTGTGGAATGTGTACTTCATGCGCAAGCCGCTCGTCGGCCAGCCAGTAGCATTCAGCGGATTCTTCCACGGACCGGCAAACGGCCACGTGCTGGGCCTGCTCGGCGGCGTGATTTGGGCCACTGGCACCGTCTTCAATCTAGTCGCCGCTAATTTCACCGGCGTTGCGATCTCCTACTCCATTGGCCAATCCGCTCCCATGGTCGCCGCCCTCTGGGGCATTTTCGTCTGGAAAGAATTCGCCGGCGCCAACCTCCGCGCCAAAGCCTTCCTGGCCCTGATGTTCATCTTCTACTTTCTGGCAATCCTGCTGATCGCCCGCGCCAACACCGCGAGCTAGGCCCAATCGGCGATCGAGACTCGAAGCATGAAAACGCGAATCATGTATAT
>Ga0210407_10000399_pt1 | contig 50166 bp, 42 predicted proteins | sample IncBWC27MmetaG_FD_150860 | JGI IMG/M metagenome (GOLD analysis project Ga0210407, IMG submission 150860) | Forest soil microbial communities from Barre Woods Harvard Forest LTER site, Petersham, Massachusetts, United States - Inc-BW-C-27-M | ecosystem: Environmental > Terrestrial > Soil >...
CTGCCGTTCAGAGTCAGCGTAGCCGCGTCGAAAGACTTCTTCCGGCGTTCTTCGTCCCATGCCCTGGCCGGTGTGGCGATGCTGCCGGTTGTACCAAGTCTCGATCCAGTAGGCCGTCGCCTTAATCGCTTCGCTGGCGCGCGGCAGCGGAGACTCTTCCCTCTTCCCGAGAAGAAATTGTTCGTGCTGTTTGAGCAGGTCGGTGCAATGGTCGGGCCGGTCCGCTGGACGGCGTCCGCAGTAGGAATCTATCTGCGAATCAAATCGTGTCCGCTTTGTTCCGAACCATCGTTCAACCGGCTTCGATTGTGGGTGCTCGCCGATCGAGAAGATGATTTGCCCGCTGGCTCCCCATTGCGCTTCGATTAGGCGCCGGAAAGCGCCCTGCGCTTCCTGGGGCAGTTTCGGTTTGTCCTTGCCGACCTTTTTGAAATCTTCACCACGGTCAATGAGACCGAATTGCGGCGCGCGTCCGGTGCGCAGAACGGCCATCCGCAACGCGGAGCAGATCGCATCTGAACTCGGCGTTGCACAGAAAGCGTAGCCCAGGACGAAGCGAGAGCGAACGTCTTCGACCACCGTAATCCACATCCGTAGTTTCTCGTCGCGGGGCAGCTCTGGAAACGTCAGGCGGTCGAGCCCTTCGATCTCGTCGTTGCGGACGAAGAAGTCATCCTGTCCGTGGTCGAGCACCCACCATTGCATCACGCGGCAGGTTGTATAGTCCCGTAGAGCGTAGGGCGCGCATTGATCGTGAAAATCTTTCGCACGGCCACGCGACCACAGAAGCAGCGGCTTCGGAAACTTCCCATAGAAACGATCCACGGCAGAGTAGGACAGCGTCTCCGGCAGTCCAAGCTCCGCGCGCTCACGCAGGAGAATCTCCCACGTCATCTGAACGCTGCGCTTCTCAATCAGCGTGAGCTCGGCCAGACGCTTACCCCCTGGTGTCATACGCTCGAACTCGACCGTTATCTTGGCCTCGTCATAAAAATCGAGCGTGCGCGGAGGTTCGCCGAAGAGTTTGGACTTCCCCGCATGCACCGTGGGAGCGTCCTGCAACGCGGCGATCCCCGGCGCGAACTTATATGCCTCAGTTGACTTGCCGTTCTTGTACCAGCCGTGCCAAGTCCAGAGCGTGGTTTTTGAGACCAGCAGACGTGCATCGCGTTTTCCGGTTTTGTGTGCAAGCTCCGCGTTGATCGCGTTCCAGTCTACGAGACATGCCTGGCCGCACGCTGAGAGCTCGTGGTCCTGCACAAGTGCCTTGAGGAAGTCATCCTTCCGTTTTATCGATATGCCGTGAATGGTCTGGCCTTCCCACTTTCGCCACGCCTCTCCGATCGCATGCTCGATCGCGCGGAACCTTGCCTCCGCCAGTGGCCGCTCCCGCTCTCGAACTTCGTGAAGTTCCGTGATCTCCTTTGGAAAAGGCAGCGCAAGAGTCTGCTGTTCAGCTGGCGCGGGCTGAGGGACGGCGGCGGTGACGGGTTCGAGCGCGAGCTGCTCCGCATTCTCGCGGCCCGAATACTTTTCGATGGCGGCGCGCAGCACTTCGGGCTTCACCGTGCCGGGAAAATCTTCGGCCAGAAGAGAGTAGTTATATTCGAAGCTCTTGCCGCCGTTTGTGGAGATGGGCCGCTCGTACAGGCTGCGCGCGCCATTCAGGCCACTGAGCAAACGATTGAGACGGTCGCGCACTGAACGAGGATCAATTTCTTCCAAGGGGGCGATTTCAGCCGCTCTTAGCCACAGTGCCGCCGCGCGCCTCATCTCTGGAAGGGGTTGACCGTGGTCCATGCGCGCCGCGTTCATGGTTGCGGCCTCTTTGATAGCGAACGGACGAAAATGAGGAGCGTTGTGTAAGAGGGGCACGGCTTGCCAGGGTACAAACTTCGCCACTCAGACTTGAGGATGCGATGTATCTCCCGAACGCTCATTCCTTCGAAGTATTTGGCAGCAACGATGAGCGCGGCGACGGGAAAATCAAATCGAAGTTTGGTGTTGCTAGGCTGCCTGCCTTCATACGCGGCGATCCATCGATGCAACGTCCGTGATGACACGCCAACCTCGGCCGCGCGCGTGGCGAGCCGCTCTTCAGTGCAGCGGCCTTTCATGACCGGCGCTATGGCGGCGAGCCGCTCCTCGTCCGTCCACTTTCGCTTCCCGATGATGGGCTGCTCGGCCATTTTTTCAGTTTCCGCACTTCCGATGGGAGTTGAACCAATCCCAAATCAACTCTGAGGGGAGCGAATGAAGGGCGTACTCGTGCTCGCACTTGCCGTTTCGTCCGCGAAATTCTGAAGCGCGTGTGGCCCACGCTTCGCGCCTTGCCCTTCGACGCACATGCGCCGCCGAATGCCCGGTGAGCGCGCGAATATCTTCCAGCGTGAGCCAGACCTCGCCGCTCGCGACGAGCAAGACCACGGGCGCGCGCAGACCGTCACAGAAGGCACGCTTCCCCGCCCCGTTGGGCTGCTGAGGCGAATTCGCGTTTTCAGCCATCAGGAAAGCCCTTCCTTTGTTTTGGCTATCCCCCTACCAGCCTTTGCGTTCATCCCCGTCTTGTGCGGGGTGTCTTGCGAGACACTCCGTGCAAATCGAGCGTCCCCGGACGAGCGCCGACCGCAGTAGGGGCACTTCCCTTTGGCCGCCACGTTGCGCTTCGACCGCAGCCTTTCCGCGTCGTCGGCAAGACGGCAGTTCTTCGTGCAAAAGATTCGTCGGAAGTCCGGCGTGCCGTCCTTCTTGACGAGCACGGTTCGGCAGTCCGAACGCAAGCAAGCTCTAGGCATGGTGCGCGCTCCGCTTCGCATTCGGCTCTTGTATCCTGATGAGGTCATCGACGATGCGGCGCAGCTCGCGGACGGATTCCGCGAACTCGATTTTCTTTCGAAGCGCGGGTCGCGCCAGATAGAGTAAAATCTCGTCGCTGTCCAACACCTCGCAAATCGGTCCGATGAAATACGCGGGCAATCGGGCTGAGGTTTTTGTCGTAGCGAGGAAAGAATCGAGGCGGCTGAGACTGACCTCTTCGCCGAGAATCTCGCTAAGCATTTCGGCGATCTGGATTCTACTCAGACGTTGTTCATCAAGTAGCTTGAGGAGAAAGAGGCGGATGGCAAGGTCGGCTTCTGCTCTTTTTCCGTTGCGGAGTTTGCGGTGTTCCGAAATCATTTCGTTTCCGGTATTGCTTACACTTTTGTAAGAACGCACACTACTTATAACAAAAATGTATTTATGGAGTCAAGGACTAAATGCCCAGGCTTTCCGAAGTAGCTATTAGGATAAAGAAGCTCAGGGGCGTTCGGAGCCAGGCCGAATTCGCCAGCGAGGTCGGCCTACCTCAGTCCAGGTTATCGGAATATCAGCGGGGCGTGAATCCTCCGGCGAAAGCTCTCATCCGATTTGCGCATTTTGCATTCAAGCAAGGGCTGTATGGCGATGCGATCTGGTTTCTCGAAAAGGCAGGGATAGATACAGATTTGCTGCTCGAAATTGGGTTGATTCCTGACAAAAACGCCGCTGTTGATGCGGCCCTTGTCCCTGTCCTACCGCACCCACGGATTCATCCGGAAGGGAAGCGCGCAGGCTCGGCAAGTCACGCACGGCCCTTCCCCGCATGGATGATTCCGAAAAGAGGAGTCACGTTCTATGTAGAGGCAACGGATGATTTTGTTGTGCCGTTCAATCGCGGCGATCTAATTCTGGTCGATAGCTCAGAAGTGAATCAAGCGGAGCTCCTAGGCTCCTACGTCGTCGCGTTTCGGCCGAACCATTTTTCGAATGCTGAAAGGCTGAAGTTGCAGACCGGATTTGTAGGTTCGATGAGTCCCGAGGAAATTAAACGGCGTCGCGATCGAAGCCAGTTCCCGTTTCTGCGCACAGGCTTATTCATTGGCCGCCTAGTCCCGGACCAGAACCAAACGTTCGGCGCAAATGTTGGACTGCGAGCAATGGAGATTCGGACCAAGTCTGGAGATACGTTGTTTGAAGTTCTTAGGCCGGACGCTCACGAGATGGTCATTGCGGAAACGGATGCCGACCGCGAGGCGATATATCAAATGGCTCGGAAAGCGGCTTCCTCTTCTTTAGGCCGCAAAAACATAGGCAAAAACATAAGCGTGCTTCGCCTGTATACGGATTTGCAAATTTTGGGTCGCGCCATTGGTTGGGTCGCAGCTCCGCCTCGCGAACTTCCTCGCAAGGAACCGGAGAAGTGACTTTACGGCCGGTCGCCAAGGGAAAAGGAACTGCTCGAACGGCGGCGAGGCGCAACGACGGAGGAGTGGGAAAATGACAAGACTCACAGACGCAACGCAGGCCGAGATGGACAAACTGTTCGGTGTTAGAGAATCGCAAGTCATCGTCCCACGCCACGGCGATGCAAATTTTCGAGGCAAAGTATACGCGCAGGCGTTAGTGGCGGCTCAGGCCGCCTTCCCCGGAGATGGCGTCGCCGCGCATCGGGCGGCAATGCGTGCCGCCGATCGCGCTGCTAGCACACAGCCCATGTTTCCCAGGACGCCAAGCGAGGAGGAGCGAAAGACCATCGACGCTGGACTTCTCGAAGCATTTCCAGAAGAAACTGCCGGTGATCGCGGACGGCTCTCCGTCGTCCAAGAATTTCCCGACTACATCGTCGCGCGCGGGGCCGATGGCGAACTTTACAAAATCGCTTACACGATGAAAGACGGCGGCGGCGTGAGTTTTGGCGTGCCGGAAGAGATCGATGATGGACCAGAGGACGAGCCGGAAGCTTCGGGAGGAGAAAAACAATGAAGCTGGAACGACAGGTCTACTCCATCGCAGAAACCGCGAAACTGCTCTCCGTGGACTTCATGGAGGTTCATCGTTTGGTCGGCGAGGGAACGTTATCGAAGGTTCCTGCCATCGGCGTGGATTCAATTCAGGATTTTGCCGCGCGAAAGAAGATCACGCTTACAGAGCAGGAACCGCGAGACTGATGGGAGACTTATGAGCTTCGAGACGCAAGTCGAAGTCCTGACGGCCGAGAGCGAGCTGCGCGTTGCATATCAGCTCTTCTACGGAACACCTCCGTTATCCAGGCTCCCCCATGTAGGAAAAATCTGGAATGCCGAGGCGCGAATGAAGGCGGCCTTGATTCGCCATCGCGAGGACGGAAAGCGGCGAGTAATTGAAACCATCGCGGAATTGGCGGCAGCAGCAGGACGCCTGGCACGAGGAGCGGAACTGTGCGCGGTCAAACAAGCGCGCGCGAATTTTTTGGTTCGAGAAGCTTCGGATTCCGGTGACGGCTGGCGATGGCCTGTGCAAGTGATGGAAGCGGGGTTCGCATATGGGAACGTCGAAGGCCACGCTGGCTCCGCCCACTACTATCCGCTTGAAATGGTGGAGAAGGTCGCGGAGGCGGTGAATGGAGCGCGTTTTCGTCGGCGTCATCCCCGCGAGGACGAGGGAGCGGGCTCTGACCTTCCCGAACTGACTGCCGGTTGGGTCTCCGATGGGCGATTGGAAGGCTCGACTGTCCGCGCCAACGTGAATTTGCTGCACAGCGAGAGCAGTCTCCGTTCAACTCTTTTGGCTGCCCAAGAAGCAGGGAAGATGGACCTCTTTTCTGTCTCAATCATGGCGTATTTCCACTTCGAACAATCACGGGTCGAAGGGCGGCCAGCATTGGTGGCTACCGCTTTGGGCAGATTCTGCGGACTAGATCTTTGTGCAGAGCCGGGCGCGGGCGGGCGCTTTTTGTCGGACGCGGCGGGCGTCGTGCAGTAACGGGCGCGCTTGCTTGGGAGCATGGGGAGGAACTGAACCTCGTGGCGATAAAAATCACCGTTCGTGGATTAGACACAGCTACGGCCCAGGTGAAAGCGGCGGTGAGCGAGGGCATTCGCAACGCGCTGAATGTGGCAGGCGCGCGCGGCGAGGCGCTGGTGAAAGAAGCGATCTATACGCCATATCTTGGCAGGCCGCCTGCTGTCGCGACCGGCAACCTAGTGAACAGCATCACGGCCTCACCTGTTAGCCAGAGCCCAGGCATTTCGCGCGTGGAGATCATCGCGGCGGCTCCGGCCGACCAATACGCTGGCTACGTGGAAGCGGGGACCGGGCCGCACTTCCCGCCGCCTTCGGCGCTGCTGCTGTGGGTGAAAAAGAAATTCTCGGTTTCGACGGAGAAGCAGGCGCTCTCGATCGCGTTTGCCGTGGCGCGGAAGATTGCGAAGCGCGGCGTCACCGCATTCGGAATGTTCGCTCGGGCGTTCAACAAGCTCGAAGGCGAGCTAGGCGGAATCTTTGAGGCGCAAATCGCGAAGGCGCTGCGGGCGTTGGGAGCGGCGAAGTAAGCCCGTTTTGGCAGCGAACTGAACGGTCTTCTTGATGTGGCAGTTGCTTTTAGAAATATCCCCGGAACGGGGGCTTCCTCAGCCCAAACAAGCTGGCCGGGAATAGAAAAAAACTCGGGGCTCCAGCACTTGAGCTGAGCATGGCCATCGCAATTCCCGCGATGCCACTTGCCTGAGACACATCTCACGGAAGAAAGAGAGGGTGTCTCATGGTCCATGCTCGCGAACAAATACTTCAAGACAATCTTCAGCGAATTCGAGATTTTACACAGCCCTCGCCGGTCATGGCATCGGTCCTCAGTCAAATCAAAAATGTGCAGCGCAGCCATGAGCTGGCGCGGTCAATGGGCTTCGTCTTTCCAGAAGAAAAACCAAAGGAGAAATCACGATGAATGAATCAACGGTTTCAACGATGGAAGGCGCGGGGCAGGGAACCGCCGCAATGTCGAACAGCGAGCTTCTTCCGCTCGACGCCACAGAGCGCGTGGTAGCGCTCAAGGTGCGCGACAGCGATACGATTCGCCGTCACATTTTTCGCCGCATCGAGCGCGCGGACGCGGATGCCTATTTCGCAGCCACGCAGATTGCGACGCAGCGCAGCGGCCAGACAGTCGAGAACGAAATCGACATCGGCAGCGCCGAGCTGAAGCTCTACGAACGTGCTGCCGTGCGCATCGAGGGCTATGGGCTCAGCGATGGGCGCGACTTGATGCAGTTGCCGAATTGGAAATCGCGCGTGCCCGGTGGGCATCGCATCCGCGCCGTCGATTTTTTAATGAAGGTAACGACTTCGCAGGGATCGGGGGCGCAGCCCATCGATCCGGAATACGACGTTGTTTCGCTCGATGCCATCTGGACCGAGGGAGCAATCGGCGGCAGCATGTACTGGTACAGAGGCTTGGTCCATCGCTTCACGCCTCCCACCGATGCACATTGGAAGAAGTTCAACAATTTCAAGACGCGCTCCGTCGCAGTGGGCGGTTCGCGTATACAAAAAACCATCTATCCAAAGCTCGATGGAGTTCTCGGCGACATTTACGACGAGCTGATCGTTTCGGTCGACGGATACAGCTTTCGCGGCGCACCCTTGGCGGACAAGGCGACGGTCGTCGCGCAGATGGACCGCTTCCACAAAATCGCCGCAGTCGGGGCGCTCTTCGACAAGTCCCAATTTGACTCGCCGGATGAGGAAGCGGAATAGAAAATGAACGTGGTGCACGTCGCGCGCGATTATGGAGGGCTCCAACGCGCCACTCTGGAACTTCTGGAGGAGGCGCGGCTGGAGCCTCAGCGCCAGAAAGCGGAGCGGCTGGCCGAGCACTGTGAGAATGCCGAGCGTGTCCTCGCAGCAGTGGCACCGAAGAGAACTCTGGCGGATGGCTATTACGCGCGCGTCGGCTATCTCTTCGAATTGGAATCGATGATCCGGCGCGGGGCGGGGATTGCCACGATGGTTTTGGACATGGACGAATCGCGTGGCCTCACTGCCATCGAAGCCGCGCGAAATCAGTTCGACGCGTTGCACCCGCAATGCAGGCGGTGCGGCGTGCGTTTGGAAAATGAGTGGGACAGAACTTGCAACGAGTGCCAGCGCGCGGAAGCGGCGCGGCGAACAGAATAGGAGTCGAGAAGGAAGACAATGGCGTCGGTCGCGCAAATCGTAATCGAGGTGAACGACGCCGGTGCGGTCACTTCGCTTAAGAAAATCAACGATGAAGCGGCCAAGCTTGGCCCAACGCTCCAGCCCATCCAGCGGATCTCCGAGCAAACCTTCAACAATATCGAGACCGGCGCGCTGAGGGCGCGGGAAAGCGCGGCACTGCTCGGCGAAGAGTTTGGTGTGAAGATTCCACGCGCTCTGCGCGGAACCATCGCGGAGGCAGCGGGCATCGGCAAAATATTCACTGCGGCCTTCACCGGTCTTGCCGTCGTCGGCTTCATCGAGATCGCCAAGACCGCGGGCGAAAAAATCTCCGAAGTGATCGCCGAAATGCTGGGCTGGGGCGAAGCCACGAAAAAGGCGATGGAGGCTCAGGGCGAGCTGAACAAAGTTTTCATTGAGGCCAACGACCACATCGAGAAATTGCGCGAAGCGTACCGGCTGATCGGATTGCAGGGCCTGCCTCTTGTCTCCGAGAAGCAGAGCATCGCGAACGAAAAGTTCGATGAGGCGAAAAAGAAAGTCGCTGACCTGACGGCGGAGCTGGCTAGACTCCGCAAGACTGCGAGCGACGCGAGCAGCGTTGTCTCGCTTACGGGACTCCAGATTCCGCCGCCGGGAAGCATGAGTTTCGATGCTGCGCGGAAAGCGTTAGCTGAGGCGAAGCCCAAGATGGAGCAGCTCGGTGTAGAACTGGCCAAGGCGCAGGCAGGAGTTATGGACCTCGGGCAGGCCACGAAGAATGCGGGGAAAGAATTCTCGACGACGTTCTCGAAAGAGCGGGCCGACGGCGTCCGCGAATTCGGAACGGCCGTGCAGCAGGCACTCACGAAGCTCCAGGAGATGCAAAGCGGACCCGCGAAATCCGGCGCTGACCCTGAGGCCCAGATTGGCATCGAGTTGCGCGCAAAACAGGAAGAGCTCGCGAAAATCCTGTCGCTTTACGGTGAGGATGAAACGGTCCGGCGAGAGGTGGCGGCGGCGAGCGTGGCCGTCGAAAAAGAGGCGCGAGACAAACGCATCAAGCTGCTGACCGACGAGGCCGAGGCGAAGCTGAAAATCTGGCACGAGGAGGACGCCGAAGAGATAAGGGCCGCGCACGAGCACGCGGAAAAAATCCGGCGAATGGAAGACGAGACCATCAACGTGGAAAGAGAGGCGGCCATTGCGAGCGCGCCGCCGTGGGAGCGCGCCAACGCTAGAATCCTCGCCGACTACCAGGCTCGCATGGACAAGATCAAGGAAATGGAGGCGACCGGCGACCTCGACAGCGAGCACGCGGCGAGGCAGGCGGCCGCGGCGTGGACCGTAGCGTTCTCCGAAATGCGCGACAAGCTCGCTGGCGACCTAGAGACTCTCTTCGACAATGTGACGAGCGGCAACATCGGGAAGTGGTTTCTTCAGCAGTTCAAACACATGGTGTTCCAGATGGTGGCGACGTGGGTCCTCGGGATGCAGCAGATGCGCGGGGCGTCGCAGCAGCAAATGGGATCGGGCGGGGGAATCCTGGGCGCGATCTTCGGCGGAATTTTTGGAGGAGGCGGGGGCGGAATCTTCGGCGGCGCCGCTAGCGGCGGTCCGGGCGGAACACCGCCGTTTCTCGGCGGCCTTCTCGGCCCTGGCGGCAACGGCGATTTCGGCGGCGAGGCCAGCGGCGCGGGAGGAGCGGGGCTCGGCTCGGGATTATTTGGTGCGCTGGGATTGTCGGCGGGAGCAGGAGCTGGCTTAGGGACGGCGCTTCCATCGGGCGCAGGCGCTGTCGGCGGAGGAGTGCTCAGCAATTTGTTCAAGCTATTCTCCGGGCAGGGAGGCATCAGCCCGTTCGCGCTTACTGTCCTCGGCGGGACTCTGTTGGCCTCGAACTTCGGCAAAGGCGGAATTCTTCACGCCCTGGGCGGCGCGGCCGGCGGCGCGCTAACGGGGCTGATGGTGGGCGGCCCGATCGGCGCGCTCATCGGGGGAATTGTAGGATTTTTCAGCGGGCTGTTTCAGCACAGCACGAAGAGCGCGCGGCTGGCGATCGAAGCCGACATCAAAGCGAAATCAAAAACGATCGAGGATTCTTACAACCTTTTCCAGTCCGACTGGACGAGCTCGCGCGATGCGCTGGAGCAGCTTCGCCAAGCTGGCGTCGATGCATTGAAGCAAGCTGGCGTGAAGGACATCAATCGCTCGCGCGTGGGGCATGTCGATCAGTGGATTGACAAGGCCGAGAACGAAATCGACGCGACGCAGGCGGAGCGCAACCGCCGGGCCGCGCTCGTTTTCGGTCCTCCGGAGTTTCGCGTTGGTGGTTTCGTTGGCTCAGGACTCGGCCATTCGGCTCCGGCGTGGTTCGCGGGAACTGCGTTGCATTTTGCTTCGGGCGGCGCAGTGCCAGCGTTGCTCCATGAAGGCGAGTATGTATTCCGGCCGGAAGCGGTGCAGCGAATAGGACGCGGCAAGCTTGATTCGATGAATTCTGGCGGCGGTGGCGGCGATGTGCACATCCATATCCACGCGCTCGACGTTAAAGACTTCGAAGGATTTCTGAGCAGCGGCGGCGCGGATAAAATTCAGCGCAGCATACGAAGAGGGCGCTATGAAGGACGCTGGTGAACGGCACAGACAAACAAATCGGGCTCATCGAGCGCCTCTTCTGGAGGATTTTTGCGCCGTTCGAATTCACTTTGACCGTGGGAGTGGGGATGGTGCTTTATCTGTTCGGTGCCTTGTATTTCGCTTGCTGCATCTTCGTGACTGCCCTGGGTGGTCTATTCAGAAGAGCCAGTGCTCTCCTCGGCCAACGCTTTGGGAAGGGCCGCGTTTATGCCGCAGCAGCGACTGGAAAGATGGGCGCACCTCCGTCGCTCTCCGAAATCATAGCGCGCCGTGCTGGAGTCACGCGCCAGCGATCTAATTCTTGGCTGAACTGAGCGCCGATGTGAACGGGAGGGCCTTTTCGAAACAAATTGATATGGGGACAGACTCGTTGCCAGTGGGGTCCCCGCGATGGTGAGTTCTGACTCTCCTCACCGCCGCTCTTTCATGCCGCTGGCGACAGCAAGGCTTGCTGCGACGTTGGCCGCCTCCCTTCTTCTTACGGGCGCAGCGGCGGAATGGAGACCTGGCAGAATCCGGCCAGCGCGCTGGCTTAACGTCAGCACCGTGCGGTGAATGCGTTCGAGCTGTCTGTCCCCTATCGCTTCCAGGGAACGGGCAGCCTCGACGCATTGATTTTTTTAGGGGCTGGGGAGGAAAAATCGATGTGGAAATGGGCTGCACGAGCGCTCATGCAGGCTCTCCACTCCCGTTTGACGCGCCCTACTCCCGTTTGGCAGGCTCACGCACTCCCGTTTGGCGCGCGCAGCGACACCACAACTGATCGATACCCCTACCCCCCCATCATTTTGTATGAATATCAAAACAAAAGGCTTACAAAATTTGCATTTCGTAAATGATTGATTCTAAAGGCTGCGGTTTTGGTTGTTTTCGGCTAAGGAAGGCCAAGAGTAGCCGCCCAAAAAGAAAAAGCGGGAGGAGTAAGCTCCCGCAGTCCAAACAGCGTATTGCCTAAGGATAATTATACCAGAGGGATAACAAAAGTCAAGGGGAATCTAGTTTTGGGGAGCCATGTCAGGCCTCAGGTTCTTAGGGAGATGACGCTCCAGCGCTTGGGTCAGATCGGCCTTTCGTATGGGCTTGGATACGTAGTCGTCCATTCCAGCATCGAGGCATCGTTCCCGGTCGCCTACCATGGCGTTCGCTGTCATGGCGATGATGGGACGATGGACACCTGAGCCCTCGCGCCGGCGAATCTCCTGAGTAGCTTCAAAGCCATCCATTTCGGGCATCTGACAATCCATGAAGATCGCGTCGTAAGGCAGGAGGCTGAGCATCTCGACCGCCTCCCGGCCATTGGCGGCGACATCCACGCGGCAGCCCAGCTTTTCCAGCAGCCGAGCCGCAACCATCTGATTGACGGCGTTGTCCTCGACGATTAGAACACGCGCGCTGAAAACCGGTTGGGCTCGTTCGCCAGCGAAAATCGACTTACGGCCCTCCGCTGCGGAATGATGAGTGACGAACTCTGCCGAGCCAACGAACTCCTGGTCGCCCCACGCAGTTATAAGAGCATTCAGTAGCTGGGAGGAACGGGCCGGCTTGGTGAGGCAGGCCGAAAAACCGGCTTGCTTCATGCGGATGGCGTCGCCTCGGACACCGATGGAGGTAAGCAGCACTAACGCTATATGCTTCAGCTTTGCGTCAGCCTTGATCGCGCGGGCGAGTTCTTCGCCATCCATGATGGGCATTTGCTGCTCAAGAATCGCGATGTGGTAAGGGTCGCCTGCGGATTGCGCGGCACGCAATAGGTTGAGAGCGCCTTCGCCGGAGCTGCTCGAATCGTTGCGCAGGCCCCAACTATTGAGTTGTTCGCGGAGGATAAGAAGATTCGTCGGATTATTGTCCACGCACAGTACGCGGACGCCGGTCATGTCCAAATCGATTGGCGCCGTGTCCCGCGGAGTTAGATCGACGGGAAGGGGAAGCGTGAACCAGAATCGAGAGCCTTCCCCGACTTTGCTCTCGACGCCCATTTTGCCACCCATGAGCTCCACCAACTGTTTCGAAATCGACAGGCCCAATCCCGTACCGCCGTACTTGCGGGTGGTGGAAGCGTCGGCCTGCGTAAAGCGTTCGAAGATGTGGCCTAGCTTGCCGGCAGGAATGCCGATGCCAGTGTCCGCGACCGAAAAACAAAGGTGGGCGTGCCCGGTGGCCCGCTCTTCACATTCCACACTGAGGTAAACGTGTCCCTTGGCCGTGAACTTGACGGCGTTGCCGGCGAGGTTGATGAGAATCTGGCGGATGCGGCCCGGGTCGCCGATAACGCGAGAAGGCGTATCTGGTGAAAAACGCAGAATAAGGTCGAGCCCGTTCTCCTGCGCTTTCGAGGCCATGAGTTCAGCCAAATCTTCGACTGCCAGCCGGAGGTCGAAGGAGATGGGCTCCACGATCATTTTGCCCGCTTCGATCTTCGAGAAATCGAGGATATCGTTGATGATCGAAAGCAACGAGTCAGCGGAGCGACGCACGGTTTCTGCGTATTCACGCTGTTCGGCGGTGAGAGGGGTATCGAGAAGAAGTCCAGCCATACCGATAACGCCGTTCATGGGCGTGCGGATCTCATGGCTCATCACGGCCAGGAACTCGCTCTTGGCGGTATTGGCGGCTTCCGCGCCTTCCTTGGCCTTGAGAAGCTCGCCATGGGACTGTTCGAGAGCCTCCAACATGCGGTTTATCCCCGCGCCGAGGCCGGCAATTTCGTCCCGCCCTTGCTGGGGGATACGGGCGGAGAGGTTGCCGGTGGCGCCAATAGCGGCCACGCTGGCGCTCAGCCGGATGACACGCGACTGCACCAATGTTTCCATGAGCAGCATGGTCACGAGACCAAACACGAATCCCGCCATGAGCAAGGAAACCAGGAAATGGAACAGGCTGGCCTTCCCCTGCTGCATTATTTTTCTCGGCATGACGGCGCGCAGAATCAGATCGTCCTTTCCATAGATATCGTCGATCAGTCCATATCCGGCGATATCCCTGGAATTGAGCGGGCGCAGCAAGGTAGGCGAGGATGCGGTGAGAGCAGCGCGCGCGGATGCAATGTCGCTGGGCAACCCGGCCTCATCGAGACGGTGCAGCGTCAAGGCGAGGTGGGAGATGCCGGCGAGGCGCGCGACCTCCGCGGCATTCAGACGGCGTCCCGCAATGTAAGTGCCGCGAATCGGGCCCCGGCTTTGGCTGTCGATAATCGGTTGCGAATCAATCAGCACTGGGCCGGAGGTAAGCAGCACTATTCCCAGCACCTTGCTCCCAGGATGGGTGTGATGCATCAGAAGCGAGCCGGGTGCAAGATGCGACCAGAGACCTTGAGGAATTTCTGTCGCTTTTCCGGCCACAGGGTCATAGGCCTTGGTAAACACCTGCCGGCCATGGGGATCGAAGATCAAAACGAAGTCAATCCGCAAACGCGGAAACCACGGATCGGGGAATTCGCTGGTCGGAAGGTCGGGCTTTCTGCCCTCAAGATATGCGCAGGTATCGTCCCAGGCCGCGTAATCACTGGTGGTGTTGTCGAGAGTGGCGAGGTCGTCGGCCAAAACCGCAGTGGCTCGTGCCACGTTTTGGCGCGTGTCATCCGCTTCCAGGGTGGCAAAACTGTGCATGATAGAAACGCGCGCCACCGAGTACAGGATCCCGATCAAGATCATCAGGGAGAGGACGACGCTCAGCAGCGTTCTTGTGCGCAACTTCATCGGTTTAAGTTAGTCCTGACTGAAGAGGGGAGTCGCCCCAAAGGGGAACGAATCCGGAAGGGACTTTTATTGTGACGCGTTGGGCAGCAAAGTCAAGGACGGCGAACAAGCGCTACCAATCCAGTTAGCCGAGTGTGTAACGCACGGCAAATTGCGCGGCAATAAGTCTGCTTTCAAAAGTGGGTGGCGCTGATCATTCGTAGCGGAGAGCGTCGACGGGATTGAGGCGGGCGGCGCGTGACGCGGGGTAGAGTCCGGCGACCAGGCTGACGATGATGGCGAAGGCGATGGCGCCGACGGCAAGCCACCAGGGAATGTAGGAAATTTTCACGCCGCGCAGATTCTGGCGGTGAAGATAAATGGTGGTGCCCCAAGTCAGCGCGGACCCGATCAGCCAGCCGAGAGCGACGCCGAAGAAACCACCGAATAGTCCCATGGCGCCGGCTTCGGCGAAGAAAAGACTGCGCACGTCGCGGTCGGTTGCGCCGAGCGCCTTCAAAATGCCGATTTCGCGGCGGCGTTCGAGGATGGCCATCACCAGTGTGTTGATGATGCCGAGAGAAGCGACGGTGAGAGCGAGGCTTCCGAAGAGGCCGAGGAAAAGATCAAAGACGGTGAAGACGAGGCGGAGACTTTTGGTGGCGTCGAGCAGGGAAAAGGTCGCGAAGCCCATCTGCTTGATCGCTTCTTCGACTTGCAGCACGTCCTTGGGCGAACGAACGCGCACGGTCATTGCCATATAAGAAGGTTTCCCAGAATTGCCGGAAAGGAAAGCTTGCAAGTCATCCGGCTGAGCGACATGAAGTTGCTCCGCGGTTTTGACCGGGAGGTAAATGCGCGCGCCTCCGAAACCGCCAATCCCCGCTGAAGGATCCGATTCAATGACGCCGACGATGCGCAGAGTTTTCTCGCGCGGGACAATCGAAATGCCACCGGGTTTGCCGGAGCCCATCATGGCATCGAGAAGGGCTTCGTCGTCGTCCGCCGCTTTCGAGAGGGCGGCTCGCTCCGCATATCGCAGAGTCAATTCTTTTCCGATGAGCGATGGGGGCTGATCGGAGAGCAGTTTTGCAAAGTCGATTTGGAGGATGGCTTCGTCCGCGGTTGGGGAGGAGAAAAACGCGCCTTTCATGCCGTCAAAAGCGCCGCTGGAGCGCGAAGAATCAGGCAGGCCGAGGACGGAAGTCGATTCCGACTTGCCGGCATAGCGCACGTCCGTGACGAACCGGATTTGCGGATAGACTTCTGTAACGTTCGAGAGCTTGCTGAATTGCTGACGCGCGTCGTCGTCCAAGGGGCGCGATTCCTTTTTTGTTGAAGCATCCGAAGATTGAGGCTGCCGCGGTCCACGGAAATTGCGCTGCGAAGTAACGAAGACGGCGTCGAAAAGGCCCGAGCGCGTCAGGCGCTGCGAGGCAAGAGTCTGCAGCCCGACGCCGAGAGAAAGCATAGCCACCAGGGAAGCGACACCAACGGCAACGCCAAGGGTTGTGAGCGAGTTGCGAAGCACGGCTTCGCGCAAATTGCGTATGGCTAGTTCGCTGAGGTCGCGTGTTTTCAACGCGCCGCTCCGTTATTGACGAGCCGTCCGTCGGAAAGGAGGGCGATGCGATTGGCGAACTTCTCGGCTAGAGGCCGCTCATGCGTGACCATGATGATGGTCATTCCGAGGGAGTCCTGAATCTCCCGCAACAGGAGAAGGATTTGTTCGCCGTTAACGCTATCGAGATTTCCCGTCGGTTCATCCGCAAACAAAATTGCCGGACGATTCACGAGAGCGCGCGCCAAGGCGCCGCGCTGCTGCTCGCCGCCGGACAGCTCGCTGGGCCGGTGCCGCCTTCTTGGTCCAAGACCCACGCGATGGAGCGCTTCGCCAACGCGAGACTCGCGGTCGTCACGATTGACTTCGGCAAGCCGCAACGGCAACTCGACGTTCTCCTCAAGCGTCATGCGGGGGAGAAGATTGAACGACTGGAAAACCATCCCGACCGTCTCGCGGCGATAGCGCGCGAGGTCGTCCTTGTCCAATTCGGCGAGGTTGCGGTCGCGCACGCGGATGGCGCCGGAGGTGGGGCGATCGAGGCCGGCCATCATACTCAGCAACGTTGATTTGCCCGATCCGGAGCTGCCCAGGAGGGCCAGGAACTCGCCTTTTTCAACGCTGAGAGACACGGCGTCGACGGCGCGGATGACAGATTCGCCCAGGCGATATTCCCGGGACACACTCTCGGCCTGAATGAAGATAGGAGCAGTGGGCATGGTCGAGCGGCTCAATTGTATTACGCAAAGGCGGCGGGGAAGTTACGCGGGGTTGCAGCGCTCCCTCGGAACGAATTATCGAGATCGGATCGAGGGAGCCAGCGTGCGCGGACGGAAATCACCCGTCGAAAAATAGCGCTTTTCAGCGATATGAAAAAACGTCCAGCTACTTTTGTTTGATGGTTACGGGCTCGAGCAATTTGAAATCGAGCGGCGTTTCCGCGCTTAGCGTGATGTCGCGATTGCCGGTGAGTCCCGCGCCACCGGTACCTGCCGCGGCGCCGATTAACGCGCCGATGGCAGCGCCCTTGCCACCACCAGCGACGGCCCCGATAGCAGCTCCTCCAGCCGCGCCACCGCCCACCATGACTGCCGTGCGCTTGCCTTTTCCTTTACTGGACATGGTTGCACCGGAGGTCTGAATCTCATGATCCTTTCCGTTGACCGTAACGCTCGTGAGCGTAAGGCCCAAAGCGGCACCACCTTTGAAGCGGCCGGCGGCTTTCGCCTCTCTCACGACTCCTTCCGCGCGCGCCCCCTTCGGGATAGCGATTTTTCCTTCGATTTCAACGGGTGATTCGACGGTTGCTGTGAACTTGTCGCCGGGTTTGCTGGTTTTCGAGCTTATGGTTTGATCCAGAACAACGGCGATCACGGTCTCAGCAGGAACGACCAGAGGTTTCGGCTCGATGACCTTTTTCACGGCGCTCTTTGCCGCGTCCGTCATGGACGGAGCGGCGTTGGCATCCGGACCGGATGGCTGGTCAGCCGACTTTTGGCACCCTGCGACCAACGCTCCAAGGAAAAAAGCAGACAGCGAGATTGCAGCAAGACGGCGATTCATCAAAATCCCTCCATGGGCTGGAAGACGTTATTCTTCAAAGATACGCTCATCTGATATGAAGTCAATTTAGCATGCGGAAATTTCAAAACGACGGTTTCGTCCCATTCTGGTACCGATCGCAGATTTAGCGCGAGGCGAATTGCGCCGTTGCGGACACGATTAGAAAAATCCAATCCTACTGAGTCGATTCGCACTCTCTCGGAAATCGAAGTGCCAAAAGAATCAGCGAATTGAGAAAGAGCAAGTACCAAGCGATGGACAGCGGACAAATGAATCGCGGGGAAGACGAGGATTCGGAGTTGGCACATCACTTGCACCTGCTTTTCACGGCATGTGCTGCCTATTTGCAATAAGGCCGTACTAGCGGTTTATGACAATGAAACACGGCAAGACGCCGGGCAGCATTCAAGACGCCGGGGCCAAAGCCCTCCGAGCGAACTTTCGGAAGATCGAGCATCGCGAATGGTGGCTGTGGGTGGCAGCGGCGATCATCACACTGCTGCTCACGATTGCGCTGGCTTCCTTTCTGCTCCCGAATGTGTCATCAGCCCAGGACTTCCATGCCCTGTATGTTCTTCCGCAAGCGGTGCGCGGTCTCGTAGCGCTTGTTTTCTTGTTCGATCTTTACACCATCTATCAGCATCTGCAGATTCACAGGATTCGCAGGCAACTGATCGAACGGGAAGAGCTGTTTCATTTGATCAGTGAGAATGCGGCGGACATGATTGCAGTGGTAGATTTGGAAGGCCGCAGGATTTTCAACAGTCTCTCTTATCAGAAAATACTTGGGTATTCGCCTGAACAACTTCAGGAATCATCCGGGTTCGAGCAGATTCATCCAGACGACCGCGAGAAGGTCAAGAATGCTGCCAAGGAAGCCCGTCAGACGGGAGCGGGAACGCTTCTGGAATATCGCTTCCGTCACAATAACGGCAATTGGATGGTGCTGGAGTCGGTTGCCAGCGTCATCCGCAACGGAAACGGCGAGCCCGAAAAACTTGTAATCGTAAACCGCGACATTACGGAGCGTAAGAAAGTCCAGGAGGCATTGGTGCGCTCGGAAGCGAGTTTCCGGTCTTTGGTGGAGGGAGCGCCTCACGGCATCTACCGGGCAACGACGACGGGTCAGTTTCTGCAGGTGAATCCGGCGCTCCAGAGAATGCTCGGCTATGAATCCGCGCAAGAGCTGTTCAAAGCCGATCTCGCGACACAAGTGTTTCGCAACATCTCCGACTATCAGCTCATGAATGAGTCTCTGGCGAAATCAAACGAATTAAAGGACATTGAACTGGAATGGAAGCGAGCGAATGGCGAGCCCATCCTGGTGCGGTGCTCGGGACACCGTGTCGACGCCAAGGATGGAGGCCCGGGATATTTCGAGGTTTTTGCCGAGGATGTAACGGAAAAACGCACTCTGGAGCGCCAGCTTCGAATGGCTCAGAAGATGGAGGCCATCGGAAGGCTATCCGGAGGGATCGCTCACGATTTCAATAATCTGCTCGGAGTCATCATCGGGTATAGCGGTGTATTGAAGAAGTCCTTGGACAAGAGCCAGCCCACCTACGAATATGCAATGGAAATTGAAAAAGCGGGCCAGCGCGCGGCTTCATTGACGCGCCAGTTGCTGGCATTCAGCAGACAGCAAGTTCTGACACCCTCGGTGCTGAGCCTGAATGCGCTCGTATCGGACATGGAAAAAATGCTTCCACGTCTGCTGGGCGAGGACATCAACGTGTCGCTGTCGCTTGAGGCGGAGCTTGGAAGCGTCAGGGCCGACCAAAGTCAAATCGAGCAAGTGATCATGAACCTGGCCGTGAATGCGCGGGATGCCATGCCTTCCGGCGGGAAACTGCAGATCCAAACCGGCAACGTGGAACTCGACCATGCCTACACGCGGGATCACCCGGGCTCCAAGGCAGGCAGTTACGTGATGCTGGCGATCGCGGACACGGGAACCGGCATGAATCCGGAAACCATCGCGCACATTTTCGAGCCGTTCTTCACCACCAAGGGAGTGGGAGAGGGCACGGGCCTCGGTCTCGCGACGGTCTACGGCGTGGTGAAACAAAGCAACGGATATATCTGGGTGGATAGCACACCGGGCAAAGGATCGACTTTTCAGATCTACCTTCCGAGGCACTTGGACACGGAGCTGGTTTCCGTTGCCAACCCCGAGGTCCAATCCAGGGAGAAACCGCAAGGATCAGAAATGATTCTTCTCGTGGAAGATGCGGAACCGCTGCGAAAACTGGCGCAAGCCTTCCTGGAGTCAAATGGCTTCCGCGTGTTGTCGGCCCCGAGCGGAGAAGCCGCTCTCGAGACCGCGGCGCGCTATTCGGGCCGTTTCGACCTGCTGCTCACGGACGTGGTGATGCCCGGCATGAACGGCCGCGTCTTGGCGGAGCAATTGTCGATGCGGCAGCCCGGGCTGAAGGTCCTCTTCATGTCCGGGTACACGGACAGCTTTATCGCCGGGCACGGAGTTCTCCAGAAGGGAACCAACCTTCTGCACAAACCGTTCACCGAGGAGATTTTCATAAGTAAGGTCCGGGAAGTTCTGGACGGCGGTAAAAACGCGCCGCCTGAGTTGAAACCTGAGTTGGACCAGGTAGGAAGCGGTGCCCGTGATCAACACTAGAAAAAACGGCGCGAAGGGAAAGTTGCTGGTTGTGGATGACGACCAGGCGCTGAGGCGGCTGATGCAGCTGGAACTCAGCGAAACCTACGAAGTCATCGACACGGGCGAACCCGAGCACGGATTGGCGCTGGCGCTGGAGCACCTGCCTGATGCCATCCTGCTCGACTTGCGGATGCCGAAGTATTCCGGCTATGAACTGTGCCAGACGTTCACTTCGTTCAGCCGGACACAGGCGATTCCAGTGGTCATTGTCAGCGGCGAAGGAGGCGCGCAAACCAAAGAACACTGCAGACAGTTGGGCGCGGCAGGGTACTTTGAAAAGCCGCTGGACTTCGAGGCCCTTAAAGTATTCCTCGGAGGACTCGCCAAGGCGTCCCGCCACCTTCCCCGGAGCGAAGTGCGCGTGCGGCTGCGCGTGCCTTTGAAACTTCGGGGCAAGGATGCGCAAGGCAAGGACTTCGAAGAGGTCGCGACAACAGAAAACGTTAGCCTTAGCGGTTTTCTGTGCACTTGCAGTACGGAAATCCTGGTTCATTCCATCATAGACGTACACATGGTTTCGACCCATGACGAACACGTCGGCAGGGCACAGATCATGCACTCGGAGACGAAGCCCCCTTCGTTCCACCGCTACGGGTGCCGCTTTACAGAAAAAAAAGGCCCTTGGGTCCTGCAGTAGCGGCTCCGCGCCGGCAGAAAAACCGTTCTGCAGGCGCGCTCAAGCTGCTAATTCATCCCCGTCATTAGCCTGTGGATTTGACCAGCTTGCTCAGCGCCTGAATGTCGCTCGCGGTTGCAAAGGCATGGGCTTGGATGGCGGCGGTTTCCCGGCGGATCACTTCCCAAGTTTCGCCGGGAATACTCAAGAAGACTCTCGCCACTTGCGAGTCATACTGTTTTCCCGCTCCTCGTTCTATGACTTCTCGGGGTGCTTGGAACGGAAGAGCACGGCGATAAGGCCGGTCGGAAGTCATGGCGTCAAAAGTATCTGCAACCGCGAAAATGCTCGCGCCCGTGGCGATTTCCCCTCCCTTTAAGCCCCTGGGATATCCGCTGCCATCGCAACGTTCATGATGAGCGAAGATGATTTCCGCGGCGCCTGCAAGGAACGGGATGCCTTTGACCAAGTCATACCCGATTCGCACGTGACGCTGCATGATCTCGCGTTCTCCAAAGGAGAGAGGGCCTGGTTTGAGCAGAATGGCGTCCGGTATCGCCAGCTTGCCGATATCGTGCAGCCACGCGCCCATGGCGATATTTCTCATCTGGCTTTCCAGGCCGCCCATGGCTTTGGCAATCTCGATGGAGTAGAGAAATACGCGCCGGGAGTGTCCGGCCGTCGGACTGTCCCGCAAATCGATGGCCGCGCCCAGCACTTCGAGGGTGTGATCATAGCTGCGCTCGATCTGGCGCAAAGCCTCACGAAGTTGCCCGGTCTGTTCCGCGACAATTTCCTCGAGATGGTGACGATAGTTTTCGACTTCCTGTTCCAATCGCTTCACGTGCAACGCGCGCGTGAGGCTTGCTAGAACGATGTTTGCGTCCACCTGTAGCGGCTTGACGAGATAGTCGTCGGCGCCCTGCCGCATCGCTTCGATGCCGACTCGGATGTCATCTACTCCGGTAACCACCAGAAAGGCTATCCGGGGATAGATCTGCCTCACCTTCGCTAGAAGTTCCATGCCGGACATTCCGGGCATTTGAAGGTCAGAAATTACCGCATCTATCGGATGGGTTTCGAGGACGCGAAGCGCTTCGTCTCCGCTAGCAGCTGTTTCGCATGGGAGGCCAATCTGCGCGAGCACCGCCGCCATGACTTTTCGAACGGAAACCTCATCGTCCACGATTAACACTCGCAGAGTGACGGAATGCTCCAAAGGGATCGGTTCAGTTGCCAATTGCCATCCTGCGTCCGCTGCTTTGTGCACGCCCGTCAAGACTGGATTTTTTCTGTTCCATCAAGCCCGTTCCGTATGGGGTGAAGTGATTCAACTGGCCACCGTCGTCAACCACTTTGAAATACAGAAAGGCGTTTTGATGCACGAAGAAGACCATCCTGCCCGGGACCTGGTGGCTCGAAAGCCAAGCAGACTCAATCGTTTGGTTGTAGTTGCGCAATGTCTGGAGATTCTATGTTCAAAGATGGTTCCACCGGCGGATTTGGTCCCACAATGGAACAAGACCGAGTTTCGGCATTCACTCCTCACTTAGCCGCGAATGGACGGTGCTCTTTTGCGCCAACGACCGCCAGCATTGTCTTGACACCTCGCGACGCTCCGTCCAAACTGCACGTACACCCTTCCAAATTCTAATTGTTCGTGTGAAGCCGATGCGCATTCTTGTCGCTGAAGATGACGCGCCGCTTGCGGAATTTCTGCACCAGCGGCTGCAGCAAGAGCAATTCGCAGTGCAAATGGTTTCGAGCGGGGCCGAGGCGGAGAAACTGGCTTCCGACCGCGCCTACGACCTCGTGCTCCTGGACTTAAATCTGCCTGAAGCCGGCGGGCTGGATGTTCTGCGTGGGATTCGTTCGAAACGGCCGGATGTCCCGGTGGTCATGGTGACCGCCGCCAGCTTGGTCGAGGAGCGCGTCCGCGGTCTTGACGCTGGCGCGGACGATTACCTCGCAAAGCCGTTTGCTTTCGCCGAGCTTGCCGCGCGCATTCGCGCAGTGCTCCGCCGGGGAAGCCGGCCCGCGCGCTCGATTCTCCAGATTGCAGACCTCGAAGTCGACCGCGTAAGCCACACCGTGCGCCGCGGAAATGACAACATTGACCTGAGTCCCAAGGAATTCGCGCTGCTCGAATTCCTGATGCGCCACGAAGGCCAGCCTGTTTCCCGCACCGCCATCGTCGAGCAAGTCTGGAAACTGAATTTCGACACCATGACCAACGTCGTGGATGTGTACATCAACTATCTTCGCCGCAAAGTGGATTCCGGATACGACCGCGCGCTGATTCGCACGATTCGCGGTGTGGGCTACCAGATCGGGGGGAACGGCCAGCACGCGCAGTGAGCAAATGGGCCCCGCTGTTAGCGGTTGGCAGGGTCCTGCAAGGTCTCGCTGTGAACGGAAGCCGGATCAGCTAGAAAACTTGCGACTGTTGGGCCGAGCGACATACAAGTGAAGCTCTGGTGCCCACAGGGAGAGTTTAGATTTATAACAGGGGCATCGACCGCAGCAGCAAATTCCAGCGCAGGTCGTGGGTTAACAACGTGGTCTTGTGCCGAAACGACGATGAGTAACTTTGCGCGTACTCTCTTCGCGGCCTGCTCTAGGGTCAAGTCGAATTCGCCGGGGATGTCGAGTGCAATGATGGCTTGACGTTGCCGAATTTGGTCACTCGCAGTTCCGCCGTCACCCTTGGCATTTTTCCTAATTTCTGCGACAAACATGTCGAAATCCTTGGGACTTGTGTGTGCCACCCGATAAGAAGGGGACGTGCCATTCATTGAGCCGATTTCCTCGGAAAGTGCAAAACCACGGCCAAGCGGACCTGTCGGGTTGCCATGATTCCATGCGGGGTCAAGCTCGATGGCATCTATTTGAGCAGTCCAATTCAGCTTGTCGAAAGAAGTCGACTGCGGCGACCCTGACATTGGGATACCAATGTCCATGAAATCGGGATACGTCACAACCCATTCGAACGCTTGCATGCCACCCATTGAAATCCCCAGCACGGCGCGCAGATGGGATAGGTGAAGTACGTCGGTACAGAGCCGATGTTCCGCCTCCACCATGTCGCGTATTGTAAATTTGGGATACTTCATGAGAGGTTGCCTTTTGCTATTCGAAGGCGAACTCGATACGCCGTTGCCGATTGCATCGATGAGTACGACGAAATACTTATTGGTATCAACCACGTTTCCTGGCCCGATGAACGGGAGCAAATCCTGTGACTTGCCGCCAATCCATGTGGGCCAGAGCACAGCATTCGACTTGCTACTGTTCAGCTTGCCGAGCGTGCGGTAGCCGAGCCGAAATTCACGAATCATGCCACCGTCGTGCAGCCTAAAATCGCCAAATTCTGCGAAACGTTGGGTTCCGTCCGCTGTGGGGGCTTGGGCAAAGGTACTGTTGCATCCGCACGTAACCCATACAAATAGAACATAGATTGCAAATCGGCATCTATTTTTCATGTTGCGTATTGTACCGCAGGCCTAACCAGGTGGAATTGACTTGAACTTCGATCAACGCACTTATCGAAGAAGAGAAGTCGGTCGTGTATGCTAGGGGCAAAATGTCATAAGTCCAGCGGAGGCTTCTTTGGAGAATAACCCAAACGCTGTGCGTGCAGTGCTATGGGCTGGTTTTGCGTGCGGCGTCCTGGACATTACTGCCGCGCTCGTCGTCTACGGATTCTTCGGCCTCAAGCCTATGCGGCTGCTGCAAGGAATTGCCAGTGGATTGTTGGGCCCGAAGGCATTCGACGGCGGACTCGCAACGGCGCTGCTTGGCCTGCTTTGTCACTTCGTCATCGCCTTTGGGGCGGCCGCTGTCTATTTCGCGGCGAGCCGCGCCATGCCTTTCTTGTTACGGAACGCGGTCGTTTCAGGCGCTTTGTATGGCGTGGCCGTTTATTTCTTCATGAGCCGCATCGTCGTGCCGCTTTCCGCTGCCGCCAAGCGTCCGTTTTCCTTGAAGCTCATGATCATCGGCATCGTCATACACATTTTCTGTGTCGGACTTCCGATATCCCTCAGCGTGCGGCGATTCTCTAAATGACGATCCGAGCAAATTGTTTTGAGCGCGTCTCTGCACGGACTTTGCTATCCTACGCCGCGTGAAACCCCTCTTCCTGATCGATACTGACACCGCTTCCGATGACGCCGTGGCCTTGATCATGGCGCTGCGCTCCTCGCAAGTGCGTGTCCTGGCGATTACCACAGTCGCGGGAAACGTTGACGTTCAGCAGGCTACTCGGAACGCGCTCTATACGGTGGAACTCTGCGGCGCGGATGTTCCTATTTTCGTGGGCGCGGAAAAACCGCTGAATCGCCCGCACCAGAGCGCGCACTGGTTCCATGGACGTGACGGCCTGGGAGACCACGGCTACCCGCCTCCGAGCAAGTCAGCAGAAAAGCAACACGCCGCCGAGGCCATAATCACAACGATCGAATGTCATCCGGGCCTTGTCTTGGTGACACTTGGCCCCTTAACGAATGTTGCTTTGGCTCTGCAGTTAGATCCCAGCATCGCGGCAAAGGTCGGCCGCTGCGTGATCATGGGCGGCGCCCCGTGCTGTGAAGGCAACGTGACTCCCGCCGCCGAGTACAACATCTGGTGCGACCCCGAGGCCGCGCGAATCGTGTTGCGCAGCGGGCTTCCGGTGGAATTGGTCGGCTGGCACCTTTGCCGCGGCGAAGCCGCATTGAATCCCGACGACATCAAGCACGTCCTGAGCTTTGGCACCCCGCAAGCGCGCTTCGCCATTGAATGCAACAGTCGGGCCCAGGAAGCCTACCTGGAGCAGACTGGCGAACATGGAATTTCGCTGCCGGATCCAGTGGCGATGGCCATTGCGCTGGACCCGACGATCGTCACGCAGCAAAGCGAGCATTACGTGGATGTCGAAACCACCTGCGAATTGACTTTGGGAATGACCGTGGTGGACCGCCTCAATGTGGCAGCCAATGAGCGCAATCGGGCGGTTTGGGCATCTGCCTTGGAGCGAGGCAAGAAGACTAAAGTCTACTGGACCATAGACAATATGCGGTGGAAGCAGGCTCTCTATGCCGCTCTCAAGTAGCGCTGGAAGCGGCACCTGCTCGAAGAGAGTGAGTGCCACGTAAAGTGTTCAACATAAACAAGTTAGCCTGCTTTTTCCCTGGCATGGTTGCCAGAGCGCGCCCATGGGCAACTTCTTTCCCTTTACGGTGTTCTACCTAGTGGGAGCAATAATGATGTCACGCTCCCACCGGCTAGAACGTCTCATAAGAGGGCCGCAGCGGCCCGCGTCCCAGCTAGAGAACAGAGGGTTCGTCATGAAGACATTTACCGGTAAGAGCAGCCTCAGTCTGCTGCTGTGTTTCGCCGGTCTTTTGAGTTTTGCCGCTCCGAAGGCGCGAGCGGACGAAGAGAAAGATCCCCCCACGCGCGTTGCGCGCATCAGCTACGTCGACGGTTCCGTTTCATTGCAGCCAGGCGGAGAAGGGGATTGGGGAGCCGCCGCTCGAAACCGCCCGATGACCATCGGCGACAAAATCTGGGTTGACAAAGATGCTCGCGCCGAACTGCAAGCCGGCCCCGCTTCCATCCATCTGGGCAGCATGACCGCGCTGTCCTTCCTGAACCTGGACGAGGGCATCACGCAGATGCGCCTTGCGGAAGGCAGCGTTAATTTCCGCGTCAGCGAACTGCGCCAAGGCGACGTCTACGAAGTGGACGCACCGAATTTGGCTTTCACGGTCAAAGAAGCCGGAGCCTTTCGCATCGACGTGGATGAGAACGGCGACTCCGCCCGCGTGACCGTGATCCGCGGCGAAGGCGAAGTCACTGCCGGCGGCAAGACCTATGAAGTTCATCCCGGTGAGCGAGCGGAATTCACTGGCGCGGACAACGTTCAATACAACATTGAAAAGGCTCCCGGTCCCGATGGTCTCGATCGCTGGGCCTCGGAACGCGACCTGAAAGAAGACAACTCGGTTTCAGGGAAATACGTCTCGCGCGATATGCCCGGTTACAGCGATTTGGATGATTACGGCGACTGGCGCGATGAACCGGAATACGGTCACGTTTGGTATCCGCGCGAAGTCGCGGTTGACTGGGCTCCTTACAGCTACGGTTATTGGAACTGGGTTGGCCCTTGGGGCTGGACCTGGGTTGACTATTCGCCCTGGGGTTTCGCGCCCTACCACTACGGCCGCTGGAATTATTTCGGAGGCCGGTGGGGCTGGTGCCCGGGGCCATATTATGGCGGTGCGATTTACGGGCCGGCCTTTGTCGGTTTCTTCGGCGGCGGGTTTGGTGCCGGAGTCGGCTGGTTTCCGCTGGGCTTTGGCGAACCGTTTTACCCTTGGTACCGCTGCCGTGGCGGATACATCCGAAACATCAATACCCGCAATACTTTCATACGCAACACGAACGTGTTCAACAACACCAATGTTCGCAATTTCAATTACGTGAATGCGCGCAACGCGAATGCGGTAACTGTAGCAAATCGCAACACGTTCATGAGCGGCCAGGCGATCAATCGCGGCGCCACGCGCGTCACGGCTGCTTCTTTGCGCGGCGCGCAAGTGACCAACTCGGTTGGCATCCGGCCGACGCAGCACAGCGAACTCGGCGCCGTGAACATGAGGTCGAACGTGGCCCGGCCGCCAGCTTCCGTTCAGAACCGCGCTGTGGTCGCGCGCACCGCGCCTGCGCGTGGAGCTTCCCAGATGCGCGTCAACACGGTCAACAGCGCGAGCCTCACTCCGGGCCGCACTGGAAATGGACCGATGAACGGCGGCATGAATCAGCGTGTGGGCACCCAGAACATGCCGACGCGTAACACGCCAGCGGCGAATAATCGTCCCGGTAGCGTCGCGCCTGGAACAAACAATCGGCAGGGCAACGCGCCCATGTCGAATAATCGACCTGGCAACTCGCCCGCGATGAATAATCGCCCGGGCAGCATGCCCAGCAATTCCGGTGCGGCCAGCCGTCAGCGGGACCTCTCGCAGAATCGGCCGCCTTCGGCGATGACAAATTCGAACCGTGCGTCCGCCGGCGTCATGGGCAATAACACTTCCCAGCGACCGGGAAATAACTCGCGCACCTGGGAAGCGCAAGGCAATGCAACCGATCGTGGCCGCGCGCCTGCGGGTTTCGGAAACTCGAATCGCACCGCGAGCGCGCCAGCGCAAACGGCGCGCATGAATGACGCGAATCGTCCGCCGTGGGCGCGAGGGAATTCGCAATCTGGAGCAGTCAATGGCCCGGCATCGCGGCCCTCTGCGCCAAACTACAACAGCAACCGCCCAAGCTCTTCCAATGGGGGACGTTCGTACGAGCCGCAGCAGCGCTCTGGCGGAAACGCGCCGAGTTACAGCAACGGCGGCAATTCGCAGCCGCGTTCTTACCAGCCGCCGCAGCGGACCTATAGCAACACGCCTTTCAACAATAATAACCGCGGCAATTCGCAGCCGCGCTCTTACAATCCGCCGTCCTCGCCCTCGTACTCGGCGCCGCGAACTTATTCCGCGCCGAGCCGCAGCTATCCGGCGCCTTCACGTTCCTACTCTGCGCCCAGCGGCGGAGGTGGCTATGGTGGAGGTGGTGGAAGCCGCGGTGGAGGCGGAAGCCCGCACAGCAGCAGTGGAGGCGGTGGAAGTCGCGGCAGCAGCGGCGGCGGAAGCCCACACAGCGGTGGAGGTGGCGGAAGTTCGCACGGCGGCGGAGGCTCCAGCTCTCACGGCCACCATTAATCTCTGGGCCAGACACAATGGGCCCGCCCGCTAAATCCGGGCGGGCCTTTTCTTTTTCGTCACACCTCACTTTGTTTCCCATTCTTCACGGCGTGTCCCCCGCACAACTCTTCCAGCTCACGGGTGTTATATGAAGTGAAGTGTTTCGTTACCGGCATTTGCTGTTTCGACATGGGGAAAATGTATAGCAAATGTTCTCTAACGATGAAGTGCTACTTTTGAAGAAAGGCCAACCAGTTTACCCGGGAATGTGAATGACGCGGCGCAGGTGCATTGCGGCCGCTCAGGTTTCAGGAGAGATTCCGATGAGAAAACATCTGCTCAAGTTAGCGAGCCTGCTTAGCGTTGTACTGGCAGTGGCTCTCTTTGCGCCGCAACGCGCCGCAGCCCATGATGACGACGATCCCCCCAGCCGCGTGGCGCGCCTCAGCTACACACACGGCCCTGTTTCATTTAATCCAGCAGGCACCGACGATTGGGTTTCCGCGGTGGTCAACCGTCCGATTACCACAGGTGACAAGCTTTGGACTGACAACGGTTCGCGCGCCGAGCTGCACATCGGCTCCGCGGCGATCCGTCTTTCCGGCAACACCGGTTTTTCGTTCTTGAATCTCGACGACCGCATGGCGCAAATCCGCATCACCGAAGGCACCCTGAACGTGCGCGTGCGGCGCCTCGAAAACGACGAGACCTTCGAAATTGACACGCCGAATCTCGCCTTTTCCATCCTTCGCCCCGGCAACTACAAGATCGACGTCAACGAAGCCGGCGATACCACCTTCGTCATTGTTCGCGACGGTCAAGGCGAAGTCACCGGCGGCGGTTCCGCTTACACCATCCATTCCCGGGAAGCCGGCACGTTTGCCGGAATCGACCAGCTCGACGCCGACATTCAGAGATTCGGCAATGACGATGACGATTTTGACCACTGGTGCCGGGACCGTGACCGCCGCGAGGATCACTCTGAATCCTCCCGCTATGTCTCTTCCGACGTGATTGGCTATGAAGATCTCGACGAATACGGAGGCTGGCGCCAGGTGTCCGAGTACGGCACGGTTTGGTTTCCACACACGACTATCGTCGGCTGGGCGCCCTATCGCTACGGCCACTGGGTGTGGATTTCTCCCTGGGGCTGGACATGGGTAGATGATGCTCCTTGGGGCTTTGCGCCATTTCACTACGGCCGTTGGGTTGCGGTTGGCGGAGTTTGGGGCTGGGTACCTTGCGCGCCTCGCGCCGTCGTAGGCGTCGCTTATGTACGCCCGGTTTACGCTCCCGCGCTGGTCGCCTGGGTCGGCGGGCCGCATTTCAGTGTTGGCATCGGAGTGGGCGGCGGCGGTGGAGTTGGCGTTGCGTGGTTCCCGCTTGCGCCGCGTGAAGTCTACGTGCCCTCGTATCGCGTGAGCCGCACCTACGTCAACAACGTGAACGTCTCCAACACGACGGTGAACACGACAGTGGTGAACAATTACTACAACACCGTCGTCGTCAACAAAAACGTCACCAACATCCGGTACGTGAACCAGACCGCGCCGAATGGCGTAACTGCCACGTCTCAACAGAATTTCACGTCGGCGCAGCCTGTCGGACACCACATGATGACGGTGGATCGCCGGGAAGTTGAGACTGCGCAGGTCAATCCGACTACGCCAACAGTGGCGCCGCAGCAGAGAAGCGTGATTGGGGCGGGCGCTACGGTTTCGCCAAGGTCTCAGGCGCGGTTCCAGGATCGTCCTGTGGTGGCCAAGACGCCACCGCCTCCCGCTCCGGTGTCCTTCGTGAAGCAACAGCAGGAGATTCGAGAGAACGGCGGCAGGCCGCCGGCCGTCTCCGAGATGCGCCGGGCTCGCATGGAAGAGACCCAACAGCCTCGTTCCAACATCAGGATCGCTCCGCCGGTACAACCTGACACGCCGCGAAACGCTCAGACGAATCGGCCCGTCGACAACGCGCCGAACAATCCGGCCAACGGGCGGAACAACCCCGGCAATGTCCAGAACAATCCGGGCAACTCGCAAAACGACCGCCGGGACATGAAAAACGACCGGCGCGACATCCAGAATGATCGGCGTGATGTCCAGAACGACCGCCGCGACGCGCAGAACAACAACAATCGCCCGACGTCGGTGGAGAATACTCCTCCAGTGAATCCTACGAACCGGCCGCCGAATCAGCCATCGAACCAGACAGGTAACAGCGGCAACGCTCCCGGTAACGCCGGCAATGCCCCTGGCAATAGCGGCAACGGCAATACGAGGGTTTACAACGATCGTCCACCTACGTCTCGGCCGAACAACTCCAACAGGCCGGACGACGCCAATCCGCAGCTTGACCAGAGGCATCAGCAGCAAATGGAACAGCTCCGCCAAAAACAGGATCAGGAGCGCCAGAAGGTCGAGCAGAAGCAGGTCAAGGAGCAGCAGAAAATTCAGCAGAATAATCCTGATGACGCCAGAAGGCAAAGAGTCGAGCAAAACCAACCGCCGCAGCGTCAACAGGTCGAACAGAAACCTCAGCAGGAGCAGCGGCCCCCGCAGGAACAGCAGAAGGTTCAGCAGAACAATGCTGACGACGCAAGAAGGCAGAGAGTCGAACAAAACCAGCCGCCGCAACGTCAGCAGGTCGAGCAGAAGCCTCAGCAAGAACAGCAGAGAGCTGTTCAACAAAACGCTGACCAGCAACGCCAACAGCAGCGCCAACAACAGGTCGACCAGAGACAACAGCAGCAGCTCCAGCAGCTCGAGCAGAAACACGGGCAGGAGCAGCAGAAGCTGCAGCAAAGACAGCAGCAGGAAAGCCAGAAAGCGAAGCCTGCCGACAAGCCAGCGAAGGAGAAGGACAAGCCGAAGGAGGACAAGCCGCCCCACCGCGGCTAAGCATCACTCAAGGTTGAGCCTTTCCTGACGGGCGTCCCGATCTGATCGGGACGCCCGTTTTGCTTTGTCGGCCCCCATGCCGCGCTCCGCTCGAGGTTTTCGAGGGCGGATGTTTTGCAGATGAAAGCTTTCGCTGTGTCGCGTAAGATTTCTCTTCCGCGCTCATGGCCAAGCCTCCCATATCCCGCTCTTCATCGAAGAAGGCTCGCGCTGCAAGTCCTGACGTGCACCTGATTCGCTTGCCCGGATTGCGCGAGATTCACCGCGGCGACGATCTCTCCGAACAAATAACCAATGCCGCTCGCAAAGCGCGTCTGTATTTTCAGAACGGCGACATCCTTGTCGTCGCGCAAAAAGTCGTTTCGAAAGCGGAAGGTGCTGTCGTCCAGTTGGAAACTATCGAGCCTTCGACCCAAGCGCAGGCCATCGCGGAGCGACAAAGGAAAGATGCCCGGCTGGTGGAAGTGATTCTGAAAGAATCGAGCCGTCTCGTTCGCACGGATCCCGTGCTGATCGCCGAAACACGCCACGGCTACGTTTGCGCCAATGCCGGAGTCGATCATTCGAACGTTCCCGGCGGCGATGCCGTGACCCTGCTCCCCCGGGATCCCGACGGCTCGGCGAAAACTCTTGCCACCGCTCTTCGCAAGCGCACAGGCAAACGCATCGCCGTCATCATCAGCGACACGTTCGGCCGTCCCTGGCGCCTCGGTCTGACAAACGTGGCCATCGGGGCGTCGGGCGTTCCCGTCCTCCACGATTTGCGAGGCACGCGCGATCGTGACGGCAAACCTCTCACTGCCACGATTCTAGCCGTCGCGGACGAACTAGCCGCCGCTGCCGGCCTCCTGATGGCCAAATCCGAAGGCTTTCCCGTAGTCCTCATTCGCGGCTATCGTTACAAGAGTTCCACCGAACCCGCCACGCGCATCATCCGCCCCGCCGCGGAAGACCTCTTCCGCTAATCGCCTTTCCCAACGATTGCTCCGCTATCACAAACGCCGGCCGCATAGAGAGACTTTGCCTCCGCGACGATTCAATCCCAGCCATCCTAAGCCGCATACAGGAACGAGAAGGGGCGTGGGTTAAACCACTAACGTGAATTCGATGAGTTCGGGTTGGTGCGGAGACTGCAGCTCGCCTGATGAACTACGGAGACGGATACTCTGACTGTGTGAATGCAAGACCCGATTCCACGACCATTGCGATTTTGTGAGGCATATTTCGACTGCCACAAGAACCAATGGTGCAAATCCCGCACGGAACGATCTGAAACATTGGGCTGAACCTGGCCCAGCTTAGCGACCGGGGTTCTCACGTGTTAATGTGTGGCTTTCCTAAAGCCCTGACGGAAGCAAGTTTGGCGGGAGGATGCTTCGAGTGCATACCGAGCACTCAGGTGCGCGCCGTTATTCGTTTGTAGCCGGCCTCGAACTGACCGGCGTGCGGTCAGAGACCCAGATAAGTGAACGAACGAGCGACCTGAGCTTGTTCGGATGCCACGTGGACACACTGAAGTTCTTTGCGGATATCGGTAACGTAGATATCAGCACGAAGACTTAACCCTCGATTCTCAGACTGGATTTGCTTCATACAACGCCGTTCGTTGGCAGAACTAAGAATGGCGTACCGCGGGGCACCATATAGCATCTCTAATCCCTGTCCCTACTGCATAGAAGACCTTAGAAGGACGAGAAGGGCAGCTCTTATTATGAGCTGCCCTTCTGCGTTCCAGGGAGGACTGAATGCTCGATGCTTGGCCTGGACTACGGCAGGTAATAGCGGAAAGAGGTGAAGACCATGTTGTCGACGGCCTTTGGCTGGATGCCCCCTGCCCCGGACCAGCCGCTCTTCGTGATGTACGAGTATTGCAAGCCCCAACGGACTCCACCCTTGGGGCCCTGGTACATCTTATGCCAAAAGCCCAGGGTGCCTTCCTGGATGAAGCGGATGTCGCCTGCGCAGGAGCCGGACCCGGGTGCTGAAGAGCCGGCGGGCACAGCCTCGCTTCCGCAACCACTGTTACTGGCAGTCGGTCCACCATAGCCCCCCGCTCTTGTGGACCGCGTCAATGTCGTGGCGGTTATTACTGGCGCTCCCGCCCCGCTGCCTGTAACGAGGGTCGATGTGGTGTTAACGCTGGTGTATCCGGTATAGGCGGCTCGCCAGGCGTATTCTCCGCCGTAGTTGAAATAAATATCCAGCTTCGGGCTTGGATGGAACTCGAGCGTGCCGAGGCCATGTGCTGTGCGGATCAATGCTGCTGTGCCGTCTGGACGGAACGTCAGGTCCGCCAGTTGTGCGGCGCCGAAACGACCGACGCCGTCTCCGGCAAGGCCCTTTACACCGAAGTCCAGCTTCTTTGAAAACAGCGGGACTCGCATAACCGCTCCGAATCCTCCTCCTGTGCGTGAATCATTGAATGCACCTGCAACGCTGGGCGCGTCCCCAGCACTCAAGGCTGCGCAGGTAATTGGGTTACCCGCGAAGGTGGTAGTGTTACCGTTCGGGGCGGTTATCACCGTCCCATTCGCCGAGTAGCTAATTACAGCACAGGGATAAACACGGTTGCGGAAGGTGCTGAGGATTCCGAACAACTCATAATGTCCGTAGCCGGGATCCGCAGCTGCCTTGAAGACAAAATCCGGAGCTTTGTTAACTGTGTAGCCGGTGGCGTCGAACGCGTTGAACAAGCCTCCGCCCGCGCCTGGGGCGTTGATGAAGAAGTTCTGGGATGTGACAACGTTGGCCGTCGAGTTGGCGGAGAAACCGCGCCCGCCAAATGTGGACTGCGGGCCTTCCGCGGAAACGCCGACCGCGAACTTGCCACCGAAATCCTTGACAACGCGGAAGCCGTACGCTCGCGCGTAAGTGAAGCCCACCGTGTAGTTGACGTCGATGGTCATCGGCAGAACTTCCTGGCGGTTCTGGATGCCCTTGCGGGTCTCCGTTGCCAGTGTCCACATTTGCCCGCCGGTAAACTGCCAGCCGTTATCAAATGCGGCCTGTCCCCACAATTGGCGCTGGCGGAGCACGTAGCTGTTGGTCTGGCGGTTGTTGGAGGTCGTGCCCGCGCCGTAGAAGTCCGCCTCGTAGTAGGCGCTTACTTTGGCGCTTCCGACCTTCGTGTCGCCGAGCAGGCCGATTCGCGATTGACGACCCGAGAAGTTGTTTTCAGTAACTCTACTCAGCGCGTTTCCGGGGTACGGGATGGCATTCATCGGAGTGGGAATATCCCCGCTGGTGGCGCGCTGGCGGAAGACCGTTTCTGCGGCGATGAACCCGACCGGGGTGATGTTGATGCCCTTGTACTTGATCGTTGCGGGGCCGGTTTCCTCAGCCTTCTTGGCGTCGGCTTGCTCCTTGGCCACGGTGGTCTTGAGGACTTCGTTGCTGGCCTTCAAGGCACTGACCGTGGAGTTTAGGGAAACCGCGGTGGACTGCACTTCGGCGGTCGTGTTCGCGGCCTCAGTGGCTTTGGTACTCGCTTCGGCCGCGCGAGAGTTGGCCGCAGCCGCTGCTTCGCGCGCTTCGTCAATCTGGCGATCGCGCTTGGCGAGCTCTTCCTTCAGCAACTGGAGCTGCTCCTGCTGAGACTGCAGAGTCTGGCGAAGTTCTTCGAGCTGCGCCGAGATGGCCGCCTCGGACTTTTCAACCTTCTTGGCCGCTTTGGATTTCGCCGCCGCAGGCTTGGCTGGCTCTGGATTGGCATCTTTCGGTGTGTCCGTGCGCGCTTCATTTGAAGCGGCTTCGGACTTCGGTCCACGCTCGTTTCCATCCCCTGCCGACCGCGCAACGACCGGCCCTGCGAAAAGAATGAGGCCTAGAATCCACGCAACGACTATTCGCATTAATTCCTCCTTGGAATTTCTGTGAAACAGGTGGTAGTCCTCCCAAAATCTATACCCACGTGGGACCGCCCCTTGTTGGCCTGCATTCTAAACCATGCAGGCTTAAATTGGTCGCAGGCTGTTGGCGAGCAGCTAATGAACCCACGCTGGTTCTGGTTGAACTTTGTCCTGCTCTTACAACACTACCCCCAGAGCCACGCCAACCTGGCTCCCGCACCACACTTGTAGTTGCTACACCCGGGACTGGAACTTACCGAGCTCTTATAACACCGCTGTAACAGAATTGTTAATACTATGTTACAGAGCGCGGCGTATGCACTTCGAATGGTGTGGGCTGGCTTGCCGACACTTTTCACGGTTGGAAACTGCGTTTCCCCACCTTACCAGTTCCCTTAATGAGGCAAACTCGCGGCATAGCCTTCTCGAACTGTCTTGAGCTTCTTCAATCCCTCTTCGTAAGTCGTTGGAATGCCAAGCGTGGGTTGTTTCGATCCTTCCGTCCCCGTTGACCGGACATTTGCGTTTGCCCTTGCCTTCTGAGTTAAACTCTTTCTCTATCTCAGTTTTTCCGCCGATGAGCACAGTCCAACAATTCGCGCCAATCCGATACCTCCCGTCGCGAAAAGCCATTCTCCTCTTAGGTATCGAAGCCTCACTCGGATCTCTCCTCGCAACCGCCACCAATCTCCGTGCCCAAGGCAAAGGAACTGTCATCACCTTTTCGAAAAAAGTCTTCATCCCGTTGACTACCCTCTGCCGCGACTATTGCAGCTACTGCACCTTTCGCAAAGACCCCGGCCAGCCCGGCGCCCATTTCATGACTCCCGAGGAAGTCCTCGCTCTCGCTGAGCGCGGCCGCCAGGCCGGCTGCAAGGAAGCGCTCTTCAGCCTGGGCGATCAGCCCGAAAAGATATTCCCCGAAGCCCGCGAATTCCTTAGCAGGCAAGGCTATTCACGCACCCTCGACTATCTCGCCGCCATGTGCGAACTCGTCCTCGAAAAAACCGGCCTGCTCCCGCACGCCAATCCCGGCGTCATGGATCGCCCCGCCCTCGAGCGCTTGAAAGATTCGAACGCCAGCGTTGGCCTCATGCTCGAAAACGTCAGCCCGCGCCTGATGCGCGATGGTTTGTCGCATGCCAAAGCTCCGGACAAAGTCCCCGCCCTTCGCCTCCGCACCATCGAAGAAGCAGGGAAGCTCTCGATCGCGTTTACCACCGGCATTCTCATCGGCATTGGCGAAACCATGGAAGAGCGCATCGACTCGCTGCTGGCCATTCGAACGCTCCACGAGAAATACGGCCACATCCAGGAAGTCATCATCCAGAATTTCCGCGCAAAACCGGATATTCCCATGGCCGCGCATCCGGAGCCGTCACTGGAAGACATGCTGCGCACCATCGCCCTCGCCCGCTTGATTCTCGGACCGCACATGAACATTCAAGCTCCGCCAAATTTAAGCTACGACGATTTTCCCCGTTTGCTGCAAGCTGGCATCAACGATTGGGGCGGCATTTCTCCTGTCACCAAAGATTTCATCAATCCGGAAGCCGCCTGGCCCCAGATCGCCCGCCTGCAAACTGAAACGGAATCCCGTGGCTTCACCTTGCGCGAACGCCTCGCGCTCTATCCCGAGTTTGTCCGCCGGGACGAATTTCTTTCACCGCGCGTACGCGATCGCATCGCGGAGGCAGCAGATGACGATGGCTTCGCGCGTGACGCTGCCCACGCTGCCCGCGTCTGACTTCTCCATGCCCGCAAAGGCAAAACTGAAAATTACTGCTCTTGCCGGCGGCGTTGGCGCTTCAAAACTCCTGCTGGGTCTTTACGAAGTGATGGACCCCGCCCTGTTGACCATCATCGTCAACACCGGCGACGACATCGCTCTTCACCGCCTGAAAATCTCGCCAGACCTCGACATCGTCACCTATACACTCGCTGGAATTGTGGATCCATCAAAAGGCTGGGGATTTCGTCGTGAGACTTTTCACACCCTGAAGCGCCTCGCCGTCTTTGACCGCCCCGATTGGTTCAATCTCGGCGACTGCGACCTTGCTACTCACATCCATCGCACCGCCATGCTCGCCGAAGGGAAAACGCTCTCGCAAGCCGCCGACTCCATTCGAATCGCCCTTGGCGTCAAATCCCGCATCCTGCCCATGTCAGACCATTCCGTTCCCACGATCATCGATTCGAACGAGGGCCCGCTGCACTTCCAGGAATACCTCGTGAGGCGTCGCGCTGAACCTGTCGTGAAGGGAATTCGTTTTGCGGGCGCGGAGTCCGCGCTTCCGGCTCCCGGCGTCCTCGAAGCCATTCGCGAAGCCGACCGCATCCTCGTCTGTCCCAGCAATCCGCTGATCAGCATCGGCCCGATTCTTTCCGTCCGTCCGGTCCGCGATGAACTCCGCGCTTACAAAGAAAAAGTCTTCGCCGTCTGCCCCATCGTTGGCGGTAAATCCCTGAAAGGCCCCTCGGACAAAATGCTCGCCCAGCTCGGCCATGATCCCACCGCTCTCGGCGTAGCCAAACTCTACGCCGACTTCACCGGCACGTTCGTCATCGACCCTGCCGACAAATCCCAATCCGCCGCCATCTCAGCCCTGGGCATGAAAGTTGCGGTCTTGCCAACCGTCATGAAAACCCGCGCACAGAAACGCAAACTCGCCCGCGCCCTGTTGTCTTTGTCTTCGACTTAGTTTTTGCAGGAGCGTCCGCCGCGGCGGGCTGCGCCCCTAAGCGCCCATCAATTTTAATTATCTTGGCTTCCCGGGCGCGTCACTTTACCCGCAGCGGGTTCTCAAAAACGGCCTTCTCAGCAGCTTCGCCTCCACTGTCTCTTTTGAGACATTCAGCCTCTTCGGTTTCCGGCATGCTAAACGGCGAGGAGCTACCACACTCATGCGTCGAGCTTTAGCCGTCTTATTTACCTTTTGTTTCTTTCACCTCCTACCCCTCCAAGCTGCTTCGGCTCCAGCGAGCCTCTTCCCACAAGATCAGCAGCAGTATCAACAGCAGTACCAGCAGCAAGACCAGGGCCCCGCTTACGAAAACTTTTCAGCCGACCAGCTCGACAATCTTCTATCCCCCGTCGCCCTCTATCCCGACCCGCTTCTTGCACAGTTGCTGGTTGCGGCAACGTTCCCAGACCAGGTCGAAGAAGCCGCCCGCTTCGTTCGCGCAAATGGCCCGAATGGAGTGGATGACCAGTATTGGGATGTCAGCGTAAGAGCCGTCGCCCACTATCCGACGGTAATCGGAATGATGGCCGACAAGATTGATTGGACTACCTCGCTTGGCCAAGCCTACGTCAACCAGTCCACCGACGTCGCCTCCTCCGTGCAACATTTGCGGCACTTGGCGCGCACCGCAGGAAATCTGCAGTCTTCGGAGCAGCAGGAAGTCCTAGAGCACGACAGCTACATCGCCATCTCTCCCTACCAGCCGGAATATATCTACGTTCCGGTCTATGATCCGGGAATCATTTACTATCGCCGGCCGTACTACGGACCTGCCATCACCTTTGGCGTTGGATTTCCCATCGGCGCCTGGCTCAACCTGGACTTTCGCTGGGGTTACGGCGGTGGTTGGGGAGGCGTTTACTACACCGGGTGGCGCAACGAAGGCTGGGGCGGAGGTTGCTGGAATTGCGGATGGATCGGCCGCAGCCGCGGACGCGTGGACTTCCAAAACAACGTGTACGTCAACAACCGCTATAACAACATCAACGTGAACAGAAACGTGATCAATCGCAACGTAAATGAAAATAACCTCAATCGCTACAACTCCGTCCACAGAAATGTCAACTACAACAACGTCCAGGTGAACAACGATCGCGCCAACCGGATGACCAACGCCAATAACGGGCGAGCCGGCAACGGTCCGGGAAACAATGGTAATAACGGGCGATTCGGCAACGGTCCGGGAAACAATGGCAATAACGGGCGGCCCGGCAACAGTGCCGGTAACAATGGTAATAACGGCCGGGCAGACGGCAGGCCGGTAAACACTGGGTATAACGGCCGGGCTAACGACAGGCCGGCAAACACTACATACAACGCGCGACCTAACGACGCGACCAGCGGCTCCGGCCGGGCAAACAGACCTGCGGAGAGTATTGTCAATAATGGCCGGCCAAACTCGCAGCCCGCCGCCAACAATCGTCCACCTGCAACCAACCAGAACATCGATCGCAACATCGATCGCGGCAATCCCCGCATCGACCAGTACCGCGGCCGCGACAACAATGCCGGCAATGGCCGTCCTGCCGCCACCCCGCAACAGTCTATGCCCGCGCCGCCCCAGCGCGTGGATAACCGCTCTTACTCACAGCAGTCGCAGAACCGCCAGCAGGGCCAGCAAACGCAGGGTCGCCCGGCTCCTCAGTCGCAGATGACACGGCCAACTCCGCATACGTTTAGTCCCAACGAGGGACGTTTTGATCCGCGCGCTACCAGCCAGCGCGGCCAGGCCAGCCGCCAGCAAGCCCCTCAGCCGAGAGCTCAAAGCAACCAGGCACCTGCGCAGCGGGGCGGCGAAAAGAGGAAGCCATGAAAAACTTCCTTGGTAGCTCCATCAAAACGAAAGAGAGGGATCGGCAAATGATCCGCGTCAAGACTAGGTTCGCATTTTTCGCAGTATTGACCGTGGCAGTTTTCCTGAGCGCTGGTTTGCTTGTCCTGGCTCCGTCTGCCCACGCCCAATCGCCCTCACAGCGCACTTTTTCTTCCGCGGACGACGCCTTGCAGGCTCTCGTTTCTGCCGCTGTGGCCAAGGATCGCTCCGCCCTGGCAAGCCTCTTCGGTCCGGATTACGACCAACTTCTCTCCGGCGACGACGTAGAGGACGCCAAAGATCTCAACGAATTTGCCGCGGCCGTCGGCGAATCCGCTGAACTTCAGAAAGCCGGCGATTCCGAGTACACCGTCTCCGTTGGCAAAGACAATTGGCCCACGCCCATTCCCCTCGCGCGTGGCAACGGAAGGTGGTTCTTCGATACGAAAGCAGGACTCGATGAAGTCATCAATCGTCGCGTCGGTGAAAATGAATTCTCTGCCATCACCACCTGCCGCGCCTACGCGGTCGCTCAATGGGAGTATTACACCGAAGGCGACTGGGACCACGATGGCGTAGCCGAATACGCGCAGAAGCTCATCAGCACTCCCGGCGGTCATAATGGTCTCTACTGGGAAACGGCCGAGGATGACAAACCCAGCCCGCTAGGAAAGTTGATAGGAGCGGCGCAGGCAGAAGGTTACGGCCCCGAGGCGTCAAACGACGAGAATGCGGGTAAGGGCGGCTCAGACAAGGAAGCTCCCCAGATCGATCGCGCGCCTTATCACGGCTACTACTTCAAGATCCTTACTCGCCAGGGCCCGCACGCTCCCGGCGGAAAATACAGCTACATCATCAACGGCAACATGATCGCCGGCTATGCACTCATCGCCTACCCCGATAAATGGGGCAATTCCGGAGTGATGACCTTCATCATCAGCCAGCAAGGCCGCGTCTATCAGAAAGACCTCGGACCCAATACTGCCACGCTGGCCCCGGCAATGACCGAGTACAACCCCGACCCAAGCTGGAAACTAGTCGAAGTACAACCCTGATTGGTGAATTTTCCAACTTGCCGTCCGCCTAGGCTGCGTGGTTGGCCCGGTGCAAACTGGCCCGACACGCAGCACAAGAAAAACCGTCACCGCAAGGGAAGCCCCGTAAAACGAATTCCGGCGCCGTGAACTTTGTAGCGCATGTTCAAACCAATCAGCAGCGCGGTCAGAGATTCCACGATGCGCGCATTCTCCAGTTTTCCTCCATTCAGCGCACGCGCTCCTGGAATCTTGCCAACCAATTCGGAGGCCACTTGCTTTGCCTTCTCATTGTCAGTGCACACCAGCACGTCGCAATCGACTGGCTCGTCGCTCGAAAGCGTTTCCGCGCCAAGGTTCTGAAACGCTGCCGCCAAACTCACACCAGCAGGCAAGAGTTCTTGCGTCTGCTCCGCAGCTGATCCTTGCCACACTCCAAGCACCCGAGTCGCCGCGCCGCCAACCGTTGCCGCCAGTGGCACCGTAGTATCAATCACAATCGTTCCGGGCTTCCACACACTCTTCAATTGTTTGAGAAGCGCTGCGGCGCCAGAGAAGGGAACCGTCAACACTGCCACTTCACACGCGGCCGCTGCCGAAGGATTGTCCAGGCCCTCGACCTGCGCTCCACCACCAATCCGTTCGCGCAAAAGTTTCGCGGTTTCTTGCGCGCGCACCGCGTCTCGAGAGCCTATCAGGATGTGCTCACCGGCTTTCGCCAGGCGATATGCGAGCCCGGAGCCTTCGGCACCCGTTCCGCCTAGAATCGCGATTTTTCGCACCATGAATGTTCACCCCGTTTCCGATCAAGCTGCTCAAACGAATCGCCGGCAAGGCAATTCCGATGCGAACCCGACACTTCGCTTTTCCCGCAGCCAGTATGGTATCTTCAAAAACTTCCAAGATGCCAACCTCCTCACTCTCGTCATCCGAATTCCGCAAAGCATTGGGCCATTTCACCACCGGCGTGACCGTCGTCACCGTCGAGCGAGAGCCCGGCAAGATTCACGGCATGACCGCCAACTCTTTCACGTCCGTCTCGCTCGATCCCAAGCTGGTTCTCGTTTGCGTCGACCACCGCGCAAACATGTATTCGCTGCTGCAAAAGAAAAAACAGTTTGGCGTCAGCGTGCTGAAACAAAACCAGCAGGCCATCTCCGAATACTTCGCAAAACGCGAACACAACGCCGAAACGGAACAGCGGCTGGGCATTCATTTCCGGCGGACGCCCCGCGGAGCCCACGTCGTCGACGGCACGCTGCTCCAGATGAGTTGCAAGGTGATTGCGTCACACGTCGCCGGCGACCATACGATTTTTATCGGCGAAGTGGAAGATGCGGAACTGCACGAAGGAGAGCCGCTGCTGTACTTCCGCGGAGAGTACCGGAAAATTGCGCGTCACTCCTAGCCAGGCCGCTTCGTTCTTGAGGAAAACTTTCTAGCGTTCGGGATTCCCGGAAGGCCGCGTCGATTCGGTGGAATCACCCATTTCTTTGCGATGACTTTTCACTTCGCGCAACGCGTAAATCGGCTTGTTCTGCGATTCGTAGTAGGTGCGCGCGTTGATTTCGCCGAGCAAGCCCATGGAGAAAAACTGCACGCCGCTGATGAACAGCGCCACTGCCAGCATCATCAACGGCCCGTGTTCCGTCATGATAGCTTTGTGCAGATAAAATTTTTCGTAAGCCAGGAAGCACGCGAGCAGGGAACCAAGTCCCATCCCGGCGACGCCGAGCAAGCCGAAAAACTGCAACGGCCGCGTCGAATAATCCAATAAGAATTTCACGATAATCAAATCCAGAAAAACGCGGATGGTGCGCGCGATTCCATAGTCGGACTTGCCGCTCTTCCGATGGAGATTCTCGATGGGCACTTCCGCGATTCTCGCGCCCGTCGAACTTGCCAGCGCGGGAATAAACCGGTGCAACTCGCCGTAGAGCTGAATTTCCTGAATAATCTCGCGCCGGTATGCCTTGAACGTGGTTCCGAAATCGTGCAAGTCGATTCCTGAAAGTTTCGCCATCATCCAGTTTGCGGCGCGGCTGGGAAGTTGCCGCATCAGCCAGTGATCCCGCCGGTTGTGACGCCAGCCGCTTACCAGGTCGTAGCCCTCTTCGATTTTTTCAAGGAAGCGAGGAATCTCATCGGGGTCGTGCTGTAGATCGCCGTCCATCGAAATGATGACTTCACCCCGCGCAAAATCAAAACCTGCTTTCAGCGCCGGCGTCTGTCCGAAATTGCGCCGCAGCCTCACCAGGTTCACGCGCCGGTCGTGCTCGTAGATTTCCGAGAGCACTTTGAACGAATCGTCCTTGCTGCCGTCATCCACAAACACTAATTCGTAGGGCTCGCCGATTCCGTCCATCACTTCCGTGAGCTTCATGTAGAGAGGTGGGATGTTTTCCTGTTCGTTGTAGAACGGAACGACGATGGAATACTGGATGGGAGAATCGCTTGTCATTCTTTTTCCGCAATGTCCTCTTTACACTTCCTGGGCCACGAAGCCATAGTCTATCAGGCGAATCCCCAGCGATGCGACAAGATTTCGGATCCCGGGGTCTGTCAGGATTTGCAACTCAGTCTGCCGCGAATCCTGCAGCCGGGTGGGCGATTTCCGGAGCGCGGCATCCGCATAGCCGGGGTGGCACACGAGCTCCGTCGTTCCGTCCGGGAGACTCCTCATGAATTGCTCGACGCCCTCACGCGTCAGCTCTCCGGTTTGCGCAATCCCGCAAAAATAATCGGAGCTGGAAATGCCCGTGCGCTCGGCTTGCTCACGAGCATCGCGCGCCAGCAACTTCAATCCACGCGCCTGCACGCCTTGTTTCATGACCACGCCGGCGCGCCGTTTTGAGCCGGAGGAAAGGGCTTTGCGCAGGCTCGACGCTTCCAGCGAAACGCGAATTGCTCCGATGCCGTGGCGCTTCGCGAGGCGCAGCGCAATGTCAAATAGCCCCGGCAGCATGTGCACATGTTTATGCCCGTCGAGGTGCGTCGGCGCGATCCCCGCGTCGCGGACTTTCTGGATTTGCGCGTCCCACTCGGTTTCCACTTCGGCCAGCAAGAGGCCGCGCCGGACGCGCCGTAAGAACAAACTTTCAGGTCCGAACGCGAATTCGCCGTCGTCATTCAGAAGACTCGTCACAGTTTCCCGGTCGGCCACCGGCGGGCCGTCACTCAAGTTCAAATGCACGCCGACGCCTAACGCGGGCGCCGAGCGCGCGGCTTCCACGGCTCCGGCGAATGCGGCGCCATTGGCCATCAGCGAAGCGCTGGTGACAATCCCGTGATGGAACGCTTCGACAATTCCCCGGTTTACGCCATCCGTCCATCCCAGATCATCGGCGTTGACGATCAGATTCTTCACAACCTGTCCGGCTCCTTCGTCAAGACCTGTCCATTGGGACAGCTATTTACTTGCGCGACCGCCCGTATTGGTACCATTGACCGTTTTCGCCCTCAACTTTAGCATGACGAGGTAGAGGCGAAAATGCAGGTAAATCTGCGTGAAAGCAAGCGTATCGGTTCCAGGCACCACGAGAAGCGCCGTGGCCGCCGGATGAACTCTCGGGTACCGGTGCGCCTGGAGTGGGATGACGAGTCCGGCAAGCGCGTCAGCGCCGAGGCGCATACGCGCGTCGTCAACCCTTACGGGTGCATGGTGGTCCTGAAGCACGCGCTCAACCTGGAACATCGGCTGGCCCTCGTCAATTTGATCTCCAATACCAGTAACGCCGCCATCATCGTGTGGAAAGGCAACCAGCGCCCCGACGGTTGGGAATATGGCGTGGAACTGGTTGCGCCAGAAATGGATTTCTGGGGACTCGAACTGTGAAACCCTCGCCGTACGCGAAACCTGGCGCGATAGCCGGCGCTGGCGTGCGCCCCACCGGTGTGCGCCCTGGGCTGACGCGGCAACCTACCGCTGAAGAGCGCCGCCGAGCGCAGCGTGTTCTGCTAAGGATGCCAGTGCTCGTCCACGTTGCCAATAACCCCAAGGCCCTCGAGGGATTTACGCACACGGTGAGCGCTACCGGCGCGATGATTATCCTTCGCGAAGGTATTCCGCAGGGCACTAAGTTTACTCTGGAGAATCCCAAGACGCAGCAGAAGGTCGAAGTGAATGTGGTTCGTCCGCCGCAAATGAATCAGGAAGGATCACTCATTCCTGTGGAGTTCCTTTCTCCCGCACCGCTGTTCTGGAATATTGTCTTTCCTCCGAACGGCAACTGACAATCCAGGTAGAGTTACGTGCGGGACTGTGGTCGGCAGAGTTGGCGTCAATCGTTGCTTGCTCCCCCTCCCCCATCTTTGTATAAGTGTTGCATCTAAAGAGCTTAGGGTTTTGTGTAAGTGGTTTAGAATCAATACTTGCAGGCGACTCCATAAGTGTTGATTCTAAAGGGAGTTACGTTGCACTAAAATTGTGCAACTTTCGGCAAACGGAACATTGAATTCGTAAACGCACAGACTTCGCGCTGGGGTTGGCGGGCGCTCCGCAAGAACGACACGCGAAGGACGCCGAATTGCCGGTCCCAACACGGGAGAGAATAGCACGCCTTACTCAAATAGCTGAGTGTTTTGCAGGGAAAGGCAGAAATTAGGGGTTGAACGGCAATTGGGCGCAGTGAACAGGGGGATAGCAAGATGGGATGAGCACTTGGTGCCGGTGGTTGGCGTGGTGATTGGCCCCTAAGATTTCGGGGCCAATCCCGCGAGTGAGCCATTTGTTTTAATGGATCGTCACCGGTGCTACGGCGGATGTCGAACCCGTGTAATTGGTGTCCCCGCTGTAAACGGCCGTGATGTTGTCGGTGCGTCCACCATTACTATTACTACCGCTGCCACCACATCCCCCGATGCCCGCCAGCAAAAGAACAAGCAAAAGCAAACTTACATAAGTGAACCTGCGGCGATGAGTCGGCGAGATCTTGTTCAAAGAAAAAAGGAAGAGCAACAAAAGCAGTAGAGCCGTGAGGAGCACCGGCTGATAGCGGAAGTTGGGGAAGCGACTTGGACCTGACGGCGGCGTCATGAAGGACAAGGTGGTGGTCAAAGTTGCGGTGCAGGACGCAGACGCGGTGGCCGTGCCAGCGGTAGGAACACACGTGGCGGCAGCAGTACCAAGGCTGCTTGATCCGTTCTCAAACTGAACAGTGCCCGTCGGTCCGGCCCCGTTGCTGTTCGTGGTTACATTTGCCGTGAGCGTAACGCTTCCACCGGACACTACGCTGGTCACGCTAGGCACCACGGCTGTAGCGGTGGCCGCCTTTGTAACTGTGACGGTATCAACCACTGCTACCGTCACCGGGTTGTAGCTGATGTCGCCAGAGTAGGTGGCCGATAAAGTGTGCGAGCCCGCAAGCAGTTGAATCGGCTGGTCTTCGCCGTTACCTGCGCTGTTGACGGGGAATGGACTGGCGTCGAGCGGACCGGTGCTGCCGTTGAACGTGTCGGTTATCGCGACTGTTCCAGTAGCATCGAAGGCGCAGCCTGTTGTCGTACGTGTCTGGCCGAGTGCCACGACAGGGTGACAGTTTGTAGTAGTGCCCAAGCTATTCAAAATGTCGAAACGCAGAATATAGGGAGACCCATAGGCTATCGAGGTGGCGTTGACGTTGGTGACCGCGTTGCTAACAAGATCAAAAGTGACTATGCCGTATTGCAGTCGGCTGTTTTCCTTGCCAACTACGACCGGCACGCCGGGGGTAGACGTGCTTGAAGCGAACGTGGTGTCGCCAGCGTAGCGGGCATTCAGGTTGTAAGTTCCCCCTGGAAGAATCACGCCTGTGAAGGGCGCCGAGCCAGCGGACAGCGGGGTGTCACCGATGCCGATGCCACCATTTACTGACGTGGGCGCGATAAGCGAGACATCTCCGGTGGGTGTGCCGGACGTCGAAGTGACCGTCACGTTTGCCGTGACGGCTGTACCGTGCGTAATGGTGACGGTAGATGTTCCGCCGTTCACGGTGAGAGTAGTCGTCGTGGGGTGGAAGTTGCCGACGGCCAACGGCCATTGCGTGGCGAGGTTGGCGACGTTCACTGAACCGAGGCCGGTGGCGAGATCGTATCCGGCTGCCGTCGTCCATGCGGGGATCGTGGGGGAGGCAGGGCTGACGAGAACACCGTTCGTGTTGGCCGTCTTGCTGCTGCAGTTTGGTGAATTGCCGGCGCATGGGACCGAGTTGTTTCCCTTGGTCACATCGTAGAACGAGCAGGTTGCCGACCCTGCCAGTGGCGTTGCTGAGGAGTCGCAGCTTTGCCCCGGTGTTGCGGCGATCTTGTATAACACCGGATTGGCGTTGCCTTGGCGCTGCCCCGTCTTTTGATTGATCAGCGCCATGATGCCGGCAAATGCTGGAGCCGAGGCCGATGTTCCTCCAACGCCTATGAAGCTGAAATGCCCGCTAGAGTCTGGCGCACACGACGGCGAACTTCCGGCCTTAATCGCATCCGCTTCGCAAACCAGATAAAAGCTCTTGCTCTGAGGTCCGTCGCTGGCAAAGAGGGAGACATCGGGAATGTAGCGATGGTTGTCACCGGCCGCAATCCCGTTAGGGATGATTCCGCTCTGCCAGGGTGGTTTGGCGTAGACCGAACTGGGGCCGCCGCTAGCGCCAACAATATTCAGTAAAGACACCGGACTAGGGTTCACGCAAACTGTGTTGAGCGTTGTGCTGGTCGCAGCCGCCGCGCAAGAATCATTCCAAGTCATTTCGTGTATATATCCCAGCGCCGATTCCTTTCCCGGACCGTTTGGGGCGGGGGGGACGATCCAGAAATTCGATTGAGTTCCGATATCGTCGAAATCGGTCCCACCGACGGCGACATTGAACGGAGTGGACGCGAAACCGCTGACAGCCAGGCCGAGAGTGGCGGTCTTGGAGTTGTTGAAATCGTCGCATCCTGCAGAGCCCGGATCTCCGGAAGACACCGTAACGGTGATTCCCTGAGCAGCCGCCTGCTCCCACAATGTGTTGAAAAAGTTGTTGCCTGACGTACCCAAACCAGCTTCGCAAAGGCCGAAACTAAAACTCATCACCGGGGCAAGATTGTTGTCGATGATGTAAAACGAAGAGAGGTCGTTTCCAAGCGCCGTCAGCGTGTCTTCTGATACGACATATTTGATAATCGCATTCGGGGCGACCATCCCCGCGATCTGCACATCCAGATCGGCTTCACCCTCGTCTCCGGTCGGTCCGCTGATTCCGGGATCCGGCCCATTTACAATTATGTTGCTCAAGTTAAAGTTCGCCGGGAGTCCAAATAAGTTCCGAAAGGCGATCACGTCGTTCGGGTCAATATTGGAATCGCCGACGATGGCGATGGTCGTGCCCGTTCCGTCGAGGCCTGATGGAGTGACGTTGTAGATTTTCGCGAAGTCCGCTGGGCCAACGACAAAGAACTGGCCAGTGCTGCCCGTAAACTGGGGCTCGACGCGGCCGTCAGCAGTTCGAGTAAAGGCGCCGACGGCGTGGCGCATAGATTTGCGCGGGAAATTGTGCAGGCTAAGGATGCCGGAAGCGACGGGGGAGAGCGCTGCTGGAATCTGCGGGTCGGTGGCATTGGCTTGTCGCGATTCGCCATTTACGCTGAAGTGATGGATTTCGGTATGAAAGGCGTTGCGGACCTGTGCCACGTTGCCGGAAAACTCAATGGCGGTGCGACCTGCACCGACCTTGATTCCTTGGAATCCCTGGCGCGTCAGCCAGTCGGTGACAGTCTGGATGTCGGCGTCGGCGGGACCGTAGAGTTTTCCAAAATCCTGAGGCGTAAGCCATTTATGAAAATTTGGGGAGTCTTTGCTGAGTTGTTCGTCCATGAACTTGCTGAGAGCAGCTTGCTGTTCGGGGCTGCGCTGAAGGAGGAGCAGCATGCGGTTCATGGGGGTGGCGTCGGAAACGATGCCTTGATCGAATTCGGGGCGGGCGAGGGGATGAACGTTGCCGCGGAGGCGTACTAGTTGCCTTTCGTCGATGGCTTGAGTGATCCGAGCGGGGACGGCTGCGGTCTGCGCAGCCGATGCGTTATCCGGCTTGGATTGGGCGGCGGCGCGAAGCGCCGGGAGCGCTAGACTCAAAGAAAAAAGGAAGAGGGAATTACGAAGGATCAAAGAATAGAGTTTCATATCCCGCCCACGCCGCAGATTTGAAGTTCGGTCCCAGTTCAAGCATCCCAACTGAAAGAGTCGCTATTCACACTGAGGAACAACTTTTACAAAGGGCTTCTCGCGGACGGGGCCTGGACCGAAAGCGATTCACCGTTGAAGCGTAAAGAATATCACAGGCAATTTTAGGACTCTCCAGTCGTTTGACAAGGGGTAGTGGTCAGTTTGAATTTTGCCCGCTATTGTCACGATTAAGAAAATTCAAGCTGACCCATTACCGGCAAGTAAATTCATTCAGTGAATTACCCATACACCGAGGCATTACCACTCATCGGTGTCATGGGCGTTCTGATGCACGGCGAATACCGCAGGATGCTTTGACGGTTTTCGTGGCGAACGCTGCCGCGCTTCGGCGTGACGCTTTGCCACACGCGACTTCGCGGAATCCACCCACATACGCAATTGTTTACCGCTCTGTTGACTTGTTTATTCCCACAATCGCAGGCGGAGGTCAGGGAAATGCTTCAGCAAACTCAGTAGCGGAAGCCATGACGGCCGTAGAATCCTCGGCCATGGCCCCAGCCCCAGCCGTCATAAAATCCAAATCCAACGAAGCCGGGATAGGCGTAGCAAGGGCCGTAGTAGCCGCACGGATAGTACGCCGGGCCGGGATACCCTCCGGCCATGTGGCGTGGTCCTCTGCGTTCCATTCTGCCGCCTTCAATATCCTGCTGCGTGACGGGTTGAAACGCCTGCTGGCTTTGCGTGGTGTCAACTCGAATGGGATCCAGTAGACGGAAGCTGAGCTGCGATTCCGGCTCGAGAATGGTGGGGTGGCCCCTGGTCAGGAGAACCGCTCCAATGCCCGCGACAACACCGGCTCCAGCGCCAATGGCTGCGCCAGTGCCCCAATCCGCTGCGGCACCGATCGCTGCACCAAGTCCCGTGGTAGTGGCTATGGTGGCAGCATCCTGTCCGTGAGAGGTTCCGCCCGTGCCCTTGGAAAGCTCAGTAAGAATGGGCACTTGACGGCCATCCACGAGGGTCATGTCGGTGAGCTCGACGCCGAGTTCGGAGGTGCCCTTGATGCGGCCAGCTTTGCGAACCTCTTTTACCTTGCCGATGATGGTTTGGCCGCGGCGGGCTACAACCCAGCCGTTGACGATGAGGGGGTGATCGAGCGTGGCGGTGAATTGATCGCCAACCTGGTTTCTGTCAGTGGAGAGGAAATCGTTCGTGCGGATCACCAGGACGGTGCCGGCGGGGACCGTCAGAGTGCGGGGAACGGATTGGGCGGAGGCTGGCG
>Ga0210407_10000400_pt1 | contig 50115 bp, 34 predicted proteins | sample IncBWC27MmetaG_FD_150860 | JGI IMG/M metagenome (GOLD analysis project Ga0210407, IMG submission 150860) | Forest soil microbial communities from Barre Woods Harvard Forest LTER site, Petersham, Massachusetts, United States - Inc-BW-C-27-M | ecosystem: Environmental > Terrestrial > Soil >...
CGCCTCGAAAATTACACTCCGAAGCAAATCACGGCCTGGAGGAAACGCTTCGATGCCTGGCTCGGCCAGGGCGTGGATGTGTATTGCTATTTCAAACACGAAGACGCCGGAAAAGCACCGGCCTACGCTCGCCAACTCATCGGAAAGGCCGACTAGCGGCATCCTCGCCTGCAATAGTCAATTTTGCCGCAGCCCGTTTCTAATCGAGCTCGCGCAAGAACCTGGCAGCCCCAGGGGAGCCGGCTCCGGAACCGCCCTCAGCTGCATCCCAGGCTTTGTGATCGATAGGCTGAATTGGCGCCAGCTTTTTCTGTGAAAGCGATTTGTTCACCGCGGGAAGTTCCTTCGTAACGAACGCGTCGAATTCAGCGGCCACGTCGTCCAGTTCTTTCTTCAGCGAATCAATACGCCCCAACTGATAATCGCCTGGCCGCCCTTCATAGTTCAAAATGGCTCCGTAGAGTTGCGTTGTCTTCTCGCGGATACGCTCCTCACCGGTGATGGCGCCTCCCTCCGTCGTGGCCACGATCTTCTTTCGCATCGCTTCCACTTTGCCGGCGAGTTCCTGCAGCCGCTTGCCGGAGGCCGCGTCGGATTTCAGCTTTGCGCCGCGTTCCATGAGCGCGTCGTGCACGCCGTTGATGCGGTCGACATCGAAGCTCATCTCCCCGAGCAGCCGGTGGAGGCGCATCGCCGCATCGAATTCCATTTTGCGGTCTTCCAGCGTGAATTTCGCGCGCGGATCAAGCTCCACGACAAGCTGCGTGTTGTAAGTCTCCTTGCCGCGTGTCATTTTCACCGTGTAGGTGCCAGGCATGACTCTGGGCCCTTGAGCCGCTTCAAACGCAGCCGTAGCGGCGGGCGGGACGTGCGGCGCCTTTAACCTCATCGGCCATTCCACGCGGCTGATACCGCGGCGGCTGTTGGGAGGGAGCGTGTCCACCAGCTTCCCCTGTGAATCGAAAATTTCCAGCTTCATTTTTCCAAAAATGTGACGCTTGCTCTGGTAGTACGTAATCAAAGCTGCGTCCGGAGGATTGGGCCCAGTGTACACCGCGCTTCCTTCCACCCAGCCACCCTGCGCGGGCAGCCGCTGCTGCGAAGGCTTGGCCTGCAGGAATACCGCTTCCTGCGCCATCACTTCGGGAGTCAGCTTCCGCAATGGGGTGATGTCGTCCACAATCCAGATGCCGCGGCCATGTGTGGCGATGACCAGGTCCGACTCGCGCGGGTGCACCACGATGTCCCGCACCGCCACCATCGGGAACTGGTGGCCTTTGTATTGCGCCCAGTGTTTCCCGCCATCCGGCGAGATCCAGAGACCATATTCCGTGCCCAGGAAGAGCAGGCTGGGCAACACCGTGTCCTCTTTGATGACATGCGCGTAGCCGCGCACTCCGCTCTCCGCCGCGACGATCGGCGTCCAGGTCTTCCCGTAGTCCGCCGTCTTGAAAACGTGCGGATCCATGTCTCCAAACGTGTGGCGATCGAACGTTGCGTAAGCCGTGCCCGCGTCGTACAAACTGGCTTCCACCCAGGAAACCCACGAAGCCTTCGGCAGATTCGGAACGTTGGCTACAACATTTGTCCATGTTTTCGCGCCGTCACGCGTCACCTGGAGATTTCCGTCATCGGTGCCCACCCAGATTGTCTTGCCGTCCCGCGGCGATTCGCTGATGGAATAAATCGTTGTGTGCATTTCGGCGTACGAATTGTCGACGGTCACGCCGCCCGATTCTTCCTGCTTCTGCTTCTCCGGATCATTCGTCGTGAGGTCCGGCGAAATGCGGTCCCAAGATTGTCCGTGGTTGCGGGAACGGAAAAGGAATTGCGCTCCGATATAAATCGTGCCCTTCTCATTAGGGCTCATGTGAATTGGAGTATTCCAGTTGAAGCGCAGCTTCCCTTCCCCATAGTTTGGCTGCGGTTGAATGAACTGGCCTTCCAGCGTGACTCGATTGACTCGCCCAATAAAGCCGCCCTGGGATTCGGCGTAGACGTAGTTCGCATCGGCCGGATCGGGAAATACCCAGAACCCATCTCCTCCAAAAACATTTTCCCAGCGCCCGTTGGTGATCCCGCCCGGATACTGCGAGTCGCCCATCCACACGCTGTTGTCCTGCAGTCCGCCGAAAACGTGATAAGGATCGGCGTTGTCCGCGCTCACGTGATAAAACTGCGAAATCGGAAGGTTATTCCCCTTCCACCAGGTATTGCCGCCGTCGTAGGAATACCAAACGCCTCCGTCATCAGTGGCGATAAGATGATCGGTGTTGTCAGGATTCACCCACACATCGTGGAAATCCCCGTGCGCCCCGTTACCGATTCCGCTGAAGCTCCTGCCGCCATCCTCGCTCATGATCAACGTGAGGTCCGGCTTGTAAACTTTGCTCTCGTTCTTTGGATCGACGATCAGGTTGGCGAAATAAAACGGCCGCCACACCATCCAATTGCTGCGGTCCCGCTCTTCCCACGTCTTGCCGCCGTCATCCGAGCGGAAAAGTGCGCTGCGCGTCGATTCGACCATGGCGTAAACAACGTTTGGTTTTGATGGCGCGATGGTGACGGCAATGCGTCCCCACGGTTTCGCGGGTAATCCTTTGGCGCTCTTGCCATCCAATTCTTTCCAGGTGGCTCCGCCATCCGCGGTTTGGAAAAAACTGCTGCCGCTCGGCGCGGTGGCATTCTCGCCGCCCGAACGGAAAGTCCAGCCTTTCCGCCGGAAGTCCCACATGCCCGCGAAAAGAACCTTCGGATCTTGCGAACTCATGGAAATCATCGAGCAGCCCGTTGAGAGATTCGCGCCTTTGAGAATTTTGTTCCAACTCTTGCCGCCGTCGGTGGTTTTGTAAACGCCGCGGTCTTCGCTGTCGCTCCACAGTCTTCCCGGCACGCACACGTACACCGTGTTGCTGCTCTTCGGATCAATAATGATCTTCGCGATGCGCTCGGAATTCGGCAGCCCCATGTTGGTCCAACTGTCGCCGCCGTCCGTCGACTTGTAGATGCCGTTGCCGATGGACACGCTGTTGCGCGTCCAGGCTTCGCCCGTGCCGGCCCAGATCGTTTTCGGCGCTTGCGGATCGATGGCGACGGCGCCAATCGACTGTGCGGCCTCCTTGTCGAAAACCGGCTTAAACGTTGTGCCGCCATTCGAGGATTTCCACACTCCCCCGCTGGCCGCTCCAACGTAAACAGTGAGCCGGCCGTCTTCTTTGACGGCCGCGACCGCCGCCACGCGCCCGCTCATGGCGGCGGAGCCGATGTTCCGAGCACCGAGGCCGGAGATCGTATCCGAGTCGAATTTAGCGTCTTGCGCGGAGGAAGGCCCGGCAAAAATCAACATCGTGAGAATCAACATCACCACGGCAGCAAAGCAGCGGATTGTCTTGCGCATATCGTTGGATTCCTCGGCAGTAAAGTAGAAACAATCTCCCTTGGGCATAATTCCATCCATGCAGCTTAGGGAGCAGGCGTCTGCGCCCGTCCTCGCTTTAAAGATCACTTCCCTGCCGGTGGCGCTTTCGTCTCCGGCTTGGACACCGGCATCGAGAAGTGCGCATCTTCCAGCGGTATGTTTTGCTCGATTTTTTCGACGGAGAACTGCGACCGTGAAGAGCTGCCCTTTTGCGCCTGCTCGACGGCGAACGGATAATAAATTCCGTTCACCTGTTCGTAGTCGCCGTAATATAGCTCGGACTCCTGTAGCGCGCCGCGGATCGTGGTTTGAATCTCCAGTTTTAGCTCGAGGTACGAATCCGCGTCGAGATAGTAGTAGCGTACGTCCCCGTTCTTCATGCTCAGCTTGATCTTGAAGCAGTCCGTTCCCTCCATCGAATCGTGTCCCACGAGCTCGGCTTTGTGCCCCTTCTCTTTGTAATCCGCCAGCGGCCCGTCGATATCGGAGTCGACCACCAGGCTTTTCAGATCGTCCTGCGAGAGCAGCTCCGGATCTTTACGCCCGCCGAATGGCGAAATCTGCCACCCGGTCTTGCCGTCGTAAGCTTGCACTTGTGCCAGGCCTTGGATGATGAATTCTTCCCGAACCTTGTCGGCGCGCTTGTTCTCCTGACGAAATTCGGCGCGAAAGGATCCCTGGCTGAACTTCCCCGTCGTCCGGATGGTGCGCACGGATTTCAGCTTGTCAGCTCCGCCTTTCGCTTGAATGTTCTTGGCGATGATCTCGTCGACGGTTTGCGCGCTCGCGGCAACGGAAAAGAAAGCCGTAACCGCCAGCACGGGTAGAAAAAAACGGAAGGTCCTGGTGAACTCTTTAAACGGACTCCGCCGCAAGTCTGCTTTCATGAACTCCCCCAACCCAACGGTATGTATCAACACCCCAAACGGAAGGGACGAAATCGGAGAACCTTAGGTTACTCCGACGAAATGGGCAGCACTTAGTTAGCAGACTTTTGCCTTGCTGCCAAGAAGTTTCGGCGCGCCCGGCTTATAGCTCCACATGAAGGCGAAGCGTCAGCACGGTTACTGGTCCCCGGTCCCGGTTGTACCCTGGATTGTTGATGTGCTGCAGTCCAAACGAAGGAAAAATCCCGCGCCACATGTGTAGCGTGTAATAGGTCTCGATGATATTCTCGCGCCCGTAATTGAGTCGGCCATCGCCTAGAAGAAAACCTTGGCCGCCGAGCGCCAGGTATTCTTGGTGGTCCCGCGAGATGCCATTCGTAACGAATACCAAACCCGCGCGGTCAAATTTCCTGCGCCATCGCTTGCCACTGCCGCCAACTCCGATTTCCGCCGTCTCATCCACTTCGGTGTAGGCGAACGATTCATGCCGGCCCTCGCCCCATCCCCACCGGCCAAACACGCCCATCCAATCATTAAGCGGCTGCTCGAAATTCGCCCCAAATCCATACTTGATCGCCGTACGGAGCGGATGCGCCGTGATATCGGGCTTGGCCGTCCGTCCGGCAAGAAAATTGTCGACTGCCTCGCGGTAGCTCCCCATGTTGGCGTGATTCACAAAACTCAGGAATCTGATAATCCCTTCCCGATGCCGAATTACTGTTCCGTGCAGCTCAAATTCAACATTCTCGGCGCGCGCTCGGCGCATGTCCGCATCCAGATGAATGCCATTGGCGATCTTCGGCATCAATCCTTCAGCAAATCGCACCGCCCAGCTCCGCTCGTGATATTCGAGCATCGCCGCGAAGGTGAATCCTCGCGTGTCCGCCGCGTAGTCGTATGCCCCATTGTTATCCACCGTCCAGTTCATGAATTGAAAACTGGTATCCGTGCCATAGGTATTGTTGTCGAAAAAGTCCGCCAGGCTGAACTTTCCAACCCGGATCTCGAGCCTGCGCTCGGGAAGCGAGGGAAAAAGCGAGAACGGCGAACGGGAGTTGCTTATTTTCCGGGCGCCAAGAGGAATGATTTGATGCCACATCAGCCGGGCGATGTAAGGCGCTTTGCTCAGGTCAGGATTTCGCACGATGTCTAAATTCGTGACACCCGCCAGGCCGACTGCCTCGCCGATTCCGTGTCCGCCGGTTTCCTGGACGTCGCAGAGTAATTCCGCCCTGTCGGTCAACCGAACGCCGGTAAACAGCGTGAGGACCCGCGAAGTCGCATCTTGCGCCTGCGGAGGCAAGCTCCGCGGTCCTTGATATGGCGAATGAAACTCTGGATGCCACTGCGAGATGAAATTCGCCTGCCCCGAAATCCACCAACGATCCGATTCCGGATGCGCAAACATCGTCGGGAGTGGATCGGCATCCGCTGCCGAATCCTCGGCCGGAGTCGTTTCATCCTGAGTCTGCGGCGAATCTTGCGCCCGCAGTGCTCCCGCCCCCATCGAGAAGACCCCGAGCAACGTACAAATCGGAACAATTTGGAAGGTCAAACGCCGCATTTCTGAGTCCGGACTCTCTTCCGCCTTGGGATGAAACTCACCGCTGAATCATTGCAGGCTAAGCCGCCGCTGATGAATGCGTGATGAACGCTGCCTGGAGAGGCGCCCCCTTTGAACCTCCCTACCCCTCTGTTCTACTGTTCATCAAGCCCTTGTCAAAGGGCTTGGACGTTGATACCATACCCCCACTGGGTAGGCAAGAAAAAATGTCACACACTTCGCGCGAGAAATTGGACCTCGTCAACCGCACCAAGAAAGTCATTGGGCAGCTCGAAAGTGTCTTGCGCGCTCTGAATGAAGATGATCCCTGCGCAAATATCCTCCAGCGCCTCTCCGCCGCTCGTGGCGCCATCAACAGCCTGATGGCCGAACTCATGGAAGACCATATCCGCAACCACATGCCTCGCAATTCCAAATCCTCGGAAGAAGCCGCCGACGACGTCATCCAGATTGTCCGCACGTATCTCAAGTGAACTAATCGCGGGAGTCAGCGCAAAGAAGAGGGTCGCCTTTCGAACAATTTTTCTATATCTTCTCTGCACCAGGACGCCGGTGGCTGGAATCAAACAACCCGAAGGAGATGCTGCGGTGCAAAGAATCTTCATGGTTCTGATCTTTGCTGCATTCCTGAATGTCCCGGCGCTTCGCGGCCAAGCCGGCCCTGTCGAGGGTGGACATGAATGGCAGGTGTGGACCGGCGGGGGCCACGGCCTGAGCGGCAGCCAGTCCGGCGATGGCGTGTGGAATGTGGGCTTCCGTTACGGCCTAATCCTCACCGCTCCGCACGGACCCGGCTTCCTGCGCGGCCGCTTGGAATATGCAATCGACGCCGTTCCCATCTTTCTCGTAGTTCAGAAAACGAACACCGCCTACGGCGTTGGCGTGAACCCGTTCGCTTTCAAATGGGCGCTGGACACACGCAAGAGTGTGGTTCCGTATTTCGAACTTGGCGGAGGCACTCTCTTTACCAACACCAAGGTCCCCGAAGGGACATCGCACGTCAATTTCACCTCCAGCGGCGCTTTGGGTCTTCACTTCCTGCGTAGTAAACACAACATCAGCGCGGAAATCCGCTACATGCATATTTCGAACGCCGGCCTTGCAACTCCGAATCCCGGCATCAACACCATGCAGCTTCGTTTGGGCTTTGGTCTGTTCAGCCAAAAGGAATAACAACAATGCAAGACATGCGCTTCAGAACTACCGTTGAGTGTGCGAGATGAAAATGATTTGGACCTTCGTAGCTGTAGTCGTTCTGCTTCTTGGATTCGCTGTCGTCCGCGCGATGAGCACCGGGAAGAAAGCTCCGATCTCCGGGACTCCGGCCCCCGATTTCACCCTGAATTCGCAGGACGGCAAACCGCTTAGCTTGCGCGACCTCCGCGGCAAATGGGTCGTGCTCTATTTCTACCCCAAGGATTTCACCAGTGGCTGCACCAAGGAAGCTCACAATTTTCAGCGTGATCTCCGGCAGTATGAAGAGAAAAACGCGATCATCCTCGGCGTCAGCGTGCAGGACGAAGCTACCCACCAAAAGTTTTGCGCCAAAGAAGGCTTGAGCTTCAAGCTGCTCGCCGATACAAAGCACGAAGTCTCTGCATCCTACGATTCGCTCGTGAATCTGGGAGTCGCCAGACTTTCCGCGCGCCACACCTTCCTCATCGATCCCGCCGGCGTTGTCCGCAAAACCTATCTCAACGTGAACGCCGAAAAACACAGCGCCGAAGTCCTCGCCGACCTAACGCGACTCCAGCGGCCTCCAGGCCAAATTTGATCCGTAACCACTGTCATCCTGAGCAGAGCGAAGGATCTCACGTAATCCCCACCTCAGCGTAAACATTCAGCTGCGATCAGTTTCCGCAGGCCGTTTCAACAGTTACCTCCGGCACATCGGGCAACGCTGAGAGACTGCTCTTGCCCAGCAATGTATTCAATGCCGCCACGTCTTTGTTCTTCAGTACCTGCCACGCCGCCAGAGCCTCATTCTCTCCCTTGCAAATTCGCCGGTAGGCCGCGAACGACTCTTCCGACGGCGCAAAGTCCGCTCCATCCACCAGCGCCATCAGCGCCGTCAACGTATCATTCACCGCCATAAGGCTGGTGGTTTTGAGAGCCTCCAAAATCGGAGTGGCTTCGCCTTCCAGCGCCGCGACTTTCGCATCCAGCATGCTGGCCGCAACGGCGACGGAGTCTTCCTTGGGACGTTTCAGCAGCTCAGCTAAACGCGCGCGCAATTGCTTCGCCTGCTGGTAGGCGTCAAAGTTCTTCCCCAGCAGCGTGGAGATTTTCAATTGCAGTTCGAGCGAACTCTGCAACTCGTTGCGCGCCGCTGTCACCCTCGGATCCATCTTCACTTCCAGCGTCTGCCGAAGGACTTGGCCTCCCGCTTTCAGCCGCACTTCGTATTTTCCCGGAGGCACCAGCGGTCCCTGCGGCGGCAGCGGCGTCTCGCCGACAATGGCCGAGATCGGATAGTTGTAAGGAGACTGCGTATGCACCGCACGCGGATCGGGGTACCGCAAATTCCAGACAAAGCGGTGCATCCACGGCGCTTTCGAAGGCGGCTCAGGATGTGCGAGCCAGTACTCCGCCACATACGGAGTTTCCTCCGGCTTTCTTGGCACGTCCGCACTCGAGAAGCTCCGTACCAGTTTTTCATCCGCGTCGTAAATTTCAAGTTGAATGTCTCCGGCGGAATTCGCCGGCAAAGCGTAATTCAAGATCGCCCCATCGGGAGGATTCTTGCCCGCGGGAACTTCGGGCGGCAGCGGCGTGTCTTGATTCTCGTCGCGCCGAACGCGGATCGCGGTTCGCGGCGCAAACAGATGCGGTCCCGCCGCCGCGCTTCGTCCATCCAGTTGCCGCAATGGCGTGACGTCGTCCAGAATCCAGAATGAGCGGCCGTAAGTTGCCGCGACCAAATCGTCCTGCTCAATCGCCAAATCGTGAATCGCCACCACCGGCATATTCAGCCTCAACGATTGCCAGTGCTCTCCATCATCAAATGAAACGTAGACTCCTCGCTCCGTCCCCGCGTACAGCAGCCCCTTACGCACGGGATCTTCCCGCACCGTTCGAACAAAATCCTCGTCACGAATGCCGTTCACCGTTTCCTGCCAGGTCTTTCCAAAGTCGCGCGTGCGAAAAATGTGCGGATGCAAATCGTCGTGATTGTTGCGATTCACGGCGGCGTACACAGTTCCTGGATCGAAGTGCGATGCTTCCACAATGCTCACCGTACTCCACTCCGAAACGTTCGGCGGCGTGACGTTTTGCCAACTCTTGCCTGCATCCTTCGTCAACTGGATGTTTCCGTCGTCCGTTCCAACCCAGATCACTCCCTCTTTCACCTTCGAAGGAGAAATCGTAAGAATTGTCCCGCGCGCCTGCTTCGAATCCTTTTCATCCGGCCGGACGCGCGTCAAATCCCCGCTGACCGCTTCCCAATTCGTGCCTGCATCCGGCGTCTTCAGGAGAAATTGCGTTCCCAGATAAAGCAGGTGCGGATCCTGTGGCGAAAAAGCCATTGGAATCGTCCAGTTAAACCGGTACGTGCTTTCGAACGATACCGGAGCCGGTGAAATATCCCGCACTTGCCCCGTTGTTTTCGACAATCGCACTACGCTCCCGCCCGGCCCCGCGTTGTAAACCACGTCCGTGTCCAGCGGATCGGGAATCGTGTACCCGCTTTCCCCTGGCCCCACGGGAAACCAATCCCGCTCCGTGATCTGTCCATTGTTTCCGCGGCTCGTGATTCCCGCGGTTCCGCTGTCCTGCTGCGGGCCGTACACCCAGTAGGGAAACCGGTGATCTGTCGCGACCCGGTAGAATTCTCCCGTCGGCTGGTTGTACCACGGTGTCCAGGTTTCCCCTCCGTTCAAGCTGATCGTTGCGCCCTGATCGACTCCCAGCATGATTCGCTGCGAATTTGTCGGATCGATCCACACACAGTGATAGTCGTCTCCCCCGGGCGCGCCCTTGATCGCCGTAAACGTATGCCCGCCATCATTCGAACGGTACAGATTTTGCGACGGCACATAAACGATGTCGGCGTTCTTCGGGTCCACGTAAATCTCGCTCATGTACCAAGACCCAACGATCCGCCCGTCCTCCGTCGCTTTCTTCCACGTCGCTCCTGCGTCGTCCGACCGGTACAGCCCGCCTTTTTTGTCCTTCGCCTCAACGATCACGTACACCCGCTGTCCGTGATTTCCCGGCGCGACCGCGACTCCTTCTCGCCCCCAGTCTCCTTCCGGCAGCCCGTTTCCCGTGATTTGCGTCCAGGTGACGCCTTCATCCAAGGATTTGTACAGCCCGCTGCCGGGTCCGTACGATGTTCCTTTTTGCCCTGGCTTTCGAATGCCGTGCCACAGTGTTGCGTACACTACTCGTGGATTCCCCGGCTCAAAACAGAGATCCACCGCCGCTGTCACATTGTCTTTGTACAGAACTTTCTTCCAGCTCCGCCCGCCATCTGTCGAGCGGAAAACTCCTCGCTCTTCGTTCGGCCCTGAACTGTGGCCCATGGCCGCCACCAGCACGACATCCGGATTCCGCGGATCGACCAGGATTCTCCCGATATGGCGAGAGTCCTCCAATCCCACGTGCTGCCAGTTCTCTCCGCCGTCCACTGACTTGTAAACTCCGTCTCCGTAGGCGCTGTCTGCAAAAATCGTGTTGACGCCCGTTCCCACGTAAATAATCTTTGGATTCGAAGGCGCCAGCGCCATCGCTCCTATCGAAGCCACCGGCTCCTTGTCGAAAATCGGTTTCCAAACAGTTCCGCCATCCGTCGTCTTCCACACGCCCCCGCCGTCCGCGCCAAAATAGTAGACCGCCGGATTTCCCGGCACGCCCGCCACGGCGTTCACCTTTCCCGCGCGGAACGGCCCGATCATTCGCCACTTCATCTCCGAAATAAATTGTTCTGGAACCTGCTGCGCTGAAACATTGCCAGCAACAAAAATAGCCGCAGCGGCAAAAAACGCGGCAACCCTGGCGAATCGAAAAAGGAAGACAATTCTCATCAATAGGTTTCCTCTCCTTCGCTCTCCATCAGTCTGTTTATCGTCTATGGTTCGTCGTTCCCATCCGCATCCACGGTGGGAGCGTCGGCTGATTTGTTGGGATCGACCGATGCGAGCCCGGCTTTCTTGAGTTCTAGGTTTAGCGCCGGAAGTTCCTGCTGCCGGATTTTCGTCCAGCGCGTCACGAGCTTCTGAAGATCTTCTTCGAGTTCCTTGTAGACAGCCGTGGCTTGCGTCGTGGGCGCGGCATCGGCGCTGTCCGCCACGGCCAGGAGTCCTCCGAAATGTTGATTCAAGCTGGAAAAATTCTCCGGCGGCTTCGCCCCGGGCGGCAATCCGAAGAAATTGCTTTGCGCTGCGCCTTCCAGTTCGCCAATTTGTTTATCGAGAGCTGCGATCGCATCCGCAACGGTTCCTTTAGCTGCTTTCGCGGCACGTTCCTTCAATTGCGCGCGCACCGAGCGAACCTGCGAGAGCGCTTCGAAGCTTTCATTCATGCCCTCGACGGAACCGCTCTCCATTTCAAACTGCTTGCGAAGATCGGCGAGCGAAGTTTTGATGCGCGGATCCATCTTCACAACGAGTGGCTGAGAATAGCTCTTCCCATCCACCGTAAGCTTCACCGTGTAATTCCCTGGCACGACCCACGCCCCAAAAGGATATTTCGGCGTGTCGTGCACAATTGCGGAAATCGGAAATTCGTGGCTGAGCGAATCCGGCGGCGCGTAATGCAAATCCCAGACGAAACGGTGCATGCCTGAGGCTCCGGAAAGAATTTGCGCCGGGCGCACCCAGTACATGGGAATGGGATGCTCGCCAGCGGTTTTTTCCAGCGGCTCCGACTTGTCTGAACTGGAATAGCGGCGCACCAGATGATTTTGCTCGTCGAAAACTTCTAGCACCGCCGGTTTGTTCGAACTGGACGCGAGATAGTAGTCGACAATGGCGCCGTCCGGAGGATTTTTTCCCGCGGGAACTTCCGGCGGCAATGGCGTGTCCGGATTGCGATTCCAGCGGAAACGAATCGCTTCCTGCGGCGCGAAAAGATGCACATTCTCTTTCGCAATATCGGCGTTCAGTTGCCGCAGTGGCGTGAAGTCATCGAGAATCCAGAACGAGCGGCCATGCGTGGCGACAATTAAATCGTCGCCGTGAATCGCGAGATCGCGCATCGAGGTGTGCGGCAAATTCAACTGCAGCGGCTGCCAGTCGTCTCCGTCGTTGAAGGAAACGTAGACAGAGCCTTCCGTGCCGGCAAACAGCAACCCTTTTCGAGCGGGATCTTCGCGAACCACGTTGCTGGCGCCGCCATCGGGAATTCCTTTTGTGATTTCCGTCCAGCTTTTTCCGTAGTCGCGCGTGCGGTAGATGTGCGCGCGCAAATCGTCGAGCCGGAAGGAATTGATCGCCGCGTACGCCGTGCCCGCGTCGAAGTGGGACGCTTCGATAATGGAGACTTTGCTCCACGGCTTCAGTTGCGGCGGCGTCACGTTTTGCCAGGATTTTCCGCCGTCGCGCGTGATGTGAATCAATCCATCGTCGGTGCCCGCCCAGATGGTGTTTGCTTCCTTGAATGACGGCGCGACAGCATAAATAACGCCGCGGTGTTTCCCTTTTTCCGTATCGCTCGCGGCGAAAGCGCCGAGGCTCGCGGGAATTTCGTAGGATTCCCGCGTGAGATCGTCGCTGATGATCTGCCAACTGTTTCCCGCGTCCGTCGTTTTGAAAAGCTTGTTGGCCGCAAAATACAGCGTGTGCGGTTCGAGAGGCGAAAAAACCACTGGCAGCGTCCGCGTATAACGATACTCGCCGCGGCGAACCGGCTCCGGCGTAACTTTGGCGTACTCGCCGATGTCCTGCTTCGTGCGCGTGAGCCAGTCGCCATAAAGAATGTTCGAGTCCAGCGGATCGACGGCGATGTAGCCATACTCGAAAATTCCCGGCAACCGCCAGTCGCGAAACGTAATTTCTCCGTAGTCGCTGCGGCTCTGCGTCGCCACAGAACCGCTTTCCTGCTGCGCGCCGTAAACCCAATAGGGAAAACGATTGTCGGTGGTGACGTGATAGAACTGGGCCGTTGGCTGGTTGTACCAACTGCTCCACGTCGCGCCGCCATTCACGCTGATGACCGTGCCCTGATCGGAGCTGAGCGCGATGATTTGCGGATTTTCCGCGCTGATCCAGATGCGTTGGTAGTCGTCGCCGCCCGGGGCGCCTTTGAAACCTACAAATGTTTTTCCGCCGTCCGTAGATTTCCACGTGGTCGTGTTCGCCACGTAAATCACATCCGGATTGTCCGGCGCAACCGCAATTCCCATGGCACCCGGACCGCGACCACCAATGCGGCGGTCGGCGTTTACCTGCTTCCAGGTCTCGCCTGCGTCGTCCGACCGATACACTCCGGCGCCCTTCGTGGCTTCCGCCGAAACATAGATTCGCTTCGCATCGCTTGGCGCAACGGCGATGCCTATCCGCCCGAGTCCTTCGCTCGCCCCGGGCAATCCCTTGGTCAACGGCTTCCAGGTATCGCCGCCATCTGTCGATTTATACAGTCCGCTCCCGGCGATGTAGATTGAAGCTCCGCTTCGCACTTCCCAGGGCGCAACGCGCGCGGCCCACAACGCGGCGTAAATCGTCTGCGGATTCGTTGGATCAAACGCAAGATCGGCGGCGCCGCTGTTTTCATCTTTGTAGAGAACTTTCTGGAAAGTTTGCCCGCCGTCGGTCGAACGAAAAACGCCGCGCTCCGCGTTGGGACCGTAGGGATGTCCTTCGGCGGCGACGAAAACGCGGTTGGGGTCTTTTGGGTTTACGAGAATCGCCGTGATTTGCTGCGCGTCGCGGAGACCCCCTTTTTCTGGACCAAGGTGCGCCCATGATTTTCCCGCGTCGGTGGATTTGTAAATGCCATCGCCGGTCGCAAGGTCCGGCCGCTGTAGTCCTTCACCGCTGCCAACGTAAATGATGTTCGGATCGGACGCGGCAACGGCGAGTGCGCCGACGGAGCCGGTAGGCTGGTCGTCGAAAATCGGATTCCAGGTGTTTCCGAAATCAGTGGTTTTCCAGACGCCGCCGTTGACGGCAGCCATGTAGAAAACATTCGGCTGATGCGGCACTCCGGAGACGGCCACGGCGCGGCCTCCGCGGAATGGGCCGATGCACCGCCAGCGCATTTCGGAATAGAGTTTCTGATCGAATTTCTGGCCGACCTTCTGGTCGAGCTGCTGCGCGTTCGCCGTAGTGCAAAAAATTGCTGTGACGATAATTCCAGAAATGAACCACTTCCCTGCTGCACCGATTCGCATCCGAGTCCTCCGTGAGAAGGGAGAGGATACTCTGGCTGCGGAAACGGAGCAATAATGGCGACCTGTCGCACACGATAATGGCCGGTCTTCCGCAGCGCCCCAACAACGCGCGTTGCTTCCCGCTGGCTCCAGCTGCCCCGGTCGAAGATGTCGGCCCTGCCGGGACTCGGTCTATGAAATTTCGATCAACACCACCGACACATCATCGGTGGCAGGGCCGCTCCGCCATGCCTCGACGCGATCGAGGATTTGTCGTTTCATCTCCGGCAAGGACAGGTTCGCAGCATCGCGCACGATCTCCGCGAGACCTTCGACCCCCAACATTTCCCGCTTGAGGTTGAAATTCTCTGTAAGTCCATCGGTATAGATCAGCACACGATCTCCCGGTTCGACGGCTGTTTCGATGGTCGTCTCAGCGTCCACGACATTTTCGAACAACCCGAGGATCCCGCTCTTGGATTCGAGCAGCCTTGGCAATTCCCCCCGTCGAGCGATCATCGCCGGAGGGTGCCCCGCCCCCGCGAATTGCAGTGAACGGCAGCTTTGGTCAAGCCGGACAGCCGCCACGGTAAAAAAGAAACTTGAGGTTGCAAGATTCTCCACCACAAAATGATTTAGCGATCGCAACATCGCTTCCAGTTCCGCCAAGCGTTCAATCTGCGCCATCGTTTCGGAGTAGATGCGATTCGCCACCAATGCGGAACTTATCCCGTGTCCCGAAACATCGCAAACCAGCACGTCCAGATGGTCCTGGTTTGGAACCACAAGCCCGTAATCTCCGCCCACCGACCATGCCGGTTGATAATGAGTCTCGACAGAGGCGCCTCCCCAACGCAAGCTTCTTGGCGCGAGACTCTGCTGGACTCGTTCGGCAAGCTGAAGCTCTTCTTCCATCTGCCGCTGGCGCGCCAGGAGCGACTCATTGGCATCGCGCAGTTCCGCTTCGGCGCGTTTTTGTTCGCTGATGTCCGTGGCGGTGATCACCGCGAATGTTCTCCCTTCCGGGTCGTGTATCTGGCGGGATGTGACGACCACCGGTAAATGTCCCCCGCCGGCTTGTGGAATATAAAATTCGTAGCGCGCGCGGCCTTGCTGTTCTCTTTGTCTGATTAACTCCATCAATCGCGGGAGATCTTCGGCTGGAAACAAGTCCGTGACGGAACGCCCCAGAAGCTGACCGGCTTCCATCCGAATCATTTCCAGGAACATCGAGTTTGCATAAACGACTCGCTTCGAGCTGTCGTTTAGAATGACGCCCTGATTCAGCGTCTCCAGCACGCTTGCGATTTGATCCACCCACCCTTCGTAAAGTGAGGCCAAGAGTCCCTCCGCGCGCTGTCTACTCTAACGCATGTCCCGCTGCATAGTCGCTCGCACTAGCCCGCCCTGTCGCCGATTTTCTCAAGGAGATCGACAACCCCACCAGATAGGCCACCCCTTGTCCGCTACACCCTCTGACCTCCGCGCCCCACCGGACAAGTCAAACCACGCTAAGCAATCTCTAAACGTAAACACCTTGCTGTCCAGAGCCCAGGGCACCGTAATGCGCCACGGCTGAGGCAAGAAAGAAATCGGGCGGTATCAGGGGCGATGGCGCGGTGAGTGGATGAGCTGGTTAGTGATGTAGCTCAGGACGGCGGCGCGACGCGGGGAGATGCGGCCGTTGGTAACGAGGACCAGGAGCCGCGCGAGAAACTGATTAATGTTGATCGCGGAGTTGAATTCGGAAAGTTCGGGGAGAAGTTCGGAGGAGAGGTCTTCCGAGTCATTGTAGGAATGTTGAGAGGCGCCGGAGTTGCTGAGACTGAAATGGTGAGAACAAAACCCCAAGTGGGGCTTTGAGTCTGAGAGCCGACAACGCTTGCCGTTGGCGTAGCGGTATTGGCAACGGTTGGAATCGTCGAGGGAGACGACCTGGGCGGGTTCCGAAAGAACGATGGTGCTGGGGTCTTGCATGGCTGGATTCATGGTTTTCCTCTTGGGAGGGGGGTACACCCCCGGGCATTTTGTATGAATATCAAAAGAAAGGGCTTACAGAATTTGCATTTCGCAAATGTGTGATTCTAAACGAGATGTTTCTGGCTGAGCAACACAGGCTAACGCGGAAAAAGGCGCTGAAAAAGGAAAAGCGGGAGCAAGCTCCCGCACTCCAAACGCAGTTATCTACAGGATTAACTATAGCACGGATTAGAACAAAGTCAAGGAGAATTTTAGAAATTTTTAAGTGATTGGCGGGGAAGGAGTTAGGGCGAGGAGATGAAAAACGCAGTGAGCCACCTAGAGGTGTTCCAGCGGATCGAGGGGAGGCGACTCGCTGCGCGGCGGGGAGGTACTATTGCTTGCGCCTAATCGGGTTGGTACATTCAGCGACATTCTAACTTCCAGCCTCAATCCCTGAGGGCGTAGCGAGTAGCCTGTGCGCGCAGCCGCGGCTTCTGACTCGGCTGCGGGTTGCCTGTGCACATTACGCAGGCGATCTCGCGGAGCGCCGTTTCTGAAGGGAGACCCCGATGAAAGTGCAATTCTCACTTGGACTTTGTTGTGCCTTGTCCTTACTGGCCGCCATGTTGCTTTTGCCGCTTCCCGCGATCAGCGGGGACAGACCCCAACTTGTCGTGGACGATGACAAGGTGGAGTGTCCGCATGCTGCATTCAGCAGGATTCAAGATGCCGTAGACGCGGCCACTCCTGGGGCAATGATTCGCGTTTGCAAAGGGAATTACGCGGAGCAAGTGGCGATCCACAAACCGTTGACCATTGCCGCCGACAGCGGCGCGGTTCTGATGCCCGCCACGATGCGGCAGAACACGACGAGTCTGTTCGACGGAGCGCCCTTGGCTACGGCGATTCTTGTGGCCGACACGACCGACGTCACCATCGAAGGCCTGATCGTGGACGGCGTGAACAACGGCGTGCCGCAGTGCTCGCCGCGACTTTTCGGAATCGCTTTTCAAAACGCATCGGGCGAGATCAGCCAAGTGGCCATTCGCAACTTCAAGCTAGGCACAGGCCTGGGAGGCTGCCAGAGCGGCACGGGAATCTTCGTGCAGAGCGGAGGAGGAGGTATCTCCAACGTCGAAATTGAGAAGTCCACCATCCACGACTTCCAGAAAAATGGAATCACCGCCGACGAAGTAGGAACTCAAGTGTCGGTGCACGGCAACGTGGTCACGGGCATCGGGCCGACTACCGGGGCGGCGCAGAATGGCATACAGATCGGCTTTGGCGCGGGAGGCGCGATTTCGGGTAACACGGTGACGAACAATTTGTGGTCACCGTGCACAGCCGTGGACACCTGCGCGGCGGTAGCGACGAACATTCTGGTCACGCGGTCCGATGGAGTGGAGGTGAGTGACAACCGCGCCGGGATCAGTCAGATAGAGATTTTCGTCCACGGCAACCAAGGGCTCGTGGCGGGGAACGAAACATTTGCGAGCAGCGTCTTCGAAGGGATTCGTATTGAAGGCGATGGGAACCGGGTGCGGCACAATCGGGTTTTCAACGGCGCGGAATCCGGCATTTTTGTCGCTGGCAATAACAACGTGGTGGAACACAACAATATTACAGAAGCGGCCGTCGGCATTCTCAAAGAGACTGGCTCTCTCGGCAATGTGATTCGGTTCAACCGAGTGTTCGATACGCTGGTCGCGGTGCAGGATCCTGCTTCGCTGGGTTTGGCGGGAGTCGTTTCGCCGGAGCGATAGGGACGAATCGCGGCACACGCAGAACCGACGATGGCGAGGCCGGGGGCAAGGCCGAAATGACGGTGTGGGGTGAGGGCGCGCGCAAATTTAAAGGAAGGCCCGAACTGGATCGGGCCTCCCGGTTGTTTTGCGGAACGTGAGGATGGCTACCTTGTGGAGCTGGAGGCAGCGGCTTGGGCTTTGGCGGCGAGCTGGGGGACGACGCCGAGCTGTTGCATGAGGCCGAGAGCGTCCCAGTTGACATAGCCTTCCGATAGCTTGCCGTTCACGAAGCGGGCGATGGTCATGCCGGAGATGGTGAATTGCTTTCCGGTGGGGGCAATCCCGTTGAGATCCCCTTTGTGGGTACCGTGACAGGACCAACGGGCCATGACGGTATCGCCTTCGGCAATGAGATCCTCGATCGTCAAGCGCAGGTCGGGGAAAGCGGTGCGGTAGAGGGTCGCTCTCTTCCTTTCACTCTCGGGGCCGTGGCCAAAATCGGGTGACGAAGAGTCATGATGAGTGTAGTTGGGGGTAAAGAGCTGGTCTGCCAGCGACAGACCGCCCTTGTTCCAAAGTTCTTCAAACAGACGACGGACGACAGCTTTGTTTTGTTCTGACATTTCGTGTTCTCCTCTTTGAGAAAAGCAAAAACGGTCCTCGCATGAAGCGAGTCGAGCTCGAGTGTTGTGGCGTGGAACCGCTGCGGTCCTGGGTGTGCAGTCCTGTGCGTCGGACAAAAGGCTAGCCCCGAGGGAGCGGAGAAAAACGGGCCGAGGACGTACTGCCCTCTTGGCGCTCGATGCGGACCTTAGCTGTTAAAGAAACTGCCCTTGGACTACGGAGCGGGAGTCTCGCCGCAAAGGGCGAAACTTCGAGATGATGGTGTTCCTCGCGGACGTGGGTGTCAAGGAGAATCGAAAGACTCTTCTGTGCAAAAGGGGCGGCGGCGATAGGGAAAACTCTGAATGACCCGGGAAAATGAGAACGCAGAAGCAGCGGTCTGAAGACCGGCCACCACGCGTGATGGCATCGTGGCCACAGGCCAATCAGCGTGCGTGCTTTTTCTTCGAGGGGGCGCGCGGGGCTTCACCGAGGTAGTAGGGGGCGCTTACGGTGAAGATGCGCTCATTGCCGCGCACCAGCAGCATCCATTCGAGCAAGCGGCCGCGCTGGTTGTGAAGAAAATATTCGTACCAGTGGCCCTCGACGAGTTCCGGAATCACGACCACAATGCGGCGTTGCGGCTGCTTGGCGGACAGGTCGAGGATGTACTGAATAATCGGGACGATGATGAATCGGTACGGCGAAGGCAGGATCAAGAGTTTGGGAGGCGGATGGCCGGCGGCACGGAACGGCGGCTCCACGTAGCGCTGCCACTCCAGCTTCAGCAGCTCGGAATGCTTGTCGGGCTCCACGTGGACGCCGATGATTTCGTTGCTGATTTTGGCGGCAAATTCGAGTGCCTGCTTGGAAATGGAGCTCCAGCGATCGATGGGAACAACAGCGATGGGAAGCTCGGCCTGCCGCGCGTGCACCGGGACAGCGCAGGCCGTCCGCATGCGGACGGCGTGATAGTGGCGGCGCACGAATCCAAAGAACATGATCAACATCGGAATAAAAAGGAGCGTGATCCAGGCGCCCTCCGCGAATTTTGCAACAAGCACGACGCAAACGGTTATGCCGGTCACAAAAGCGCCGAAACCGTTGACCAATGCGCTTTTCAGCCAATGCGGGCCGCGCTTCTTATACCAATGCACGACCATCCCGGCTTGCGACAAGGTAAAGGCCAAAAACGCGCCAACAGCGTAAAGCGGAATCAATTTGTCCGTGACACCATCGAAAAAAATCAACAGCAAAGCCGTAAGCACGGCGAGCGTCACGATGCCGTAGGAATACACCAGGCGGCGTCCGCGAAAGCTGAAGACATGGGGAAGATAATTGTTCTGCGCGATGGCACGGCAGAGGCGAGGGAAGTCGGCAAAGGCGGTGTTCGCGGAAAGCGAGAGGACCAGCAGGATGGAAGCGATGGTCAGGTAATAAAAAACGCCTTTGCCGAAAACAGCGGCGACGAGCATCGAGAGGATGCTCTGATATCCGGGCCTGCCGGGCACCGTGGCAACGATTCCGTACGCTTTGACGAGATAGGAAATTCCGGCAAGAAGCACAGCGAGAATGAAGATGATCACGGTAAGAGTGCGCTGCGCGTTCTTGACGGCCGGCTCGCGAAAAGCCTTCACGCCGTTGCTGACCGCTTCTACTCCGGTGAGTGCCGTACAACCACTGGCGAAGACTTTTAGGAGCAGCCAATAGCTGACGGCCTCAGTCACGGGCGAGGGTAACGGAAGAGGCATTAATGGTGCGGGATGTCCGCCGCTCCGCCATGCAGCAATCAGGCCCGCGCCAATGACGATCAAGAGCGTTCCTATAAAAAGATACGTTGGCACCATGAAGGCCAGGCCGGCTTCGCGGAGGCCACGAAGGTTGATGATCGTTACAACGAGGAGAATCACAATGCAAAACTTCAGGGTATGCGGCTGCAAGGAAGGAACGGCGGAGATGAGCGCACCAACACCGGCGGAGATTCCCACGGCTGCAGTGAGAATGTAGTCCGTGAGCAAGGCCGCGGCCGCCAGCAGGCTTGGGCGTGCTCCCAAATTGAACCGCGCCACGGTATACGAGCCGCCTCCTCCGGGATAGGCGGCGATCGTCTGAAGGTACGAAAAATAAACGATGATGAGCAAAGCAATGATCGCCGCGCTGATGGGAAGGATGTAGTTCAACCCGAGGAGGCCCAACGGAATGAGCAAGGTGAGCGCTGCTTCCGGGCCGTACGCCGCGGAACTGAGCGCGTCCAGTCCGAAGATGGGAATGCCCTGGAGCGGCCCGACTTGCTCGGCGCGTTCTTCAGTAGTCGCCAGAGGCTTGCCGACGAGGAGATCGAGAATGTTCATAACGCAGGTGGATACATACTATTTCCCGCGCGTCCATTTGCAACGAGAAGGGCGGCAAAGTCAACCGGCAACGGCAGGAAGTGACGGACGAAAGAGGACGCAGAGCAAAGAGCACCGGTCTAAAGACCGGCCACTACCAGAGGGGGTCAAGGAGCAGCTGGAGGACAGTGGCGGGATTTAGAAATTGGGCACAAGAGGACGGTGGTTCTATTCCCTGGCGATGCTGGGTTTCTTAGTTTGGATGGTGAGTCGAGGGAGAAGGGGGATCATCCATATGGCGACCAAGATGTGTGCGCTCGCGGCATGCCTAATTCTTGCTGGCGTGTGCGCGGCCAAGGAACACGACTATCAAAAAGGAACTTTGCTGCGAATGGACTCGACGTCTTGCGGGATGCAGGAAAAAGGATCGAAGTCTGTAGCGGGCGAATTGTTGGGCACGGATGCGCAAAGCAAGAAGACGCAGGAAGTGCTCTGTCAAGAATATGTGCTGCAGACCGATCGCGTGGTCTACCGGATACGACCGAAAGATGACAAGCACCCGGTGTTGCTGCCGATCGGGGAGACGGCGCAATTCCGGATTCATAAGGATAAATTGATACTGAGAGTGGCGGAAGGCGGCGACGACAAAGAGCGGGAATATATCGTGGTGTCCATGGCGCCGCGGCAAGACACTTCACCACAAGTGGCGAACAAGAACTAAGACGACACTCCAAAGAAATTGGAAAAAGCGGCGCTCCGACGTGGTCGGGGCGCCGCTTTTTGTTTTGGGCTGAACAAGAGATGAAGCCGAGCATCAGGAAGGAGGCTTGTTGATACGGGAGGCAGCATAGAAACAGATGACACCGAGGAAGAAGAGCCCCAGAGCGGCGAATCCCAGAATGGGACCAAAGAGCTTTTCGGCACCGATTCCGCCAGGGTGTTGGAACATGCCGATGACGAGCAGGGTCAGGAACAGGCCCAAGAGGATGGAGGCGATACCGACGAGAATTAGGATGCCTTTTCCGATCATGGATTCTTATGGGACGTGGGCGGCGGGGACGCCGAGGTCGGCGATGTTGTCGCCTTTTTTCAGCGAGGGGACGGCGTTGACGTGGAGGACTACGGCGGAGACGGGGGCGCGCGGCTCGGCGATAACTTTGCCGACATAGTCGGTGATGGTGCCGAGTTTCATTCCGGCGGAGACGTACGTGCCGCGCTTGACCAGTGGGTACCAGATGCCGGGGCCGTCGGCGAGGACGTCGACCAGTTTTTCGATCCAGACGGGATTCTCGATGGTGTGCGGTTCGCCCGGGAACATTTTGAGGGCGCGCATGGTGCTGAGGGTGCCGTTGACGAGGAGGGCGACGTCGTCGGAGTCGACGGTACCGGCGTGGCCGGCTTCGACGACGATGGAGGGTTTGCCGCGGACGGAGGCGGTGTTGTCGAGATAGCGCGTGGCGGCGGGGTCAGTGGGGCGCTCGCGCCAGATGATGATGTGGTCGAGGCCGAAGGCGAGGACCATTTGCTTCGAGACCCGATCTTGTTCTTCCCTTCCGGTGGGGCCCCAGTAGGCGTAGGGGCGGAGGTTTTCGTCGAGGTCGCCGCCGTGATAGTCGATGAGGTAGTCGCAGCGGTCGACGATTTCCTTTGTGATGAGGTAGGAAGCGCGCTCGGTTTGGGTGCCGTCGGGTTTGCCGGGGTAAAAACGGTTCATGCTTTTGTTGTCGACGGGATTGACGTGGGGGACTTTTTGTTCGAATGACTGAATGTTGATGAGCGGGACGAGGATGATGGTGCCGGTGACTTGCGCGGGGTCGAGGGCGGCGATGAGTTTTTCGATCGCGATGATGGAGACGTATTCAGTGCCATGAGCGCCGGAGACGAGCGCCAGGACTTTGCCGGGCTTGGCGCCGTTGACGACGACTACGGGGATGCTGGTGGCGGCGTCGACACCAGCCGGAACTTCGAGAGTGCCAGTGGATTTTTCACCAGGAGCGGCGGAGGCGGTGCCGACGGCGAACTTGGATTGCGCCGAGACAAACACGCAACAAAACGAGATGAGAAATACCGCGCCAAGAATCGAGTCACGGAGACGCATCATTCACCTCCCGCTTTCGTCACGGGCGCCGGAGTGGGCTCGGCGGGGCGCGGAGGCGCGGGATCGCCTTTGACGTAGTGTGCGTACCAGGCGAGGTAGCGCTCGAGGCGGTCCTTGATATGGGAGGGCGTGGTGAAGCCGTGAAATTCGCCTGGGTAGACGACGAGTTCGGTGGTGCGGTCGAGGCTTTTTAGCGCCTGGTACATTTGCTCGCTGCCGATGATGGGAACGTTCCAGTCAACGTCGCCGCCCATGAAAAGGGTGGGCGTGGTGATGTTTTTAACGCGGTAGAAAGGCGAGATTTTTTCCCACCCGGCTTTGTTTTCCCAGGGGCTGCCCAGCTCGAAATCGTAGTCCTTTAAGTATTGATCGTGGCCGTAGCCGCTGGTGATCAGGGCGATGCTCGCGCCGGAGACAGCGGCTTTGAAACGCGTGGTCTGGGCAATGATGAAGTCGGTGGACATGCCTCCGTAAGACCAGCCACCGACGCCGAGTTTGTCGGGATCGGCGATGCCTTGGGCTACGGCGTAATCGACGATGGCCATGTCGTCTTGATAGTCCTTATTTCCCCAATCGGCAAAAATGGCTTCGCAGAATTTCTGGCCGTAGCCGGAAGAGCCGCGGGGATTCGGCAGAAGAACCGCATAGCCGTTGGCGGCATAGAGCTGCGCGAGGTGGTAGAAGGAAGCGGAATATTGGCCGACGGGGCCGCCATGAGGATTGAGCAGCGTGGGGACTTTTTTGCCCGGTGTGTAATCGACGGGTTTGTAGAGATAACCGGCGATGGGGGTGCCGTCCTCGCTTTTGAAATGAACGTACTCAGCGGGAGAAAGCTTAAGCTGTGCAAAAAGAGCGTCGTTGACGTGGGTGATTTGGTGGTATGCACCATCGATAATGGAAAAGAGCTCGTCTGGGCGCATGGGGGTCGCCACTTGAGCGATGGCGATGCGAGTGGAACCATTTCCGACGGAGTAGCCATTGACAGTACGGTAGCCAAAGCCGATCTCAGGAAGATGCGTAAGGTATGGGGGTCTGTCTAGCCGCATGATTCCACGACCCGCCGGGTCAGCCATATAAAGGATTTGGGCGCCGTCGTTGTCGGCGAGGAACGAGATGAATTCACCGTTGCCGAAGAAATGAGGCGCACTGACCGTGCGGTCGAGGGAGAGCGTAAGGACTTTGGCGGGACCACCAGTAGAAGGAGAGACGGCGAGATGATGTGTGGCGTAGATCATGGCCTTGAGGTCAATTTCGGTAACGTAGGCGATCCATTTACCATCGGGAGACCAAACGGGCGAACGGTCGGGACCAGGATTAGTGGTGATTTGCGTAAGGTGCGCGCCTTTGTCGGTGTTATCCGCGGCGACGACCCAGATATCGATGTTGTCATTGCGGTCAGGATCGGGGGTGCTGCGGTTGCTGGTAAAAGCCAGGGATTTGCCATCGGGGGACCAGGCGGGCTCGGTGTCGTCGAAGTCGCCGGAAGTGACTTGTGTGGTTTTTTTCGAGGCTACATCGAAGACGTAGAGATGGGTTCGGCGGCGGTCAAGGTAGCCGACAGTGTCGCGCTTGAACTGAAGACGGTCGATGACGAAAGGTGGAGGAGTTTTCGGTTTTGTAGCGGCGGGAGACTTGTCGTCCTTATCTTTATCTTTGGCGGCTTCTAGCTCCTCGGGCTTGGGATCGCGGAGAATCAGAACCAGACGAGCGCTGTCCCGAGACCATTCGAAGTCATCGACCCCTTGAGCGGTGTCGGTGAGTTTTTGCGCTTCGCCGCCGCGGCGATCGAGGAGCCAAACTTGGTTTTTGCCGCCGTTACGAGCGGAGAGAAAAGCTAGATACTTGCCGTCCGGGCTCCAGCGGGGATGGGAGGAGGAGACACCTTCGGCGGTGAGTGGGATGGAGTCTCCGCCTTTCGTGGAAACCATCCAAAGACGCTGCTCATTCTTGTCTTCCTTGAGCATACGAGTGCGCACGGCATAGGCGACCCACTGGCCATCGGGGCTCAATTCGGGTTGCGAGACTTCGCGAATCTGGAAATAGTCGTCAATGGTGATGTTGCGGGGAGTGGCAGGAGCGGGCTTGGGGGCAGATTCTTGTGCGTGGGTGTAGAACGAAAAACCCAAAGCCAAAGACGCGAATCCGATGGCACGAATAACTTTCATGCGCATGACTCCTCAGAAGAGAGATGGAACGTAATTCGGGGGCGTAGTTTAGCAGAGAGATAGCCAGAGCATGGTCAGAAAAGATAACGAGGGTGAACGTGTGAGCGAGCTGCCAGCGAGCGCGAGGCAATCACCTATTCGTAGCGCAAGGCTGTCAAGGGATCGAGTTTCGAAGCGCGGTGAGCGGGCAAGAAGCTCGCGAGCGTTGCTACTGCGCTCAACAGGATAACCGCCATAACGAGCGTCAAAGGATCGCGCGGCTTCAAACCGTAGAGCAATGATTTGGCAGCTTGGGCTGCGCCAAGGGCCAAGCCAGTGCCAATCACCAAGCCGGCGAGGGTGAGCATGCCCGCTTCGCGCAGAATCATCTTCACCACATCTATACGCTTCGCGCCAATCGCCATACGGATTCCAATTTCCTTGGTGCGCTGCACCACCATGTAGGAAATGACGCCGTAGAGGCCGATGGCGGCAAGGAGCGCGGCCAGGAATCCGAAAAATCCTGAGAGAGTGGCCATCAATTCATCTTGGAGGAGTGAGTTATGAACACGCGTCTCTAGAATCCTAAATTCAAGGTCGATGCCGGGATTCACATCGGCAATGGTTTGTTTCAGCGAGGCGATGAGGCTCGTCAAGGAAAGTGAGGAGCGAATCAGGATTTGGTCGTCCGGGCTGGGCTTTTCCTGCTGAGTGGCCGGGAAATACATGAACGGCAAAAACTCTTCGTGCATGTTCTGAAACTTGTTATCCCCTGTCACTCCTACAATTTCGTAAAGAGGCCGCGGCTTTCCCGGCGGTTCGTGTATGCGGAATCGCTTGCCAAGGGGATCCGCGCCTTTGAGAATCTTGCGCGCAAAGGCCTGATTGACAATGGCCACCTTGACCGAAGTGGCGGTGTCGCGGTCGTCGAAGTCCCGTCCCGCGAGGAGCGGAGTCTTGATCGTCTGGAAATAGCCCGTGCCAAGATAATTGATCCACACGACCCCCGCGTCCGTGTCTGAACCTTCGAGGAGGATGTCATCGTTCCAGGTCATACCGCCAAAGGGGAAGAGCATGGCATTGGCGGCGGATTCCACGCCGGGAATGGCCTGGACGTGCTTCACGATGTCGCGTTTGTATTCCGTAAAGCGTTCGTCGGGGATGTGCAACCGTGTGAAATCGACGCTGGTGACCAACATTCCAGTTTGCTGAAACCCGACGTTCAGTGTCGTCAAGTTACGCAAACTCCGGACAAAAAGCAGCGCGCCCATCAGCAGCACAACGGAAAGCGCCACTTGGGAAACGACCAAAATACGCCGGAGACTAAACCGCTCCCGGCCTCCGGCCGATCCCCGGCTGCCCGACTGCAGCAGCGTGGCGGGTTCTGCGCGAGTGGCGCGGACAGCCGGGGCGAGTCCGAAGGAGATGGTTGTCAGGAAGGCGAGCGCGGTGGTGAACGCCAACACGCGCCAATCCATCCCAAGGTCCAGGAAAATCTGATTCTGCTGCGTGCTGATGAAGGCCACAAGCATCCGGCTTATCGCGAACGCCAGAAACAATCCGCAAATCGTGCCTGCCGTCGCGAGCAGAAGGCTTTCGGAAAGTAGTTCGCGAATCATTCGCCAGCGTGAAGCGCCAAGCGCTCGGCGGATGGTTATCTGCCGTTCCCGCGCACTGGCGCGGGCCAGCATCAAGTTCGCCAGATTAGCGCAGGCAATGAGCAAGACGAGGCCGGAAATTCCGAGGAGCAGCAACAGGGACGTCTCCGAGTCATCGCGCAACTCCGAAAATCCCGTGCCGGCGGAAAAGGCTCCGAGCTTGTATTCGAGATATTTCTTCACTCCCGCGGCGTCGTAAACGGGCGGAATCGTCTCTTGCAGAATCGCGGGGGTCACGGCGTTCATCTGCGCGTTGGCGCGTGCAATCGTCCATCCAGGTTTCAGGCGGCCGATGGAGGCAAGCCACCAAGCATGACGGAGCGTCAGGCGGTTGTTGCGGGGACTGAGTATGGGCTCGACGCAAATGGGCACGGCCACGTCAAAGGTATCGCCCACGGAGATGCCATTGAAACCCGGCGGCGTGACGCCGAGCACTTCAAACGAATTGCCATCCAGCGTCAGGCGCTTGCCAACGACGGACGAATCACCGGCAAAATTCCGCTGCCAGAACGAGTAGCTGATGTTTGCTGCCGACGCGGCGCAACCGGGCCGGTCATCTTCCGGACCAAGCAGACGCCCGAGCGTCGGCTCGACGCCCAGGACGTGAAAGAAATCGCTGCTGACCCGGATTCCCTTTGCATTGCGGACTTCGCCGCCCGTGGCCAGATTGAATCGCTGGTCGGACCAGACGGCGATTTCAGCGAATCCTTCCTGGCGCTTGCGGATCTGCCCCCACATGGCAAAGGTGAGCTGGGAATACTGGCTGGAAAATTGGCCGGAACCCCAGTGGCGATCGGCAATCCGGATAGTTCCCAGCTCCTGGGGGTTCTTGACCGGAATGGCGCGGAGGCGGACAGAGTCAATGAGCTGGAAGATGGCGGTGTTGGCACCGATGCCGAGCGCGAGGGTAAGGATGGAGATGATGGTGAAGCCGGGGCTCAGGCGCAGAAGACGGAAGGCATGGCGAAGGTCTTGCCACAATGAGGCCATCGGAACCCCCTGGCAGTATAAGACGACGGGGAGCCTGAAATGTCACGTGAGAAAGAACGGCGCTGGCGCACCCGCCTGGAGGAGGAGGGTTTCGAGGCCGGGGGAACCATCTGCCTGGCAAGCCCCGCCTCTTTGAGTAGTACGAACGTACGGTTAGCCAGAGGGGAAAAAATCTTCGGTCGGACGCACTTTTTTCTTGCATGCGGGGGCGACTCTTGTATTCTGCGAATGCGAACTCACTCTACCGCAGCGGCGAGAGCGAGTTCCCTTAGGAGGACGAGAGTAAAAATTGAGTTCTTTATCGCTTCCCACCCAGCTACCTTCCCGCGTCATCCCAACAACAAGAAAAAGAGCCGCGAAGCTCACGCTCTGGCCGCTTGTGGCCGCCACGTTTTTCATGGTGTCCGGCGGCACGTATGGCACGGAGGAAATTATTCACGGAGCGGGCTACGGCCGCGGGATATTGATCCTGCTGTTCCTGCCAGTGCTGTGGTGCCTGCCGACCGCGTTCATGATTGGGGAACTGTCGAGCGCGCTTCCGCAAGAGGGCGGTTATTACGCGTGGGTGCGGCGCGGTTTGGGAAACTTCTGGGGCTTTCAGGAAGCGTGGCTCTCGCTGGCCGCAAGTATTTTTGATATGGCCATCTACCCGACGCTGTTTGTTTTTTATTTGAAGCAGATGGCGCCGTGGTTTGGGCTTGGGAATCACGGGGTCTACGCCGGACTCTTTGTGGTCGCCACCTGCGCGGCGCTGAATCTTGCGGGAATTCGCGTGGTGGGGATCACATCGCTGTGGCTTTTCTTCCTGCTATCCGCACCCTTCGCACTGATCGTAGTGATGTCGCCTCTGAAAATGGGGGCGCTGGCCGAAGCGCATGCCGCGCCCGCCGCCACGGGCCTGAGCTTGCTTGGCGGCGTGCTGGTGGCGATGTGGAATTACATGGGCTGGGATAACGCTTCAACGATTGCGCAGGAAGTCGAGCGGCCACAAAGAACATATCCCCGGGCCATGATTGCGGCGGTGATACTGGTTGCGCTGACGTACGTGCTGCCGTTCGTGGCGGTGTATTTGACGGGGGTGCCTTCTTCTGTTTTTGGAGGAGATGGCTCGTGGGCCGCCGTGGCGGGAGCCATTGGCGGAAAATTCATGGGATTCGAATGGCTCAGGTTCCTGATCGTGCTCGGGGGAATGATGAGCGCGTTTGGAATGTTCAATGCCCTGGTGATGAGCTATTCGCGGTTGCCGCTGGCGATGGCGCATGACGGGATGCTGCCGAAGTTTTTTGGCAAGGTGAGCGCGCGGACTCGGGTGCCGTGGGTCGCTATTCTTTTTTGCGCGGCGTGCTGGGCTCTTTGCCTGGGGCTGGGATTCAAGCGCCTGGTGACGCTGGATATCATGCTTTACGGCATCAGCTTGATGCTGGAATTCGTGACGCTGGTGGCGTTGCGCATTCGCGAACCGGAGCTGAAGCGTGGATTCCGCGTCCCGGGCGGGATGGCCGGTGCGATTCTCGCCGGCGTGTTCCCGTTGGCGCTTCTCACCCTGGCGATGGTGGAAAGTAATCACGAAACCGTGCTGGGTGTGAATGGCCTCTTGTTCGGCGCTCTCATAGTCGTGGCCGGATTCTTGATTTATTTTGTCACCGGCAAATTGAAGATTCGAAGGACGAAACCCGTGGTGATGGAAAACATCGAGGAGTTGGAAACCGCCTAGCTGATTCTGATTTCTGACGATTCCCTGCCGCCCGGTTCGAAAGAGCCGGGCGGTTTTGTTATGCGGCTGAGATATACTCAGCAGTCTTTGTATAAGGTTGATTCTGCCGGGAGACTTCCGTCGTGAAACCGCACCGCCTTGCTCTTGCACTTGTAGCTTTCTTGTTCTTGCTCCTAATGTCCGTTCGGCTATTCGCCGGACCTGACGCGCCAAAACAGTTCGACGCCAAGCTATTTCAGGAATTGCAGTGGCGGCTGATCGGGCCATCCCGCGGCGGGCGCACGCTGGCGGTGACGGGCGTGCGCGGACAGCCGGAGATTTTCTATTTCGGGAGCGTTGGCGGAGGCGTTTGGAAAACGAATGACGCGGGGCGAACGTGGAAGCCGATTTTCGATTCGCAGCCGATTGCTTCGATTGGGGCAATCGCGGTGGCGCCGTCGGATTCGAACATTATCTATGTCGGTTCGGGCGAAGCGGATATGCGGTCGTCTATCTCCTACGGCAACGGAATGTACAAGTCCACGGACGCTGGCAAAACATGGACGCCTATCGCGCTGGAAGATTCGCGGCAAATCGGAAGGATTCTTGTGGACCCGCGCGACGCGAACAAAGTTTTCGTGGCGGCGCTGGGGCATCCTTACGGGGCGAACCAGGAGCGGGGAGTGTTTCGTTCGAAAGATGGAGGAAAGAGCTGGCAAAAAATTCTGTTTCACGACGAAAACACAGGCGCGATTGATCTGGCGTTCGAACCGGGAAATCCGAAGACAATTTACGCCGCGCTGTGGCAAACGCGAAGGCCGCCGTGGAGCATCTATCCGCCTTCGAATGGACCGGGCAGCGGACTCTACCGCTCGGTCGATGGAGGCGATCACTGGGAACGCGTGAGCGGACAAGGATTGCCGTCGGAAGGGCTCGGACGGATCGGCATCGCATTCGCTCCGAGCAATCCGCGGCGGATTTATTTGATTGTGGACGCCAAGGAAGGCGGGCTGTTTCGCTCTGACAACAGTGGACAAAGCTGGCAGAGCGTTTCGAATGACCGGCGCATCTGGCAGCGCGGCTGGTACTTCGGTGAACTCAGTGTGGATCCCAAAGATCCCAACACCGTGTACGTGCCGAACACCACGACTTACCAATCGCATGACGGGGGGAAGACGTTCACGGCGTTCAGAGGCGCGCCCGGCGGCGACGACTACCACGAACTCTGGATTGATCCGGACGAGCCGAGGCGGATGATTCTGAGCAGCGACCAAGGGACGATTGTGACGCGCAACGCCGGTGAGACGTGGAGTTCCTGGTACAACCAGCCGACGGCGCAGTTCTATCACGTGGTGACGGACAACCAGTTTCCTTACTGGGTTTACGGGGCACAGCAGGACAGCAATTCGGTTGCAACGCCAAGCCGCAGCAAATACCGTTCGTTGAATTTCCATGATTGGCGGCCAATCGACGCCGGCGATGAAAACGGGTACATCGCGCCGGACCCGCTTAATCCCGCCGTTGTATTTGGTGGATTTGTCGCGCGGCAGGACTTCAGCGACGAGCAAGTGCAGCAGATGCCGCCCTCGCTGGCGCATCCTGGTGAGTACCGACGCACGTGGACGCTGCCGCTTGTTTTTTCACCGATCGATCCACACGTTCTGTATTTCGGATCGCAAGTTTTGTTTCGAACGGCGGACGGCGGTAATTCTTGGCAAGTGATCAGCCCAGATCTGACCCGCGAAGATCCCGGAGTGCCTGCGAACTTGGACGCCGCGACGGCTGCGGATGCTCCAAAGGGCAAACGTCGCGGCGTGATCTATACGATAGGGCCATCGTTTGTGCGGGCTGGAGAAATCTGGGCGGGCACGGATGATGGCTTGATCCAACTGACGCGGGATGAAGGGAAAACGTGGGAGAACGTTACGCCGCCGGAATTGATGCCGTGGAGCAAGGTGACACACATCGAGGCGTCGCATTCCGATGCGGGGACGGCGTATGCGGCGGTGGACAGGCATCGCCTGGATGATTACCAGCCGTATCTCTATCGCACGCGCGATTTTGGCAAGAGCTGGCAACGCGTTACGAGTGGAATTTCCGACGGAAGTTTTCTGAATTGCGTGCGGGAAGATCCGGCTCGGAAAGGATTGCTGTACGTGTGCACGGAGAAGGGCGTCTACGTCTCGTTCAACGACGGAGAGGATTGGCAGTCTTTGCAACTCAATTTGCCGACTACGTCGGTGCGCGATCTGGTGGTGCACGAAAACGATTTGGTGATTGCCACCTTTGGCCGGTCGTTCTGGATATTGGACGATGTGACCCCGCTGCGGCAGATGGACTCGCATGTCGCGGCGTCGGACGCATGGCTCTTTCGACCGCAGGCGGCGATTCGCATGCGAGCGGGCTCGGATCAAGGAACTCCGGTACCGATGGATGAGTCGTCGGCTCCGAATCCACCGGAAGGGGCAATGCTGGATTATTATTTGAGGGACAAATCGTCAACGCCCATTCAGCTGGAAATTTTCGACTCGGAAGGAAAGCTGGTGCGGCGATTTGCGAGCGATGACGTGCTATACAAAACAAATCCAAACGACGTCCCCATTCAAGTCGAGTGGATTCGCGATCCGAAACCTCTCTTGCCCGAAGCGGGAATGCATCGATTCGTTTGGGATCTTCGTTACGCAATGCCGAAGGGCATGCGCAGATCGTTCTGGGGGCCGGCCGGACCCTTAGCGGCGCCGGGAAACTACACCGTGAAGCTCACGGCGAACGGCAAGAGCAGCACGCAACCGTTGACGATCAAGCTGGATCCTCGCGTGAAAACGCCGCAGGACGCGCTCGAGCGGCAGTTTGGATTGGCTTCGAAGCTTGCATCAAGGTTGGGTGAAGTCTCGACGGCGCTGCAACAGGCCGGCGACCTCCGAAAGCAAATCGGCGTACGCAAGAAGGAGGCAGGCGGCAACGCCGAACTTTTGTCGGCTTTGCAGGAATTGGAAAAGAAAATGGAATCGGCGGTCGAGCCCGATAGTGACGCTGAGTTTGGGCTATTCGGACTCGCGCTTCCGGGCAAAGAGCATGAGCCTCTTCCCCGAGTCGAAGGAGCGCTCAGTCGGCTGTTGATCGTCCTGGATAGTTCCGATATGGGGCCTACTGCTGACGCTGCAGCCGCGAGCGTGCGGTGGGAAGAAGCGGCGCGGGAGACGCTGGGACGTTGGAGCTCGTTCCAAAAAGACGATCTGGAGAAGGTCAATGGTCTGCTCGAAAAAGCTAAACTAAATCCGTTGGTTACTTCGCCGTGAATCCAAGGGATGCCGCGAAACGTCGCTAGCATGCAAACGGCGCCGATTCAGAATCACGGGAGCAGCTTCGTGGCGGTTCCCTTTTCGGCTCGCTTGAGCTCTTTGTTCGGCGCGAATTGGGGAACGGATTTGGTATGCTGCTTCAAGTGAGAAACATCCTACGAATCAAGTCTCTCTTTCTGATTGGGCTGCCCTCGGGCACTCTTCTGGCTGCCGTGTTGGCCTCTCCGCCGGTAACTCCCTCGCAAGCCCAACAGCCGGCGACTGGCACGCCGACGACGGCAAGTCCTGCTGCGTCTTCGGCGCAGCCAGGAGTGGCTTCTCCGTTTGGGGCGCAAACGCAGCAAGCTGGACTCAGCATAGTGGTGCTCGATCCGGCGCATGGGGGAACGGACCCGGGCGCGCGAGGAACTGGCGGCATCCGCGAGAGTGAGATTGTGTTGGATTTTGCAATTCAAGTTCGGCGCGCGTTGGAATTGCAAGGCTTTCAAGTCGTGCAAACGCGGCAGGGGAATGAAGATCCTTCGTTTGATGACCGCTCCGCGACGGCGAATGCGCAACGCGGAGCGGTATTCGTCACGCTACACATCTCGTCGACAGGATTGCCGGGCACGGCGCGCGTTTATGTGAACTCGGATTTGCCGCCGGTTTCGAATTCGAACGGGTTGATTCCGTGGGACCGCGCGCAAGCGCCGTTTCTCGGACTGAGCAAGACTTTCGGCGATCTCGTCCAGGGATTCCTTTTGCAGCGTTTCAAAGGCTCACCGGAAACCACGCAAACCGCCAGTGTGCGCCAGCTTCGAACTACGGCAGCACCTGCCATCGCCGTGGAAATCTCCAGTGTGACAGTGGAGAATCGCGCCGATCTGGATCGCATGGCGCCAGGAGTGGCGGACGCCATCGCGCGTGGCGTGGCGGCATTCAAGCCCTCCTACGTTGTTGCGAGTACACCGGGAGCGCCGCGGTGACGCCGCACTGGAAATTCTGGGTTATCGGTGGATTGGTCGTTGCCGTGCTGGCCGCGGCGATTTATTTTCCGATTCTACGCCGGCGCGTGAAGCGCGCCGCGAGGCTCCAGCAGCAAAGCGAAGAACAGGCGCGGCGCGAATTGGCGCAACCCATCGCGATCAATCCGGGCGATCCTCGCGTGAAAACTAAACTCTTCTGGGCCTCGGATACGATTGATTCCACGCTTGTGCCGGTAACGGTCGAGCTGCCGCTTTCGAGTGACCCGGTGGTGCGATCGAAGCAAGTTTTGAATACGCTGCTCGCGGGCCCCGTAGACACGGAGTTGCGCACGCTGCCGCCGGACGCTCTGCTACTGGCGTTTTATCTGTTGCCGGACGGAACGGCGATCGCGGATTTTTCCGAGGCGCTTGCGACTTCGGTTCCGTCTGGAATCGTGAGCGAGCAGTTGGCCGTGAATTCCATCGCGCGGACGCTGGAAGCCAATGTGCAGCAGGTGCAACGCTTGAAAATTCTGATTCACGGACAGGAAATGGAAACACTCGCGGGGCATTTGGACTTGACGGGAACGTTTGTCGTGAACACCAAACCTGCTCAAGCTCCTGTGAAACCCGCGTCAACGCCATCAAGTACTGACAAACCGGCGACGCTGGCGGCCCGATAAGCCAACTGTGCCGGCTGCCGGAGCGTTGACACTGGGTACAGGCCCGGCGAACTGGCGCAACCTGAGCACAAGCCGTAGAATTCCTGAGACGGGAATATGTCAGCAGGAGGAAGAGTGAGAGCCGACGGCCGGACCGCGGAGCAGATGCGTCCCTTGAAAATCACGCCGGACTTTATTTCCACAGCCGAAGGCAGCGTGCTGATCGAGTTGGGGAACACGCGAGTCATTTGCACGGCCAGCATCGATGATGGTGTTCCCAGTTTTCTGAAGGGGAGCGGCAAGGGCTGGGTCACTAGCGAATATGGAATGCTGCCGCGCGCCACCGAGGAGCGCACGCCGCGCGAGGCGGCGCGGGGAAAGCAGTCCGGCAGAACGCTGGAAATCCAACGATTGATCGGGCGATCGCTGCGCGCGGTGACGGATCAAGAGGCGCTGGGCGAGCGTACGGTATGGATCGATTGCGACGTGATTCAGGCGGATGGCGGAACGCGCACGGCGTCCATTACCGGAGCGTTTGTCGCGCTGGCGCTGGCATTCGAGCGACTGACGGCGGCGGGAATCTTGAAGGGCTCGCCACTGATTGACACCGTGGCGGCTACGAGCGTGGGGATTGTGGACGACCGCGCGCTGCTGGATCTCGCGTATGAAGAGGATTCGCGCGCCGAAGTGGATATGAACGTGGTCATGACCGGCGGCGGGCATTTTGTGGAAATCCAGGCAACGGCGGAGGGGCGCGCGTTCTCCGGAAGCGAGATGCAGGACTTGCTAGCGCTTGCCGCCGCGGGGATTCGCCGCCTGACGGAAGAACAACGCGCCGTGCTGCCCCTAAAATTCAGTGCGCGCGCCCGCTAAGCTTTTTCTCGCCTCGTCCAACCCCGGCAAACTTGCCGAATATCGCGCTCTGGCGGCAGCACATTCAGACTCTCTTGTGGTTGATTTGGAATTGCTGCCTGGCTTCGATGCGCTTCCCGCGTTTGAGGAAAATGCTCCAACGTTTGCCGAGAATGCGGCAGGCAAGGCGCTGCATTACTCGCGGCTGAAGGACGGATTGGTTTTCGCTGACGACTCGGGGCTTGTCGTGCCAGCGCTCGGCGGCGCGCCTGGAGTTCATTCCGCAAGGTACGCCGGATCGCAAGCGACAAATTCGCAACGGATTGAAAAATTGCTGGGCGAGATGCGCGGCAAGACGGTAGGGGAACGCGCTGCCTATTTCGTGTGCGCGATTGCATTGGCGAAGGAAGGGCGAGCGCTTGCGATCGTCACAGATCGCGTTGACGGACAAATTCTGGAGGCGCCGCACGGCTCAGGCGGATTTGGCTACGATCCGGTATTTTACTTCCCTGCCCTTGGGAAAACATTCGCGGAACTTCACGCCGAAGAAAAAAACCAGCGCAGCCATCGGGGGAAAGCTTTCCGCAAATTGCTGGGGGCGCTTTCCTCCATGCTATAGTTTTGGCTCTTATGGCCACGAAATCGAAGAAAAAACCACGGACGAAGAAGAAACCCGCTACGGCAAAATCACGAACAGCGAAATCCGCAAAGACCGCCAGGACCGCGGGTGCAGCGGGAACGGACCCGAAGCGAGTAGCGGCAATCCTTGCGAAATTGGATGAAGCCTACCCGAATGCGACGTGCGAGCTGAAGCACGAGAATCCGTTTCAACTGCTGGTCTCCACGATTCTATCCGCGCAGTGCACGGACGTGCGCGTGAATCAGGTGGCCGAAACGCTCTACAAGAAATATCCGGATCCCAAGGCGTTCGCGTATGCGACTCCGAGTGAGCTGGAACAGGACATCCGGCCCACAGGATTTTTCAGGAACAAGACAAAATCGGTGATGGGCGCGAGCAAAGCGATCATCGAAAAGTTTGGCGGGCAGGTGCCGCGCACGATGGAAGAGATCCTTACCCTGCCGGGGGTCGCGCGAAAAACGGGAAACGTGGTGCTCGGGACAGCATATGGCATCGCCAGCGGAGTGGTGGTGGATACGCATGTGCTGCGTCTCTCAAGGCGCCTGGATTTGTCGCGCAATGAAGATCCGAAGAAAGTTGAAGAAGATTTGATGAAGATCATTCCTCGGGAGAAATGGATTCAGTTTTCCCACCAGCTGATCTGGCATGGGCGCCGCGTCTGCTTTGCGCGGAAGCCGAAATGCATCGAGTGCAATATGGAATCGCTTTGCTACGCGAAAGACAAGACGGTCTGAAGATCGAGCTTCAGCAACCGAAAACAAACGATTGTGCCTTACGGCTGCGCGCGAGACGTGATCGCGTCCGCATCTATCCAGGCTTCTTGACTGGAGTTTGATCCTGGGTCCTTGGCTGTGAACTCGGTGGCTGCGAATTAATGGGCGGATGGCCCGGCGGCAGCTGGCCCTGGGGAGCCGCCCCGGCGGGGTTCACAATGTCGCTGAAATTCGGCAGGCTGCCGGAATGCACGTCTGAGCTCTGATGTGGATTCGCGTTTGGGTCAGGATGTTGGATCATCCCGCCTGCAGGCTGCGTTTTCTGCACTACCCACGCGCCATCGCGTTTTTCCAAATTATAGGCAACCTGCATTCCCGCTCCCGGAGGTGCGCCGGTCTTTGGCCGGAATACCACTTCGGCGTGCGCCTGATTCCCCTCGACGGAAACGGTTCGCATTTCCATTTCCATGGCGCTCATGTTGAGGGTGCCCACGCCGTTGAGGTGCTGCAGGATGCCGGCGCGAATGGCGTCGTTGTCGCTCGGTTGCTTCTTGCAACCGCCTGCAAAAAGCGCGGCGGAGAGCCAAACTGCGAGCGCAAAACGCTTCATTTCAGAGGCCTTTCTAATTCCGTGGAAACAATGTATTCGTCAATCTTACGCGGACGGAAGTCCGTTGGGAACCATTGGCAGGTTGTTTCCACGCATGCCTGTTAAAGAATCCTTTTTGTGATTTCTAGTTAACAATAACTGGCCCCCCTCCCCCTGTTTTTTGTAAATGCTGCATCTAAAGGACTTATCCTTTTGTGTAAGTGGTTTAGAATCAACACTTGCGGGCATTCCTGTAAGTGTTGATTCTAAGGAGAGTTAGGGTCGCCAATTCCCGGGCATTTTGCAAGTGTTGATTCCAAATGGCTTAACCGAAGGGGTAGGCTGCGGGGAAACTAAGGTTACAAAGCAGCGCAGATTTATCTGGAAAGTAGTATATCAGAGTGTTAAGAAGAGTCAAGGGAAATCTTGAGATGGATCACTGCCGAACCGCTATCAATGAAAGACAGGTTGACAAACTGAACGCGCCGTCAGGCTAAGAAGTCCGAAAACAAGGGCGGACTGAAGTCCGCCCCTCCCAAGAATATAAATTACAAGTTAAAGGGTGGCCGTTTATTGAGGCGGCGAGGAGGGACGCGTGTGTTTACGGCGGGTATCGGAGAATTGGCAACTTTTTGTGCGTCTTGGCGTCGAACTTAATGGCGCGTGTGTCCGTATTGAAAGAGGAGAAGGAACGGGTCTAAAGACCCGCCACTGCAGCGAAGCCTGAGGCCGATGAGGTAAGGGTTGATTGAAGTGGGGATGAGTGAACTGGGGGGAACATGGAAACGCTGGGGCAGGATATCCGCTATGCGGTGAGGAACCTTCGCAAGACGCCTGGATTTGCGGTGATCGCTATCCTTACACTGGCGCTGGGAATTGGGGCGTCGACGGCGATTTTCAGTGTGATGGAAAACGTTCTTATGGAGCCCTTCCCTTACCCGGATGCTCAGCGCTTCTATTCGGTATTCATCCATGACACGGATCGGAGCGAGCCCGGAGGGCGACCGGCGTTCATTGGCCCGGAGCTTTTGGATTATATGGAACAGAATCAGGCGTTTGACCGGGCGATTGCGAATGACCGGACGGACGTGTTGTACCGGTCTGGAGAGGGGACGGAGCGGTTCGACGGATACTTCGTAACGCCGGGAACTTTCGAGTTTTTGGGGATGCCAGCCCTGCTTGGACGGGTGATGCAGCCGGCGGATTACGAGCCGGGGGCACCACCGGTGTTTGTGCTTCGGTACAAGACGTGGGTGAAGAGTTTTGGAGCTGATCCAGGGATCGTGAACAAGGCGTTTGTATTGAACGGCGCACCTAGAACGCTGATTGGGATTATGCCGCCGCGATTTGGGTGGGGGGACGGGGACATGTGGATTCCGGCCAAGCCGGGCCGGGCGGCAGCGGCGAGAGTCATTGCCGGAGCCTTTCAGCAGCACTGGTGGATGCTGGGGCATCTGAAGCCGGGAGTCACAGTGAAAGAGGCGGAAGCGGATTTCACAGTGATCGCAAAGCGGCTGGCCACGGTGTACCCGACGGAATACCCGAAACGCTTTACAGTGCAACTGGACTCGCTGACGAATATGGTGGTGGGGAGATTTAAGACGACCCTCTTTATCGTGCTGGCAGCCGTGGGGTTGCTGCTGTTGATCGGGTGCGGAAACGTCGCGAATTTGCTGCTGGCGCGGGCGACCACAAGGGAGAAAGAGTTCGCAATCCGGTCGGCACTGGGGGCCAGCCGGTGGAGATTGATCCGGCAACTGCTAGTGGAGAGCTGGCTTCTGGCCATTGGCGGAGCGGCAGTGGGCACGTTGATCGCCTGGGGAGGACTGAAGTTTCTGGTGGCGCTGATGCCGCAGAACATTATTCCGGCGGAAGCGGTGATCCGGCTGAATATGCCGGTGCTAGCGTTTACGCTAGGCGTAGCGGTGCTGACGGCACTTGTGTTTGGCCTAGTGCCAGCGCTTAAGGCGGCGAGGAAGGACATTAACGACCCACTGCGGGACAGCGGCAAAGGGATCAGCGGCGGATTCCGGCACGGGAAGTTGCGCGACGCGGTAGTGGTTTTGGAAGTGGGACTTTCGCTGACGCTGCTGGTGGGCGCGGGACTGTTGATGAGGAGTTTTGTCGCGCTGCGGGAGGTGAAGCTGGGAGCGCAGCCAGACCATGTTCTGGTGGCGAGGCTGCCACTGCCAACGGATCGTTACAAGACGGCGGACCAGGTGACGGGATTTTACCGGCCGCTGCTGCAACGGTTGAAGGCCCTGCCTGGAGTCGTGGATGCGACGGAAACGAGCACGCTGCCGCCGTATGGAGGGATTCCGAGCGACATTGAGATTCCCGGGAAAACGCATGCGGAAAAATGGAACGCGATGTTTCAACTGGTCAGCGAGGGATATTTCCCGACACTTAGAATCCAGTTCGTAGACGGAAGGGGCTTCACGGAAGCGGAAGTGAATGGAGCGCGGAAGCTGGCGATTGTGAACCAGACATTCGTGAAGAAGTATTTGGGGAACGAGAATCCGATCGGGAAGCAAGTGAGGATCGCACAGCTTGCGGAGTTTGAAGACGCAGTGAAAGAGCCGGTGTTTGAAATCATCGGGCTGGTGGCAGACGTGAAGAATCGGGGGCTGCAAGATCCTGTGGAACCGGAGATTTGGCTGCCGTACACCGTGACGGGTTCGTCGTTCCGCGGAATCCTGGTGCGGACGGCGAAAGAACCGCTGACGATGCTGAACGCGGTGGAGCATGAAATCTGGGCCACGGATTCTAACGTGGCAGTGACCCTTGCGGGAACGATGGAGGGATATATCAGCCAGTTCTCGTATGCGGGACCGCGGTTTGGATTTTTGTTGATGATGATCTTCAGCTCGATTGGGCTGGTGCTGGTGACGCTAGGAGTCTATAGCGTGCTGGCATACACCACAGCGCGCAGAACACAAGAGATAGGAATTCGCCTGGCGCTGGGAGCGAAGGGCTCGGATGTTCTTGGATTAGTGATCCGGATGGGGCTGCGATTGGTGGGGATTGGCGTGGGGCTTGGGCTGATCGCGAGCCTGGGGCTCGGGCGGGTGATCGCGACGCAACTCTGGGGAGTGTCGGCGTACGACCCCTGGACACTGACATGTGTTCCGGTGCTGCTGATAATGACCGGCCTGGTTGCGTGTTGGCTTCCCGCGCGCCGGGCGGCGAATGTGGATCCGTTGGTTGCGCTGCGGTATGAGTAAGACCAACCTGGGCCGATCTAAGCCCAGGAGTAGCCGTGCTTGGAGAGCGGCAACGAACGGATGCGCTCACCGGTGACGGCAAAAATAGCGTTGCACACGGCCGGGAGAACCGGCGGGAGCGCGGGTTCGCCGAGACCCGTCGGTGAGTTGTCGGTCTTGAGGAAATGGACTTCGATTTCGGCCGGCACCTGGTTCATGCGGACCGGGGGATACTCGTGGAAATTGCTTTGGACGGCGCGGCCACCGTCAATCGTAATTTCGTAAGACATGACGGAACTTAACCCTTCGATGACGCCGCCACGAACCTGATTTTCCGCGTTGATAGGATTAATGATCTGGCTGCCGACGTCGCCGGCGACCCAGATTTTGTTGATCTTGATTTTCTTGTTAGCGTCGACGCGGAGCTCGACAACTTCCGCGAAATAACCACGATGCGCGAATTGGAAGGCGACGCCCATGGCGGTGTCCTTGGGCAGAGTGCGCTTGCCCCAGCCGGACTTCTCGGCAACGAGTTTCAACACGCCTTGCATGCGAGAAGCGTCGAGATCGACATCGCCGGGATTGGAAGAGGGCGGAGCGCTGGCAACACGAGGGGCGCTGAGAAGATCCAGGCGGAACTGGACGGGATCTTTTCCCGCGGCGTGAGCGAGCTCGTCGGTGAAGGATTGAAAAACCCAGGAATAGGCATTGGTGCCGGGGGCGCGAAGAGCGTAAGTCGGAACACCCAGAGGCATTAAGGACGCAGCGAAGAAAAAGTCTGATAGAAACGTGCCGGGAAATTGGTTGCCGGCGATGCCGGCGGAGGGAGCGAACTTCTCACCTTCGCCGAAGCTGACGAAATGATTTCGCCAAGCGACGAGTTTGCCGGAGGAGTTAACGCCGCCCTTGAGGAAATGGAAACCGGCGGGGCGATAGTGATCGTGGTGAAAGTCGTCTTCGCGAGTCCAGAGGAGCTTGACAGGAACGCCGACCTGCTTGGCAATCGCGCCGGCTTCGAGCATGTAGTCGTTAGTGAGGCGTCGGCCGAATCCGCCACCGGCACGCTTCAAATGAACGATGATGTCGTCATGGGGAATATCGAGGACTTTGGAGACGAGCAAGCGGCCATTTTCGGGCGTCTGGCTGGGCGACCAGAACTCGAGCTTGCCGTCGTGGTAGTGAGCGAGGCAGTTTTCGGGCTCCATCGGAGCGTGCGCGAGGAATGGATAGGAGTAGGCAGCTTCGACAGTCTTCGTGGCGGACTGGAGAGCCTTGTCGGCGTCTCCGTCCTTGCGAAGGGTGATCGAAGGCGACTGCTTGGAAAGTTCCTCGGCCTTGCGCGCAAAACCCTCGCTGCTTTGCTGTGCGGTCGGCCCTTCGTCCCACTTGACGCGCAGATTCTTGCGAGCGGCGTTGGCCTGCCACCAAGTGTCAGCGACGATGGCTACACCGCAGTGCAAACCAAGCAAATCGGAAGTTCCGGCCTCAGCGAAAACATGGCGGACGCCGGGCATGGCTTTGACTTCGTCAAAATTGGCGGTGACAATTTTGCCCGCGTAAACGGGGCACTTTTCGTAGACGGCGTACAACATTCCGGGAACTTTGAAGTCAATGCTGTAGAGGTTTTTTCCGGTGACGATGGATGGGTTATCCACACTATGAATGGAGTGGCCGATGATTTTGTAGTCTTTGGGATCCTTGAGCTTGACGGACTTGAGGTCGGGCGCAGGCAGCGCGGCAGCCTTTTCGGCGAGTGCGCCATAGGTGAGAACGCGTTTCGATGGTTGATGGATGACGCGGCCGGAGGACGTCTGACACTCGGATTCCGGGACAGACCAAGTTTGAGCGGCGGCGGTCACAAACATCTGGCGGCAGGCAGCGCCAACGCGGCGAAGTGGATCCCAGTTGGTGGGAGTCGATGTGCTGCCGCCGGCGCGCTGAGGACCGAACTTTGTCTCGTCGAGATCGGCTTGCTCGATGCGGACGTCTTTCCAGTCGACGTCGAGTTCATCGGCGATGAGCATGGGGAGATGAGTCTTGACTCCCTGGCCGACCTCAGGATTCTTGCTCATGATGGTGACGATGCCGTCGGCGGCGAAGCGAAGAAACGCGGTGGGCTGGAAAGCGGGGGCCGGCGCCTGCGGGCCTTGAGCAAAGACTTCGGCGACGGGCTCGAAATGAAGAGCGACGAGAATGCCTCCGCCGGCGACAGCGGAGACGCGGAGAAAACTGCGGCGACCGAGGAGCGTGGCTTGCACAGGACCTCCTTGTTGCGTACGAAATTGTTTGCGGACGGGCGGGGCGGCCAGCATGGCTGGTATTGTAACGCCAACTAGGGCGATTTGGTTTCATCACTCTGGAGGAGATCGGCCACCACAAGGATCCTTAAAGCAGGTTGAATGTCAGCCCCTGCACTATGGCGGGGAGAATCAAAACGCCAAAAGCAGAGCTTAAGATACGTGGTTGGGCCGCGCCGCACTGGATGGAGCAGAAACGGCGTTATAATCGGGCGCCGATAAATGGCGCAAAGTGTCGAAGTGAAGGGGCCATGGCCCTCTCGAAGCTCCAATTACGGATTGCCCAGTCCCCCGTCCTACGCTACGGTCTCGCAGTGCTTTCCGTGTCCGCGGCGCTCGGCGGGGCGCTTCTCATCGAGCGCTTACAGCTCCGCAATATAACGCTCTTCCTTTTTGCCATCGCCGTGGCCGCGTGGTACGGAGGGACTGGGGCTGCCGTGCTGGCGCTTCTACTCTCATGGATAAGCTTCGCTTACTTCTTCGTAGAACCCTCTAACAGTATCCCTTACTTTATTCTTTTCGCCTTATTCGCATGGCTAGTCAGCTGGTTTAGCTCTGTTCGACGCCGCGTAGAGGCAGAGCTTACGGAGCGCAAGCGCCACGAGCAAGAAATCGAAAACCTCAACCAGGAACTGGCAAGACGTTCCACCGAGCTCGAAGCCATCAATAAGGAACTGGAGGCGTTTGCGTATTCCGTTTCGCACGACCTGCGCGCACCCCTTCGCCATATTGCCGGTTTTACAGAGCTGCTTCAAAAGAAGGTTGCTTCGCTTCTGGATGAAAAGAGCAAGCACTACATCGGGATGATCCTGGAATCGGCCAAGCGTATGGGCAATCTGATTGACGATCTCCTGGCTTTTTCAAGGATCGGGCGAGCTGAAACGCAAAAGACGCAGGTCAGCATGGAACAGCTGGTGAAAGAAGCGCTCACCGAAGTTCGGCAGGATACCGAGGGGCGCAACATCGCGTGGAAAATCGGCGCACTGCCGGATTTCTATGGCGATCGGTCGATGCTGAGGCTTGTTCTGGTGAACCTCATATCCAACGCGATTAAATTCACGCGCACCCGCGAGCAGGCTAAAATCGAGATCGGGTGCCCCAACGAAAACAAAGATGACCTGGTAGTATTCGTTCGGGACAATGGGGTGGGCTTTGATATGAAGTATGTGAATAAACTGTTTGGCGTTTTTCAGCGCCTGCACGAGTCTGCCGCATTTGAAGGCACGGGCATTGGGCTGGCTACGGTGCAGCGCATCATACATCGCCACGGAGGCAAGGTTTGGGCCGAGGGAGCAGTTGACAGCGGCGCGACTTTTTATTTCTCAGCGCCGAAGGCACAAGGACAAATATGGAGACCGTAAACAAGCTAGGACGCATTTTGATGGTGGAAGACGATCCGAAGGACGTGGAACTTACGCTGACTGCCCTTGAGGACTACAACCTCGCCAATGAGGTCGTGGTCACTCGCGACGGGGAACAAGCCCTCGATTACCTCTACTGCCGGGGCGAGTATAAAATGCGCTCCAGCGGCAACCCTGCAGTCATGCTGCTGGATCTAAAGCTGCCAAAGGTCGATGGATTGGAGGTGTTGAAGCAAATCAAGGCCGACGAGAAGCTGAGAATGATTCCCGTGGTGGTGCTGACTTCATCCAAAGAGGAAAAAGACATGGTGGCAAGCTACAAACTGGGAGTGAACGCCTATGTAGTGAAGCCGGTGGACTTTCATGAGTTTGTCAACGCCATCAAGGAACTGGGCGCTTTCTGGGCAGTCGTCAACGAGCCTCCGCCTGGAAGCGTAAGGAAGTGAGTATCGTCAGGTAGCAAGTATGCGGAGACCATTGCGGATTCTGTCGGTCGAAGATGACCCCAAGGACGCGGAGCTGATTCAGGCCCTGCTCGAGGCAGAAGATATCGTCGGCGAAATAACGCGCGTTGATACTCAGGCTGCGCTGGAAGCTTCGCTTGAGCAAGGCGGAATTGATCTGATTCTTGCGGATTACACCCTCCCTGCTTTCGACGGCCTTTCCGCGCTGAAGCTCGCAATGAAAATCTGCCCGGAAGTGCCGTTCATCTTTGTATCCGGAACACTCGGCGAAGAAGTGGCGATTGAGGCCCTGAAGATTGGGGCAACCGACTATGTGCTGAAGACGCGGCTATCGAGGCTTGCGCCGTCGGTGGTCCGCGCGATGCGCGAAGCCAGCGAGAGAGCGGAGCGCAAGCAAGCGGATGAGCGGCTGCGACAAAGTGAAGAGTACTTGGCCGAAGCGCAGCGACTGAGCCAGACCGGCAGCTTCGGGTGCACACCTTCCACAGGTGAGATGTTCTGGTCGGAAGAAACCTTTCGAATCTATGGATACGACCGATCCACGCAACCCGCATTGGAACGTGTTCTTGAGCGAATCCACCCGGAAGATAAACCTTTAGTTCAGGAGCAAATCGATCGGGCGTCCCGCGGCGGTAAGGATTGTCATGCCGAATGCCGCCTGTTGTTGCCGGACGATTCGGTCAAGCATGTCCGTATTGTGGCCCATGCAACAAAAAACGAATCAGGAATCATCGAGTTTATTGGAGCGGTAATGGATGTCACTGCCGCAAAGGAGGCGGAAGAGAAGCTGCGACGCAGTGAAGCTTACCTGGCCGAAGCCCAGAAATTGAGCCGCACAGGCAGTTTCGGCTGGGATGTTTCCAGCGGCGAAATTTACTGGTCTCGAGAAACCTTCCGCATATTTGAATACGAGCCGAGAGCCAAGGCTACGATTGAGCTGATTATGCAGCGAACTCACCCGGAAGACAGGTCGGCTGTGCAGCAACTGATCGAACGCGTTTCTCGCGAAAGGAAGGAGTGGGATTTCGAGCATCGGTTGCTGATGCCCGATGGATCCGTCAAATACCTGCGGGTCATGGGCCATCCCTCAAAGGACGAGCGGGGCAGCTTCGAGTTTGTTGGCGCAGTAACGGACATCACCGAGCGGAGGCAAGCAGAAGAAGCGTTGCGGCGGAGCGAAGGTTACCTAGCCGATGCACAGAAGTTGACCCGCACTGGCAGCTGGGCATGGAACTTGGCGGCCAAGCACAGCTTCTACTGGTCACAGGAACATTACCGTGTGTTCGGCTTCGATCCGCAAGAGGGGATACCGTCGGATGAAGCATTTCACGAGCGCGTGCATCCTGAAGATCGAGACAGGATGCGCAGAGAAGTTTTTGTTGAAAGGCCGGACAAAGGTTCCGACTTTGACGTGGATTACCGAATCGTTCTCCCTGATGGGGCGATTAAGTACATTCGCTCGACAGGTCATCCGGTTTTCGATGCTTCGGGGAACATCGTGGAATACTTTGGTACAGCTGTGGATGTGACCCAGCAGCACGAAGCACAAGCGGCTCTGCGGCGAAGCGAGGGTTACTTAGCTGAAGCACAGAGGCTGGCTCATACAGGGAGTTGGGCGTGGAATGTGCATACCGGCGCTATCTTCTGGTCGCAAGAGATCTTTCGCATTTATGATTATGACCCCGAAACAATCACGCCCACTTGGTCGCGTATCCTTGAAAGGGTTCACCCTGAGGATCGAGCAGGGGTCGAGCAGAGAGCGAAAGTAGAGACCACACAGAAGGAAAGGGCAGATTCTGAGGGCGATTTTCGAATTGTTCTTCCGGACGGAAGGATCAAGCACCTTCACACTATCGCTCACGCGGTCCCGGATGAGTCTGGCGAAATCACTGAAGTCGTCGGGACTGTCATGGACGTGACCGAGCAGCATGAAGCGAGAGCGGCTCTGGAGACTGCGTTTGAACAAATAAAGGCATTAAAGGACCATCTCTACAATGAGAACATCGCGTTGCGCGAAGAGATTGACCGCTCTTCGATGTTTGAAGAGATTGTGGGAGAGTCGCCCGCTTTACAAGCCGTCCTGGCACATGTGGTCAAGGTCGCGCCGACCGATTCTACCGTCCTAATCACCGGCGAGACAGGGACGGGCAAAGAGCTGATCGCCCGCGCGATTCACAAACGGTCGCACCGTGCCGGGCGGGCCTTCGTGAGCGCTAATTGTGCCGCCATCCCACCTTCATTGATCGCCTCGGAGTTGTTCGGTCATGAAAAAGGAGCGTTCACAGGAGCGGTACAACGCCGCCTCGGCCGTTTCGAGCTGGCTGAAGGGGGGACCATTTTCCTTGATGAAATCGGAGAGCTTCCCCCTGATACCCAGATTGCCCTGCTGCGCGTCCTGCAGGAGCGCGAGTTCGAACGTGTGGGTGGCGGCAAGGCGATCCGCGCGAACGTGCGCGTGATTGCCGCCACCAATCGTGACCTGCAGGGCTCTATTGAGGCCGGCACGTTTCGCAGCGACCTCTATTACAGGCTGAACGTCTTTCCGATTGAGATGCCGCCCCTCCGGAAAAGAAGAGAAGACATCCCGCTGCTGGTCGAGTATTTCATCGATCGCTATGCCAATAAGGCGGGAAAGAAGATACGGGGCATCAGTAGGGCGACGCTGGAAAGGCTCAAGTCGTACTCGTGGCCTGGCAACATTCGCGAGCTTCAAAACGTGATCGAGCGGTCCGTCATCGTCTGCGAAACAGAGAACTTCACGGTCGACGAGAGCTGGCTTTCGAGAACACCTGACGAAACGACCCAGGCCGGAGGGCCGCTCTCCAAAATGCCTGCGTTTCAGGAAAAGCGGACAATCGAGGCGGCGCTCGCCCACGCCCAGGGCCGCGTGTCAGGACCGTCAGGCGCTGCCGCTAAACTTGGCATTCCCCCTTCCACGCTGGACTCAAAGATCAAATCTTTCAAGATCAACAAGCACCGCTTCAAGACGGAATAGCGCGCTTCCCATTCACATGCGAGGCTCACGAACTTCGTGATTTCACGAATTTCGTGAGTTCCAGTACTAATTTAAGTTACCTGGAATCAGTGATTCACGATGGAACTCGTGTTGCTCGACAAGTGAGAAAGAATGCTGAAGATTCGACGATCCGAAGACGGCGGACTGGCAATCTTCGCTCTGAGCGGCCGAATCGAAGAACAGAACGTGCCGGAACTGCAAGAGCTTCTCGCGGGCGAAGCGGAGGTCGCAAAGACCGCTCTGGACTTGGAAGAGGTGAGGCTTGTGGACAGGGAAGCCGTGAGGTTTCTCGCAGCCTGCGAAGCCCGAGGTATCGGCCTGAGGAATTGCCCGTCTTATGTCCGGGAATGGATAGAAACCGGGAGGGTGTGAGTCATGAACGACAATTCTGAGAGATCCCCGAATGCAAGAATTGGCGCCGCGTCGACTCGTGATGCGGTCCCGTTCAGGGCCGGGCGAATTCAAGCATGGTTCCGTCACTCCAATCACGAACAATTGAACCTGCAACTGAATCTTCGTTTGGAAGAACGACGAACCGAGCATGCGGGCATCGCGCACAAGTTACACGACTCTGGGATGGCTTCGACAAGTCTCGAACAAGCGCTTTCCGACGTTGGGGACGAATTTACGCCTAGTTGTGCAGGATTCCGAATCCTCGTCATGGGGCGGCCGAAGACATTAAAGCCGGCAATCCAGGAGCAAATCTACTTAGTCGTTCGGGAAGCGCTGGTCAACGCGCTGCGCCATTCCGAAGCGACAAGCGTCGAAATAGAAATTGAATATCAACGTCGCCAGTTGCGCGTGGTTGTGCGTGACAATGGCTGCGGCATCGAGCCGCAGATGGTTCGCGGGGAGGGGGATTCGCACTGGGGGCTTTTGGGTATGCACGAGCGGGCCAGATGTATCGGCGCGCAACTCCGTATATGGAGCGGGCGAGGAGCTGGTACGGAAGTGGAGATTTCTGTACCGACCGACATCGCGGCGGATGCCCATGGCTACTCCCTGAAGTCGCCGGCCTTACAAAAGCAGGCAGTGGCCTAGGCAAACCAAATTGCCAAATTTGGTTTTTGCTTGAACGCGCACGGCAACGCGACGCTCACCCCATGATCGTTTCAGGCTCGACAACCCGTGGTCCTGTCATCTGCTCAAGGGACACCGCGCCAAGAATTGCGTTCCTCTGCACAGGTTCGGTCAACTCGATCAAGACCGAGTCAGCATAGCCCACTTAGATCGGGCTCTAGGGTCTCCGCGGGTCTCTTCTGTGGCAACATAGTGCACGGAACCGACGAACCGCTTCACTTTTGAGATCTTGTTTTTCAGCTCCAAAATTCTTAGCTTGCAGGGTCACTCTCGACCGAACGCTATTTGAAGAGAATGAACGTCTAGCCAACGAAATGGCGCTGGATTCTGGTACAGCAGTGGTCCAATGAGGTGTTTGGTACAGGGGATGAAAATGTCAGGGACCGGAGTAGCAGTAGAGTTGGAAAGTGCTTTAGAATCAATAGTGCACTTCATGTCGGGGCGTAGCGCAGCCTGGTAGCGCGCCTGCCTTGGGCGCAGGAGGTCTCCGGTTCAAATCCGGACGCCCCGACCACTAACTCACTGAAGCAGTTGAGGTTTTTCCTGCGCAGTATTTCCACTACTCTCCAACTTGGGAACATTTGGGAACAATTGATCGCCGAGCAAGTTCACGGTGTCTCTCTGCGCACTCCCACTGGCATGCGTATAAACTTCAAGCGTAGTTGCCATGTGAGAATGCCCTAGTTGAGCCTGTGCAACTTTTAGCGTTCCTTGTGCATGTAACAGCGTGCCGCGCGTGTGACGCAGCGCGTGCCAGTCTATTCGCTGCAGACCAGCCCTCCTGCATGCGGTGCGGAGTGACTTCTTTCTTAAATTGTCCGCAGCGAGCGGAGAACCTTGGCTTGTGGCAAAAACCAAAGCACTCGGCCTGTGGTCCGCTGAAAGCAAGTAGCGCTCCTTCAATTCACGCGCAACGGCTGGGGCCAAAGGAACTTCACGTCTGCTCGCACGTGTCTTTGGTGTTCCAAAATGCCCTTTGAAGCAAGTCTCTGCTACAAGCAAGGTACCTCGGAGTAGGTCTATGCGTCCCCAGCGTAACGCAAGGATTTCGCCAATCCGCAACCCAGTCATCGTCGCAAGAATAATGATTGTGCGCGTCGGCTCCTTGCTGCTGCAATGAGTCGCTTAACCTCTTCGGCTGAAAGAAATCTATGCGGACGCTTCAATGTTCTTTCCGGCATTTTCACGCCACGCACAGGATTATTCGAAACATGGTTCCAATTCACGGCGGTTCCCATGACCTTGCTCAAGAGAGGCCGCAAATGGTTGGTGGTCTCCCATGCAAAACCTTGCTTCAGCTTATCCAAGAGGTATTGCTGGCCATCGAGCAAGAGGCCAAGGGACAAGAAGTTGCGCACGGTGCGACGATCAACTTGGACACGGGCAAAACACCGTGTTTGGGCCCGAGTGGGCTTGGGTGCGGTGATCAACGCACCACTGATGTTTTGAGCTTCAGGGTTTCACTACGGCAATGCCAGGTGTTTCCAGATCGTTTTGTTGGCAGGAATGGGCCGGAGCTAACGCAACGCCAGCATCGCTTCTTTAGCCGCTTTGGCTTCTTTACTTGCGGAGGTTGTAAGGTCCCGAGT
>Ga0210407_10000401_pt1 | contig 50113 bp, 42 predicted proteins | sample IncBWC27MmetaG_FD_150860 | JGI IMG/M metagenome (GOLD analysis project Ga0210407, IMG submission 150860) | Forest soil microbial communities from Barre Woods Harvard Forest LTER site, Petersham, Massachusetts, United States - Inc-BW-C-27-M | ecosystem: Environmental > Terrestrial > Soil >...
AAACTGCGTCCGTTCGTCCATCTGACAGGTCTCTCTCCACGGCATCGGCAGGCCCCTCCTGCCGACAGCTCAGACCTGTCACCTATCCACCCGGTCAACTCTGTTACCAATCTACCCGGCTCGTACATCTCCCCAACCCTCTCCCCGCGAGCGGGGAGAGGGAGGGACCCGCGAAGCGGGAGGGTGAGGGGCAGCCGGTGACGGATTTAGGCGACCAACGACACCTTGTATAGCTTCCATAGCAAGATTGACTATATCGTAATAATATGATACGGTGCCCCAGCTTTTAACGAAAGGCGAGTGATGAACGGTGCTGGGTCGGCCAACGCGTCGGGGACGGAGTCTCAACCTCAAGGCGATATTTTGCTGCAGATTCGCTGCAGGTGATTTTGGGCAATCCAAATAGGCGAGGCGCTTGCCAATTGGGGAAGGCCAGACCGGCCCCTGGGCAGGTTAGAACGGCTTGGTGCCGCACACCACGCTGCGGTGCAGAATGCGCCGTTCCCTACCCATTTCGTAATTAGCAACAGCGCGATGCAGCAAACAGCGGTTGTCCCACATCACGAGATCGCCCCGTTGCCAGCGATGAGCGTAGACGAACCGCCGCTGGGTGGTATGGCGGAGAAGCCCCTCGAGGATTGCCGCCCCTTCTGCCTCGGGTATGCCGAGGATGTGCGAGGCGTGGTTGCCGAGATAGAGCGCCCTCTGGCCGGTGTCCGGATGGGTGCGGACGAGCGGGTGATCGACCGGCGGATCGTCGCGCATTGCTGAAACCGAGTTGCCGCCGCTCACCCCCCAGCGGAACACCACGCGCCAGCCGGCGATGCGGCGCTTGGTTTGGTTGGGCAGGGCGGCATAGCCCAGGCGAGTGTTGGCGAACTCGGTGTCGCCGCCGCTGCAAGGCACCTCGACCGCATAGAGCATCGTCAGTGACGGCGGCACCGCGTGCCAGGACTTGTCGGTGTGCCAGCGGTAGTTGCTGACGGGCGATGAAGATCGATCGACGGGGTTCCCATCCTTGTCGAGATTGGTGATCAGATGCGCGACCTCACGCCGCTTGCTGCCCGGTTGGCCCGAGGGTTCGACCTCGCCAAAATTTCGCGCGAACGCGTATTGCTCTTCCCGGGTCAGCGCCTGGCTTGGGAAGACCACGACGTGGTGGTCGCGAAACGCCTCCAGGATTCGCAGCTTCAGTGCCGAGGGCAGCGGCTGCGCCAGATCGATTTCGCTAATCGTCACCCCGCCCGCTGCCGACAGGGGCGGCCCTACAGCAATCTCCATAGACGCCCCTCCCCGGCGCCGCCGCGTTTGCCACGCAGGTCAAAAGTCCGTGCAGCGGCCGTTGAATTCCCAATCCCCGTAGCGGGTCGGCTCCGGGCCCTTCGGACCGCCGATTTCCCGCGGCAGTCGATCGCGCGGGGGTGGGTTTGCAGGGGGCTCGGCAGGCGGTGGCCCTTCGCTGTCGCGCGATCGGTCGTCCATGACGGAAATATGGACCACAAAGGCCTCGGCCTCAACCGTTTGGCGGTCCGGGGTTAATAACCACATCGGGAACCAAACCGGCGACCGGGTGTTGAGGTGGGCAATTTCGGCCCTTTCAGCCTCCCGGGCAGTCGAAGACGGACATGGCAGAACCTTGATGTCCCAGGCGCCAATTGCGCGCGAAGTTGCGCTCGACCTGATCGCTGCGGTCCTCCGTCGCAAGCGGCCACTCGATGACGCGATCGACGACAATCCGGCGATGCACCAACTCCCCGGGCGGGACCGCGCCTTCGCGCGCCTGCTGGTCGCAACCGTGCTTCGCCGCCTCGGCCAGATCGACGTGATGATCGCCGAGTGCCTCAGCACGCCATTGGCGCCCCGAGCGGCAGCGGTGCATGACATATTGAGGCTCGGGATCGCCCAGCTCCTGTTTTTGCGCACGCCGCCGCATGCTGCGGTCGCAACCAGTGTCGACATCGCCCACAGTCGCGGCTTCATGTCGCACAAGGGGCTGGTCAACGCCGTGCTCCGGCGGTTGAGCATCGAGGGCTCTGCCTGCATCGAGGGGCAGGACGCGCCGCAGCTCAACACACCAGATTGGCTGTGGCGCTCGTGGATCAGGGCCTACGGCGAGGCGACGGCTCGAGCGATCGCCACGTCGCATCTGAAGGAGGCGCCGCTCGATCTGACCTTGCGCAACGATGCCGATACGTGGTGCGCCAAATTGCAGGGCATCTTGCTGCCGACCGGGACTTTGCGCCGGGCGGCCGGCGGATCTCTCGTCAGCCTGCCGGGGTATGCCGAAGGCGCCTGGTGGGTGCAAGACGCCGCCGCGGCGCTGCCGGTACAGCTGTTCGGCGACCTCGCCGGACGCAAGGTCATCGACCTCTGTGCCGCGCCGGGTGGCAAAACCGCACAACTCGCCGCCGCCGGCGCTCAGGTGACAGCGGTCGATCGCTCGACCCGCCGCCTCGAGCGGCTGGTCGCCAACCTCCAGCGGCTCGCCCTGCCGATCGAAGCAGTGGCGGCGGATGGCTTGACGTGGCGTCCGCCACAGCCAGTCGACGCGGTGCTGCTCGATGCCCCGTGCAGCACTACCGGTGCCATCCGCCGCCATCCCGACGTGCCACACCTGAAACTGCCGGACGATGTCGCCCGCCTCAGCATGGTGCAGGACAATCTGCTGCGCGCGGCGATCGAGATGCTGAGGCCGGGAGGGATGCTCGTCTATTGCACCTGCTCGCTCGAGCCCGAGGAAGGGGTGGAGAGGATCGCAGCGCTCTTCGCCGCCGGTGCGCCGGTCGCCCGCCGCGCCATCGAGCCCGGCGAGATTGGCGTCGAGCCCGAGTGGATCACGGCCACGGGCGAACTGCGGACTTTGCCCTGCCACTTCAGCGAATATGACGGCATCGACGGCTTTTTCTGCGCACGGCTCGTCAAGGAGGGGTAGTTCCGGCGGGCCGCCATAGCCCTGTCCGGGCCGAGTTAGCTGGTCCGGCCGGCTTGCGGCACAACGCGTTCCTTGTTACGAAACGGTATGGGTTCTCCTGTCCGGCAAGCCCCTAATGACCGGCGGGTCAGCCGGCCAGCGCGATGGCGCGATCGGGTGCGGCGCGGGTAATGGCGGCTCCGACCGATAAGGGGCCCAGGCCTTTCCGGCGACGCCACCCCGGTGAGTCCCCCGGGCTAGTGACCCGGCTGCGCCGCGACGCATTGCAGGCGCTCGCTTCCGGTCGCTTCTATCATCACACGCTAATCGGCCGGGTTCCCGCTGAGCTGAAGCTGCGGATCGGCCAGCGCTGGCCGGGCGACATCAGGCGCGGCGAGGCCGTCGCTGCCGGCGAGATCGAACTCGCCGGAGAGCTGGTCCGCCATCCCGCGCCGCGCTGGTTTCCCCCGTCAGCCGGGCCGGAATGGCTCGCCGCCTGGCACAGCTTCGGCTGGATCGCAGACCTCGCGACGGCCAGCGGTGCCGCGCGCGAGGCGACCGCCGACTTGGTGCAGAGCTGGTTGCTGGAGAACGCCGCCTGGCACGGCATTGCCTGGCGGGCGGACGTGCTGGCGACACGCGTCTTCGCCTGGGTCGAGCACTTCGACGAGATCGTCAGGCGCGACCACGATCAGACGTTGCGCCGCGCCATGCTGACGAGTATCGCCGCCCAGCTGCGTCACCTCGGCCGGACGGCGTCGTGGGAGGTCGCGGGTGCGGCGCGATTGCGCGCACTCAAAGGCTTGATCGCCGGCCGGGCAGCGATCGGCGAATCCGAGAACCGCCTAGCCCAGGTGATGAAGACGATCGAGCGCGAGATAGCGGTGCAGATACTCCCGGACGGTGGCCATGTGTCGCGCAATCCGTCGTTGCAGCTTCAGGTCCTGCAGGATCTGATCGATACACGAGCCGTTCTGCGGGCGGTGCGGCTCGAAACACCCGCATCAGTGCAACTGGCGATCGATCGCATGGCGCCGATGCTGCGCTTTTTCCGTCACGGCGACCGCCGATTGGCGCTGTTCAACGATTCACTCGAAGAGGACGGGGTGCTGATAGACCTGGTCCTAACTCGATCGGAGACCAAGGGGCGCCCCCCCTTGCAGGCGGCGGATATTGGCTTCGATCGGCTGCAAGCTGCCCGAAGCCTCGTAATCGTGGATACCGGAAGGCCGGCGCCGCGCGGTTTCGACGAGACCGCCCACGCCGGCACGCTGTCGTTTGAGATGAGTTACGAGCGCGAGCGCATCATCGTCAATTGCGGTGCCTATCGCGGCCCCAAATCGAGCTGGTCGCGAGTCGCGCGGGCAAGCGCCGCGCATTCGGTGTTGGTAGTGGCCGACACCAATTCGGTCGAGATTCGTGCGGATGGTGCCCTCGGGCGCGCCCCGGCCTCGATCACTCGCGAACGGGCCGAGCACGAAGGCCAGCAATGGATCTCCGCGACGCATGACGGATATCGGCAGCGTTTCGGGTTGACCTATGCCCGGCAACTCTTTCTCGCTGCCGATGGCGGGGATCTGCGCGGCGAAGAAAGGTTAACCGGTCGGCCCGGGGCAAACTTCGCCGTGCGCTTTCATCTGCATCCGTCGGTGCAGGCCTCGCTCGCCGAAGACGGCGGAGCTGCGATGCTGCGACTGCCGAGCGGAATGTTCTGGCGGCTGCGCGCCGCCGGTGCCGAAATGAGCCTCGGCGAGAGCGTTTATCTTGGGTCGGGCGAGGCGCGGAAAACCCAGCAGGTGGTCTTGAGCGGAACGGTCGGCGCCGAAGGTGCGGCGGTGCGCTGGGCACTGCGCCATGAACCTTACGAAGCCCGCGCCGATCGGCCCGCCGGCGACCAGCCGGCGCGGAATGGTTGATGCGCTCCTGCCAGTGGCGGTGGCGATTGCAACCGGTCTTTTGTGCTGGATTGGCACCGGGGCGCTGATTCCGATCCTGCGACGGCGGGACGTGTTCGATCACCCAAATGCGCGTTCATCGCATCGCGTTCCGACGCCGCGAGGCGGCGGGATCGCGGTAACCGGCGCGGTGCTGTTGGCGTGGCTCGCGGTTTATCGGACGGGGTCGGTCACGACGGGGCTGATCAGCGTCTCGCTCGGGACCGGCGTTTTGGCGGCCGTCTCCTGGGTCGACGATCTGCGCGGCCTCTCCCCGGGGATTCGGCTGTTGGCGCAGCTCATTGCCGTGACGATCGGCATTCTCACCCTACCGGAAGCGCACAACCGGCTTGAAGCTTGGCTAAGTCCCACCCTGTATTTTGTTGGGCTGGGCGCCCTATGGATCTGGTGGATAAATCTATTCAACTTCATGGATGGGATCGACGGGCTCGCCACCAGCGAGGCCGCGGCGGTCGGCGGCGGGCTGTTGCTGTTCGCCACGATCGGCGTCGGGGAGGACCCGGCGGCGGCATTATGCGCTGCCGGCCTCCTCGGTGCCGCGATCGGCTTTCTATGGTGGAACTGGTCGCCGGCGCGAATCTTTCTCGGAGACGTTGGCAGCGTGCCGGTTGGCTATCTGTCGGGTTTTCTGCTGCTCGGCTTGGCCGCCCGAGGCTATTGGAAGATCGCCCTGATCCTGCCGCTCTATTTCCTTGCCGACGCGACGATTACCCTTCTCCAGCGGCTGCTGCGCGGTCAGCGGGTCTGGCAGGCGCACCGCCAGCATTTTTATCAGCAGGCGGTACGCGACGGGCTCGACCACGGGACAGTGGTCAAGCGTGTCATCGTCGCGGACTTGTTGCTGATCGGCTGCGGTTGGGTGGCCGAGAATGGCGGGGGAGCAATTGCACTCGGCGTGGCGGTCGCCATCGTCGCCGTCCTGCTCGCGGCACTCGCCCGCGGCCGCTGATCCGGCTTTGACAGCGTCGCCGAAGGGTTGCGCCCGCCGTCGTCGCCCGGCACACTGCTCCCCGCCAACCAGCGGCGGATTTCGGCATGCGACACCTGTACGCCCTCGGGCTTCTTTCCGTCCTCGGGGCAAATCTTTGCGGGGGATGCACCCCCTACATCCCGGTCAAGGACGATTTCGGCACCAGCGCGCTTAAGCCCACGGGCAACATTCCGCCCGAATTCGCCGAGTTCAACAGTTACGCCCCCGGGGTCAACGCGCTCCTCGCCGATCAGATCTGCGCCACGGTATACATCCCACTCGACGACAAATCGTTGCGGGCGTCACCCGGCGAGCTGATTGCTGGAGAAGGACGCTGTCTCCCCTATGAGGTCACGATCCACAACCTCGAAGAAGTCTTCCTGCCGTAACTTGTCAGCCTCATGCTGCGAAAGGCACGATCGAGCCGGCACCGCCGCCCGGCTCGCTGAGGAGGCGGTCGAAATAGGCGATGGTTCGGGCGAGGCCGTCCTTGAGCGGGGTGGTGGGATGCCAGGCGAGCAGGGCGGTGGCTTGCGCGATGTCGGGGCAGCGCTGGACCGGGTCGTCGATGGGCAGCGGGCGGCGGGTGATCGGCGAGCGCGATCCGGTCAGCGCGATGACGAGTTCGGCGAGCTCGGCAACCGAGGTTTCGGTGGGATTGCCGAGGTTGACCGGGCCGGTGAGGTGGTCGGGGGCCGCCATCAGCCGCAGAAACCCCTCGATCAAATCGTCGACATAGCAAAAGGCGCGGGTCTGGGTGCCGTCGCCATAGAGAGTGATCGGTGCACCTTTGAGCGCCTGGACGATGAAGTTGGAGACCACGCGGCCGTCATTGGGGTGCATGCGCGGCCCATAGGTGTTGAAGATGCGGGCGACCTTGATGCGCAGCTGGTGCTGGCGGAAATAGTCGAAGAACAGGGTCTCGGCGCAGCGCTTGCCTTCGTCGTAGCAGGCGCGCGGGCCGATCGGGTTGACGTTGCCGCGATAGCTCTCGGGCTGCGGGTGCACGCTCGGGTCGCCATAGACCTCGGAGGTCGAGGCCTGGAAGATCCTGGCCTTGAGGCGCTTGGCCAGGCCCAGCATGTTGATCGCACCAATGACGCTGGTCTTGGTGGTCTGCACCGGGTCGAATTGGTAGTGGATGGGCGAAGCCGGGCAGGCGAGGTTGTAGATCTCGTCGACCTCGACAAACAGCGGATGGGTGATGTCGTGGCGCAGCGCCTCGAAATGCGGATCGTCCAGGAGCGGTGCCACATTGTCTTTGCGGCCGGTGAAGTAGTTGTCGACGCACAACACGTCGTCGCCCTGGGCGAGCAGCCGCTCGCACAGATGCGAGCCCAAGAACCCGGCCCCGCCGGTGACCAGGACACGCTTGGCGACGACACTCATGGCCGGGCCCTCACGGCCCCACCCCGCCTCACGCCAGGGCCCGCAGCGGCGGCGGCGCGCGGTATGCCGGGCGGCCGATGCTGAGATAGGAGAGCCCGGCCGCTTTCATCTCGTGGGGCTGGTAGATGTTGCGCAGATCGATCACCAGCGGGCTCGCCAAGGTGCGCTCGACGCGGCCGAGATCGAGCCCGCGGAACTCGTTCCACTCGGTCAGCAGGATCAGCGCATCGGCCCCTTCCATCGTCTGGTAGGCGTCCTGGCAGTAGACCAGATCGGGCAAGAGCTTCTGCGCCTCGGCCATGCCTTCGGGGTCGAAGACCTGGATGCGCGCCCCCGCCGCCACCAGGCGCGGCAGGATGGCGAGGCTCGGCGCGTCGCGCATGTCGTCGGTGTTGGGTTTGAAGGTCAGGCCCAGCACCGCCAGCGTCTTGCCAGCCAGGCTGCCGCCGCAGGCGGTGATGATCTTGTCGGCCATCCGCCGCTTGCGCGCCTCGTTGACCGCGACCGCGGCTTCGACGATCGCCAAGGGGGCTTCGGCCTCGCGCGCGGTGCGCACCAGGGCGGTGCAGTCCTTGGGGAAGCACGAGCCGCCAAAGCCCGGCCCGGCATGGAGAAACTTGCGGCCGATGCGGCCGTCCAGCCCGATGCCGCGGGCGACGTCCTGGACATCGCTGCCCAAGGCCTCGCACAGATCGGCGATCTCGTTGATGAAGGTGATCTTGGTGGCGAGAAAGGCGTTGGCCGCGTATTTGATCAGCTCGGCGGTCTCGATGCCGGTGAACACCATCGGCGTCTCGATCAGATAGAGCGGCCGGTAGAGCTGGCGCATCACCGCCCGCGCCCGCTCGCTCTCGGTGCCGATCACCACCCGGTCGGGGCGCATAAAATCGGCGATCGCCGAGCCCTCGCGCAGAAATTCCGGGTTCGAGGCGACGTCAAACCCGCCCGGCGGCCGGGTGCGGCGCAGGATCTGGGCGACCTCGCGGCCGGTGCCGACCGGCACGGTCGACTTGGTCACCACCACCGCATAGCCGGTGAGCGCCCGGCCCACCGCCTCGGCGGCGGCATAGACATAGGACAAATCGGCATGCCCGTCGCCGCGCCGCGAGGGTGTGCCGACGGCGATGAACACGGCCTCGGCACCGGCCACCGCCGCTGCCAGGTCGGTCGTGAAATTGAGCCGCCCGGCCGCCGCATTGGCCGCCACCAGGGCGCCCAGCCCGGGCTCGAATATCGGCACCTCGCCGCGCTGCAAGCGCGCAATCTTCGCCGCGTCCTGGTCGACGCAGGCCACCGTCAGCCCAAACTCCGAAAAACACGCCCCCGAGACCAGACCCACATACCCGGTCCCGATCATCGCTATCCGCATCCGAGCACCCGTCCGATCCGCCAAGCCGAATGCAGCGCAGAACGGCGAAATTGCCAGCTTATTCCACCGCAGGAAGAAACAACGGGTGTGCTACGTTGCAGCCGGGAAAGCAGTTTGGAGCACGGATGTCTCATTCGGTACTCGTCACCGGCGGCGCAGGATATATCGGGAGCCACGCCTGCAAGATCTTGGCGCGAGCCGGGTACCAGCCGATCGTGTTCGACAATTTGTCGCGCGGGCATCGCGAGGCGGTGCGCTGGGGGCCGCTCATCGAAGGGGATCTCGCGGATCCAGAGCGGCTCGTCATGGCGCTGCAGACGCATCGCGTGTCGGCGGTCATGCATTTCGCCGCCTACGCCTATGTCGGCGAGTCGGTCGCCGATCCGGCGCTGTACTACCGCAACAATCTCGCAGGGACCCTGTCGCTTCTCGAGGCGACGCGCCAAGCCGGGGTAGACAAAATCGTCTTTTCGTCGACATGCGCCACCTACGGCCTGCCCGATGTCAATCCGATCCGTGAGACGGCTCGGCAGCTCCCGGTGAACCCCTACGGCGAGACCAAGCTCGCAATCGAGCGGGCGCTACGTTGGTACGGGGAGGCTTATCGCATCCGCTCGGTTTCGCTCCGGTATTTCAATGCCGCCGGAGCCGATTCCGATGGCGAGATCGGCGAGTGTCACGAGCCCGAAACACACCTCATCCCATTAGTGCTGCAAGCGGCCCTCGGACAGCGATCGCACGTCGAGATCTACGGGGTCGATTACCCGACTGCAGACGGTACCGCGATCCGCGATTACATTCACGTCGAGGATCTTGCCGACGCGCATCTACGCGCGCTCGAGCACCTGTACGCCGGACGCGAAAGCGCGGCGCTGAACCTCGGGGTGGGCCGAGGTCATTCGGTGCGAGAGGTGATCACCGCGGCCGAGGCGGTCAGTGGGCGGACTGTGCGCTGGCGTAGTGCCGCGCGACGGGCAGGCGACCCACCGGTCCTCGTCGCCGACCCGAGCCTCGCCGCCGAGCGACTCGGTTGGCGGGCTCAGTATTCGGACCTGCACACGATCATTCGCACCGCTCTAGCCTGGCACGAGAGCCGGACCCGTTAGCTAATCTCTCGGCGGGTCGACCCGCCAGCGGGAGCGGGGAATGAAACTCGTTAACGCCCGTTGTGCGAGCGTCGCCTCCACCCAAGAGAGTTAAGGCGGCAAACCCGCGGGAGCTTCCCAGATGACGACGGTCGAAATCGACAAGGTTGCGACGCGATCGCTTCCGGTAGAAGCGGCCGACCGGCCCGGTCTGCTCCGCGTGCAAGGCAAGTTTTTTTTCGCTGGGGCTCACAAGCACTTTATCAAAGGCGTGACCTACGGTCCCTTCGCGAAGGGAGATCACGGCGCGCAATTCCCCGAACCCGCGACGGTCGAGTACGATTTCGCGCTGATGGCGCAGGCCGGGGTCAACACTGTGCGGGTCTTCACGGTGCCCCCGATATGGCTGCTCGACGCCGCCCATTGCGCGGGCTTAAAAATCCTCGTCGGACTGCCCTGGTCGCAGCACATTGCATTTCTCGACGGTATTGCGGGTCAGGCCGAGATTCGCGAGACAGTAACCGCGGGAGTGCACGCTTGCCGGCGCCATCCCGCTATCTTCGGGTATCTTGTCGGCAACGAAATCCCTCCCGACATCATTCGTTGGCATGGCGCCGAGCCGGTACGGCGATTTGTCCGGAGCCTGGTTGCATGCGTCAGAGAGGCGCATCCGGAAGCACTCGTCAGCTATGCCAACTTTCCGTCGACCGAATATTTGACGATCGACTTCACCGACTTTGTCTGTTTCAACGTCTATCTCCACGATGAAGTAGCGTTCCGGCGGTACATTGCGAGACTGCACAATCTTGCAGTCGATCGGCCGTTGGTGTTGACCGAATTCGGCGTCGATTCGACGCGACTGGGGGAGCAGGAACAGCGGCGCATACTTTCCTGGCAAATTCATTCAGCCTTTGAGGCGGGTGTAGCCGGGACATTCGTCTTCGCCTGGACCGACGAATGGTTCACCGGCGGGCATCTGATTGAGGATTGGGCGTTCGGCCTGGTAGATCGAGAGCGCCAACCCAAGCCTTCCCTCGGCGAGATAACCCGCCAATATCAAAGTGCCTTGCCACCCAAGTTGCCGCACTACCCGCGGGTCTCCGTCGTTGTTTGCGCCTACAACGCCGAGCGCACGATCGACCAGTGCCTCGCCTCGCTCGCCGTGCTCAACTACCCGGATTGTGAGGTCATCGTCGTCAATGACGGCTCTCGCGACCGCACTCTCAGCATCGCCGAGGGCTACGGCTTCTGCCGGATCATCAACCAGTCGAACCACGGGTTGAGCGTGGCCCGCAATGTCGGCGCCGAAGCGGCAACCGGGGAAATTGTTGCCTACACCGACAGCGACTGTGTCGCCGACCCAGATTGGCTGAGCTATCTCGTCGCCAAGATGGAGGGCAGCAACCTCACCGCCTGCGGCGGGCCCAATTTCCCACCGCCCGAGGACACGCTCGTCCCGGCCGTGGTCGCCGTGGCACCCGGCGGCCCGACGCATGTACTGATCAGCGACGAAGTCGCAGAGCACATCGCCGGCTGCAACATGGCGTTCCGCCGCGAGGTGCTCGTGCGGCTCGGCGGCTTCGATCCGATTTATCGGGCAGCCGGCGACGACGTCGACATCTGCTGGCGCTTTCAAGACGCCGGCTATGTGATCGGCTACAGCCCGGCCGCCGTGGTCTGGCATTTTCGCCGCAATACTGTGGCCGCTTACTGCAACCAGCAGCGGGGCTATGGCAAGGCTGAGGCTCTCGTGTATGCGAAGCACCCGTTTCGCTTCAACCTGTTCGGACAGGCAAAATGGCTCGGCCGCATCTACGGCGATCTCTCGCCCGCACTGCTGCTGTCGCGTCGGCCGGTCATCTATTCCGGGGTTTTCGGACGCGGTCTCTTCCAGACCATGTACGAACCGCCGTCGTCGCTCACGGCACTCTTGCCGTTGACCTTCGAGTGGAGCGCCGCCGCGCTGGTTCTGGCGCTTGTCGGGATCGCCGGCGGCGGGTGGTTTTCGCTGCTCGCCGTGCCGTTGCTCGCCACCTGGGCGGTGTGCATCAACGGGGCGCTGCAGGCGCCGATCGACAAGCGGTTCGGCGGCTTCAACACCGCCGGGGTGAAGGCGCGTGCGCTCGCCGCTCTGCTGATTTATCTCGGTCCGTTGCTTCGAGGCTGGGAACGCGTCAAATGGCGCATCAAAGGCATGCGCGCCCACACCCAAATCGGCCTAGTGGAGACCGAGCAACGCGCCCGCTTTTTCTGGAAGGAGCGTGCCCTCCACCTATCCTACTGGAGTGATACCGGCGCCGAAAAAGAGCTTCTGTTGAATGGGCTCCACGATTTTCTCGTTCCGCAAAAATATCTCGTGATGGCGGATACGGGTTGGAACGGTTGGGACCTCAAGATCGCTCGTGGCCTTTGCAGCCGAGCCTTGGTGACGGTCTGTAGCGAAGACCACGGCGGCGGCAAACGCCTGCTTCGCGTGCGCTGCGCGATGCGCCTGTCCCAGCTGGCGCTGCTGGTGCTGCGCAGCAGCGCCGCCTTGACAGCCTTCGCATTGATGCTCGATTGGCCGCTCGCCGGGGCAGTGATCGGCGCGATCGGGATCGTCAATGCCGGTGTGATGGGCTGGCAGCTAATCCGCTTCGGGCAATTGATTCACCGAATTATCGAAGCCGTCGCCAAGCAGGCCCAGCTGATGCCGATCGAGCCGAAGGCCCGCGCCCGGTCGGAGAAGCGCAGGTGGACGCGGCGGTCTGCCAGGAAGGCCGTTCCGCTACAGGCGACGCCTCACGCGAACGCGCCCACCGAATCCCCGCTCGTGCGGGGCTGACCGGCACAACCGGCGGGTGGCCCATTCAAGGCGGGACCCAAGCGATGGCGAGAAAGCTCTTTCCATATTTGATGCCACATCGCTGGCGGATCGCCTGGGCGCTACTTCAAGTGTTCCTGATGACCGGCTTTGAGTTGTTGAAGCCGTGGCCTCTGCAAATCGTCATCGACAACGTCCTCGGCGGTCAGCCGTCCCCGATTCCGGCCTTATCCTCGGCAGGGAGCCTGCTGCTCTTCGCCTGCGGCGCGATCGTCGTCGTGCATTTCGGGGCAGGAGCGCTTACTTTACTCCACAATTACACCGCGATCCGCATTGGCCAGGACATGGTCAACGATTTGCGCGGCGCGCTTTATGCCCATCTCCAGCGCTTGTCGTTGGCCTTTCATGGCCGTCAGCGGGTCGGCGATCTCCTCTATCGGATCACCGCAGACAGCTTTGCCGTCCAAACGATGATCATGAACGGGGCCTTGCCGATCCTATCGGCATTGATGTTGCTCGCCGGCATGCTCGTCATTCTGTTTCCGCTCGACCCCGTCCTGACCATGCTCGCGCTCACCATCGTTCCGATGCTTTTCGCGCTGATCTCGCTCTTCAACCGCAAGATTGTCGATGTCGCCACCGAAGTGCGCACCACCGAAAGTCGGGTGTATTCGCTCGTGCAATGGGGGATGTCGGCAATCAAGCTGGTGCAGGCCTTCACCAAGGAAGAGGAAGAGCATCAGCGATTCATGGGTGCCAGCCGCGCAAGCCTGCGCGCTACATTGCGGCTCTACAGCTGGCAGACGCTCTATTCCGGAACGGTCAATCTGGTGATCGCCGGCGGCACCGCTCTTGTCGTCTTTGTCGGGGCGCGGGCGGTGATGTCGGGCACCCTGTCGATCGGGCAACTGATCGTTTTCATCTCTTACCTCGCCCAACTCTACGCGCCGATCAATCAGATCACCCAGAGCTGGGGGCTGATCGCCGGGGCGAGAGTGGGAGCCCGCCGGATTTTTGAGATTCTCGATACCGAAGCCGACCTTGAGGAGGGTGGCAGAAGCTTCTCAGCGGAAGGAGCCCGCGGCGACGTTGTCTGGTCCGGAGTACGCTTTAGCTACCGTCCCGATACGCCGGTCCTGACGGGGATCGACCTGAACGTGGCCGCCGGGACCCAAGTCGCCATTGTCGGCCCGACCGGAGTAGGCAAATCGACGCTCCTCGGTCTGCTGCCGCGATTTTACGATCCGTCGGCGGGGCGGGTGGCGATCGACGGGGTCGACGTGCGCGAGTACCGGCTGCGGTCGCTGCGCCGGCAGATTGCAATGGTCTTGCAGCCTCCGTTGATATTTCCGCTCTCACTGCGCGACAACATCGCCTATGGCCGTCCGGGGGCTGACGATGCGGCGATCGAACTGGCAGCCCGATTGGCCCGGATCGACGGTCTGGTCGCCTCGCTGCCGGAGGGCTACGACACGATCGTCGGTGAATCCGGGGCGGCTTTGTCCGAGGGCGAAAAGCAGCGCATTACCATCGCCCGCGCCTTGCTGCGCGATGCGCCGATCCTGATCCTCGACGAGCCGACATCGGCGCTCGATGTGACGACCGAGGCTCTCGTGATGGCTGGGATCGAGCGGCTGATGGCCGGGCGCACCACCTTTATCATCGCCCATCGCCTGTCGACGGTGCGGCGCTGCGACCGCATCATCGTATTGCGCGACGGTGCCATTGCCGAGGCGGGAACCATGTCCGAATTGCTGCAACGCGATGGGCTCTTCGCGGAATATTACCGCACGCAATTCGCCCCCGAGGAGGTATTCGCTGACGACGCCCGGGTCGGGTGATCGTGAAGGGTACATCGCAAAATCCCGATATTTTCGGGCGCAAATGCGGATACCGGGCGGACCTGACACATATCAACGGCGTGCTTCCGAAGCGGGCCTACCGCCCTCAATCGGTACCTTGCCCCGAATGAGTTGTCGCGACTCGTCCTTGGCGCGCTCGGAGCCACAGCGAGCGGGCCGCTGAGCAACGATTAGCGTCGATCCCGCAACCACGCCGGCCGCGGCATCACCGCCATCTCGCCTGCAAGCACCGCTCACCAGCGTCGTCTTGGGGTAACGCTCAAACTCCACTGTCGTCAGCTGCTGCATCGCCCCAGCCTTTGTGTGCCAGTTCACCTCGCCCCACTTTATACCACCATCATTGACCTGGGCGGCGTTTGCAGAGGTTCCTTAGCACAGGTAAAACTCGGTTAAATGTGGTCAAGCGGCTCGGTAAGCACCACGGTCATCGCAAGTGAGAAGAAGCCGATCAGATTTGGCTTGTTAGTTGACCACGATTTACCGGGATTTCCAAAATATAACGCGGGTTGCAGCGCAAGGTAATTAAATTTGTACCCAGGTCCGTCGGACGCGTGGTCCGATGTAGCCAGCTCTCATCCGCAACCGCTGCAACTCACAAAGGGCGGTTCATGATAATGGATTTGGACATCAACGACCCAGTTGCGAATGGCGAGAACCGCAGTGGCCCCTCGGGAGCGCAGTCCAGCGACCCAGAACGGGAAACTGTCTGTGGAGCTCTTTATCGGGAAATCGAAGTCCTGATCCCCCGGCTCAGGCGTTTTGCGCGGGCCCTAACGCATGACACAGTTGCCGCCGACGATCTCGTCCAAGAAGCGCTTAGGCGTGCGCTCGGGAAAATCCACCTGTGGCAGAACGGGACGGATCTGCGAGCCTGGCTATTCACGATCCTGCATCACCAGCATATCAACGAGACCCGCCGCCTGGCGCGCGAGAGCGGTCGGGTCGAGTTGAGCGCCGGCCACCAACCAGTCGAGCCCAATCAGGCTCAACTGCTTGAACTGCGCGATCTCGAGCGCGCCATCGACCAACTTCCCGAGCAGCAACGCACGGCGATCCTGCTCGTGGGTGTGGAGGAGATGCAATACGAAGAAGTTGCCTCTCTTCTGAGCCTGCCGGTCGGGACCGTCCGGTCGCGGGTTTCGCGCGGCCGCGCGACCCTGCGCGCTCTGACCGGCCGCTTCCACCGGCGGGGCTCGCCGCGTCCTGGCTCGTCGAAATTTCAGGGGATGTCGGGGGATCGGACCCCGTCTCGCTTAGAGACTGGGTTGCGGTAGGAAGTCCCATTTTGGAGGTCACGATGAAAACCCTGTCTGTTCTCGCCCTCGCCACGGCCGTCTTGGCGGCACTCGGCAGCGCGCCGGTCGGGGCCCAGCAGCGCGCACTCACGCCAAGCCCGCAGTTCCACGCCGTCAACCCCAGCCTGCCGGGCCCACAGTTTCATGCCGTCAACCCCAGCCTTTCGCTGTCCGCACCGACGAACAGCCCGCTGCAAGAGCAGATGCGGGAGGACTACGCTACCGGCCTGATGGGAGCGCAGCGCCAATTGTTGCAGCAAAACCCATCGGGCCTCGGCCGGCAGGAGCAGGAGATCGGCCGCGAACTCAACGGCTACACCCCGCGATAGCGAGGAATGCCGCAATATCTATTCATTAGATATAAAGCCGCAGGAAATGCGATGAACCCACACCAGCGGCCGAGAACAGGCCGCGTCTCAGCGGACGAGGTCGCCGGCCAGCGAAAAGGCCGATTTGCGGCCGATCTTGCCGCGATAAATCTGCAGGGTTTCGAGCACGCGCTGCACGTAGTTTCTCGTCTCGCCAATTGGGATGTTCTCGATCCAGTCGACCATGTCGAGACCACCTCCGCGCGGATTGCCGTAATCGCGAAGCCATTGGCGAACCCGCCCGGGACCGGCGTTGTAGGCGGCGATCGCGAGCCCGTACGAGCCTCCGAAGTCGTCGATCAGCTTTTCGAGATAGGCTCGGCCGAGAAGTACATTGTAGGTGCCATCAGTCGTCAGCCGCTCGGCCGAAAAGGGCAACTGCATCTTGCGAGCGACATCGCTCGCGGTGGTCGGCATCAGCTGCATCAGACCTCGCGCCCCGGAGCGGCTCACCGCGTCGCGGTCGAACGCGCTTTCCTGACGGGTAATTGCTAAGAGCAAAGAAGGCTCTGCGGTGCCGCCGCTCGGCAAGGCGGTCACGGGGTACCCGCGGATCATCAGCATCGTCCCGAAGTCGATGGCGCGCTTGGCCACTGCGACGGCGAGATCGATCCGTCCGCTGCTCTCGGCAAGAGTTGCCAGCATCGCGAATTGCGTCGGCGTCGCGGCATTGTCCACGAGGCTTAGCAAGAAGATCTTGCTTTGGTCTCGGTAGCCAAAATCGAGAAAGATGCAGGTGGCCCGGACCAATTCTATCCGGTTGAAGTCGGCCAGTTCCGCGGCATCGGGAACCGGCTCCGGCACCGGGCGTGGAGGCGCATCCTCGCCGAGCTGGTGGGCGGCCAGCTGCCCGTAGAAGGTGATCATGTGATCGGCCGCCGCGGCATACAATTTCGCGGCCAGCTCAGGCTCGGCCTGAGCGGCGGCGGCGCGTCCCGCCCAATAACCCGCCCGAGCCTTCGCGTAAGGCGTGCTGACGCGGGTCGGGATGCGCGAGAAATGATCAAATGCGTCGGCCGGGTTTTTCATGTAGCGCAAGGCGATGTAGCCCAGCAGAAACTCGGCCTCGGAATCGGCGATGCCTTCGAGCGGACCGTGCTGCTCGGCGATACGGTAAGCGAGCTGGGCGTTGCCGGTGGACAGCACCCGCCGAGCGATGGTCTGTCGCTCGACCCACCACGCCGCAGGCCGCACTGGATCTCCGGGCTGGGACAGCAGGATCCGCGCTGCCGCATCGACCATGTCCTTCCTGGTTCGCCAGCGCAACTCGTCGTAAACGAGCCCGGGATCGGAACGCAGCTGCGTGGGGACGCTAGCCAACAGAAACTCGGCATTCGGAGCGAGAGAGGTGAGGGCCAGACGGGCCTCGCCCAGGCTGCGCCAATCTTCCGGGAGCAGCGGCTGCATTCGACGCGCTGCCTCCTGCTGCCCCTCCCAAAGCAGGCGGTCGAGGCGCCTCTCATGGTCCTCGGGGCGGATCGAAGCCTCATGACGGGCGAGGAAGGTTTTCTCATCGCCAGGACCAAAATCGGCGCCGATCCAGGCCGCCCGCAGCGCTGCGGTGCCGCCTTCGAGGTCGCCGGAACTCAGCTTGATCTCGGCCTCGCGGACTTTGCCGGCACCGCTGATCGGCGGATGGCGCTTGAACCAATCAGCGGCAATCGCGTCGGATTCGCCGGCCAAAGCTTCCTCGGCGTGCTTGCGCAGCGCCTTCTGCCGCGGCCAGTCGGGGTTGTTATCGACAAACTCGGCGATATCGGCAAAGCGCCCTGACGCGCCGGGGCGGGAATAATCCATCCAACGGATGATCTTGAGCGGCAGCATATCGCCGGTCGCGGCGGCACTGGCATAGGCGCGGTTCCAGTCGCCGCTTTGCGCCGCCGCGAGCGCGGCGCGCGTCTCCTGGAGACCGCTCTCGGACAGCCCCTGAGCGTGCAGCGCCGGACACGTGGCAGAGAGGATGACGAGGGCGAGCAGGAAAACGACGCGAATAGCCAAACACAAAGTCGACCTCTGCCTCCGAGTTAACGATGAGGCCCGAGTCATTACGGGTTTTCCGCTCTATCGGCAAGCCGCACGGGTCCCCGAATTATGTAGCAAACGCACCAGACTGAGGTTCGGCGCCTCGCAATCATGAATTGCATCGACTAACGCGCTCCCCGCAAACCGCCTGCGCCCGCCCCGCACCCCCTGTTCGCCCTGTTTTATCAGGTCGAGATCAGGCATTATCGCGACCTATAGCTAAAATATCATGTCTTCGTTTCGCGTGTTACGGAAGCGGTTGCGGTCCGTACTCCTGTTAGTGCAGAGAATGAACAGGAGGCCGTCCAACCTGGTGTTTTCCCCCCCCCACACGCTCCTAAGCAGGCGCCAACAATCGCTAATCCAGCGTCCCATCATCCTACGCCAATTGTTTAAAATACCGCGCACCGTACCATATTATTGCGATATTGTCAACCTTATCCGACGCGCGTACGCCTTGCGTTCCCACGCGTCCTTAGCCCTCGCCTCACGAATGGTCTGCCATTGGAGGTTCGCGACGGTATCGGTCCGCCGCAGGCGCGATGCCCGACGCCTGGCACCAAGCCCTCCGTGAGATCCCTACATAATTCTGCGCTGGTCCCGGACCTCGGCGACGGCGCGGCTGTTGAAGCCCGCGCCCGCCAGGATTATCGTGCTCGGGTTCCGACGCAAATCGGGAGGAAACGATGTTCAAGGGATCGCTCGTCGCGCTGATCACACCCTTCCGCAAGGGAGGTCTCGACGAAAGCGCTTTTCAGGAGCTCGTGGCATGGCAAGTCGGACAGGGCACGCATGGCTTGGTGCCGTGCGGCACGACCGGCGAAACGCCGGCCCTCGAGCACGAGGAGCAACGGCGGGTGATTGAGCTGTGCGTCGAGGTCGCCAGGGGCCGGGCGCCGGTGATCGCAGGAACGGGCTCCAATTCGACCGCACATACGATCGAGGCGACGCGGCAGGCGAAGCAGGCTGGCGCGGATGCGGCGCTGATCGTCTGTCCGTATTACAACAAGCCGACGCAGGAGGGGCTCTACCAACACTTCAAGGCGGTGCACGACGCGGTCGAGCTGCCGATCGTCATCTACAACATCCCCGGCCGCACGTCGGTCGACATGACCACTGCAACAATGGCGCGGCTCGCAAAATTGCCGAACATCGTCGGCGTCAAGGACGGCACCAACGATCTGACGCGCCCGCTCAAAATGCGGGTCGAGATCGGCGTCGATTTTTCGCTGCTCTCGGCCGAGGACGCGACCGCCGTCGCCTACCTCGCCCAGGGCGGGGATGGGTGCATTTCGGTGACCGCCAATGTCGCACCGCGGCTCTGCTCGGAAATGCACGAGGCATGGCAGCGCGGCGATATCAAGACGGTGCGTGGGATAAACGAACGGCTGATCCCTCTGCACGATGCCTTGTTCACCGAGACCAGCCCCGCACCGGTAAAATACGCCGCCTCGCTGCTCGGCCGCTGCACCGCCGAGGTGCGTCAGCCGCTTTGGGCGATCCAGCCTGAAACGAAAGAGAGGGTGCAGCAGGCGATGCGAGGCGCCGGCCTCCTCAACTGATGCCCCTTTAACTGATGAGGACGGCAGACCGCTACGTTGCGCAGAACCGCCGCGCGCGCCACGATTACTTGATCGAAGATACGATCGAAGCGGGGGTCGTCCTGCTAGGCACCGAGGTCAAGGTGCTGCGCCAGGGACAAGCCAGCATTACCGAGGCCTATGCCGATCAGAACAGGGGGGAACTCTACCTCGTCAACGCCAACATTCCGGAATACGCCGCTTCGGCGCACTTCAATCATCAACCGCGGCGGCCGCGCAAGCTGCTACTGCATCGCAAGCAGATGAACCGGCTGCTGGGTGCGATCCAGCGCGATGGCGTCACGGTGGTCCCGCTGTCAATCTATTTCAACGAGCGCGGCCGGGCCAAGGTCGAGCTTGGCCTCGCCCGCGGCAAACGAAAGGCCGACAAGCGTCAGGCCGACAAGCAGCGGGACTGGCAGCGCAGCCGCGCCCGCCTCCTGCGCGATCACGACACCTGACGCGCCCCGGCGCTAATCCGATCGGTCACGGTGAAGACGCATCCACCCGACTGAGGCGTTGCGCCAGTGCAGCGAACACCGCCTCAAACATCGCCACAGTGAGCTTTCCGGTATTGGTGTTGTATCGCGAGCAGTGATAGCTGTCAGCCAGCAGCCCACCCTGGGGCAGCGCATGCAATCGACCGTGCCCGAAGGGGAACAGAGCGCGGCGCAAACCGAGTGCGGCGATTACGGAGGCGTGGGCGACGGCGCCAAGCGCCAGGATCGCTCGGACCCGATCCGCCGCGGCCAGTTCGCCGGCGAGAAAGCGGCGGCAAGTCGCGATCTCGGCCGGTTGCGGCTTATTCTGCGGAGGAACACAACGCACGGCATTGATGATGCGTGCCCGATGGAGCACGAGACCATCATCAGGCCGGGCATCGTAGACACCTCCAGCAAACCCGAATTTTCGCAAGGTATCGTAGAGCAGCGTGCCCGCGTGATCACCGGTGAACGGTCGCCCGGTGCGGTTCGCCCCCCTTAACCCCGGCGCGAGGCCGACGATCAACAGTTCCGCCCGTTCGTCGCCAAACGACGGGACCGGAGCATTGAACCATTCCGGATGATCGGCCCGCTGGACCTCTCGGAATGCCGCAAGACGCGGGCAGAGCGGACAGTCTCGAGGCGGCCCTGGAGACGGAAAAGTCAAGGCTCCTCGACAGGCTCCACGCGCGTTCGATGGAGCTCTTCGCGAGGATGATGGTTGCGCATCACGCTCGGGGCGAGATCCTGGAGCTCGATGAAATTGTCAGCTTGCCGGCGCAGATCATCCGAGACCATAGGCGGCGAAGAACGGATCGTCGACACCACCGATACGCGAACCCCCTTACGCTGAACCGCCTCGACGAGCCGCCGGAAATCACCGTCGCCCGAGAACAGGATGGCATGATCGATGTATTGAGCCATCTCGAGCATGTCGATCGCCAGCTCGATATCCATGTTGCCCTTTATTCGGCGCCGCCCCATCGCGTCGGTGAACTCCTTTGTCGGCTTTGTGACCATCGTGTAGCCATTGTAATCGAGCCAATCAACGAGCGGCCTGATCGGCGAGTACTCTTGGTCCTCGACCAAGGCGGTATAGTAGAACGCTCGGATCAGCCGTCCCTTGGTGCCGAACAGTTCGAGCAACCGCTTGTAGTCGATGTCGAATGCCAAGCCACGTGCGGCGGAATAGAGGTTGGCTCCGTCGATGAATATGGCGATTCGCTCCTCTGGATAGAAAACCATGTGTTACAAATGCTCCGTCAGATTCGATAATGTAACGTAAATGTCTTACAGTGCGCATCCTGGGTCAAGGAGGGGCGAGGTGCGCGAGGGTGCAAAGTGATCCTGATCGGCATCGGCGGCAACCTGACCAGCGCACGATTTGGGCCGCCGCGCCAAGCGCTCGCCGCCGCCCTTGCGGCGCTCGAAAGCGAAGGCGTCCACATTATCGCACGGTCGGCATGGTATCGGACCGAGCCTACCCCGCCTTCAGACCAGCCATGGTTCACGAACGCTGTCGCATCATTGGCGACCGCCCTCCCCGCGCCGGATTTGCTCGCCGTGATGCAAGGGCTCGAGACCCGGTTTGGCCGTGTCAGAGACGAGCGGAATGCGGCGCGAGTGCTCGACCTCGATCTACTCGATTATCGGGGTGAAGTCATCGAGACGGCCACCCTCGTCCTCCCACATCCTCGGCTCCACGAGCGCCAATTTGTGCTCGCCCCGCTCGCCGAAATCGCGTCGGCCTGGTGTCATCCGCTCCTGGGGTTGACAGCCGAACAGTTGCTCGCCGGCCTCGTTACGAACCAGCTGATCGAACGGCTATCGGATTGATCGAAAGTCGGCGCAGTCGATTGCCCTCGTTCCACCCGGCCGATATAAACGGTGCATCGGATTCGCCGCTTTGATGCAATGACCGGATACGAGACGGCCCGCACCCGCATGGTCGAAAGCCAACTCCGGCCCAACAAGGTCACGGACAAGCGCTTGCTCGATGCCTTTTTAACAATACACAGAGAGCTTTTCGTTCCCGAGCATCTCCAGGCGGTTGCTTACGTCGACGAAGCTCTGCCGCTCGGCAAAGGCCGCTACGTGATGGAACCGATGGTCGCAGCTCGTCTATTGCAGGCAGCGGCCGTCGAGCGCACCGACACGGCGCTGATTGTCGGGGCTGGGACCGGATACGAAGCGGCGCTCGTCGCCGTTCTAGCGCGCAGCGTCGTCGCCCTCGAAGAGGATCCGGAGCTCGCCCGGCGGGCGCACGCGGCTCTCGTTGAGCACTCGATCGCGTCGGTCAGCCTCGCCGAGGCACCGTTGCCGCAGGGCCATCGGGCGCGCGCGCCTTACGACGTGATCTTCTTCTGCGGAGCGGTCGCCGAAGTGCCCGCCGAGATCGCCTCGCAGCTCGCCGATGGGGGACGGTTGATGGCAGTTGTCAAATCTGGAAGCGGCATGGGTCACGCCACCTTGACGACGCGGATCGGCGGAGGTCTGGCGCGCCGTGTTCTCTTCGACGCAACCACTGCGCTGCTCCCCGGTTTCTTCCCGAAGCCGGCCTTTGCGTTCTGAGCGAGGGCACAGCGCCGTGGACGCCGCTGAAACATTGACGCCCGGATCCGACCGACGCACGGCGGTGTGTCGCATAGGTCACGGCGATCCGCCGGTAGCCTTGCGGCGGAAATCGGCTCTGAGTGCGCTCGTTTGCTGTTTGACCATCTCCGCTCCGGCCGCGCTGCAGGCGCAGACGCTGACCCAGGCGCTTGCCGATGCTTATAACACCAATCCACAGCTCCTCGCCCAGCGCGCCCTGCTGCGAGCAACCGACGAGCAAGTGCCGCAAGCGCTGGCGAACTGGCGGCCGACGGTCAACTTCACCGGGCAGGTGGGCATTGCGACGACGTCCGAGCAACTTCCTCCGGGGCCGACGTCGGTGAACCCCACTACCGGCGAAGTCACTCGTAGTACTACTGATCGTCGGCATGTACAGACCAGACCAGACTCGCTCACCGTCACGGCGGCACAGCCGATCTACACCGGCGGACGCACCGCGGCGCAGACCAGCCAGGCGATCAACCTCGTAGAATCGGCGCGGGCGCAGACCCTGGCGGTCGAGACCACGGTGTTCCAAGCTGTTGCCCAGGCTTATCTCGACGTGGTACGCGATCAGGCCCTGCTTGAGGTTAACCGTAACAACGTGGCGGTCCTCCGCAAGCAGCTCGAGGCGACGCAGGACCGGTTCCGGGTCGGCGAGGTGACCCGCACCGATGTCGCACAGGCCGAGGCCTCCCTTGCGCAAGCGGTTGGTCAATTGGTCACGGCTCAGGGTAACCTCGAGATAAGCCGGGCCGAATATGTCCGCGCGGTCGGACATCGTCCCGGGACGCTGATGTTGCCGCGCGACCGCCCGGCGCTCCCGGCCACGCAAGAAGAAACCGTGAGCCTCGCCAGCAGCAATAACTTCAACGTCGTCTCGGCAATTTTTGCCGAACTCGCCGCTCGTGACAACATCGACTTTGTGCGCGGCCAGCTGTTGCCGCAGATCTCCGTCGTCGGCAGTCTCAGCCGCATCGCTGACCAGTCACTTAATTTTAAGGGCATTATTACCAATTCCGCACAAATTCTGGCGCAATTGACGATGCCGCTGTACGAAGGCGGTGCGATCTACTCGCAGACGCGACAAGCCGAACAGACGGTCGGACAACGGCGCAGCCAGGTCGACGACGCGCGCCGAGCGTCGGTGCAGACGGCGACCCAGAACTGGTCGACCTTGCAGGCGGCGCGGGCGAGCATCTCGTCGTTCGCTCAGGCGGTGCGCGCGGCGCAGATCGCCCTCGAGGGCACGCAGCAAGAGGCGCTGGTTGGCACCCGCACAGTGCTTGACGTTCTGATCCAAAACCAGACACTGCTCACGACCCAGTCGCAACTGATCACGGCGGAGCACGATGCCGCCCTTGCCGAGTTCAATGTCGCGGCGGCGACAGGTCGGCTGATAGCGCCCGAGCTCAAATTGCCGGTGAAGCTCTACGACATGGAGCGGCACTACAAGCAGGTGAAGGACAAGTGGATCGGCTTCCGCGGCGGTCTTTCGGAGTGAGCAGGCCGGCGGCGCTCGGCCCCGCTGGCAAAGCCCGACTGGTATACCCAAATATTTGATACTTCCCGTTCGATCGGTTGCCTCCATGCCCGATGCAAAATCGCATTCAGAGCCCTCTATGGAGGAGATTATCGCCTCGATCAGCCGCGTCATCGCCGAGGACAAAGCCTCCGGGAATACGCGCACGGACAATGTGAGGCCAGGCGGAACGAGCGCCCGGGCGCACCCAGAGGGGAGCGATATCCTCGAATTGACCCAGGTGGTCGACGAGGACGGCTCGGTTCGCCTGATCGCCTCGTGGGCGGCAGCGGAGGTTGCCGCTTCGAGCGAGCCGGTTATTGCCGCCCTGTCGCCTCCGGCGGTCGCGACCACATATGTCGATCCGCAGGGACATGCGAAGAGCGAGCCGACGCTCGACCCTGTTGGCGAGCGCATCGTCTCGACCGCCACCTCCGGAGCAGCGGCAGCCGCCTTCGCTCAACTCGGCGCCCTGCCGCGCGATCGACGCCGTGAGGGAGAATTGCCGCTCGGTGGTGCTGAACGTACGCTCGAGGAGATGGTTCGCGGCATGCTGCGCCCGATGCTGCAATCATGGCTCGACGAACACCTTCCCGATATCGTCGAGCGGCTGGTCCGTGAGGAGATTGCGCGAGTCATCGGGGAATCGGGGCTGCGCTGATCGGTCGGGAGCCGGCGCGTCCGAACAATCGGGAAGTCTCTGACCGACCGCTTCAGTCGAGGACAGTTTAGGGATGCTGGACAAGACTTATCAACCCGCCGCCGTGGAGGGGCGCTGCTACGCCGGGTGGGAGCGATCCGGCGGCTTTGCCGCCGAGCTCGACAGCCAGCGACGACCCTACACAATCATGATGCCGCCGCCGAACGTTACGGGAAGCCTTCATATCGGACACGCGCTGAACTTCACCCTGCAGGATGTGCTGGTCCGCTATCAGCGCATGCGGGGTCGCGACGTGTTGTGGCAACCGGGTACCGATCACGCTGGCATCGCCACAGAGATCGTCGTGAGCAACCAACTCGCAGCGGAAGGGACGACAAAGCACGCCCTCGGGCGGGACGGGTTCGTAGCGCGCGTGTGGCAATGGAAGGAGGGGTCGGGCGGCGCCATCATCCACCAATTGCGACGCCTCGGGGCCTCGCCGGATTGGAGCCGCGAGCGATTCACGCTGGATCCGGGCCTCGCCTCGGCCGTCCGGCGGGTATTCGTCCAACTCTACCGCGAAGGATTGATTTACCGCGATAAACGGCTGGTCAACTGGGATCCGGTGATGCACACCGTGATTTCGGATCTCGAGGTCCAGAATCGCGAGACCAAGGGTTCGCTGTGGCACATTCGCTACCCGGTGGTGGAGCTTCCCGGCCGGTTCATCACCGTCGCGACGACCCGGCCGGAAACCATGCTGGGCGACACCGGCGTCGCCGTGCACCCGAACGATCCGCGATTTGCCGAGCTGGTCGGCAAATCGGTGCGGCTGCCGCTCGCCGACAGGCTTATTCCGATCATCGCCGACGAGCATGCCGATCCCGAGACCGGGACTGGTGCGGTGAAGATCACACCCGCCCACGATTTTGCCGATTTCGAGGTCGGTCGGCGGCACGGTCTGGCGCTACTAAACATTTTCGACCAGGACGCCCGGCTCAACGACGCAGCACCCGCACCCTATCGGGGCCTCGACCGATTTGCCGCGCGCGAAGAAGTCGTGGCGGACCTCGCCGCTGCCGGCTTCCTCGAGAAGGTCGAAGATCACGCCCTGATGGTTCCCCATCACGATCGATCGGGCGAGGTGATCGAACCCTGGCTCACCGATCAGTGGTATTGCAACGCCCGCGTGCTGGCCGGTCCGGCAATCGCGGCAGTCGAGGACGGACGCACCCGCTTCGTCCCTTCCCAATGGGAGAACACGTTCTTCGATTGGATGCGCAAGATCCAACCTTGGTGCGTTTCTCGCCAGCTCTGGTGGGGACACCAGATCCCCGCCTGGTACGGGCCGGACGGGACGCTTTTCGTCGCCGAGACCGTGGAGGAAGCGCAGTGCGAGGCGTCGGCGAAATATGGCGAGGCGGTTTCGCTGCGCCGTGACGAGGATGTTCTCGATACTTGGTTCTCCTCGGCGTTGTGGCCGTTTTCGACGCTCGGCTGGCCTGAGGAGACGCCCGAGCTTTCGCGGTATTATCCAACGGACGTTCTCGTCACCGGCTTTGACATCATCTTCTTCTGGGTCGCCCGAATGATGATGATGGGGCTGCACTTCAGGGGCGAGGTGCCGTTCCGCACCGTCTACATCCATGCTCTGGTGCGCGACGGACGCGGCCAGAAGATGTCGAAATCGCGCGGCAACATTATCGACCCGCTCGAGCTGATCGACCGTTACGGCTGCGATGCGTTGCGGTTCACGCTGGCCGCCTTGGCGGCGCCCGGGCGTGACATCAAACTCGCCGAGAGCCGAGTCGAAGGCTATCGCAACTTCGCGACCAAGCTGTGGAATGCGGCCCGTTACGCGGAGATGAACGCCTGCGCGCTCGTTGCCGATTTCACCCCGGCGCAATGCCGGGTGACTGTCAATCGGTGGATCGCTACGGCTGCGTCCGACTGCGGCGCTGCGGTCACTGCCGCTCTCGACGCCTATCGCTTCGACGAGGCTGCGAACCTCTTGTATCAGTTCGTGTGGGGCACGTTCTGTGATTGGTATGTGGAGTTCACCAAGCCGATCCTGCAAGGCGATGACAGCGCACGCGCCGAAACCCAGGCCACGACCGCCTGGATTTTGGGCCGCATCGTGCATCTGCTGCACCCGATCATGCCCTTCATTACCGAGGAGATCTGGCAGAACCTCGCCCGCGAGGGCGAAGGCCTGCTGCTGACTGCACCCTGGCCAGAATTTTCTCGCCAAGCCCACGATCTCGCCGCTTCGGCGGAGATGGAATGGGTCGTGCAGGCGATCTCGGCGATCCGCGCGCTCCGCGCTGAAATGAACATCCCGCCGGCCGCTTGCCTCCCGCTTCTCATCAAGGACGCGGAACCCGCTGTAGCGGAGCGGATCGAGCGCCACCGAGAGCATTTCATGCGCCTCGCGCGCGTCGAGCGGTTTGAGCCGGTGGTGACGGCACCTGCGGGCGGAATCCAAGCGGTAGTTGGCGGCACTGTCCTAATCCTGAGTGTTGGCGATGTGGTCGATCTCGCCCGGGAAAAGGCGCGTCTCGGCAAGGAGATCGAGAGGCTCGACTCGGAGTTGAGAAAGATCGCCGCCAAGCTCAACAACCCCAATTTTCTTGCGAAAGCCAAGCCCGAGGTTGTCGAGGAACAGCGTGACCGCGAAGCCGATGTGAGCCGTGATCGCGATCGCCTGAAGGTAGCTTATGCGCGGCTGATTGCCACCTGATGGTGCGGGCTCGAACCATCGGCCCTGAAGATATTGTTCCCGCTGGCCTAGCAGAGCGCGGCCGGATCGAGGAGATCCGACAGGTAGCGGAGGAGTTTGCAGTTGCTCTGACCGCGGACGTTGCGGCGCTGATCGATCCGGATGACCCCGCGGATCCGATCGCGGCGCAGTTTGTGCCGAGTGCGGCGGAACTGGTCGCCGCACCCGAGGACCGGACCGACCCGATCGGCGACGAGCGCTGGTCACCAGTCCCCGGCATCGTGCATCGCTATGCCGATCGAGTGCTGCTGAAACCGATCTTGCTTTGCCCGGTTTATTGCCGTTTTTGCTTTCGCCGCGAGGTGGTCGGAAAGAGACCGGCGATGCTCGACCGAGCGGCCCTCGAACGCGCCTTTGATTACATTCGTGAGCGACCGGAGATCTGGGAGGTGATCGTCACCGGCGGCGATCCCTTTGTGCTGGCGCCGCGTCGCCTCGCCGCCATCGTACGCACGCTCGATCAAATCCCCCATGTCGCGGTGATCCGCTTCCACACGCGCGTTCCGCTGGTCGACCCCGGCCGGGTGAAGCTGGCGCTGGTTCGAGCGCTCGCGGCGGAAAAGGCAGTCTACGTGGTGGTTCACGCGAACCACCCGCGCGAGTTGACCCCGCGAGCGAGAGAGGCGCTGACCCGGCTCAGCCGCGCCGGCATCCCGCTCTTGTCGCAGACCGTCCTGTTGCGCGGCGTCAACGATGATGCAGCCGTGCTGGAAGCCCTGTTTCGGGGTCTCGTCGCGATGCGCGTCAAGCCCTACTACCTCCACCATGCCGATCTTGCACGGGGCACCGCGCATTTCCGTACCGGTATCGCCGCTGGCCAGCGTCTCGTTCTTTCGCTCCGCGGCCATATCTCCGGGCTGTGCCAGCCAACCTATGTCCTCGACATTCCGGGTGGCTACGGCAAGGTGCCGATAGCCCCCTGCGCGGCTTCCGCGAGAACAGAGGCAGGCGAGTGGAACGTCGAAGACGGTGATGGGGTCCAGCACGCCTATCCTGCCGATCCGCAGGGCTGAGGAACCCGCCTTGGCCGAGCCCGGCGATCCCGTGATGGATCGTCGTCGTCGGTGGTGCGATCGCGCTGGACACGGCGCAAGAGCTCTGTGCATTGCAAGGCCATCGTGTCGTGGTGCTGTGGCGCCCGGATCCCGACTTTACCCGCGCGGTAGAGGATATCGGCGCCGTCCACATCGCCGCAGCGCGCCCGGACAGCACCGAAGCGCTCGACCGCGCCGGCGTGCGTGACGCCGTGACGATCCTCGCTCTGTCGCCCGATGATCAGCTCAACTGCACGCGGCGTTGCTGGCGCGCGACGCCAATCCGCGCATTCGCATCGTTTTGCGGCAGTTCAACCCACCTTGGCGTACAAGATCGAACAGAACCTTCCGAACTGCTCGGTCCTGTCGCTGGCGCGGCACTCGGCCGCGACCTACGCCGCCGCCGGGGTCGACCCCTCATGCTTTCGCGGACTGCAATTCCCCGAGCGCGACGGTCCGCTGACTGGCTTTGCGACGCGAATCGCCGAAAGCTGCGGCGTCGGCGGCGAGACCGTCGCGGGCGCTGAGCGGGTGCTGGGCGCACGCATCCTTGCCGTCGATCGTAAGACCGGGCTCTCCCGCGACACCGTCCTCGCGGGCCGGGCGGAGCTGGTCGTATATGGTAACGTCGCCGGACTGCAGGGTAGCGCGCCTCGCCGGCCGGCCGCACGGAGCCACCGAGCGCTCGGCCTAAGGCTGCGCTCGCTGTTGCGTCCCGATCGGCGCCAGCAGACTCGGCTCAATCCGATCCTCGTCCGGCTCGCTCTGGCTGCGCTCGCCGCGTTTCTGCTAGGCACCTGGTATTTCCCCACCGCCTTCAAAGGTGGTTGGCTCGACGCTGTCTATTTTATCGTCGCGACGATGACGACGACCGGCTACGGCGATTTGGCCCCCGACCGAAGCAACCCCGTCGATATCGTCGCCGCTATATTGCTGATGCTCGCGGGCATCATCATCACCGGCCTCTTCATCGCTTTCGGCGCCTCGTTGCTGACACGGGTGCACTGGGTCAGGATGCAAGGCCTGCGCCCGGTGCATCGTCGCGGGCACATCGTCGTTTGCGGTGCCGGCAGCATCGGCAGCGAGGTGATCGACCTGCTCCTCGCTCTCGGCAAGCAGCTGGTCGTCGTGGAGATCTCGCTTGACACCGCCATCATCGAAAGGGCGCGCGAGCAGCGGTTAGACTTGCTGACCGGAGATGCCAGCCGCGACGCGACACTCGACCTGTGCAATCTCGATGCGGCGCATGGCCTGATCGCTCTGACCAACGTCGATACCCTGAACCTGGAGATCGCGCTGGGCGCGCGCGCCCGCAATCCGACACTCCCGATCGTGCTGCGCATCGCCGAAGCGAGCTTCGCCGAATCGATCGCCCGGCACTTCGAGTTTGAGACGACCTATTCGGCCGCGGCCCTGGCGGCTCCCGCTTTTGTCGGCTTGCCGCGTTTCCGCGGTTCGCGCGGGCCCGTTGCGCTTGCCGGTGCGGAGTTTGCGGTGGGCGAGGTCGGCATCACCGAGGATGGCCCGCCGATTGCGCCGCAAGACGCGATCTTGCTCGCCGTGTCGCGGCGGGGCGACTTTGCGATTGCCGACGATTTCGCAAAGCTCGGGCCGGGCGACCGTGCACTGGTCATCGTCCCGCTAGCGCCGTACAGAGAGGGCAAGGATACACTCGCCGCCGCGGCGGAGCGATGGGGGGCTAGGCTAAACTGCCAGTTCGCACCAAATCGGCGTGTGGTCCGAGGCGCGGTCTTTGGCCCGCGGCTTCTTGTCGATCTCACAGGCCGCAACCCGGTCCGCCGCGTGCGGCGACAGCAGCAGATGATCGATGCGCAGCCCCTCGTCGCGGTGCCAGCGCCCGGCTTGATAGTCCCAGAACGTATAGCGATGCGTCTCGCGATGGAACACGCGATAGGCGTCGGTCAGTCCGAGATAGAGGAGGGCGCGAAACCGTGAACGCGCCTCGATCCGGCATAACGCATCGTCGCGAAAGGACACCGGATCATAAACATCGTCGTCGGTCGGACAGATGTTGTAATCGCCGGCGAGGACGAAGGGGATCTCACGGCGCATCAGTTCGCGGGTGTGGGCGACCAGACGCTCCATCCAGGCAATCTTATAGGTGAACTTGTCGGTCCCGACGGGGTTGCCGTTCGGCAAATAGACCGAGGCGACGCGAACTTCGCCAAAGGAGGCCTCTATATAGCGGGGCTGCTCATCCGCCTCGTCGCCGGTCAGGCCGCAGACAAGCTCCTCGGCCGGCCGTTTCGACAGCAGCGCCACCCCGTTATAGGCGCGCTGTCCGATCGTTTCGACATGATAGCCGAGCCCCTTGAGTTCGAGCCCCGGGAAATCGGCAGCCGGGCATTTCGTCTCCTGCAGGCACAGGACGTCAGGCTGGGCTTCTTCGAGAAATGTCAGCAGATGCGGCAGCCGAGCCTTGACAGAATTAACGTTCCAACTGGCAATCTTCACGGTCGCAACCTGTGCAGCGCATCAGCCGATAGAAAAGGAATTACCGCAGCCGCACGATGAGGCCGCATTGGGATTGTGTACCTGAAACGAAGCGCCCATGAGATCTTCGACGAAATCGACTTCGGCGCCGTTCAATAGACCGAGCGAGACATCGTCGACAACGACGGCAACACCGTTTCGCTCAAATACAAAGTCGTCCGCGTTCCGCTGCTCGTCGAAAGCAAAGCCGTACTGGAACCCCGAGCATCCACCGCCTGAGACGGTGATCCGCAGAAATGCGTTTTCTGCCTGTTCCTGATCCCGCAAAACCGCAATGCGCCGTGCCGCATTCTCGGTCAGAACGATCCGATGTTCTTCGATCTCGCTCGTGCCTTCAGCCATCTCGTCAACACTCCTGGCTTGGCGTATCAGCAACCTATTTAGGCATACGCAGGCATCTGTTCAAATGCCCTCACCCCAGCCCGCTCGTGGGGGAGAGGGCTGAGGTAAGGAGCAGTATGTGCTAAGCTGGGTTCCCGAAGCGGGAGTTGAACGGATGCTGCGCGCCTTGGACGGCGGGCTCGGTCGAGAGCGCCAGGCGGAGCCAGAGGACAAGCTTGCTTGCCTGACGGCGCTGGAGCGCAAGGTGCTGTGGCTGTCGACCTGGATGATACACAACGCCAACCATCTCCGGCCGAGCCGGGATGGGCTCAAGGTGGGCGGGCACCAGGCGTCGAGCGCCTCGGTGGCAACCTTGATGACGGCGCTTTATTTCGATGTGTTGCGGCCGCAGGACCGCGTCGCGGTCAAGCCGCACGCATCGCCGGTGTTCCACGCCATCCAATACCTGCTCGGGCGCCAGACCCGCGACAAGCTCGAGCGGTTTCGCGGGTTCGGCGGGGCCCAATCCTACCCGTCGCGAACCAAGGACGGCGAGACCGTCGATTTCTCCACCGGATCGGTCGGGCTCGGCGTCGGGATGACCCTGTTTGCCTCGATCGCTCAGGACTACCTGCGTCTGAAGCGCCTGATGCCGACGCCCGACCCGCCGGGTCGCATGATCGCCCTGGCCGGCGATGCCGAGCTCGATGAGGGCAACATCTTCGAAGCGTTGCTCGAAGGCTGGAAGCACGACGTCCGCAACCTGTGGTGGGTGATCGACTACAACCGACAGAGTCTCGACGCCGTCGTCTCCGATCGTCTGTTCGGCCGCATCGATGCGCTGTTCGAAATGATGGGCTGGCGCGTCGTCACGTTGAAATACGGGCGGCTGTTGGAGGCAGCCTTCGCCCGCCTCGACGGGCATCATTTGCGAGAGTGGATCGATGCCTGCCCCAACTCGCTCTATTCGGCGCTGGTCTATAAGGGCGGCGCGGGCTGGCGCGAGCATCTCCATCGCGACCTCAACCGCTACCCCGGTATCCGCGCGATCCTCGACAGCCACGACGATGCCGCCTTGCACCGGCTGATGACCAATTTGGCAGGCCACGACATGGCTTCGGTCCTCGCTGCGTTCCACGCTGTCACCGACGACCTCCCGACCTGCTTCATCGCCTACACGATCAAGGGCTACGGGCTGCCCTTCGCCGGGCACAAGGACAACCATGCCGGGCTAATGAACAAGGATCAGATGGTATTGTTTCAGCGCGATATGGGGGTGGCGCCAGGGGCCGAATGGGAGCCTTTCGCCGGACTGGACGTGCCGGAGGAGCAGCTTTCGGCGTTCCTGGCGGGCGTGCCGATGGCCGGGTCGGCTCCGCGCCGGCACGATGTCCCTCCGGTGACTGTGCCCCCAGCTCTGCCGGTGCCGCGCGGCAGGCGGCTGTCGACGCAAGAAGCCTTCGGACGAATTCTCGGGGATATCGCCGCTGGCGACGGCGAGTTCGCCGAGCGCATCGTGACGACCTCGCCCGATGTTACCGTTTCCACCAATCTCGGGCTTTGGGTCAACCGCCGCGGGATCTTCGACCGCGCTGAGCGCACCGACACCTTTCGTGCGGAAAATGTCGTCTCGGCGCAACGCTGGACGATGTCGCCGCGCGGGCAGCACATCGAACTCGGCATCGCCGAGAGCAATCTGTTCTTGCAACTCGCGGCACTCGGCCTCTCCGGGCCGCTCTTCGGCACCCGATTGTTGCCCATCGGCACGCTCTACGATCCCTTTATCAAACGCGGGCAGGACGCCCTCAACTACGCCTGCTACCAGGATGCGCGCTTCATCCTGGTAGCCACCCCGTCGGGAATTACGCTCGCTCCCGAAGGCGGCGCCCATCAATCCGTGGGGGAGCCGTTGACCGGCCTCGCCCAACCCGGGCTCACCAGCTTCGAGCCGGCCTACGCGGACGAACTGGCGATCCTGCTGCGCTGGGCATTGGAGGAGATCCAGCGCGAGGCCGGCGGATCGGTCTATCTCCGGCTGTCGACCCGGCCGATCGAGCAGCCCCAGCGTCCGATCGGTCCGAACCTTGCCGAGGCCATCATCGCCGGGGCCTATTGGCTGCGCGAGCCGGGCCCGGGTGCGGCGCTCGCGATCGCCTATAGCGGTGCTGTCGCCCCCGAGGCGCTGGCGGCGCATCAGGCGGTGGCGGAAGACCTCCCGGAGACCGGACTCCTGGCGATCACCTCGCCCGATCGCCTGCACAGCGATTGGCGAGCGGCCCGCATTCGGGGCGAAGCCGGCGTTGCCGAGCGGCTTTTGGCACGGCTGCGCCCCGGCGCCCCGCTCGTCACGGTCGGCGACTGTCACCCGGCCACCTTATCGTGGCTCGGTGCGGTCGCCGGCAACCCGATCGTCCCCTTGGGCGTCGACCGCTTTGGGCAATCCGGCGATGTCGCTGATCTTTACCAAGCCTACGGCATCGATACCGAGGCCATCCTCGACGCCGCGGCCCGCGCGTGCCTGCTGGCGCTGCCAGGCTGAGATCCCGCGAGCGTCATCTGTCCCTGCTAGCAGGGACAAAACGTATTTTTGCCCCAAATGACCCCTTCGCAACGACAAAAACCTTCGTGAAATCAGCATCTTGGATACAATCGACCAAGCCGGCCTTCAGGGACGGTGCAGGGAGCCGAAACCGGCTGGCAGGGGATTGGCAGCGGAATTCGGCGCCACCGCCTTTGGTTGTGCTATTAGCATGTTGTTGCAACTTGGTAATTGACTATTTGGCATGAACCCGTTATATAGGCGAAAATCCGGTCTCTGCAAGAGGAAGCGGCGAGCTCGGCCTTGATTGATCGTAATGATTTGCCGCTTATTCTACCGGCCTCGCCCGCGATATCCGACAGGCCATGGCAAATTATCGAGTAGTGCGGTTCCCCAATCGCGGCCGCGGCATCGAGGCCACCCGCGATATTCCCCAAGGCGCGATCGTCGTTGCCACGCCCTGTGTGGCCATAGCAAAAAGCGAGCTCCAAGCCTCCTTGGCGCTCTATGCCTTTCGCTATGGCGATCAGGCTGCGCTTGCCCTCGGGGACGCCTCGCTACTGAACCACTCTCGATCACCAAATTGCGATTATCATGCGGACCAGGTGAACAAGACGATCGTCGTCACGACCAGCCGGTTTGTCCGGCGCGGCGAGGAATTGACCATCGATTATGGCTGGGATGGACCGGATTTCGTCAGGATCACCGGGCGCTCGGCCGCACTAGAGCCGGAATCGGAGGGTCACCGCTGTTGGCTGCTGGCCGAGTTCTACCGCGCGGCGGATCGCCTGAAGGAGGCGGCGCAGGCCTATGCCATGCGCGCCGAGATGAGCGCGGACGAGGAGGCGTGGTATGCCCGGGTGCAAGAGGCACGATGCCTGCGCATGATGGGAGACGAGGGCGGTTTTGTGCGCCAGGCCCTGGCCGCCTTCGACCAGCGCCCTCACCGGGCTGAACCGCTCTACGATCTGGCACGCTTCTGCCGCGAGCACGGCATGAACACGGCCAGCATCCTCTTCTCTGAGGCTGGGCTGGCAGTTCCGACGCCGGACGAGGACGCCCTCTTCGTCGAAGAATTCGTCTATAGAGCGGGGCTCAAAGAAGAGTTCGCGCTCGCCGCTTATTATGCGCCCGAACGCGCGCGCGGAAGGTGTGCAACTGGCTGGCCTTGGCGCGCGCAGTGCCCGAGGCCTCGCGAATCTGGCGCGCTCGAACCTGCGTTTCTACGCCCAGCCTGCCGGCACGATAATGCCGTCCCTCGCGGCGTGTCCGGTCGGCTTTGCCGCACCCGAGGGTTATCGTCTGGCCAATCCTTCGGTCGCGCTCCATGGCGGGCGGATCGTCTTGTTGCAACCGGCTGTAGAGCAGTGCCACCCGGCGCGGACGCGGCACTTTCTGTTGCAATTGGCGGAAGAGCTGGCGGTCGAATCCTCGGCGGAGGTCCTGGTGCCGCCCGAGACGCCGGAGGCGGGCTTCCAGGATCCGCGGCTCTTCGCCTGGCGTGACGGGCTCTGGTGCTGCGCCCGACTGGTCACGCCGGCAGCGGAAGGAGAATGCGAGCAGTTGCTGGCGTGCCTGGACGGCCGCGGTCAAGGTCCGATCCGGCTGACCCATTGGCGTGTGCTACGTGCCCAAGGCCGGCATCAGCAGCATTGGATGCCCCTGGTGAAGCCTGCCCCGGGGGAGGCCGGGGCAGAGGGGCTGCAGTTCATCACCGGATGCGACCCGACCCGGGTGGTCGACGACGAGGCGCGCCCGATCCTCGAGACCACCTCGGCCATCGGGCCGAGCAATTCGACGGTTGCACGCCAGCGATCCACTTCGATGCCTGCCCCCGGCAGGGAACAGGTGGCGGCTGGCTTGCCTTGATCCACGAAACAGAATTGCGCGAAGGCGAGCAATATGATCGGCACCGCTTGGTGTGGTTCGACGAGGCCAGCGTATTGCGCGGGGTGAGCCTGCCGTTTGTCTTCGGCCGCGGTGGGATCGAGCGGGCCGCCGGACTGACCCCTCATCCTGACGGCAAGCATCTGCTGATTTCCTACGGTGTTGGCGATGGCGAAGCCTGGCTCGCAACGGTAGATGCAGACGACGTCCGCCAGGTATTGGAGGATGCCGAGCACCTCTCCGGGGGTTAGGGCTGTGAGGCCCTGGCCGCGCTGAACCAGGTTTGGTACGTCTTGCATTGGGTGAGTACGTAAAGGCGGTGCGAGGCGGGGTGGTTTGACTTTTTTCGATACCGCTTGGCTAAAGTTCGGTTTGAGATATTTTCATGACAATGGAATGACAGGCGCGGCGCAAAATATTCTCTTCGAAGACTGACGGGATGGGTCCCGGTGGAAGCGACGCAGGTCCAACCGATCAGCAATCCTTAAGTTAACGAGAAACAGTTAATATCGGCCGGTTAAGGACGAAACCGACTGCGGAGGATGATTGTCGCTTTACTTTTTGAGCGCATACCCTTATAGCAACTGCTGGACGGAGGGTATGGATCATGGCTGACGACAAGCTAGAGCAGCATGACCCCGAACGCTCGGGGCAACCTCCGCATGATGACGGAACAGACGAAACCCGCCGGGCGGCCGGCCGTCGCCGAATTATTATGACAAGCCTGCTCACCCCGCCGGCGGTGATGACTCTGCGAGCGCGCTCGGCGGCCGCACAGAGCGCTCACCCTTCGATGGACCCGAAATACAAGGGGGCATCATTAAAGCCCCAAGGCGGGCAATTAAAGCGCTGAACGCGCGATCGGCGGCCGGCTAACAGCAACGCTCCCTTCGATGAAAAACCGCATAAAATACAAGGTCTGAGGATGGGCGATGGCGTTTGCGCGATGCGCCAGGCGCCTGGTGGGGACAGCGTACGTTGGGAGGTACCGAGCGCGAACCGACTTGCTTGGCGGATCTGGGACGATGAGTTCCTGGTGTACAACACTGCTTCCGGGCAGACACATCATCTTAACCTTTTGGCGGGAGAAGCGTTACGCAGCATCGAGTTTGCGCCGGCGCAGACGCGTGAACTGGTGCGCCGCTTGGCAAACCAGTTTGAGATCGCGGAGGACAGCCCACCATTGCAGATGATCGACCGCCTGATCCACGAGCTCGACGAGCTGGGCCTGATCGCGCCATCGACCGCGTGAAAATCGGCGATCTGACGCCGGAAGAGCTGCACCAGCGCTTCAGCGGCCCTGGCGTACGCGTCAGGATAGGTCCCTTTCTCATCCATCTATACTCCGCGATCCGCGAGTTCGTCGCAGATTTCAGCTTCGCCTATGCAGACTTCCCGATCTGCGAGGCGCACGAGGTGAGCGATTTTCGCGTCCGCGTGGCACGGGCTGGCGGCTGGCGGCTGTGGCGGGAGAAACAGGCCGCGTTCTGGGTCGACGGCGCCCTCCCGTTCGCGGTGTTCCCCCGGCGGATTGCCATGCCGTTTGCCGAGTGGGGCCTCAACTGGTGCATCTGCGGCTACGCCCATCAATTCCTGATATTCCACTCCGCCGTGGTCGAGAAGGCTGGGCGCGCCGTCATCCTGGCAGGGCCGCCGGGCTCGGGGAAGAGCACGCTCTGCGCCGCGCTGCTGGCACGCGGCTGGCGATTGCTGTCGGACGAGTTCGCCCTGCTCAATCCGGCACGCGGCTGCCTCCTGCCGATCCCGAGGCCGGTGGCACTCAAGGGTGCATCCATCAGATTGATCGAGGAATTGCTGCCGCATCTCCGGATCGGTCGCGTGTTCCCCCACACCGACAAGGGTGTGCTCGCACATCTGCGCCCGCCCACCGATGCGGTCGAACGTCAGGCCGAGCCGGCGCTGCCGGCCTGGGTGGTGTTTCCGACACATGCCGAGAGCGCGCGCACGGAGCTGGTGCCGCTGCGCAAGGCGAGCGGGTTTCTGCGCCTCGAGACGAATTGCTTCAACTACCCGACGCTTGGCCGCGCCGCGTTCGATGCGCTGGGCCGGCTGATCGAGGCGGCGGAGTGCTACGAACTCCCCTTCGACCAACTTGCGACGGCAGCCGGGCTTGTCGACGCGCTCGCAGAGCTGCAGCCGGTGTTGGGTTGCCCGCTCGATGCCGCCTGACAATCTGCTGCTGCGTGCCTTCGCCGACCCCGGCTCGGTCGCCGCATTTGGCGCCGAGCGTTTGGAATTGGTGCTGTCGCAGGCGCGACTGGCGGGACTCGGTGCCCGGCTCTCCTATCGGATCGAAGACGCTGGGGCGACCGCCGCGCTGCCGGACCGCGTCCATACGCAGTTCGCCGCCGCCCGGATTGCCGCTGAGAGCAGGCGGCGGGAGCTCGAGTGGGAGGTCAACCGGCTGCACCGCACCCTGACCCGGGCGGGCTACCCGATGCTACTCCTCAAAGGCGCCGCCTATGCCATGGCCGGTCTGCCGCTGACGCGTGGCCGCACCAGCGGCGACATCGACATTATGGTGCCCGGCGACCGGCTCGACAGCGTCGAGAAACATTTGCTGTCACATGGCTGGGAGTGGGTCGAGCTCGAACCCTACGACGATCGCTATTACCGCAGATGGAGCCATGAGCTGCCGCCGCTGCGCCACCGCGAGCGCGGCAGCACGCTCGACGTTCATCACACGATCCTGCCGCCGCGATCGCGGCTGCGTCCAGATCCCTCGGCATTCTGGCGCTCGGCCGTCCTCCTCGCCGACGGCTCGATGGCACTTTGTCCGACCCATATGGCGCTGCATGTGGCAGTGCATCTGTTCCAGGACGGCGAGATCGCCGGCGCGCTCGGCGACCTCATAGATTTCGACGAGCTGTGTCGGCATTTTGGCCAAAACCCGAGGTATTGGCAGGAACTCGTTCCCGCAGCGATCGAGCTCGGCCTCGTACGCCCCCTCTACTACGCCTTGCGCTACGCATCGCTGTTGCTCGGGACGCCGGTGCCCGAGGCGGTCATGGTCGATGCGGCGAGGGCCGGCCAGCCACCTGCAGCTGTGCGCGCGGCGATGGATCCGATGGTGGGCAGCGCGCTCGTCCCGGACCCACCGGAGTTCAGTTCACCGTGGCGGCGGGTAGCGTGCTTGTGTCTCTACATTCGCTCCCACTGGCTGCGTATGCCGCCGCTGCCGCTGGCGCTCCACCTGATGCGCAAGGCATGGCTGCGGAGCTTCGCCGCCGCCCCGTGAGGACTACAGCACCGTCCCAATCAAAGTTCCTCTCTGCCCCTCGACTGCGCAACACGACCGCCTGGGTGGGGGCGCTGATTGCGGTGGGCGGCCTGGTTCCACCCCAACCTTGAAGTTGCCCGCCTGCACGTAGGGGGTGGTCAAAATTGGCTGCGACCACGGCCGTAGGGGCAGTCATGTCCTGACCCAATCTGAAAGCAAGTCGCCATCATCCACGTCTTCCCGGCGCAGGCCGGGATCCATGTCTGAAATGGGCATGGCCTTCACCGGTGTGGCGAGGAGACTCGGTACGATCCGTTACAGTTGAGCCACTAGCCGATTACCCGACGCGGGGCGGCAGGATCTCCTTTTCGCCGAGCACTTCCGAGCGATAAAGCTCGGAAATCGACGCCCAGCGCAATTGGCAGATCTCCTCGGCGACCTGCAGAGCCCGCGCTTCGAGCTGCGGCGTGTCGAGGTGCCGGCCACACAGCTCGATCTGCCGGCGGCTGTGCTCGACATCGGCAGCGTCGTGCTCGGTAAAGAACTCGATCTCGCGCGCCGTGCGCTTGAACCCGTAGTGCTTTTCGAAAGCGGGCAGCAGAACCTCACTGATCAGCCCCGGCATCTGCCCCTCCTGGGTCGTCTGCATCGCCAGGATGACGCCGACCGGCTCGGTGGCGGTCGTGTGGTACATATAGAGCGAGCGCGCCCACCAGGCCGGCGGCATCTTCGTATTGTATACCTCCTCGTCCGAAAGGCCCGCAGCGCGGCAGAAGCGCAGGATCAGTTCGTTGTGGTCATGCGGTTCGTGACCGGGCTCGGGGATCGCCTTCAGCCCTTCTTCCTCGGCGATGTTCTCGGCGATCATCTTGCGGACTTCTTCGAAATGATAGCCGCGCGCGTAGAGCAGCCCAAAGCTCGCCAAGGCTCTTGAGACGAAATGATAGTGCAGCGCCTGATAGTGGCCCAAGGCCTTGAGCGGCAGATTGCCCTCGCCGAAGGCGAGAAAGAACGGATGCCGCTTGGTGTGCCAGCGGTCGCGGATCGCCAGGATCCGTTCAGTGATCGGGGCCGATGATGGGAGATCGCCGTCGCGTGCCATTCTCGTTGCTCCTCTCTAGAGAAGGTCTTGCAAAGCGGGCGGCGGAACCGGCAAGGTCGACGCCGCCACAACAGGAGGACCGGCGATGATACAGGAATTGCTGCCCCACGCGGAACGCATCGCGGCAAAGCTCAAGGCGCGCGGCGAGACCATTAGCGTCGCCGAATCCTCGACCGCGGGGCTGATATCGGCCGCGTTGCTGGCGATCCCCGGCGCCTCGGCCTATTTCCTCGGTGGTGCGGTCGTCTATACGCGGCAGTCGCGCAGCGAGCTGCTCGCCGTAAGCGAGCAGGAGCTGACCGGCATCACGCCCTCGACCGAGGCCTACGCGCTGCTGTTCGCCCGCAAGATCCGCGGCAAGCTCGCGACGACGTGGTCGGTCGGCGAGACCGGCACGGCGGGACCGACCGGGAGCCGCTACGGCCATGCCGCTGGGCATTCCTGCATTGCCGTCATTGGGCCCAATGGCGAGCGCTCGATCACGGTCGAGACGGGCAACAGCGACCGGCTCGACAACATGCGTGCCTTCTCGATCGCCGCCCTCGATCTGTTGGAGAAGGGCCTCGGCTGAGAGAACAGGCTGGGGCAGCGGTACCGATCCCGACAAATCGGGTCAAACAAATCCTGTCACACCGGCGAAGGAGGCTGTCACGAAATTCTAAGATGCGCGTCATTCCGGGGCTTGGGCGCAGCCCGAGAGCCCGGAAGCCATGAACATACGCCAACTTGGGAATGGCAGTGTCCATAGGTTCCAGGCCTGGTCCTGTGGAATCCCGGATGGCGAAGAAGTAAGTATGCGCCAGCCAAGGCATTTCCTGACAGCCTCACGGGCCCGTACCCATGACGGGAATAGATCCTGTCCGGGGGACACCATAACGATTGCACGCTTATCGCTTCGCTCAACCGGGCATCTCTGTCATTCCGGGTTGCAAGCACCCCTCTTCGCCCTTCAGGGGGGAGAGGGAGGGGCCCGCGAAGTGGGAGGGTGAGGTGGGCTTCGGCAACCGCGCGGGATTCCCCCACCTCACCCCGGCCCTCTCCGCCCCCAGGGGCGGAGAGGGAGACGGAAGGTCGCGTACCCCCGGGCGGAGCTAGGGCAAGTGAACGTCGGTTGCGGGAAACTGCGCTGACAGCCTTTCGCAGAGATGGTCCCCGAATTTCCCGGACAGCCCTGCGCTTCGCGGAGACGACGAATTGGGCGGTCCGCAAGATTTTCCTGCGGCTCCTCGCCGGTATCACGAGGAGACAAAGCTAAAGGGGAAATTTCGAGCCCCGGTCTTCGACCGAGCGAGACGCTGCCTCGGCGAGCGACGGCGCTAACCGAAAGGCGGCGTATCCCGCGAGTAGGTTGGCTCCGCCTCGCGCGGTTGCTCGTCGGATGGCGGCGCTTGCGGCATCGGCTGGACCAGAGTTTCGTTCGTTTCGCCACCATCAGCTTCCGACCCGCCCATCTCGAAATCGGCCGGCGTCGTCGGGCGCGGCGCCCCATGCGGACCGCCTTCCCCATTGGCATTCATGATCCGAAAATAATGCTCCGCGTGCTGATACAAGTTTTCGGCCGCTATACGGTCGCCGCTGGTGGCTGCTTCGCGCGCAAGCGCAACATAGCGTTCAAAGACCTGATACGCGTTGCCGCGGATCTTTACGTTTGGGCCGTTGCTGTCGAAAGTCTGAGTCCTTTGGGGCATCCGCGGGCGGTTATAGTGCGGATTGTTCCCATTGCCGCGGCCGCGAGATCGCTTGTTTGGTCCTGGTCTCATGATACCTGTCTGGTTACGGGTGGGTACCTCTCGGACCGATGTCCGGCGGGAGCGTACCATGACTTTCTCGAACCGTTGCGGGCCAGGTTCGCCCGCTCTCGTAAACACTGGAGAGCCCCCGAGAGCCGCCACCCTATCCGGGAAGGCAGCCCATTCCAACAATTTTCTCTGCCATCGACGCGACCGCCTGGGCTACGACGCAACGCATGATCCCCGCGAGATCGCGCTCGCACCTCTCGATCGACAATCCGTTCGCCCGCAAAATTGCCTCAACGGCCGAGCCCTGGCTCAGCCCGACCTCACAGACAAAGAGGCTCCTCGGCCCCATCAGCCGGCGGATGTCGGCCGCGAGCGACCGATAACAGGCGAGCCCGTCCGGGCCGCCATCGAGGGCACAGCGCGGGTCATAGAGGGCGACCTCGCGCGGTAGATCGGCGAGTGCGGCGCTGGCGATGTATGGCGGGTTCGAGATGATGACATCAAAAACCCCCGAGATTGGGCCCGCCCAATCGCCGACGACGAAATCGGCACGGTGGGCGAGGCCGAGGGTGGCGGCATTGCGGCGCGCGGTCACCGCTGCGCCCGCGGCGACATCGACCCCAAACCCTGTCGCAGCCGGGAATTCCGAGAGAAGCGCCAGCAGGATGCAGCCCGTGCCGGTGCCGAGATCGAGGAGGCGGAGCGGTGCTCCGCGATCGGGGATCGAGCGCAATACTGCCGTCACGACAGTTTCCGTCTCGGGTCGCGGATCGAGCGTGTCGGTCGATAGGCCAAATTCCATACCCCAAAATTCGCGGCGGCCGAGGATGCGGCTCAACGGTTCGCGATCGACCATCCGAGCCAGCGCTACCCGAACCCGGTCGGTCGCTCGCTCATCCACCGCGCGCTCCGGGTGAGCCAACAGATCTGCTGGCGAGAGAGCGAGGGTGGAGGAAACCAAGCGCCGCGCCCGGCGGCGGGGCTCCCCGACCTTAGCCTGCGTCAGCGCGGCGGCCGCCTCGGCGAGCAACGACCCCAGCGTCTGCATCGACCAGCGCTACCCCTCGACTGTTGCCAATCGCGCCGCCTGGTCCTCGGTGTGGATCGCATCGATGATCTCATCGAGCGCTTCCCCGCTCATCACTTTATCGATTTTGTAGAGGGTCAGATTGATGCGGTGATCGGTCACTCGGCCTTGCGGAAAATTGTAGGTACGGATGCGCTCTGATCTGTCGCCGCTGCCGACCTGGCTCTTGCGCTGCGCGGCCCGTGCGTTGTCGCGCGCTTGTCGCTCCATCTCATAGAGGCGCGAGCGCAGCACCTTGAGCGCCTTTGCCTTGTTCTTGTGCTGCGATTTCTCGTCCTGCTGGATCACCACCAGTCCAGTCGGCAAATGAGTGATCCGCACCGCGCTGTCGGTGGTGTTGACCGATTGGCCGCCAGGTCCGCTTGCCCGGAAGACGTCGACGCGCAAATCCTTTTCGTCGATGCGGACATCGACCTCCTCCGCCTCAGGTAGCACGGCAACAGTCGCAGCGGAGGTGTGGATGCGCCCGCTCGCCTCGGTCTCCGGTATGCGCTGGACGCGGTGTACACCGGACTCGAATTTCAGCCGGGCGAACACACCGGCCCCACTAATCAGTGCCGTCGCTTCCTTAAAGCCGCCGAGGCCGGTCTCGGAGAGGTCGAGGAGTTCGAAGCGCCAGCTCCGCAACGCGGCATAACGCTGATACATGCGAAAGAGGTCGGCGGCGAACAGCGCCGCCTCCTCTCCCCCGGTGCCCGCGCGCACTTCGAGGATGGCGTTGCGCTCGTCGTCGGCATCCTTTGGCAGCAGCGCCAGCTTGACCTTCTGCTCGAGCGCCGGAAGGCCCGCGCGCAAGGTCAGCAGCTCGTCTTCGGCAAGCGCCTTCAGTTCTGCATCTTCGCCCGATTGGGCGATTTCGACGAGCGAGGCGAGCTCGTCACGGGCCCGATGCAACGCGTCGATGCCATCGACGATCGGGCTCAGCTCGCTGTATTCCTTCGACAATCTGGCAAAGTCGGTGCCCGTGATACCGGTGCCCCCGAGGGCCTCGCGCAGCTCCGCGTGGCGGCGCAGGAGCTGCTCCAGATGAGCTTCGAGAGACCTTTCCATAGCGCGCTCAGCCGTAGAACGCTTGCAGGCGGGCCCGCAGCTCGCTCAACGACGAATCCATCGGCACCTCGACCTGCTCACCGGTGTCAAGATCTCGCAACGCAACCACATTGCGCGCGATCTCATCCTCGCCGATCAGCACAGCTACCCTCGCGTTGACGCGGTTAGCGCGGCGCATGCGGCGCGCGACGTTCCCGGTGTAACTGAGATCCACGAGACAGTCGTTATTCCTAAGCACCTCCGCGAGGGTCAGCGCCGACTGTTCCGCCGCTTCCCCAATCGGCACCACGGCGATGGGGCGCGCCGGCCCCGGTGGTTCGGTGATCAGCATTGCGAGCCGCTCGATCCCAGCGGCCCAGCCCACTCCGGGCAGCGCGGGTCCGCCCATCATCTCGACCAGCCCGTCATAGCGGCCACCACCCATCACGGTGCCTTGCGCGCCGAGATCGGTCGTGACGAACTCGAACGCCGTATGCGTGTAGTAATCGAGCCCCCGTACGAGCCGGGGGTTCAGCCGATAATCTATTCCGAGCCGGTCAAGCCCGCTGCGGACTCGATCAAAGAAATTGCGCGACTCCGGATTGAGATAATCGGCAAAAGCGGGAGCTTCCCGGGCGACGCGCTGGTCGGCTTCGTCTTTCGAGTCGAAGATGCGCAGCGGGTTGCGCTCGAGCCGCCGCTGGCTGTCCTCCGACAATTCGGAGACCCTCGTCGAAAAGTAGGAGACTAGCGCCTCGCGGTAGGCTGCGCGACTTTCGTGGTCGCCCAATGTGTTGAGCTCGAGGACGACGTGCGCACGAAGGCCGAGGGTGTCGAGAATGCGGCTACCTAGCGCGATCACCTCGATGTCGGCTTGCGGCTGGTCCACGCCGATCAGCTCGACCCCGATCTGGTGGAACTGACGGAACCGTCCCTTTTGCGGCCGTTCGTAGCGGAACATCGGCCCGCTATAGAAGAATTTGAGCGGCACGCTCTGGGCAAGGCCGTTCGAGATCACCGCGCGGACGACACCGGCAGTGTTCTCCGGCCGCAAGGTCACCTCCTCGCCGCCGCGGTCGGTAAACGTGTACATCTCCTTGGCAACGATGTCGGTGTGCTCGCCGATCGGCCGCGCGAAAACCTCGGTGAACTCGAAAATTGGTGTCGCCATCTCGGCGAAGCCGTAGAGCTCAGCAACGGCGCGCGCGGTCTCGATCACCCGACGGTGGCGCCGTGCGGCCTCGGGGAGAAGGTCCTGGGTGCCGCGAACCGGCTGCAACGCGCGCATCATCACTCCCTGACCGTCCTCCCGAAAACTCCGCCGGGGTCGACCATCCTGCACAAGGTGTTGCCTGCCGATCAGCCCTTCAAGCGCCGGCATCGTGCGCAATCCCCCGGAACTGGGCACCCACCACTTGTAGTTGTCCGTTATATTACGGTCCGCTGCACCTGCAGCGGACCTGCAGCAGGATTTCCCCTTAAGGTTGCAAGACTCGAATGCCGCCGGACTGCTCCTTGGCAAACGCTGGCCTGCGCGGTCGACCCGTCGCGCTGGTGATGCCCTGCCGGGCGCCGCGATCAGCCTTAGTATATCATGATTCAGGCAATTTCATGTGTCCGCAACGCCCTCTCCTGACACCAGCCGGCAGGCTAGGTGGGTGAGGGTCTGATCTCAGTGATAAGGATCAGCCGCGTCGCGCAAGCCATCGCCAAAAAAATTGAAGGCGAGCACCGTAATGGCGACGTTGATGACCGGCAGCATCAACCACGGATACAGCGCCACGATGTTGATGTTCTGCGCTTCGTTGAGCAGCACGCCCCAGCTGGTCATCGGCGGCCGCAACCCGAGCCCGAGGAAGGATAGCGCGGTCTCCCCAAGAATCATGCTGGGAATCACCAATGTCGCCGATGCGATCAAGTGACTCATAAAGCTCGGCAGAAGGTGCCGGCCGATGACGCGAGCCGGCCGCGCGCCCATCAGCACCGCGGCGGTGCAGAAATCCTCCTCGCGCAACGACAGCAGTTTGGACCGCACAGCACGGGCAAGATGGGTCCATTCGATCATTCCAAGGATTAGCGTTATGCCGAGATAAACAAGAAGTGGGCTCCAACTCACTGGCAAGATCGCCGAGAGCGCCATCCATAATGGCAGGTGTGGAAAGGATTGGATGACCTCTATGACTCGTTGAATAAGAATATCCGTCCAGCCGCCATAATAGCCGGCGATCCCGCCGATCAGGATGCCGAGCGTAAAGCTCACGGCTACGCCGAGAAGCCCCACGGTAAGCGAAATCCGTGCCCCGTAGATCATTCGCGACAAGAGGTCTCTGCCCAACCGATCGGTTCCGAGCAGAAATAGCTGTCCCCCGCGAGCCGGGCAGGCGAGATGCAGGTCGGCACGGAACAAGCCCCAGAATTGATACTCGTCGCCATGACAAAAGAAGCGGATTGGCTCTGATCTTTGTGGATTTGACGTATAGACTCGTTCGAGCTTGGCCATGTCGAGCCGGTAATCGTAGCCGTAGACGAAAGGAGCCGCCAGTCGACCCTCGTGGAAGACCCGGACACGCTGCGGTGGCGCAAAGATGAAGTCGGTGTTGCGCGTGTCGAGACCGTAAGGGGCCAGGAACTCGCAGACCAGAATGGAGAGGTACATCGCCAGCAGGACAGCGCCCGAAACCACGGCGACACGGTGGCGACGTAGCTTCCACCACATCATCCGCCACTGCGAGGCCATAAAGAAGCGCTCTTGCCCCGGTGTCATCCGCTCGACCGCATAAGGGTCGAAGGGCGCGCCGGAGACGTAATGCGGGAGCAACCCCCGGGGGTGCTCGATATTCGCGTTCTTGCCGCCGCCCGGCATGCCGTCGGACGTGAAGGCGAAATCGCTCATCGACTGCGCCCGGCCTGCAGGCGTATCCGAGGATCGAGCATGGCCAGCGCGAGATCCGAGATAAATACGCCGATTACCGTCAGAAACGACATAAACATCAAAAACGAGCCGGCAAGATACATGTCTTGACTGCGCAGAGCTTCGAGCAGCATCGGTCCGGTAGTCGGTAAGGACATCACCACCGAAACGATTGCTGCCCCCGAGATCACATGCGGCAACAGCGACCCGATATCCGAGATGAATGGGTTGAGCGCCATTCGCAAGGGGTATTTCAACAGCGTCCTTATCGGAGGTAGCCCCTTGGCGCGGGCGGTCACGACATACTGCTTCTGCAACTCGTCCAGCAGGTTAGCGCGCAACCTCCGGATCATGCTCGCCGTACCCGCTGTGCCGATAACGATGACCGGAATCCAGATGTGCGCGAGCACCGAGAGGACCTTCTGCCACGTCCACGGCTGATCAACAAATTGCGGATCCATCAAGCCGCCGATCGAAATACCCAAATACACGTTCGCTAGGTAGAGCAGGACCAGGGCAAGAAGAAAACTAGGAATCGCTAGTCCGAGGAAACCCAGTAACGTCAAGGCGTGATCCGACCAACTGTACTGATGGGTCGCAGAATACACCCCGATCGGAAAAGCGACAACGTAAGTGAAGATGATCGTTGTAAAAGAAACTATAAAAGTCATCAAGAGACGATCACCGACTACATCCTTCACTGGAAGGTTATATGCAAAGGAATATCCCATGTCTCCTTGGAGAAGCCCGGCAACCCAGTAGAGGTATTGCTCCCAAAGGGGGCGATCGAAACCATATTGAACCTGAAGGAAATGTATCTTGGCCAAATCTGCAGCTTCGCCAGAGCTTTGGAGCTCGGCGATATAAGTGGAGAAATAGTCGCCCGGAGGAAGGTTGATGATGGTAAAAATCACCACGCTGATCGCGATCAGCGTCGGGATCATTATCAAAATCCGATGAACGAGATAACCGAGCATTCCAACTCTGTCCTACTCGCGACCCGAGACCTGCGCGGGATCCTTGACCAGGCCCGGGTGGGGCCGGACCGCCCATGCCGCTCCCAGAGACGCCGATTTCGCCCGCATCTCGGACATATCAAACCAGAAACCATCCGGCTTGTAGATCCCGAAAAAAGCGCCCGGATCCCAGTTGTAGATCCCCTCCTCGGGGACGTTGTGGAGCTTGGCGTTCACCACGACCGGCTGGAGTACACCGGCAACAGTGCCGATCGTAAAGACTTCTTCGGCCCATATCCCGAGCATGGAACGCCAGATCCGAGACTGATCCGCCTCGGTTGCGGCATCCAACCACTCCCCGTAGAGTTCCTTGAGGCGAATGGCAGAAGGCAGATCAGGCGCTTCGCCGGATCTGCCTTTCGTCTCGTAATATTGCCCCCATTTCGGCCATTCGAGCTGCTGCTGGCTCGTCGGCGCAAACTCCGACGGGGCCATTGCGGCGGTAGCAAGGCCATTCTCGATGCCTTTGTCGATCGACATCATTGTCTCACCCGAGAATACTCGGCGACGGAACAGGGTGAGCTGCGACGGCTTGGCGAAGAGCCTGATCCCGAGCTTGCGCCAGGAGTCGCGGATAAGCTCGAGCACGTCCGATTGCTCAGTCGATTCCCCTGAATTCTCGACAATTATCTCCATCGGTCGGCCGTCAGGCAGCAGACGCATATTGTCTCCGCCTCGCTTTCCGAGCCCGATCAGGTCGAGAAGACGATTGGCCTCAGGCACATCATAGCGTGCCCAGGCCGAGCGCCAATCGGCTTCGTAGAGAGGGCTTTGAGGCAGAAGCGTATTTTGGCCCTCGATCGCCAGCCCGAAATATATCGCCTGGTTTATCTCGTGACGGTCGACGCCCAGTGACAAGGCACGGCGAAAGCGCAAATCGCGCATCAACGCCCGCCAGATTTCGTCACTGACATTAATGTTCGGATAGAGAGCCAGCTGACTACCGGGACCCGTGCGCCAAAGCCTGACGTTGAAGTTGTTACGATCCTCGCTCTCTTTCAAGAACGTATAGTTATCAAAGCGCAAATAGCGGGCCTGGAGGTCGCTTTCACCCGCACCTGTCTTGGCCGGTATGATCTTGCTGTCGGCGATCGACTCGATGACGCGATCGATATACGGAAGCTGCTGACCAGTTTCGTCCACCCGGTAGTAGTAGGGATTTCGCTCGAATATAAAGCGGTCGGCAGGCGGCTTGGTCTTTAAGATCCATGGCTCCAGCGAGGGCAGATCTGGATTGTCATTTCGATACATACCGTCCAGCCGAGCGTGCAAAGCTGCCCAGTTACGTTGTTTTGCCTGCTTGACGAGTGCGTCCAACGTCGACTTGTCAGCAAACTTCTCGTGAAATCGCTTAAGGTAATGAGATGGACAATAAATAAAGAGTGGGCTTGGTCCGGCGAGATTAGGTAAGAACAGCGGGTTGGGCCGCGCCCAGCTGTAACGGATCGTAGTCTCGTCCAGAATCTCGAAACGAGGTGGCTCGCCCTGCACTATCAGCGAGACCGGCAGACCTGAAGGTGACAACTGGGGGTTTGATGCGACATCCTCAAACCAATAACGGAAGTCTTCGGATGTAAAGGGATGCCCATCCGACCATTTATGCCCCTGCCGCAAATGCAGCGTGAAAATTCGGCCGTCCTCGATCTCGATCGATTTAAGAATGTCTGGTTCGATATTCAGCGAAGGAGTGTAGCCAACAAGCCGAGCATAACCGTAAACGACCATCATCCGGGTGTCTTTGGGCCCGGCCATCAACATCCGCAGCTCACCGCCAGGACTGCCGACCATTGGCAGCTCTGCCACTTTCACGTCCCGCGGTACGCGCTCTTCGACCTTAGGCAACCGGTCACTTGCAACCTGCTCCTGGAGCATGGGGGTCTCGCGCAGCGCGGCGCGCGGCGCGTCTGTTCCAGCCGCCAAGAGCAGTAAGGCAAGGCCGATCTGTTTCAACCCGTCTCCTCCCTGCAACCTGGGCCTGATTGATCTGATCGGGACCGACCCCGCTTAGAGCGCGACCTCTTGCGCCCTCACTATCGCAGCGGGCGACGCTCTCGCTTCGCCAAAGTGGC
>Ga0210407_10000402_pt1 | contig 50078 bp, 38 predicted proteins | sample IncBWC27MmetaG_FD_150860 | JGI IMG/M metagenome (GOLD analysis project Ga0210407, IMG submission 150860) | Forest soil microbial communities from Barre Woods Harvard Forest LTER site, Petersham, Massachusetts, United States - Inc-BW-C-27-M | ecosystem: Environmental > Terrestrial > Soil >...
CGCCGGACGCTGGCGCTTCTTGCTCGAAGCCTTGCATTCGCTCGCGGAACCCGCCGGCCAGATTCAGCCCGCGAGTCTCGTCAATACCCTCGTCTTCAGCCGCAAAAACGGCTCCTCCATCGTCTCTTGCATCGCCTCCGCTCGCGAAAATCTCCGCCACGTTCGCGAACAATGCAGCTCCGAAATGTGGCAGCACCTCAATCGCCTCTATCTCGAAGTCATGGAAGCGCAGTCCGACGACGCTTGGATTTTGAACTCCCACGGATTTTTCAGCGCCGTACAGGATGGCGCCCACCTCTTCCAGGGCATCACCGATTCCACCATGAGCCACGGCGAGGGCTGGCAATACATTCAACTCGGCCGCTACGTCGAGCGCGCCGACACTCTCGCTTCTTTAATCGCCATGCATTTTCAGCGCTTGCCGCATCCGCCCGACCAGGCCGTCGAAGGCGCGGAATATCTCGAATGGATCGGTTTGCTCCGGGGCTGCGTCGCGTTCGAAGCCTACTGCAAGGTCTACACCGCGGAAATTCGCCCCCTGCGCGTCGCGGAATTCTTGCTGCTGAATCCGGAGTTCCCGCATTCCGTGCGCTTTTCCATCGACCGCATGAATGGCGCCCTCCACGTCATCGGCGACCTCACCGAGCGTCGCGCAAAATTGCCCACGCGCCTCGCCGGCCGCTTGCGCGCGCAGCTCAGCTTCAGCCAGATCGAGGAAATCATGGCCGAAGGCGCCCACGCCTATCTGCAAAATGTCCGCGCCGAATGCGCGGAGATTCACGCCGCCATCCAGCAGATTTATTTTGACTACCCGATCGAGACCGAGCTGGCGTCTTGAGTTTGCAAAGAGTTTTTGGAACGAGCCTGCAACGAAAGGAACTCTGAGTTGGCGTATTCCGTAAAACACATCACCAATTTCCGCTACAAGCCCGCCGTGCGCGAGAGCGTCATGGAAGTGCGCGTCCAGCCGCGCAGCGACGCCCGCCAGCGCTGCCTCAGCTTTTCCCTCGACGTCAATCCCATGGCCAATATCATGGTCTATCGCGACTACCTCGGAAATACGGTCCACCACTTTGACATTCCCGGCCTCTATCCCCAGATTCAAGTCGCCGCGCAAGCGCTCGTGGAAGTGCTGCCCGCTCCTCTGCCCAATCCCTGGGATGCCGGCGAGTGGGAAGATCTCGACGCGCGGATCGCCACAGGTGACTTCTGGGAAATGCTCCTGCCCAGCCAGTTCGTCCGGCCCACCGAAGAATTAGAAAAATTAGCTGGCGAACTGAATTTGGCGCGCCGCGGCAATCCGCTGCAACTTCTGCTGGAAATAAACACGGCCCTCTATGAAGCATTCTCCTACGTGCCCAACAGTACCGCCGTGGATTCTCCGATCGACGACGCCCTCCGCACACGCCAAGGCGTTTGCCAGGACTTTGCCCACATCATGATCGCGCTCGTGCGCAAACTCAAAATTCCCTGCCGCTACGTCAGCGGCTATCTCTTCCACGAGGCCAAAGCCCACGATCGCTCTCCGGCGGGAGCCACGCACGCCTGGGTCGAAGCCTTCTTACCCGAACTCGGATGGATCGCCCTCGATCCCACCAACAATTTAATTTGCGCCGAGCGGCACATCCGTGTCGCCATTGGCCGGGACTATGCCGACGTGCCACCCACGCGCGGCGTTTACAAAGGCGAAGCGGAAAGCGAACTCTCCGTCCAGGTCACCGTCTCCCCGGTCGATTCCCCCGAGCCCGAAGAGCTGCCGCCTGCCACGGTAATTCGCTCGCGCCCTCTCGCTAACCCCGACAATCTCTTTTTCGAGCAGCAGCAACAACAGCAGTAGCAACAGTAGTTCCGGCTGTTCTCTCCCAACTCTCAAGTATCACTCCGCAGTTCTTTTTCCTCCGAAGTGCTACCTTCCTGCCGAAATCGAGGTATCTCTTCGCTAGCAGGATCCATGCAAGCGACCAGCCGCAGATTTGGGCCAGTACTTCCCCCTTCCCGTAGTGGTCTGACCATGGTCACCCCCGGAAATCAAGGCGCAGGATCCCACGCCCAGAATGCCCAAACCGCCGGGGCGGGGTTCCATCGCAGAAGGATAAGAACGCCACGCCGCCTGCCCCGAATCCATCTTCTTCCTTTTCAGCTACTTCCAAAAATAGCTTGACAGGGACGGTACTAGTGTGTTATCATGAGTTGTGCTCGATAGCCACTATCCTCGCCATTCTTCACCGGGGTGCTCTGCTCCTCCTAACCTCTGTCTTCTCGGTGTCCCTGCCCCGCCTCTCTCTTTTTCCGTTTCCAATCTAGCTCCACATCAGGGGCTAAGCTCTTTCCTTTCAAACCCTTTCACACTCTTTTGCGCTTTTTTGCACTCTCCAATTTCGCAACTCTCTTGTTTTCAAGCAATTCCACACTCTTGCAAAAAAACACCCGGGGTAGGGTATCCCGCACTTCATCCACGAGGACCAAAATGAAACTCCAATCTGCTCAATCAGCCACACTCTCGATCCGCTGTTCTCATCGCACCCCCACAGGCCGCCAGTGTCGTCTTCCGGTTTCCGATCTCCCTTCCGGCCTCTGCCCGCGGCACCATGCCGATCACCTGCAAAAGGACCGCGCCGAGGTCTCCAACCTCCTCTTCAACGCCTCACAGGCTTTTCAAACCGCCCAGGGCATCAACAACTCCCTGTGCAACCTCTATTGGCTCGTCGCCCAGGACCGCGTCTCCAATCGCCGCGCTTCCGTCCTCGCCTATATCGGCAGCCTCCTCCTTCGCACCCTCCCAGCAATCGACGCCGACCGCGCCGCCGGCATCATCGACCCCACTGCTCCAGAGCCCCCAGCCCCAATTCCCAACGCCACCCACTCCACCGTTCCACCCGCCCCACCTCCCAACCCGGCGGCGGCTCCCAGCTCTGCAACAGCTGCCAATCCGGTTTCAGTTCCTGGCCCGGCAAAGCAACCCGTGGCTCCAAAAACCTGGGACACCTCCTTCCCCGAACCCGATCCCAACAAGAAGCCTTCATGACCCACACCGAGCATGGCCTCTACAAGAATGTGGATTCGGGGAGTTATACTCCGTGGGTTCCGGGAATGCGTAAATCGCAGGAGGCGAGTGTGAAGGCGAGAGTGAAAAATACAGGACGGCGCTGTCGCGGGATCGCGGGAATTGCCGCGCTGGTGATTTCTTGGAGCACAGCGGGAGCGCCACCCGCACTGCCACAAACGGCAATGGCCTGTCATACGATCGGCGAGATGGACGAAACGCCACCCGACAAGCTGCCCGTGCCGGAAAAGCTCACCGGCATCGGCAACGTGCACATCAAAATCAGCGCCACGCCCGAAGCGCAGATGTGGTTCGACCAGGGACTGAATCTCTTTCACGATTTTTGGGATTACGAAGCCGAGCGCGCATTCGAGCAGGCCATTCGCGTTGATGCGAACTGCGCCATGTGCTACTGGGGCTTGTATCAAGCGGAAACGTTTCACAGAAGCTCGTCCAAGCACTTCGCCGATGAAGCTCTCGCCAAAGCGGTCAGCTTGAAAAAGCACGGCAGCAAAGCCGAGCGTCTGTACATCGAAGCGAGCGCGGCGCACCAGGAAGCGGCCAAGGCCGAAAAAGACGGCGGCAAATCCGGCGACTCCAAAGAGGTCGCGCTTTGGCGCAAGCTCGTAAAGCAAAATCCGAAAGATACGCAAGCGCGCATTTTCCTCGCCGAAGCCGTGGGCGACGGCTACGACGACGCGGGCGAGCCCAACTCCGAACAAAAAGAGAAGCTCGATATTTTGCAGAGCGTCATGAAGGACGAGCCGGAAAATTCAGCTGCCAATCATTATTGGATTCACGCGGTGGAAGCCAGCAACAAACCGGAGCAGGCGTTGCACAGCGCGGATATTTTGGGCCGGCTCGCGCCCACTTCCGGGCACATGGTGCACATGCCGGGGCACATCTATTACCGCACCGGCGACTACGCGCGCGCCGAGATTTCCTTTTCCGCCTCGATGCAAGCGGATGAGAAATACATGGACACCTATCACGTGCAGGTGGACGACGACTGGAACTACGTACACAACCTGATGTACGCCATCGCTGACCTGATGGAAGAAGGAAAACTGAAAGAAGCCAACGAGGTTTCGGGAAAGATCGTGCGTGCGCAGGGGCAGATGGAAGGTACCCTCTATCCATGGTCCCCGCGCGATGGCATGGCGCGGCTCGATTTGCGCTTGCCGGTCGCCATGCGCACGGGCAACTGGGCGCTTGCGCTGGAGCTTTTACAGCGCACTCCACCTCCTGCAAACTTGCCGAACCTCGCGTTTTTCCACCGGCAACTCGCGGATTTCGCCACGGGGATGCAAGCTCTCGAAAAGAAAGATTTATCCAAGGCGGAAGAAGCCTCGACACGTCTCGACGCGGAACTGTGGCGCATTTCCCAACGCTTGAAAGATGAAGACAACGCAAAAGATGCCAAGAAAGAAAAAACCGGCGACGGCAAAGCCAAAATCAAGCTGATGCCCGATGCTTACCCGAAACCACTGGTTAACAATCTTTCGATCATGTCGCTCGAACTGCGCGGGGGAATTTTGGTGGCCAAGAAAAAGACGGACGAAGCCAAGAAATTCTTTGCGCAGGCCGCGCAAGAAGAAAAAGCACTGGGATACCGCGAGCCACCCGCTTACCTCCGCCCCGTTGCGGAAGCGGAAGCCGCCGCTCTAATGACCGCGGAAGACTGGCCGGGCGCGAAAGATGCCTACAAAAAAGCGCTCCTTGAGCGGCCCAAGTCGGGGTTCCCGTTGTACGGCATCGCCGCCGCCAGCGAACGCTCCGGCGACGCCAAAGCCGCCGCAGCCGCCTACGCCGAATTCGTGGCCGCCTGGAAAAACGCGGATTCCGATTTATCGGAATTGACTCATGCTCGCGCGTATCTTGCCGAACATTCGGCCGTGGCCGCCGCGACGAAATAGATTTCAAGGAAAACTTCCCGTGAAAAGACTTTTTATTCTTGCCGCGCTGTTCCTGTGCTTGCGGCCTTCCGGCGGCACGTTGTACGCGCAGAAGCCATCGCCGGATGATCTGCTGATCCTCAACAACGTAAATGTTGTTGACGTGCGCACCGGCGCGATCCTCGCGGAACAAACCGTCGTGCTCAACCGCAACCACATCGACTCGGTTGGCCCCACGAAGAGCGCGAAGACTCCGCGCAACGCGCCGAGCGTCAATTGCCGCGGACTGTTTCTGATTCCCGGCCTCTGGGACATGCACGTGCACCTCTATTTCGGCGACTGGTTTCCCCACGCCGGCGAGATTTCGCTCCCGCTCTTCGTCGCCAATGGCGTTACCGGCGTGCGCGACATGGGAAGCGAGCTCGACGTCGTGCAAAGCTGGCGTGATGAAATCGAAGCCGGAAGAATGCTCGGGCCGCGCATTTTTACTTCGGGCCCGATGCTGGACGGACCGAAGCCGCGCTTTCCGAGTTCGCTCGCAATTGCCACGCCCGATGACGGACGGCAAGCGGTGGCTGATTTGAAGCGCAAGGGCGCGGATTTCGTCAAGCTGCAGTCGCTCATTCCGCGGGATGCAGTGTTTGCGATTGCTGACGAAGCCAAGAAACAGGGGATTTCGTTCGAGGGGCACGTTCCCGATTCCGTGCGCGCCGGCGAAATGTCCGATGCCGGAATGAAGAGTTTCGAGCACTTGATCGGGATTTTCGAGGGTAGCTCTCCGCTGGAAGATGAGTTTCTGAAGGGAGATAAGACAGAGAGTAGGTTTTTATCGAGCTACGATCCGGCGCGCGCGGCATCCTTGGCGGCGACGCTCGCGAAGAATCAGACGTGGCAGTGCCCGACGCTGGTGTGGGAGCGCGGCGGCAATCTAATCGACGTGACCGATTTCAGCAAAGACACGCGCGCAAAATACGTTCCGGCCGCGTGGAAAGAAAAAACGTGGAAGCGATTCACGGACCAGATCGAGACGGATTTTAACGCCGACGATTTAGAGACGAGGAAAAAGTTCATCGCGAAAGAGTTGGAGGTGGTCCAGCTTCTCCACAAGGCCGGCGTTCCATTTCTCGCAGGAACCGATACGCCGCCGGGAGTTTACATTTTCCCAGGATTCAGTCTGCATGAAGAGCTGCAGAGATTCGTCGCGGCCGGGTTCACTCCGCTGGAAGCGCTGCAGACCGCGACCCTGAATCCCGCGCGATTTTGGGGCATGGAGGAGCAGCTTGGAACGGTGGAAAAAGGAAAGCTCGCCGACCTCGTGCTGCTGAACGCCAATCCGCTGGATGATATCGCCAACACGCAGAAAATCAGCGGCGTCATCGTCAACGGCCGCTACTACTACCGCGCGGAGCTGGACAAAATGCTCGCGCGCGTCGCGGCAGTCGCGGCCAAATAGCCGCAGTGGGAATGGAAAGAGCGGTGCGCAGATCTGCTGCGCGCAAATGAAGCATGCGCGGAGAACGGCAGCGTCAATGTTCGCCGCTCGCGAAACGGAAAAAGCTCAGCCCAGTTCGTTGCCCATGATGAAGAGGGGCTTGTTTTCGAAACTGGAGAATTGCGGGCGCAGGCGCTCGGTGTTGTAGTGCTCCTTGATGTTGACGACTTTCTTGGTGGAGGTGATGGTTTCGATGGGAATGTTGCCGTAGCGGCCGTTCGCGAGAACGACGAGGCGGCCGTGGATGCCTTTCAGCAGAAGATCGAAGGCGATATTGCCGTAAGCCATGGGCGCGATGGAATCGATCACGTCGGGATCGCCGCAGCGCGCGAGGTAACCGAGTTTCTGGTTGACGACTTCGATTTTCTTTCCGTTGTTGAATTTGGCGGAGAGCTCTTTCACCTGTTCGGAGACCAGATCGCCGATGCCGCCAAGTTTTTTGTGGCCGTAGGCGTCGGCTGCTTCTCCTTCGAAAACCATCTCACCGCCTTCGAACGTGGCGCCTTCGGAAACGAGGACGGTCGAGTAGCGGCTGGGATTTTTGCGGCGGTCGGCGACGAGAAGTTCGGTGAGCTGCTCGATATTGAATTTGTATTCGGGGATGACGCAGCGATTGGCGGCGCCGGCCATCGTGGGAAGCATGGCGGTGTAGCCGGCGTAGCGGCCGAAAACTTCCAGGACCATGAAGCGTTCGTGCGAGCCCGCGGAGGTGCGGAGATTATTGACGAGCTGCAGCGTGCGCGTGACGCAAGTGCTGAAACCGATGCAGTAATCGGTGCCGGGGACGTCGTTGTCCATCGTTTTGGGAATGGCGATGACCTTGAAGCCTTCTTTGTGGAGGCGCACGCCGTAGCTAAGCGTGTCGTCGCCGCCGATGGGAATCAGCGTGTCGATGCCAAGCCACGCTAGATTCTTCAGAACTTCTGGCGTGAGATCGTTTTTTTCTGCGGTGTGCGCGCTCTTAAGGTGATCGGGGACACTGGACTTGCCGACGCGCCCAGGATTGGTGCGCGAAGAATGCAGAAACGTTCCGCCGGTGCGGCCGGCGCGGTCGACCACGTCTTCGGTGAGAATCAGAAAATTGTCGGAGTTGTCGTAGTCCTTTTCGCGGACCATGTCGACGAGGCCGGCCCATCCGTGGCGAATGCCGATGACCTGATAGCCCTCATGGAGCGCGCGGAGCGTGACGCCGCGAATCGCGGGATTGAGACCGGGAACGTCGCCGCCTCCGGTGAGAATTCCGATGACACCCTTCTTCGTGTTGATGTTGGCCATGGCGCAGAACCCTTTCTAGGGGAATGGAGAACCCACAATTATCCATGCCCAGCAGAGATTTAGAAAGAGCGAAAGAAGATTAGAGTTCGATTTTGGTGCCGAGGACGGCGAGGAATTTGGAGAGCCAGGAGTGGAGCGCGGGCCAAGCCGGGCCGGTGATGAGGTTGCCGTCGACGATGGCGTCGGTCATGGGGAGGCTGACGTAGGTGCCTCCAGCGAGGGTAACGTCGGGACCGGTGGCTGGGTAGGCGCTGCATTTCTTTCCTTGCAGGACGTCCGCGGCGGCGAGAATTTGCGGAGCGTGGCAGATGGCGGCGATGGGCTTGTTGGCTTTTGAGAAGTGATGGACGATCTCGATGGCTCGAGGGTTGAGGCGAAGGTATTCGGGCGCGCGGCCACCCGGGATCACGAGGGCGTCGTAGTCTTCGGGTTTGACGTGGTCGAACGTGGCGTTGAGAGCGAAATTGTGGCCGCGCTTTTCGGTGTAGGTCTGATCGCCCTCAAAATCGTGGATAGCGGTGGGGACGTACTCGCCGGATTTTTTGCCGGGGCAGACGGCGTGGACAGTGTGGCCGACCATCAGAAGCGCTTCGAAGGGGACCATGACTTCGTAATCTTCGACGTAATCGCCAACGAGCATGAGAATGGATTTCTTGGACATGGAGGCCTCCGGAAAAAGTGAAGGAGAAGGATAACAAAAAACGGAATTTCGAGTGCGAGCGCGATTGGTGGACGAGGTTTGGCTGGAAGAATAATTACGCGCTGCGGTAAATGGAGCGGACTGAGTGAAAAGAAAGGCGCAGCAAGCCTGCCGCAGGCGGGCTGCGCCCTTACGAGAAAAAACCGACTAGTTGGCGACGGTCGGAGACGCGGCAGCGGCGGCGAGGGGCTCGATGCTGGTGTCCTGGATGGTGAGCATGTCGGTGCGCATTTTGTCCCACTCGCGCAGCATGAGGCCGTTAGACGCGAAGAACCGGCGAATTTTGGCGGAGTCCCAGCGCAGAACTTCTTCGAGAACGGGGACGAGAACGCTCATGGCGTTATCGCTGAGAACGGTGCGGCGAGCGACGCGAGTAATGAACTGCGCTTCGGAAACGGCGATGGTAAGACCGTCGTGCTGATTGACGTGCATCATCACGGGGAGATCGGAGCTGCCGTCACCCAAGTAGATGATGTGGTCGTGGCTGATGCCGAGCGCGGCGCGAATTTCTTCGAGAACGGTGATTTTGCCCCAGCCGGCGGTGGCGCGAATGATGGATTCCACTTCGCCGGTGGATTCGTTGTAGCGGAAGCGCGTGCCGTGGATGCGCTCCGGCGGAACGATGCCCTCCAGGGCGGATTGAATGATTTCCTGGGGCGCTGCCGAAACGACGTTGAAATGGATCTTGTAGCCGTCCGCGAGTGTATCGAGGGTGCGCGCAAAGAGGGCGACGTCGTGCTTGAGGCGGATGCGCTTGCCGGTTTCAATGAGATGCTCGCGGCGCACACGGCGGAATTCCGGGTCATGGAGAATCAAATAGCTGAGTTCGGCGCCCTGTTGGACGAGATTCATATGCGAAAGGCCCTGCACTTTGTCGTGGAAGCCATGAAAGCCGATAAGCTCGCTGAGAACGACGCCGGAATCGTTGAAGCTGAGCGTCTGATCGAAGTCACTTGCCAGTAAAAACTGTTTTAGCATGTTCTAGTACTCCCTTACTCCCTTGGATGAGGGGCCTGCCTTTGGCAGGTCCAGTACCCCCTACGCTTACACCATAACCTCGTTCACTGGTGGCCCCTCACGAATAATTTTGATGGGTGCTATGCGTTAAAAGTGTGAACGAATCATTATACCTCAATTAGATGCGGCGGAAGGGTAAAGGGAACAAAGGAAAGGGGATGGGCGTACCAGAAGGGAACATAATGCGGCAAGTTGAGCATATGGAATGGGATAGCGAAGGGCGAAGAATAAGGAAAACCGATGTTACAGGTCCAAAATAGTTGGCGGGTGGGTTTGGAGGGGACTTGAGGCATGGGAGCCACACTTTGGGGGCTTGGGGAGGGAGTTACCCTTAGGTCCGGGCTTGGCAGAGACAGGGGGTGCCGCTGTTGACCGGGGTTCGAATGGCTGGGTTATTCGGGGGACGGATGGCGATAGCTGGCGGGAGACTAGAGTTTGAGAGCGTCGAGTTTGGGCTTTTCGTAGACGTCGTCTTCGCCGGGGTAGCGGAGGCGGTCATTGAATTGGCCGGATTCTTTGGCGAGCGCCCAGACCAAACTTTCGCCGGCCGGCACGATTTTGGGAGCGCGCAGAAAAACCGGGTCTTCGAACGAGAGAGAGGCATCGATCCATTGCCAGCCAGCGCTTTCGAATGCGCTCATGACGTCGGGCAGGACTTGAGCATTCAAGACGTTGTAGTGCATGAGAAGGGTGTGGCGAATGTCGCGGCCGAGAACGTCGATGGCGAGTTGCCGATAGAAGGCCGCGCGGTCCAAGAGATGCGCGACGAGAAAATCGCGGTACGGAGCGATGGGCATTTTCGGCTGGGTTGCGAGGCGATCGATCATTCTTTGATTGACGTACCAGTCGGACGCGTCGATGGTGACGTGGCCGACGCGATAGCCACGTTCTTTCAATAGGGCGCGAAAACGGTCACGTTTTTCCGCGGTGTCGCCTTCCTTCAAAAATGGATAGCGGAAGAGAGCGGTGCGATTGTGATAGCCGGCGATGATTTTTTCGTTTTTGAGGAAGTCGACGGCGAAATCCGCGTAGGAAGTGCGCTCGGTGTAGGGAGGGTGAGAGTAGGTGTGATTGCAGATGAGATGGCCGGCCTGGTCCCAAGCGGAGACCAGTTTTGTGCCGTCCGCATCATCGATGCGATGGCCGCAGACGAACAGCGCGGCGCGAACGTTGCGCGAGGCGATGGCTTTTAAGATCCGCGTGTTGGCGTCGGGCCAGCGGATGAGGGAGTCGAGAGTGGTGGTGGGATCGTCCATGGTGAGAGCAAGCTGGGGGCGAGTGGATTTTGGGATGGAGTTGGAAGGAATGCCTTGCTCTGGTGATATGACCCGCAAAGCGGGAGCGAAAAGCGGCGCGCAGGAAGCGGCAGAAGCTAATTTGAGAGAGGAAGAGAGAAATTTGCGGCGGTTCATTAGCGGAGACCTCGATTGAAAGTGTTCATCCAATTGCGGAAGCGATCGAGAATGGAATTTTGGGTTGCGGCGTCGCGTGCGCGCTCGATGCGTTCGTCGGTGACTGTGTAGGGGACGTTTGTTTCGGGATGAATGTAGAGAGCGCGGATTTCTGAGCGATTGAGCGGGCGTGCGCCGCGGCGGCCGAAGACGGCGACCTGGTTGCCGGATTCGTCGACGGCACGGTCGCGGTCGATGCCTTTGGAAATGGCGAGCGCGGGACCGTGGGTGTGAGCGGAGGCGATGAGTCTTGGAGTGGGCCGTGGGCTGAAGCCGGAGAAATGGGCGGGGTCGTCCCACGGGGAAATGATCTGCAGGACACGCAGACCGTTATAGCCGTCAGCGACAAATGCGAAGACGCTGCCGGCAACCATTCCGACCTTGACGTCGTTTACTTCATGCATCTGATTGTTCGCATTGAATACTTGGTCTAGCCGCGGGGCTTCCGGATTTTCAACGTCGACAATCCCTAATCCGTCTTTCCCGGCGGCCACGTACGCATAGGTGCGAGCTACGTAGACGTTGCGTGCATCTTCAAGCGCTACGCGGCCCTTCGCTGTCATTTTTGGATGCGCGAGGTCGGTGACGTCGAGCGTTTTCAATCCATAGCGATCGACGACGAAGGCGTAGCGGAACTGAATGGCGATGCCGTGCGGATCGTCAAGGTCCGGCGGGCCGATGGTGGCGGTGACGCGCGGCGCGAGTGGATTATCGAGATCAACGACGACGAGAGCTTTGTCCGTGAGGATGTAGGCGAAGGTTCCGGCAATCGCGATGCGGCGCGCGCCGGTGAGGACACCGTTGGGATTGAAGGCGAGGGCGCGCTTGAGGAAATTGTTGGCGGGATTACCGTCGAGGAGCGTGCCAACACCGGGACTTTTTGCTTTGAGATCGGGATTGCCAATGACGACGAGGCCTTCTTCTTTATCGGCGACGTAAAGGAAGCCATAGAGAAGATGGATGGGCTGCTCTTCGTTTTCGGGGAGTTGCCGGCGAAGCGGATCGACCGCCAGCGTGGAGGGCGACGCGACGGCAAGGGCATTTTTTGTAGGAACGAAGAAGCGCTGGCCGATGGGCGAGACGGGCGCCGTGCTCATGCGCTCGGAAAAACCTTTGTTGTCGATGTTGGCGATGTCGTAGACGCGGAGGCCACCGGAACCGTTGGCGGCGTAGGCGTATTCGCCGCGGGCTTGAATGTCGAGGACGTTGCCGGGATGTTCGGCGGCGGCGTGGAGTTCGCGGTGATGGGCTTCGAATTTTTTGTAGTTTTCGGGATAGGCGATGCGCTGGAGATCGCTGCCAAAGATAGCTTCGGGCTCGTCGTGTTCGGCGACGGTGATGGCTTCGAAGCCCTTGTTGCCGGTGGCGACGTAAATGTAGCGGCCCATGAAGTTCATGAAATTGGTGCCCTGGAGGAGGAGCTGGGACATCCAGGCATTGTTGTCGTTGTTGGCGGAGACGTGGCAGTCGGTGCATTGCTTGGTTTCTTTGGCGCGGACGGTGTGGGGAACGAAAGTGCTGAAGGCCTCACCGGAAAATCCGGCGGCGGAGACCGTTTGCTGCGTGTAGTAGATCCATTCGCGGTTGGCGTTTTGCGAACTGACGAGAACGGCGCAGCTCGAGCGGGCGGGAGCGATGCGATGGCCGGTGACGGTGCCGTCGACGCCAAGCATATAGATGTCGTCGCGAAGAACTTGAAAATTGTAGCTGGTGTAGTTGCGGGTGGTGAGGCCTTCGTTGTGGAGCATGGACTGGCGAGCGTTGGCGGTCATTTGCAGGTGGCAGCCGAAGCAGGTGGGCGTCCAGGAAGTGTGGCACACGTAGCAGGTCATTTTGTTGTTGCCGTGGGCGAGATGGGTATCGTCTTGCGGCATTGGGGAAGAGACGCTGCCGTCTTTGGACATTAATTTGGCGCGAAAGGATTTTTCGTTGAAGTGGATGTTGCCGGGAGTGACGGTGTCGGCAGTCTGGACAATTTCCCATTCTTTGTTTTCGCCGGACATGGAGCGCTGAAAAACTCTGCCGTCGCGCCATTCGAACCGGCGCAGTCCCCAGGGCGTGCGAAGAGCATCGAGATGGCGACCGCGCGGTTCGCCGGGCAACTGTGCGTCGGGAGCGGCGGGACCGGAAGTGATGAGCGTGGCTTTTTGGCGAATGGTGCCGTGGCAATCGACGCAATCGATTTCGACGGCGGCGCGGGGCTCGCCATAAATTTTTCCATTGCCATGATTGTCTTGCGCGAAATGGCAATCGTTGCACTGCATGCCTTTTTCGAGATGAATGTCGGCGAGGTGCACGGCTTTGCCGAAGCGGTCGGGATCTTCGAAGGCGATTTTGTTGCCGTCCTTGTCGAGCCAGTTCCCTTTCCGATCGTGATTGAAGACGGCGCGGAAGACCCAGCCGTGGCCGTGGAAATCGGCGAACTGAGTGGTTTTGAGCTGGGCGTTGAATTCCTTGCTGCCGATTTTTTCGAGAAACTTTTCATCGCCCCATAGGCCGCGCGCGGCGGCGCCTTCCGGATTGCGGACGAAGGATTGGTAGCGCTGCTCTTCGGAAGGATTTTTTTGCTGCGGCGGATACATTTTGTCGCCGTCGATTTCGTTGTCCCACCAAGTGAGGCCGAAATAGGTGGTGACCATGTTCGTGCCGGGATGGATGTGGCAGATCATGCACTGGCTGGAGGGAATGGAGCGCGTGAAGGCGTGCTTGATGGGATGGCCGGATTCATTTTTGGGAATCGTGGGATCGGAAGAAGCGCTGAAACCGGAGTGACCGTACGTCGCGTAGGCTGCGGAGTGTGAGGGGTCGTTGTCGTTCGCGTAGATGACGTGGCAGGCCGTGCAGCCCGATGCGCGGTAGTCGCCAGGATGATCGTTGGTGCCGGGGAGCGACATGACGGGATCGAGCAGGCGCGTTTTTTGCAGGCCGAGGAAAACGGGATCGGTGCGCAACTCCGTGCCGAAGCCGCGCTCGCTGAGTTTGTCGTCGGGCTTGCCGGGCTGTTCTTCGCGATTGGGATTGCCGATTTCGGCTTTTTTTTCGCCGCCGCGTTCGAATACGCGGAGGACGTTGCCGGGCTGCGAGATTTCCCAGCGGAAGAGCGGATCGAGTTCGGGGATGACGCCTTTGGTGCGCGTTTCTTCCGGAGTGGGAAACGGCGAGGTTTTGATGGATTGCGGCAGGCCGTCGCGGTCGTAGCTTTCGCCGAAGCGAGTGTTCTTCGCGGGGTAGCCGCCGTTGTTATAGAGCGCAGCGCCCCAGAGCATGCCGGAGTGGGTCATCATGCTGGTGGAGACGACGCGGGTTTCGCTGGCGTGACAGCCGATGGCGCCGCAGGTTTCCGGAGCGACGCGAAGGTCACCGGGATTTACGAATTTTACGTAGTCGTAGGATTCCTTGAGCCACTTTGTGAAAGTGCGCTCGGGGAGCGCGGAGCGATCTTTGAAGATGGGATCGCGCGGCTGGACGTGGGCTTTTTGTTTGGCGGAATGGTATTCGGGAGAGTTTGGAGCGGTGCCGGCAAGAATGGAGATGGAAGAGTTGCCGCCGTGGCAATCGGTGCAGCCGATATGGACGGTTTTTGTGGGATGCATCGTAGGTTCGTCGGTGGAGGTGTGGCATGAGATGCATCCGGCGGATTTGCGGTCGGCTTCTTCTTGCGATTGCCCACGAACCATTGATGACGGGGAATCTTGCAAGGCGCTGGCGCGTGAGGGGGAGCGGAGCGAGAAAAACAAAGATAACGCAGAGACGCAGAGGGCGCAGAGGATTCGCAGCGAAGAACGGTTGAGTTTGCGAAGTGGGTTCATGGCTGCGCGTCTCAGAAGGTAAACTTCACGGAGCCGAAAAGCGAGAAGAGTGTCCGGCTGGTGTAAATATCTTTGAACCCTTGGCCGGGCTGGAGCGCGGAAGCGCCGCCGGTGAGAATAATGTTTTCGGTGAGCGGAGGGCGGTATTCGACGCCGACGCCGAAGTCTTCGCCGATGGTGTGGTGAATGGGCGACTGGAAGAGCAAATATTCGAGCGATTCGGTGCGTTCGAAGCGCAGAAAATTGAAATTGGCGAAACCTTTTAGCTTGGGAGTGATGTCAAAATCAGCGCCGGCATTGGCGAGAAAAATTCCCGGATTGACGAAATTGGCCTGGCCCTCGTCCTTGCTGGAGCGCAGCGAAGGAATGAGGCTGCCGGGGCTGGTGAGAAGAATGCCGGAGCCGAGGAGACGAATGGCTTCACGATTCCAGAAGCTGAACAGACCGCCGGCGAAATTGGGAAGATCATCGATGGCGTCGAAGCCGCGGGCGCGGCCGTCGCGAGGATTCGAATCGCCGGAAGTGTAAAAGGTGGAAACGCGATAGCGAATCCAATCGCGGTCGTAGGAAAGTTCGGCGGCGGCCATTTGGGCGTTGACGGTGACGCGCTTTCCGGCGATGGGATTGAAGGTGTCTTCTCCCGAGGCTTGATAGAAAGCGTGCGTGAGGTTCAAGCGGCCGATGTGGCCGCTGCCCAGCCAGCCGAAATAGCCGACGCGAATGCCGTGAAGAATCGGGCCGACGCCCTGATTGATGACGTTGCCGATGGGCGAGGGGCGAACGAGAAAGCCGTTGTCGTCGTAGTGCAGGCTGGGATCGTCCTTGTTCCACGCGACGACGAATTCGGCGGTGTAACCGGGGAACAAGAAATCCTGAAGGTAGACGTTGCCGAGCAAGACTTGCTGGTGGCGGCGGTCGAAGGTGTTCAGGCCGCTATTGGTATTTTTTTCGAGCAAATTGAAATAGGCGGCGTTGTACTCGATGCGGTCGCTGTGCAGATTGCCGAAGAGGCGGAGGCCGGGCTGCTCGTCGACGAAAAGGAAGCCGCGAAAATCGGCGTTGAACTGCTGGATGCCTGCGCGCGCGGAGATGAAATCGTAGTTGTCGCTGAGGTCGTGGAGTTTCACTTCGACGAAGGCTTCCTGGAGCGCGACGTGGCCGTCGAAACGGTTGGTTCCTTTGCGGACATCGGGCGAGACGATGCCGAGTTCGCGGACGTCGAGATCGTTGAGGCTGAGTTCGGGAGTGATGCGAATGCGCCAGTCGACAGGCTTGAAGGAAGCGTCGCCGTGAAAGAGATCGAAGCTGAAGCGGAGCGTTTGATCGAAGAAGGCTTGCTCGCCGCGGCCGAAAAAGCCGGCGCTGCCTGGCTGCGCGGCGCTTACGCCGCTGGGAGACGGCACGCGGCGGCCGTCGAAAAAAGTCTCCGAGGAAGCGGTGATATCGAGGAAAGTCTGCTGGCCAAGGAGTTCGGGCCAAATGGGCTCGTCGCCCTTGAAGGGATTGCGATTGAAGGGATCGTACCAATGCGGCTTGGTATAGAGGTATTCTCCCTTTTGCGAGTAGCGGCGATAATCGGGCTGCTGGAGCGCCCAGCGATCGGGAACGACGTTGTAAATGTCGGCGACCGGAGGAAGATTTTCCGGCGAAAGATTTGCGATGTAAGCGGGATCGGAGTCGAGGCGGTGGCGAAATTCGCGGTATGTGCCGGAGGAAGACGGGACGTTGGCGCTGAGAGCGGGGCCGAGTTCGGGAAGACGCGGAAGGCGCGAGCGGGCCTCGACGCTTGCCGCGGCGGTGAGGAGAGAAATTTCCAGCGAGACGATGACGTTTGGCGGCAACTCGAGATCGGGAAGCGCGAAAGGAGCGTAATCCTTGGCTTCGACGCGAAGTTCGTAGTGGCCGGGAGAAACTGGAAATAAGCGGAAAACGCCTTCACCTGATGTGCTGCCGCTGAAAGACTGGCCCGTTTGCAAATTGCGTAGCGTGAGCTGCGCGGCTGGCACGGGGCGCGCGGGGGCGGAAGAATTTTCTTCGTGAACGACGCCATCGAGAGCGGAAGTAGTGAGCGCCTGCTGGCGGGGAATGCGGAGTGGCGGGCCGGCTTCGCGCGACTGCTTTGCTGGGTCCTGGGGAGCAGACTGCGATTGCTGGGGAAGGCTATTCGCGGCGTTGGTCTGCATCGCGGCAAACGGAGCTACAAAGCAGCATGCTGCGCAGAATGCGAGGGGAGCCCGCCGCGAATAGAGAAAGAGCATGCGCTTGGCCCGAACAAATCCTTGGAAGTTCACGGAATCGTGCACTAGCTAACAACATGGGAGGCTTCCGGGCAACGCTTTTCCTTGGTGCATGGCGACAGTCGATAACGACCGGCTGGGCAAGCAAACGGTTATCCAGTAAGAGGCGTCGCACGAGCAAAGAGATTGAGAGGCGTTGCGCGCGTGTGCTAACAAGACAAGGACCTGCCCATGGGAACGACTCACACAGTCCGGAAGCCAGTGGAAGCCCGCCACGCATTGGCGCGAAAGAAGAGGGTGCTTGCGGTGGGGATCGTGCTGGCGCTGGGTGTCGCTGGAGCGCTGGTCTTCCTTTTGATCGGTTGCGGTGGCGGCAGTTCGCCGGTTGTAACGACACCGCCACCGGTGACGACGGTGACGCCGCTGCAAGTGTCCGACGTGCAGAACATCGTGCAAGCGGCGGTGAATTCGGCAAATGTGGATATGGTGGTGGCGGTGGTGGACCGCGCGGGTTTTGTGCTGGCGGTGTTTCGCACGCAAAATGCGCCGACGATGGCGGTGGGAAATTTTGGAGTGCCGCAAAACGCAAACGACATTGCGGTAGCGCTGGCGAGAACGGGCGCGTTCTTCAGCAACGATCAGGCGCCGTTATCTTCGCGAACCGTACGATACATCAGCGGAATTCACTTCCCTCCCGGAGTTGTGAATCAGCCGCCCGCCGATCTTTATGGAATTGAAAATACGAATCGCGGCTGCACGCTGGTGAATAGTGCGTCGTATATGAGCCAGGTTCCTCCCGCGCTGGCGCTGGGCGGCGGATTTGGTTTGGGTATCCTCACCGGCAAAGCCGATGTGATGGATTCGGATTCGGAGGCAGTGAACCCCGGCGGAGTGCCGATTTTTTACAAGAATGTTGTTGTTGGCGGGGTGGGAGTGGTCACGTCCTCTAGTAATTTGAATTTGGCGGAGTACGCGGCGTTCGCGGCATCGACGATTCCTCGCAGCGGACCAACGGATACGTTCGGCCCGACGCCTGCCGCGCCGGGAGTAGTGTTTATCGGCGGCATCGCGCTTCCCTTCGTGATTCAGAGTGCGTTGCCTGCGGGAGTTTCCGTTGGGCCGGTGACAGGCACGGGAACGTTTGTCGTCGCGCCCACGAATAGCGCGGGGCAGCCGCCGGAAGGCGATTTGATCGCGCCGGCGGCCGGGCCGCTGGGGGGATTGAGCGCTTCGGACGTGCAGCAAATTTTGGACGACGCGGAAACGACTGCAAATACCACGCGCGCGGCGATTCGTTTGCCGCTGGGCTCGAAAGCGCGCATGGTGATTGCCGTTGCGGATTTGGACGGAACGCTCATCGGGCTGCGTCGCATGACGGATTCGACGGTGTTTAGTATCGATGTGGCCGCGTCGAAGGCGCGCAACATGGTGTACTTCAACAGCAGCACGCGGACCGCTGCGGACTTAGATCAGGTGCCGATGGGAACGGCGCTGACGAGCCGCACGATTAGTTTCGGCTCGCAACCGCTGTATCCGCCGGGAATCGACGGATCAAACGCCGGGCCGTTCTTCAATCTCTATACAATGGACATTGCAAATCCGTGTACGCAGGGATTTCAGACCGGCGCCGTGAATGCGAACAAAAGCGGCGTCGTTTTTTTTCCGGGAGCCGCGGGACTCTTTCGAAACGGCGCATTGGTAGGAGGACTGGGAATCAGCGGCGACGGTGTAGATCAGGACGATTACGTTACGAACGGTGGCACAAAGGGATTTGAAGCGCCCACGAACATTCGCGCTGATCAAATACTCGTTGAAGGGGTGCGGCTGCCGTACTTCAAGTTTCCCAGAAATCCTACGAATTGAGCGACCGCGACTAACGCGATTGTTTGCTTTTTTTTCCGCCCGCTATTTTCGCCAGAGCGCATGAGTAGTCTTCGATGGTTTTGGGCACCGTTTGGCTATAAACAAACTGGCCTTCGCGGCGGCATTCCACAAGCCCAGCCTCATTCAAAATCTTCAGGTGATGGGAAACGGTGGCGGGGGTTACACCTTGTAAGGAGACGATCTCGCCGCAATTCATGTGCCCCTTGGCGGAAATGGCCTCAAAAATCATGAGACGCGTCTCATCAGCTAGCGCTTTCGATATTTTCTCAACCTGAGAACGGTCCATAACGCCATCGAGTGTAACGAAGTTGCCGGTCTTGCCGCCACAAGGAACCGCTTCTTGCAAGCTACCGGAAGAAAACACGCAACCAAACACTTAGATGCTCATCTAAGTGATCGAGCTTCAAAAAAAGTCAGAGGGCTTGAAGCATTTGATAGCGATACGGGAGACTACGATGAAAAGACTCGAAGGAAAAGTGGCAGTAGTAACCGGCGGGAACAGCGGCATCGGCCTGGCCTCGGCGAAGCGGCTGCTCGACGAAGGCGCAAAGGTGGCGATAGCGGGCCGCAGCCAGAAAACTCTGGACGAAGCCGCAAAAACACTTGGCAAAGACGTGCTGGCGATCCAGGCGGATGTCTCGAAACTGGAAGACATCGACAAGATCTACGCAGCCGTTGCTAAGAAATTCGGCAAGATCGACGTGCTGTTTGTGAACGCCGGCGTGGCAAAATTCGCGCCGTTCGCGCAAACCACGGAGGCCCTTTTCGACGAAAACTTTGCAACTAACGTGAAAGGCGCATATTTCACTATTCAGAAGGCGATACCGCATCTCAATGACGGCGCGTCCATCATCCTGAACACCAGCGTGGCAGGCATCAAGGGGACGGAAGGCGCGAGCGCCTATTCGGCCACCAAAGCGGCATTGCGCTCCATGGCCCGCACAGCCGGGGCGGAATTAGTGGGACGCGGCATCCGCGTAAATGCGGTGGCACCCGGTCCCATTGTCACACCCATCTTCGGCCGCACCGGACTTCCGCAAGAAGCGATGGATGCGTTTGCGAAGGAGATCAACTCGAAAGTGCCGATGAAGAGGTTTGGGCAATCCGAAGAAGTCGCCGGAGCTGTAGCATTCCTAGCGTCAGCAGATTCGAGTTACATCACCGGTGAAGAAATTCACGTGGACGGTGGGCTGGGCCAAATCTAAGTACAAAACAATTTCTGTCGGTAAAAAAAGGGCGGCCTATGGCTGCCCTTTTTTGTTTGCGGCTATCGCCCGTTGGAAGGATCGGCAGAAGTGGCGGAGTTTATATCGAGAAACCACGCATGCGCGGCATCGCCCGGAGCGTAGCAATTTCCGTCTTTGTAATACGTTGCCGCGCAGTGGGCGCTGAACTCCTTGCGGCGTGGAGACTGAGCGAATTGCCAAACGATCGCCGCGATACCGCTCGCCGAAGGCGGCGGTGGATTCTCCGGAAACGTGCAGCCAGGAGCCGGCGGGCAAGCATCGTTGTATGCCCAGATCGCAATGCCGCTCGTCGCGGGATGAGAACGGATATCGTCGGCCGTCGTAATGGTGACCCCGTGCTCTTCTTTCGCGGGCATTCCGGAGCAGTAGACGCCCGGGCGAAAACCAGCCTTGATGATATCGCGCGTCCAAGCGAGCAGATAGGCGTGGTAAACGGCCGGCAGACGGCCGCCTTCTTCAATATCCAGAAAAATGATGGTGCCGGATGGAAAGCCTTCGCTCCTCGCCGATGCAATCGCTGCCGCGGCATCCGAGGCGCCTTTCGCGGGGCCATCGGCAGCTTTTTTGAATTCGCCGCTGTCGCGGCCGCGGTAGAGCACCAGGAAACCGAATCCTTGCGCGCGCAAAAGCTCGCGTTTGCCGCGCCAGGTATTTGTTTTTTCGCCGGGAGGCGAGCCGAGCCAGTAACTCGTATAGGCAAAGGTCTTCCGCAAAATCACCATCGCCGAGTCGCCGGGATAAATATTGCGATCGAAGCCTAGATAAGAACTGTTCGCGGCTGGCGCGGCGGAAACCGTGCGCTCAGCGGAAACGCTGAAAAGCCAAGCGAGAGAAATTGCGCCTCCAAAAAGAATGGCCAGCGAGAGCGTGAGGTGAATGCGGCTCATATACTGAAATTATCGCACGGCCTGCGAGAAATACCTCGCTCAGGAATCCATATACTGAGCTTCGCCATTCCCGAAAGACCAGTTCTCCCAGGATACTTCCACGAGATTGATCACCAGGTCCTGAGGCGGCAAACCGGGCGACTCCGCGAGGATCTCCGCCATGCGCTTATAGAGCTTTCGTTTTTGCTGCGGCTTGCGGCCGTAGCTCATGGTGATTTGAACGAAAACGACACGCTCGGAGCGGCGAATTCCAAGATATTGAGGATCGTAGATCAGCCCTTCCGGGGGATGCTCGGTGACGACTTGAAACCGGTCATCCGGCGGCACGGCCAACGCTTCGACCATTGCACGATGAACGCCATCGGCGAGTGCTTGGCGGTATTCAGACGAAGTACCGTGTCGCAGTGAAATTCGAACAAGCGGCATGTGTGTCTCCTTTTTATTTTGATGCTAGCGGCGAAAAGCGCGTCACACCTTTGAGGTGGCGGGCTAACCTTCACGAAGTTTGTGCCCGGCGAGATTGCCCAGGCCATCATAGGCCGCGTACTTATACGTTTCGCTGAGGGTGGGATAGTTGAAGACCTGCTCGATGAATTCGTCGATGGTCAGTCCGTTGTCGAGCACCATCATACCGATGTGAATGAGTTCGGTGGCGTTTTCCCCGATGATGCTGACGCCGAGCAGTTTCCTGTCCGCACGAGCAAAAATCAGTTTCAGCATTCCCGCGGTGTCTCCGGTGATGTGCCCACGAGCGTTATTCGCATAGTGGGCGCGGCCAGCCACGAAATCGATTTTCTTTTCCTTGCAAGACTCTTCCGTTTCGCCCGCAGCGGAAATTTCCGGAATCGTGTAAATGCCCATGGGGAGCAACGAAGCGACCCGCTGTTTGTATTTCAATCCGAAAGCATGGCAGACCGCGACCCGGCCTTGTTCCATGGAAGTGGAGGCCAGCGCGGGGAAGCCGATGACATCGCCGGCCGCATAAATGTTAGGAACCGCCGTGCGATAATTTTCATCCACCGCAATATAGCCGCGATCGTTAATCGCCAGCCCCGCCTTTTCTAAAGCGAGTCCATCCACAGCGGCGCGACGCCCGGCGGCAAAGAGCGCGGATTCGGTGTCGAGCGTCTTGCCGCTCTTCATCGTGAGCCGCACGCCGCTTGAGGAATTTTCGGTCTTGACCGGGCGCTCGTTAAACAAAAAGTGCATGCCGAGCGCCGCGAAGCGGTCGCGCAAGCGGTCCGAAATTTCCGAATCGAGGAACGGAAGCAAACGGTCGCGGCCATCGACGAGTGTGACGTCAACGCCCAGCGCCATGAAAATAGAAGCGTATTCGCAGCCAATCACGCCGCCGCCGATCACCGCCAGGCTTTTTGGAATACGGCCCATCTGCAGAAAAGTGTCCGAGTCGAACGTGTGAATGTCGTCAAAAGAGATTTCCGGCGGACGATGCGGTTTGCTCCCGGTAGAAATGAGAATCACTTCGCCGCGCAGTCTGCGCGTGCCGCCCGGGCCCGAGACAGCGACCGCGTGAGGGTCTTCAAACGCGGCCTGCCCGCGAACCAGCTCGATGTGATGAACTTGCAGGTTCTTCAGAATCCGCTGGCGTTCCATCTCCACAACTTCGCGCTCGTGATGCATGAAATCGTGCACCGTGAGGTTTTCCTTCAGCGAATAGTCAATGCCATAGAGCCCGCGCTGCTTCAGCCCGGAAAAATAGAGCGCCGATTCGCGGAGCGTTTTGCTCGGGACCGTGCCGGTGTTGATACAGCTTCCACCCATGTGCTCCGCGCGCTCGATGATCGCGACACGCTTGCCAAAATAGGCCGCCTGGGCCCCAGCCTTTTCTCCGGCGGGGCCACAGCCGATCACCACGAGATCAAAGTTTTCGCTTGGAGCCACAATTCCTCCCACGCGCAAAGCACGTAGCTTGCGTTCCACTGTGAAGTCACAAGGATTCTAGAGGAACTGGGGCATTTGTTCAGAACAATCTCAAAAAACGGTGAGGCGTTCGGTGGTGAAGACCGGGAATGTGCCCAACACTTGGAGATGGCTACTTGCTTGCCTGAGAACCTTCCTATCGGCTACTTCTTCACTGGCAGAGGCTTCACGATGGGCCGCGTGCCGGAGCCAAGCACCATCTTCTTTGCTTCCGGACTGCGGGGAGTCCAGTCCTCCGGTGGAAAGGAAACCCGCCAAAATTTTGGGTTCGGCTCGCTGAATTCTATTCCCACCTCCGCCGCTCCATTGGCCACGGGATTCGTGTCAACCACCGTGCAGGAAATCTCTTCGGTGGTCATCACGTTTCTTAGGGTCAGGGTCTGCCCCGCCCAGACCACTTCCTTCAATAAGAGCAACCCCCCATGCGCACTCACGATGAGAGTAGCGGTATCTTCTGCAAATGCCGCTCCATTCTTGCGTCTGCCCGACACCTCCAACCGCACAGAGAGCACTATGCGTTGGCTGCGTCTCTGATTCGCTGGCGCACCCGGGCGGATGATTGGTGTGCTCACAAGTAGGCCCTTCTCTCCTGTGGTCTTCCCGCGCGGACGAAGAACGAATATTGTTGTGCAAGAGAGGTGCCGAGACTGCGCTCCAGATATAAGAACGAACTAATTCTTGACGGTGCGGTAGTTCGTGCGGGCACGCGCTCTCGCGAACTTGCGCCATCTTCAGAAGGATCAGAGAGCTAGCGGCCACACCGATCGTGCGATTGGTGGCGGGATCGAGTAGCGCGGCCGCCGCCGTGGTTTCCACACTCAAAATTCTTCAGAGGGTTCCGTCGTTCCGCATCGGGAAGTGTTCGGAAACAGCGCATGGTGTCCCATTTCGGGACCCGTCATCGACGCACTTCTGCGGAACGACGGCTTGAGACCGCATATCGTCCTATTCCAGTGTTCCTGAAACTGCGAATGAGAATGCTCCTGCTCTTCGTCGCCAAAGTGTGCGTCACCAAGAATGTTTTGTGGTCTGAAGAAACGGATCGTCCAAGCTGCAATTGATCCGACCCATCAGTGGACTTGAGGGAAAAGAATGGTGCCCGGGGGGGGACTCGAACCCCCATGAGGTAAAACCCCGGAGGATTTTAAGTCCTCAGCGTCTGCCATTCCGCCACCCGGGCACTAGCAAACCGCATACTAACATAGGTAACAAAACTTTCTTAATCGATTGTAAATAATAGGGTTAGTGCGAGGCAAAAAGGCTCGGTTGGTTAAGGGTTTTCGACTTAGCGATGCTGAGACCCTGAGTGCTTTTGACTGTGCCCCTTATTGTGCCCCCTCAGAATGGGCATTTTGTGCAGCCACAGTGAATCGCTCAACTTCAACAAACATTCCGTGCGACCGGTTCCGACTATTTAGTGTTGTTGCTTCCTTTTCGGCCTTCTTCTTCGCTTGTGCTGATTGTGGTCCTCGACCGTCGCAAAGATGGAGTCAACTAGCCGCGTTGCGGCGGAAGTAGAACGCGCAAGCGCCTTGATTTGTTCACCACAGGCCACGCTCGTGCTCTTGTGCGGATAGTTTACAAGGTGGTCTACTTCGCCCCAGACCTCTTCCATTAGCGTTCGCACTTGGATTTCACAAGTCACCTTGGTGCGCGAATCCGATTCGATAATGTAGTGAACGCTTGTATAAAGCGTCGGACTATTCTCGACCCGCACACCGTTGACTCCAAAAAAGGCTCGCGATTCGTCGTCCCAGGTACGAGCGAACGGGCCTTCGACGAGAACATACCTCTCTTCATTAAATATGTCTCGCAGAGCTACATCGATTTTGGTGAACTGCGTGGTATGAAGATGCAGGATTCTAATGCCTGCCAAATCATTGATTTTGAGTAACAGATTGCGTGGGTTCACGCCAAATCTTGGGCCATGGCTCTTGGATGCCGCAAGTTTTCGCTCCAACTTGTCTTTAAGACTTGCACGTGATTTCATCCGTGATTTGAATGAATGGCAATGCGGAGCAAGGAGTGAAGATTCCGTTAGGGCCAGCAATACGCTCTTCATAAATCGGGAAACAATGTCAAGATTGGCGTCGTACGCATCAAGCAGAGCTGCTATTTCCTTGTGCTCGCTCTTGGTCATTGTCAACTCAACCTAACCTCTTGCACGAGTTTCAATCAGTTGAGCAATCCTCTTTGCCATTCCCTTGAAAGTATTTTTCGCCTTTTCTCTAAGCTGTGCAGAGCCAGCTGTGGAATCCCAAAGTGGCGTGCCTCTCATTTGAGAGGCGGGTGCGAGGCTCGCATAGTTCTGCACCTCGCCCAGTTTGGAAGTACTTATCGTCAGCGGAGCCAGAGTAGGACTAATCTTTCTCAAGACAGCAGCGACTTCACTTTGAACGCGCCGGTCGATTCGAGACGCGTAGGTAAGGTGTTCTGACGTCGGCTGCCCAGCATAGACCCTAAAGTTCTGAGGGATGTAGCCAAGAAAATGTGGCTGCCCCGGCAGAAGAAAGGCATCAACCGGAGCAAGCTCACTGATAGTTTCCCAGTCAGATATCCAAGTCGCTAATGTCCTGCCCAATGTCTTAAGCGCTCGGACCGAAAATAGGTCATAGGCTACCGGTACGATGAAGTGGTCACAGTCCAGGAGTATCGACCGGTTCAGGGGGCCAATGTTTGGGCCAGAGTCATAAAAAACGATGTCGATTTTGTGAAGCCGAGCAACCGCGTTTACGAGAATACTCAAAGCCGCCGTACCGCGAAATCCTTTTACTTTTCGTTGATAGCACTGGCTCCAAAACTCGTTCAGTTCAGATTCAAACTCCGAGAGTCGAATGTCACCCGGTAAAATAAACATGTTGCTGATGGACGTTTCATAAGGTTGAATATTTCGAACTTCGCCAGTCGCTTCGATAACGGGCTTAAGCGCTGACCAAATCGTCCGCCCACTTTCGGTGTCGGAAGAGTCCAGCAGCGAATCTATGACACTGTCTTCGAAAAGTTGAGCCGTCAAGTTGCACTGCGGGTCCGAATCTACAAGCAAAACACGCTTCCCGAGGTCGGCCATCGCGCACGCTAGATTGAAGGTTAGCGTGGTCTTTCCTACGCCCCCTTTATGATTGAAGATTGCCAAGCGAACTGCTGAGTGGCGGTCGCTGTTTCCTTTTGATTTCACGGCTCAACCGAGTTTTCGGTCTTGGTAGTATTTTTTTTCCCGCGTTTGCGCCGATGAATATTGTCCATCGCTTTCCTCGCTGCTTCACGGTCTGGTAAAGCTCTCACGAACTGTTCGCCAGCTGCACTCAGTTGACGGGAACCTTTCAAAGCCGGTGCGAGGTACCCCATTTTCAATGCATTATTTGACGAAACCGTGGGGTTCGAAAACTTTGGCTGTGCCGCTTCGGTGTTGAGATTACTTAAGTCAACGGTCTTGAAATGAGGGATATTTCGATACTGACTGAGATAGAAAGCCAAACACGCGATGCGCTCAACATCGGTTCGAGGTTGCTTATCTAGTAGGAAGTCCTTGGGCGAAATCGCTAAGTCCTCTGAGAAGCCCACGGGAGCAGCCCGTCCTCCTGCCCCCTGTGGCTTAAGAGGAAGAGCCACCGACTTCTCGCCTACCGCTACTGGTGTGTTGAAGTAACTCCCTATCGCCCTAATGATTCTCTGACGTTCATCGTCAGGTAGAGATTCGAGAGTCGTAAGGATTTGCGTCAGGATACCGATGCGACTGGGGTCAACCCCAGCCCTTTCCTCATCCATGTAGCCTCCACCACCAGCACCGTGAAGGTGCCATGATACCTCAGGCGTTGCAAGATTGTAGATTCGTTCAGATGCAAAACAGAGTAGACCCTGAGTACTCTCAACTGTGCCCCTTATTGTGCCCCCCTAAACCTTGCATCTGGCTTGCACATAATGTGTGTGTTGGCACAACCACATGTCAGCGTGCAGGTATGCGTGCTAGGACCCGCCTAAACATCGCACAAAATGTGTGTGTGAATTATGGGTTCTGGTACGGATTCGTATTTTAAGTCCTCAGCGTCTGCCATTCCGCCACCCGGGCAAGGCTGATAGAAAAAGTAACATGTATCCTGCCGGGTCTCAATGTAGACATCGCCGGCTGTGGCGGCAGGCCGATGCTTCAGGGCTCTCGCCCCGGCGTTATTTCCCTGTTTACAATTCCTGTGCTATACCCGATTTTGGGGCCGAGGCAGAAAATCCGCTCAAGACCCGTCTTTCCCGGCCGATGAGCCAGTCAGAGAGCCCGAACGTGCCCGGCCGGTCTCCCGTCTGAGTGGGATCAAAAAAAATTTGGTACCCTTTAGGGCGCGGTGCATCTATAACCTGAACGAGAACGCGGGTGCCTTGCGCCCGCTACAGGAGCCAACGTGAGCGAGCCGAATCTTGACCTGTTGAGCATCAATACGATCCGCACTTTGGCGATCGACGCTGTGCAACAGGCAAATTCCGGCCATCCTGGCGCGCCCATGGGTTTGGCGCCGGTCGTTTACGAACTGTGGCAGAAATATCTGCGCTACGATCCCGCCGATCCCACTTGGCCCAACCGCGACCGCTTCGTCCTTTCCGCCGGACACGCTTCCATGCTCCTCTACGCCACGCTGCATCTTGCTGGCGTGAAAGAAGTCTCCAAAGACGGCAAAATCTCCGATGCTCTTGCCGTCTCATTGGACGAAATCAAGCGCTTCCGCCAAATCGGCAGCAAAACCCCGGGCCACCCTGAATCGCACATCACCAGCGGCGTGGAAACCACCACCGGGCCGCTCGGCCAAGGCGTTGGCAACAGCGTGGGTATGGCCATCGCCAGCAAATGGCTGGGAGAAAATTACAACAAGCCGGGCTTTGACATTTTCAACTTCAACGTTTTCGCCGTTTGCGGCGATGGCGACCTGATGGAAGGCGTGGCCAGCGAAGCCGCCTCCCTCGCCGGCCACTTGAAACTTTCCAATCTCTGCTGGATTTACGACAACAACCGCGTCACGCTCGATGGTCCCGCCGATTGGTCCTTCAGCGAAGACGTCATGACGCGCTTTTTGGGTTACGGCTGGAGCGTTACGCGCGTCGCCGATGCCAACGACCTCGACTCTCTCGGCCGCGCCTACGAAACTTTCCTTCACACCAAGGATCGCCCCACGCTCATCGTCGTGGATAGCCATATCGGCTACGGCTCGCCGCACAAACAAGATACTTACGAAGCCCACGGCGAACCGCTCGGCGAAGCCGAAGTAAAATTGGTCAAGAAAAATTACGGCTGGCCGGAGGACGCGAAGTTTCTCGTCCCCGATGGCGTGTACGATCGGTTCAAAAACGGTGTAGGCGAGCGCGGCGCCGAAGCGCATTCCGTCTGGAATACGAAATTCGCCGAGTACAAAAAACAGTTCCCGCAGCTCGCCGATCAACTCGACAAAATGCTCGCAGGCAAATTGCCCGATGGCTGGGACAAAAATTTGCCGTCTTTCCCCGCCGACCCCAAGGGCATGGCTACGCGCGAAAGCTCGGGGAAAACTTTGAACGCCCTCGCCGTCAATATTCCCTGGCTCGTCGGCGGCTCCGCCGACTTGGCCAAGTCCAACAAGACCAATCTCACGTTCGAAGGCGCCGGCGATTTTTATCCCAACGCCTTTCACGGCCGCAACATTCACTTCGGCGTCCGCGAACACGCCATGGGCGCCATCGTCAACGGCATAACGCTTTCCAAGCTGCGCGCTTTCAGCGCCACCTTTTTCAATTTCAGCGATTACATGCGCCCCAGCATGCGTCTTGGCGCCTTGATGGAAATTCCCTCCATTTACATCTTCACGCACGATTCCATCGGGGTCGGCGAAGACGGCCCAACCCACCAGCCCGTCGAGCAGCTTGCCGCGTATCGCGCCATGCCCAACATGCTTGTCCTGCGCCCTGGCGACGCCAACGAAGTCGTCGAAGCCTACAAGATCGCTCTTACTCACACCCACGGCCCGTCCACGCTGGTCCTCACCCGCCAGGCCATGCCCACTTTCGATCGCACCAAATATGGCCCAGCATCCGGCGTCGCCAAGGGCGCTTACGTTCTCGCTGATGCGCCTGGCGGAAAACCAGACGTCATCTTGCTCGCCAGCGGCAGCGAGCTCGGTCTCTGCGCCGCCGCCTACGAAAAACTTACCGCCGACGGCGTGAAAGCCCGCGTCGTCAGCATGCCCAGCTGGGAACTCTTCGAAAAGCAGGACGCGGCCTACAAAGAGAGCGTGCTTCCTTCCAGCGTCACCGCGCGCGTCTCCGTCGAAATGGAATCCGTCTTCGGCTGGGACCGCTACGTCGGCGCCAAGGGCAAAATCATCGGCATGCGTTCTTTCGGAGCCTCCGCGCCTCTGAAAGATTTGCTCAAAAAATTCGGCTTCGAGCTGGACAACGTTCTCGCTGCAGTTAAAGAAGTCTTGGGAAAGTGAGCGCGCAATGAAAATCGTTATCGGCTCGGATCACGCCGGATTCGAACTAAAGGTGGCTGCTGGCGATTTGCTGCGCTCGCTCGGTCATGAGGTCTTGGACGTCGGCGCGTTCAACACCAATCCTTCCGACTATCCCGATTTTGCCGAAGCCGTCGGCCGCGCCGTCCTCGACGGCAAAGCCGAACGAGGCGTTCTCATCTGCGGCAGCGGCGTGGGCGCCAGCGTGGCCGCGAACAAGCTCCCGGGAATTCGCGCGGCCGTGTGCCACGACTCTTATTCCGCCCATCAAGGCGTCGAGCACGACGACATGAACGTTCTCGTCCTGGGCTCGCGCGTGATCGGCGAGAAACTTTCCGAGGATTTGATAAAAGCGTATCTCGGCGGAAAATTCACCCACGAGGATCGCCACGTGCGCCGCCTCGGCAAAGTGAAGGCTCTGGAAGCAAAGTTTGGAGCGGAATTCAAGCCGTAATGGATCCCGCAGCCAGGATACAAGCACTTTTTTTGATAACCCGGAGCTGCAAGCACGCCCACCCTTCCGGGGCGTACAATAGAGTTTCTAATGTTTTCCAAGCGAAGGAGAAATAACATGACTACGACAACTACTATCCCCAACGTCGGCGCCGGACAGGGCGTTAATCCTCTCAAGGGACTTTTGGCCTACGGGCAATCTCCCTGGATGGATTACATCCGCCGCGATTTGCTCACCAGTGGTGGGCTAAAGAAGTACATCGACAACGACGGACTGCGCGGCATGACCTCCAATCCCGCCATCTTTGAAAAAGCCATCACCGGCAGCGACGTTTACAACGACATCCTCAATTCGCCCGACGCGAAAAAACTCGACGCCAAAGGTTTGTTCGAAAAGATCGCCATCCGCGACGTGCAAGACGCCTGCGACATTTTCAAGTCCGTCTACGCGGAATCGAATCGCCGCGACGGTTACGTCAGCCTCGAAGTTTCGCCCTATCTCGCCAACGACACCAAGGGCACCATCGAGGAGGCGCGCCGCCTCTGGAAAGCGGTCGATCGCCCGAACGTGATGATCAAAGTTCCCGCAACTCCCGAAGGCGTCCCCGCCATTCGCCAGCTTCTCGAGGACGGCCTCAACATCAATATCACTTTGCTCTTCGCGCAGTCGGCCTACGAAAAAGTGGCCGAAGCCTATCTCGCCGCTCTCGAAGCCCGCGCCGCGAAGGGCCAGGACGTCAGCCATATCGCCAGCGTCGCCAGCTTCTTCGTCAGCCGCATCGATTCGCTCATCGACGGCATCATCGACGAGAAACTCAAGACCGCCGATGCCGGCCAGAAAACGTTGCTCACTTCCATTCACGGAAAAATCGCCATCGCCAACGCCAAGCTCACCTACAAGAAATATCAGGAGCTCTTCGGCGGCGCGCGCTGGAACGCGCTAGCAAGCAAGGGCGCGCAGACGCAGCGACTCCTTTGGGCTAGCACCAGCACCAAGAACAAAGCCTATCGCGACGTTATCTACGTCGAAGAACTCATCGGCGCGGACACCGTGGACACCATTCCGCCGGCGACCTTTGACGCCTTCCGCGATCATGGAAAATTGCGCGCCAGCTTGACGGAAGACATCGCCTCCGCAGCCGCCGCCATGAACAACCTCGGCCAAGCCGGAATCTCCATGAAAGAAGTTACGGAAAAACTGCTCGCCGATGGCGTGAAACTCTTCGCCGATGCCTTCAAGACGCTCCTCGAGGCCACCGGCAAGAGCGCAGGGGTGCGTGCGTGAGCGTAAATTCCCTAAGCTACAAACTTCCGGAAAAGCTGGCCGCGGGAGTTGCCGCGTCCCTCGAAGATTGGAAGAAAAATAACAAAGTCGCGCGCCTTTGGAACAAGGACGCCACCGTTTGGACCGGCGCCGACGAAGACAAATGGCTCGGCTGGCTCGGCATGACGGAAGAACAGCTCGCCAATATCGGCGCGCTTCAGGCCATCGCCGAAGATGTGAAAAAGGCCGGCTTCCGGCACGCGCTTCTTCTCGGTATGGGCGGCTCGAGCTTGTGTCCCGAAGTGCTGCGCTTGACCTTCGGCAAAATTCCGGGCTCGCCGGAGCTGCACGTTCTCGATTCCACCGACCCCGCGCAGATCAAGGCTATCGAAGCGAAAGTCGAGCTTTCAAGTACCGTTTGCATCGTCTCCAGCAAGTCTGGCAGCACGCTCGAACCAAACATTTACAAGCAATACTTTTTCGAGCGCATTAAAGAAAAAGTGGGCGAGGCCGAAGTCGGCAATCGCTTCATCGCCGTCACCGATCCCGGCTCGAAAATGCAGCACGTTGCCGAAGGCGATAAATTCCGGAAGATTTTCTTTGGGCTGCCCAGCATTGGCGGGCGCTACTCCGCCCTTTCGAATTTCGGCATGGTGCCTGGCGCGATCATGGGCCTCGACATTTCCAAATTTCTGAACAACACCGAAGAAATGGTCAAAGCCTGCGGCTCGGCCGTCGCCGCGGACGTGAATCCCGGCGTTCTTCTCGGGACGATCATGGGCGTCGGCGTAAATCAGGGCCGCGACAAAGTCACCATCATCACTTCACCGGGGATTTTCGATCTCGGCGCCTGGCTCGAGCAGCTCCTCGCCGAATCCACCGGCAAAATCGGCAAAGGCATCGTCCCGGTCGACCGCGAATATCTCGTCGGCCCGGAAGCGTACGGCCAAGATCGCGTCTTCGCTTACGTGCGCCTCGATTCCGCGCCGGACTCAAAACAGGATGCGCACGTTGCTTCGCTCGAAAAAGCGGGCCAGCCCGTCGTTCGCATTTCTTTGCCCGATGTCTACAACCTCGGGCAGGAATTTTTCCGCTGGGAAATCGCCACTGCGGTCGCCGGCTCGATCATCGGCATCAACGCTTTCAATCAGCCCGACGTGGAAGCCAGCAAGATCGAAACGCGCAAGCTAACCACCGAATACGAGACCAACGGCAAGCTTCCGCCGGAAGCTCCCTTCTTTGAAGGCAGCGGCATCAAGCTTTACGCCGACGAAAAAAACACCGCGGCTCTCAAGGGCGGAAAATCCCTCATCGATATTTTGAAGGCGCACCTTTCGCGCATCAGTGCGGGCGATTATTTCGCCGTGCTCGGCTACATCACCATGAACGAGGCCAACGAGAGCGCCCTCCAGGGAATTCGCCACTGGGTTCGCGACACAAAAAAAGTCGCCACCGTTCTCGGCTTTGGCCCGCGCTTCCTGCATTCCACTGGGCAAGCCTACAAAGGCGGTCCCAACAGCGGCGTATTTCTGCAGATCACTTGCGATGACGCGATCGACATTCCGGTGCCGGGACAGAAATATACTTTCGGCATCGTAAAAGCGGCGCAGGCACGCGGAGATTTCGCGGTGCTCGCGGAACGCGGGCGGCGCGCGCTGCGCGTGCATCTTGGCAAAGATGTGAAAGCGGGACTCGCGACGCTGACGGACGCTGTCCAGCAAGCGATTGGATAAGTTTCGCAACAAGAAAAGAACAAAAACGCAGAGGAGCGCACGCGATGCAACTTGGCATGATCGGGCTGGGGAGGATGGGCGCCAACATGGTGCGCCGTCTGGTAAAGAACGGGCACAACTGCGTCGCCTATGACCGCAGCGCCGATTCCGTGAAGCAGCTTGTGGGCGATGGCGCAACGGGCGCCAACTCGCTCGATGAATTGGTCCAAAAGCTTCAGAAGCCGCGCGCCATCTGGCTGATGGTTCCGGCGGCGGCGGTCGATGCCACGCTGCATGAGCTCGTCGCAAAGCTGGACAAAGGCGACATCATCATTGATGGCGGCAACTCCTATTACATCGACGACATTCGCCGTGCCAACGAGCTGAACGCCAAGGGAATTCACTACTGCGACGTCGGAACCAGCGGCGGCGTTTGGGGCCTCGAGCGCGGCTACTGCCAGATGATTGGCGGCGAAAACGATATCGTGAAGCACCTCGACCCCATCTTCAAGACTTTGGCGCCTGGACGCGGAAACGTGGACCGCACGCCGGGACGCGAAAAAACCGGCGGCACCGCCGAAGAAGGCTATCTCCACTGTGGCCCCTCGGGCGCGGGCCATTTCGTGAAAATGGTTCACAACGGCATCGAATACGGACTGATGGCCGCCTACGCCGAAGGATTGAACATTTTGAAACACGCCAACGCCGGAAAAACGCAGCGTGAAACGGACGCGGAAACCACGCCGTTGCGTAACCCCGAACACTACCAATACGATTTCAATCTCGCCGACGTCACCGAAGTTTGGCGCCGCGGCAGTGTCGTGGCTTCCTGGCTGCTCGATTTGACGGCCATTTCCCTGCTCGAACAGCCTACGCTCGAGCGTTTTTCGGGACGCGTCTCGGATTCCGGAGAGGGCCGCTGGACGATTCTCGCCGCGATTGAATCGACGACTCCGGCTCCGGTGCTCAGCGCTTCGCTCTATCAGCGCTTCACTTCCCGCGGCGAGGACGATTTCGCCGGAAAAGTTTTGTCGGCCATGCGATTTCAGTTTGGCGGTCACATCGAAAAAAAATCCGGGCACTAGCAAGTTCGTCTGCTGTTGAGCGCCCCGAAGACAGGAAGCCTTGGAATGAGCTTGAACCATACGGATATGAATCCGGTTGCAGCGCCGTGCGTCATGGTGATTTTCGGAGCGAGCGGCGACCTTACCAAACGCAAACTGATTCCCGCGCTTTGCAATCTCGCGCAGGAAAAGCTTCTCTCGCAGCAATTCGCCATCGTGGGATTTGCGGGAAACGACTTTACCACCGAGAGTTTTCGTAAACTGCTGACGGACGAGATTTCCAAGTACTCGCCCGCGCCCATCGACCAAAACCTGTGGAGCTGGTTCACCGAGCGCATCTATTACGTGAAAGGTGATTTTGGCGATGCCGAGGCCTACCAGCGCCTGCAGCAGCAGATCGACGAAGCCGGCAAACGGCACAACACCTTGGGCAACCGCTTTTTCTATCTCGCCGTGGCGCCGCGATTCTTTTCGCCCATCGTAAAAAAACTCGGCGAGTGTTGCCTCTCGAAGGAAGAAAGCGGGCAGTGGGCGCGCGTCATCGTGGAAAAACCGTTCGGCCACGATCTGGAATCCGCGAAACAACTGAACGCGGAATTGAAGCAAGTCCTCTCGGAAAAGCAGATCTACCGCATCGACCACTATCTCGGCAAAGAGACCGTGCAAAATTTAATGGTCTTCCGCTTTTCGAACAACATCATCGAGCCGCTCTGGAACCGCAACTACGTCGATCACGTGCAAATCACCGCCTCGGAAACCGTCGGCGTGGAACATCGCGGCGGGTTTTATGAAACCGCGGGCGCGCTGCGCGACATGGTTCCCAATCACTTGTTTCAACTGTTGACGATGACGGCGATGGAGCCGCCGATCTCTTTCGATGCCGACGAAGTTCGCAACAAGCAGGCCGAAGTTCTCCACGCCATCCAGCCGCTCGGACCGGAGGAAGTTTTGACTTCCATGGTGCGCGGGCAATACGGCGAGGGCCACGCCGACGGCCAACGTGTCCCCGGCTACCGCAGCGAGCCGGACGTCGCACCGGACTCCAACACCGAAACTTTTGTCGCGCTCAAATTGCAGATCGACAACTGGCGCTGGGCGGGTGTTCCCTTCTATCTGCGCACCGGCAAGCGGCTCGCGCAACGCGCCACTGAAGTCGTCATTCAATTTCGCCGCACTCCGTTCGTGCTTTTCCGCAACACCACGGTGAAGAATCTGGAGACCAACCGTCTGGTGATTCACATCCAACCCGATGAAGGCATTTCGTTGAGCTTCGGCGCAAAAGTGCCGGGCTCCATCATGAAGCTCGGGCTGGTGAACATGGATTTCGACTACTCCACTTATTTTGGCGCGGAGCACAGCACCGGTTACGAACGCTTACTGCGCGATTGCATGGCCGGCGATCCCACGTTGTTCCAGCGCTCGGACATGGTGGAAGCGGGCTGGAGCGTGATCCAGCCGATCCTCGATGTTTGGCATGCTTTGCCCGCGCGCGGATTTCCGAACTATGCGGCCGGCTCCTGGGGACCGCAGGAAGCCGAGGAATTGCTGGCGCGCGACGGCCGTGCCTGGCGCAGGATCGGCGAAGAGGATTTGGACAAACATCTTCGCGGTGCCGCACAGGAAAAAGTGAGCACGGCGCAATGACCGAAAGCGCGAATCGCGAAGTTCGCATCCTGAAGGATGGCGCGGCCATCGCCAAGCGCGCCGCTGAAAAATTCCTGGAGATTGCAAAAGCCGCGGTCTCGCAAAATGGCTCGTTTACGGTGGCGCTGGCTGGCGGCTCGACTCCGAAGGCGCTTTACAGTTTGCTCGTTGATGATCCGGCGCTGCGTTCGCAGCTTCCCTGGGATAGAATGCATGTGTTCTTTGGCGACGAACGCCACGTCGCGCCGGACCATGCGGACAGCAATTTCCGCATGGCCACGGAAGCGCTGATTTCCAAATCGTCTCTGAAACCGGAGCAAGTGACGCGCATCAAGGGCGAGTATCCGGACACGGAGAAAGCCGCGCTCGAATACGAGCAGGCGCTGCAAGCGCATTTCAAATTGCAGGCCGGCGCGTATCCGAGGTTCGACCTCGTTCTCGTGGGCATGGGCGATGAAGGCCACACCCTGTCGCTCTTTCCGGGAACGAAAGCGCTGCATTCCGGCACGCGAATCGTCGTGAGAAACTGGGTTGGCAAGCTGTACACCGAGCGCATCACCATCACGGCCCCGGTGGCTTGCAACGCGGCGAATGTAATTTTCATGGTAACGAAGCCCGACAAAGCGCTGGCGCTGAAAGCAGTTTTGGAGGGGCCGTACGAGCCGGAGCAATTGCCGGCGCAGTTGATTCAACCGTCGCACGGAAAACTTTTGTGGCTGGTGGACACGGCCGCGGGCGGAATGCTTTCTTCGGGAATTCGAGAATAAATCAGGAGACACCGATGGCCACAAGCACGAGCGGAAGCAAAATCGAAACGTACCTGGGAGCCAAAGCGGAAAATCTGCTGGGCTTCAAATCCCCAAAAATTTCAAAAGAGAGATTGCATCTCCCGGGGCCGGACTTCGTCGACCGCATTTATGCCTCGAGCGATCGCAACGTCCGCGTCCTCACCAATCTTCAGCGTATGTTCGGACACGGACGACTGAAAAATACGGGCTACCTTTCGATTCTTCCCGTGGACCAGGGCATCGAGCATTCCGCTGGCGCAAGCTTCGCAAAGAATCCGGATTATTTTGACGGTGAAAACATCGTGAAGCTCGCCATCGAAGGGGAATGCAACGCTGTTGCTTCTACTTTCGGCGTTCTCGGCTCCGTGGCGCGCAAATACGCCCACAAAATTCCTTTTCTCGTGAAGCTCAATCACAATGAGCTCCTCACCTTTCCCAACCAAGCCAACCAGATTTTCTTCGGCACCGTGAAGGAAGCCTACGACTTGGGAGCCGCCGCCGTCGGCGCCACGATCTATTTCGGTTCCGAACAAAGCGATCGTCAGATTATCGAGGTCAGCCAGGCTTTTGCGCTCGCTCACGAACTCGGTTTGGCCACCGTTCTCTGGTGCTATCTGCGCAACAACGCCTTCAAAAAAGACAAGGACTATCACCTCTCTTCCGACCTTACCGGGCAGGCCAACCATCTCGGCGTCACCATCCAGGCCGACATCATCAAACAGAAGCTGGCGGAAAATAACGGCGGCTATGCGGCGCTGAACATGGGCGATTCCAGCTACGGCAAATTCGACAAGCGCATCTATACCGAACTCAATAGCGATCATCCGATCGATCTTTGCCGCTACCAGGTCATCAACTGTTTCTGCGGCCGCTCCGGCTTGATCAACAGCGGCGGCGCTTCCGGTGCGAACGACTTCGAGGACGCGGTGACGACAGCGGTGATCAACAAGCGCGCGGGAGGAACGGGCCTGATCTCCGGCCGCAAGGCGTTCCAGCGCCCGATGAAGGAAGGCGTGCAACTCCTGAACGCAATTCAGGACGTCTACCTGAGCCCGGATGTGACGGTCGCGTAGACGCATCGTTTCAGTTTGAACTAACGCCGCGGAATCGTTTCCCAGGGTAATTTTCTTGGAGGGATTTCCGCGGCGTTTTTGTCTTCGCTGGGCACAAAAATAAATTGGTACGATTTGGCGCGCCGTGCATCGTATCTGTGAAAGCGCGGCGAGGAGAAAAAACGTGGCGAACAGACTGACGGGAAAAGTGGTGGCGATCACCGGCGGCAACCAGGGAATCGGGCTGGGGATCGCGCAGCGGTTTGCGGCAGAGGGTGCGGCGGTTTCCATTTGCTATCTTTCGGACAAAGCCGGCACGGAGAAAATCGTCGGCGATCTGCGCGCCCACGGAGTGAAAGCGGCGGCGGTGCAGGCCGACGTCTCAAAGCTGGCGGACGGCCAGCGGTTCGTCGAGGAGACCGCGTCGCAGCTGGGTGAAATCGACGTGCTGGTGAACAACGCGGGCGTGGAGAAGCGCGCCAACTTCTGGGAAGTGACGGAAGCCGACTACGACTTCGTGCTAAATGTAAATTTGAAAGGCTTGTTCTTCATCACGCAGGCTTTCGTAAAGCATCAGATGAAGGCGAAGGCCGGCGGAAAAATCATCAATATCAGTTCGGTGCATGAGGAGCTGCCCTTCCCTCATTTTGCGTCCTATTGCGCGAGCAAGGGCGCAGTGAAAATGTTGACACGCAACCTGTCGATCGAATTGGCGCCGCTGGGCATCACCATCAATTCCATCGCGCCGGGAGCGATCCAGACGCCGATCAACAAGAACCTGCTGAACGATCCGGTGAAGCTGAAGGCGCTGCTGGAAAATATCCCGCTACAGCGGCTCGGCACGCCCGAGGATGTCGCTTCCGTTGCGGTGTTTCTGGCCTCCGATGAATCGAGCTACATGACCGGCACGACGACGTTTGTCGATGGCGGACTGCTCTGGAATTACCAGGAGCAGTAGCGGCAGCCAGCGAAAATTCTTACTTGTAGAATCGAGGAATCACATGGCTACGAGCGCAGGTTCGGTAGTACCTCGCATTCGATTGGTGATTGCCGACGTGGACGGCACGCTGGTGACGCAAGAAAAAGTGCTGACGCCGCGCGCGATCCAGTCGGTTTTCAAATTGCGCGAAGCGGGCATACAGTTTGCCGTGACCAGCGGGAGGCCGCCGCGCGGGATGGCTATGCTGATCGAACCGCTCAAGCTGGATGAACCGATTGCGGCGTTCAACGGCGGGGTGCTCATTCAGCCCGATCTGACGACCGTGACGCGGCAGAATTTCCTTTCACCCGATGTTGTGAAGCAGACCGTGAAACTGATCCTGGACCACAAACTCGATGCGTGGATCTACACCGACAAGGACTGGTTCGTGCGCGACGTGAACGCGCCGCACGTGGCGCGCGAACAATGGACCGTAAAATTCCCGCCTGTGGTTTCTCCAAACATCGACGGATTGGTGGATCGCATTGCCAAAGTTGTCGGCGTGAGCGACGACCTAGAAGCGGTGAAGCGCTGCGAAAAAGACGTGCAGGATGCGACGGGAGCGAACGCATCGGCGGCGCGCTCGCAGCCATACTACTTGGACGTGACGCATCCAAAAGCGAACAAAGGCGAAGTGGTTTTGGCGATGTCCGACCTTTTGAAAATTCCGGTGGCGGAGATCGCCACGATCGGCGACATGCCGAACGACGTGCTGATGTTCAAGAAAAGCGGCGTAAGCATCGCGATGGGGAATGCCAGCCCGGAAGTGCAGAAGTCGGCGACGTACGTGTCGACGACCAACGAGCAAGAGGGATTTGCGAACGCGATGGAGAAATTCATCCTTTCCTAGACAGTCCGCATTGTCCCACTGAAGTTTCCCTTTACTCGTGTGCAAAGTCGGCTCGAAGCAGTCGAACCAAGGTCGGAGCAGCGACAGCGTTGGGGCCCTACCCCCCCGTGTTTTTGTAAGTGTTGCATTTAAAGAGGTTAGCTCTTTCATAAGTCATTTAAAATCAACACTTGCGGAGATTTCTGTAAATGTTGATTTTAAATGGGTTAGGGAGTAGCACGTCCGTCGAACATCCCAATGCCAAGCGCGGCTTGCCCGTCAGAGCCGGGAGTAGCTGTGACGGTGCTGAGAGTGGCCCCGCCCCCGTGTTTTTGTAAGTGTTGCATTTAAAGGACTTAGAAATATCGTAAGCGCTTTAGAATCAACACTTACGATCTCCCGTGTAAATGTTGCTTCTAAAGGGGTTAACTAAAAGTGTTTCGGTCGCGAATGCCTGGGCCGCGCTACCTGAGTCCCGCCCCCGTGTTCCCGACTGACGGGAATGCTGCCGGGCGCGACAGAGAGGCGATGCTGACCGTGTTTCGGCCAACTCTGGAAATTCTCCCGGCTGATTTGCGGCTTGGATTTGGCTGAGGCTCTCGGGGCATACGCGGAAGCGCTGCCGCAGGAATGCCCAAGGACATTATACCACGCGTGGATTGGCGGGCTGGGCATCGAGGGGTTGCGTTTCCTCCGCAACGACAGTTGAGGTTGCGTGTAGGAAGAAAGAGAACCCGTCAGTGTTGTGCTGGTTGCCAAGCTCGAGCGCAGCAAGCTGCGCCCCTACAAGGACAAGGACGAGGAAGGGCGGGACTGGGATTTGGCGTTAGGTGCGGGTGAGGGAGGCGGAGCGGGCGGCTTGGAGGAGTTTTTTGGCGTTTTGGCGGATGTCGCCGTGGCCGAAGACGGCGTTGCCGGCGACGAGGAGTTCAGCGCCGGCGCGAACGACGTCAGCGACGGTGTCGTGCGAGACGCCGCCATCGACTTCAATGCGGAAGGAGAGACGGCGGGCCTTCCGGATCTTGGCGAGCGCGGCCATCTTGTTGAGCGAATTGGGGATGAATTGCTGACCGCCGAAGCCGGGGTTTACGGACATGACGAGAACGTGGTGGACGATTTCGAGGACTTCGCTGAGGGCTTCGACGGGAGTGGCGGGATTGATGACCACACCGGGTTTGCAGCCATGGGACTCAATGAGGTGGAGCGAGCGGTCCAAGTGGACGCAGGCTTCCTGATGGACGGAAATCCAGTTGGCACCGGCTTCGGCGAAGGCGGGGATGAGCTGATCGGGATTTTCGATCATCAAATGGCAATCGAAGGTAACGCCGGGAAGCGACTTGCGGAGCGAAGCGATTACGGGAGGGCCGATGGTGATGTTGGGGACAAAGTGGCCGTCCATGATGTCGAGATGGAGGACGGTGCCGCCGCCATCGAGAGCGGCGCGGGCGTCGACGGCAAGCTGGGCGAAGTTGGCGGAGAGGACCGAGGGTGCTAGTTCGATGACCTTGGGCAACTTGACGCTCCTTCCTTGGCGTGGAATTCCAGATTATACGCGGAACGTGAATTTGGTTTCGGTAAATGTGAGTTAGATGATGGGGATGCGTTGACAGTCGCATACGGCGGTGAAAGAGAGCGCATAGAAAACAAGAATTAACACAGAGGACCTGGAGAGCACAGAGGGCACAGAGAAGAAAAACCCGCGCCATTCTTACGTGACGGGGCTCCAGGGAAGGGTACAGCCGAGGCGGCTACTTTGGCGAGCCAGTTCGAGGAGGTGCATGACGTTGAGGGACCACTCCGGCGTGACGGCCAGCTCGGCGCGGCCGAGGATGGCGTCGCGGACGTTGGCGTAGTAATCGCGATAGTCGCAATTCGCGGAGGGAATGCGGCGCTGGGTGAAGGTGTCGCCAGAGGGAGTCGCAAGCACGCCCCAGTCTTCCTCGGGCTCGGCGCCCCAGGAGGTGTTTGTGGGGATGTGCCCGCGTCGAAGATTGTTCTCTTGAGGATCGAAGGTTTGCTTGACGAAGGAGCCTTGCGTGCCGAAAAGAACGAAGCGCGGGCGCGGCGCAGCGGCGAGGATGCTGGAGCGCAGGAGTGCTCGCAGGTTGTTGGGATAGCGCAAGACGATGTCGAAGGAATCGTCGGCGAGGGCGTGTTCGCGTTCGATGCGGACGTCGGCGGAAATGGCCTCCGGCAATCCGAAGAGTAGAAGCGCGTGGTCGATGAGGTGCGGGGCGATATCAAACAGAATGCCTGCGCCGGGAGCGGAGCGTTCGCGCCAGGCACCGGGTTTGAGATGGGGCCGGAAGCGGTCGTAGTTGGTCTCGAAAAGCACGATGCGGCCGAGCGTTCCTTCGGCGACGAGTTGGCGAATGGCCGCGAAATCGCCGTCGTAGCGGCGATTTTGATAAACGGTGAGCAAGCGATGCGAATCTTTTGCGAACTGGACGAGCGCTTTGGCTTCATCCAAAGTGGTGGCGAAAGGTTTATCGATAACGACGTCGCGGCCGGCCGCCAGGCACGCACGAGCGAGCGGGTAATGCGTCTCGTTGGGCGTGGCGATGACGATGAGCCGGATTTCCTGAATCGCGAGCAATTCTTCAAGGCTTCGGACGATGCGGACATCGGGATAGGTTTCGGCAGCTTCGTTGCCACTGCGCTGGAGGATGGCGGCGAGGCGCAATCCCGGAACGGCGCGAATGACCGGAGCGTGAAAGGCGCGGCCGGCGAGGCCAAAACCGATGAGTCCGACGTCTATCATTTTTGCGATTTATCCCTTCCAAAAATAGGCTCCAAGAGTAGAGGCATCGCGGCGGGATGACAAGTTCTTGATGGAAATGCGTCGTTGCCTGTGGAATGCATGTCGGTCAAAATAGATTTCAGATGGCTCTCAATTCTTCGAATGGCCTGGAAGATCCCGGGAAACGGCGCGTTTTCGTGGCGCTGTGTCTTGGATTTGTAATCACTGGCGTAATCACGGTGTTGATCGGGCCGGTGCTTCCGGTTTTCAAGGCGCGATGGTCGATCTCGGACGCGAGCGCCGGGCAATTTTTTCTGACGCAATTTCTTGGCTCCCTGGTAGGCACGGTGATTTCCAGCATGATCATCGAGGCGAAGGGTTTTCGCGCTGCGATTGTTCCGGGATACGCGATGATGGCTCTGGGAGTGGCGGCGCTGAATTTTGGCGACCGGCACATTGCGCTGTGCGCGAGCGCGGTGTACGGCGGAGGATATGGACTGTCCGTACCGGGAACGAACATGTGGGTGTCCGAAGCAGGCGGCGAGAAGCGCGCGGCGGCGTTGAACTTCTTGAATTTTGCGTGGGGGACGGGGGCGCTGGCGTGTCCGACGCTGGTGCTATATGCGGTGAAAGCGAACTCGCTGCCGGTCTTGCTATACGCTGTAGCAGCAGTTTCGTGCGTGGTGGGTGCGGTGCTGTGGAAGATGCCGTTCGAGACGGTGGCGCAGGAGAAAGAGGAAAGGACCGAGATTGCGGCGAGCAGCAATTTGAGTTTGTGGATCACGGCTGCGCTGGCCGGATTGTTTTTTATTTACGTGGGAGTGGAGAACGGCGTGGGCGGATGGGTGGCCGCGTACACGAAGCGTTTGGATGTGCCGGGTGGAAGCAGCTGGGCGCTGGCGTCGACCTTTTTTTATGGAACGCTGCTGGCAGGGCGAGGACTGGCGGCGGCCATTCTGTTGCGCGTGCATGACAAGTGGGTGGCGCTGACGGGGCTGCTGCTGGCGACCACGGGAAGTTTTGCGCTGCTGCGGTCGCATTCGAAGCACGTGGCGATTGTGAGTGCGGCGGTTGCGGGACTGGGGCTGGCGAGCCTGTATCCGATTTATATTTCGTGGCTGACAAAGTGGCACGGCGCGCAGGCACGGCGGGTCGGCGGAGTGCTGTTTGCGCTGGGGGCGCTGGGCGGGGCGCTGCTGCCGTGGCTGGTGGGAGTGGTTTCCACGCGCACGGAGAGTTTGCGCGCGGGATTGGGTGTTTTGTTCGCCGGCTGCGTGATCATGCTGATGCTGCTGGGATTTTTGCGGAAGCAGATCCACGCTGAAGATTGATTGCGGATTCGCGAGTTTTGCCGTTCGCGGCGTTGCGGTATATCCTCCCCCGGTGCAGAAATCCTTCTCGCCACAGCGTTCGCCGACCAAGGGCCTGCTCTTCGGGCTGGTGATCACGCTGGCCGCAGTGGTGGCGTACGCGGCGTACATTCGCGTGCAGCTTTCCGGGCTGCGCAAATTGCAAAGCGAAATGGTGGACCGCAACCGGCGCGATTCTCTGCAACTGCTGCGCATTCAAAATGATTTGAATTCGATCGCGCTGGCGATGCGCGACATGCTGGACGCGGGGGAAAAGTATCCGCTCACGGCGTGGGAAGCGCAGTTCGAGCGCATTCATGAAGATTTGGACGCCGGGCTGAAACTGGAAGAGCAATTCGCGGGGGCGAGCCGGACTCCGGAGCAGCGGCAATACCTGAGCCAATCGGTGGCGCAGTTCTGGGACGCGATTCACCGGATGTTTGCGCTGGCGGAGAGCGGGAAAGAAGCCGAAGCGCGGGAGCAGATTCGGCTGACGCTGCAGGCGCGGCAGGAAGCGCTGAGCACCGCCGTGGCGCGGCTGCTGGTGGAAAATAACGAAGGCGAAGAAGAAGCGGCGGCGCGTATCGCGCGAATTTACGACGGCGTGCAGCGGCAACTTTATATTTTTCTATCAGCGACATTGATCGCGATCGTGTTGACGAGTTTGTATCTGATCCGTTCGAATAGGCAGATTTTTGCGAGGTTGGCCGAACTTTCCGAGCAGCGGAGCGAGCTAGCGCAGAAGTTGATTTCGACGCAGGAATCCACGCTGCGGCACATTTCGCGGGAGCTGCATGATGAATTTGGGCAAGTGTTGACGGCGATTGGCGCGATGCTGGGGCGCGCGGGAAATCAGGCGCCGGAGGGCTCGCCGCTGCGCAAGGATTTGCAGGAGGTGCGTGAGATCGCGCAAACAACGCTGGACAGCATTCGCGGCTTGTCGCAGGCGCTGCATCCGGTTTTGCTGGAAGAGGCGGGACTGGAGAGCACGCTGGACTGGTATATTCCCACAGTGGAGCGGCAGACGGGACTGACGCTGCATTATGAAAAAACGGGGGAGTCGTTTCCGATTGAAGCAAGCGCGGGCGTGCATCTTTACCGGATCGTGCAGGAAGCGTTGAATAATGTGAGCCGGCATTCGGGCGCGCAAGAGGCTTGGGTACGTCTGAAGTTTTCGGCGGACGCGCTGGAATTGGAAGTGAAAGATCGCGGCAAGGGATTCGCGCCGCAAAAGGGACAGCGCGGGATTGGATTGGTGGGCATGCGGGAACGCGCGGAGTTGATAGGCGGGCATTTGGAAGTGTCGCAATCGGAGCAGGAAGGGACACGAGTGCGTTTGAGAATTCCGCGAGAAAAAGTGGAAGCACATGCCGCGTAAGCTGACGGTCTTGCTGGTGGACGATCACGCGCTGGTGCGGCGCGGCTTCCGGCGGATGCTGGAAGACGACCCGGACATTTGCGTGGTGGGAGAAGCGAGCGACGGGCAAGAAGCCGTGCGGCTGGCGCTGGAATTGCGGCCGCGCGTGATCGTGATGGATTGCGCGCTGCCGGAATTCAGCGGGATTGAAGCGGCGCGGCGCATTCGCAAGGAGTTTCCGCAAGCTGAGATTTTGATGCTCAGCATGCATTCCGAGGAGACGCTGGTGCGGCAGGCGCTGGAGGCCGGCGCGCGCGGCTACGTACTGAAAAATGCGATGGATTTAGATTTGGTGAGCGCGGTGAAAAAAGTTGCGGACGGAAAAAGCGTGATCGACCCGCAAGTTTCAAAGCCCGCGGCGCTGAAAGGCGAACGCGGCGCCGGGCTGACGCCGCGGGAGCTGGAAATTTTGCAGCACATCGTGGCCGGAAAATCGAACAAAGAAATCGCCGTGGATTTGAATTTGAGTTCGAACACCGTGGCGGTCCACCGCGCAAACATCATGGATGCGCTGGGAATGCACAAAACTGCGGAGCTGGTGGTTTACGCAATTCGCAATGGCCTGGTGAATTTGCCGTGAAGCGGAGAGAATTTCTTTCTGGCGCGTGCGGTGCGGGCCTCGCGGCGGCATTTTTTCCAAGAGTGACAGCAGGAAATCCACAAGCGGCTCTTGGTTTTCATTTTACGGACGTAACTTCCACCGCGGGAATTCAATTTCAACACAACAGCGGCGCTTTCGGCGGAAAGCTGCTGCCGGAGACGCTGGGCTCCGGCTGCGCGTTTCTGGACTACGACGCGGACGGCTGGCAGGACATTCTGCTGATCAACGGGACGGACTGGCCGGGGCACAAGCGTCAGCGCTCGACGCTGCGCCTCTATCGCAACAATCGCAACGGAACGTTCACCGATGTGACGCGCGCCGCGGGGCTCGATGTCGAAATGTACGGGATGGGCGTGGCCGTCGGCGACTACAACAACGACGGCTTCCCGGATATTTTCATCAGTTGCGTGGGGCAAAGCCGGCTTTTTCGCAACACCGGGAAAGGCACTTTTATCGACGCGACGCGCATATGCGGCCTGCAAGGTCACCAGGGGCTCAGCACTTCCGCGCTGTGGTTTGATTTCGACCGCGACGGGCATCTCGACCTATTCGTTTGCAACTACGTGCGCTGGTCGCCGGAGCACGACGTATTTTGCAGCCTCGATGGCACGCACAAATCGTACTGCACTCCGGAAGCGTATCGCGGGGACACCTGCTGGCTGTTTCACAACCGCGGCGACGGTACATTCGAAGACGTGACCGCGACGAGCGGAATTTTCGACAGCAGCTCGAAATCGCTGGGCGTAGCGATTTTTGACTACGACCAGGACGGCTGGCCGGATTTGCTGGTGGCCAACGACACGCAGCCGAACAAACTCTACAAAAATCTGCGAAATGGAAAGTTCAAGGATGTAGCGGTCGAAACAGGACTGGCCTTCAGCAGCGACGGCAAAGCCCGCGCCGGAATGGGCGTGGATGTCGGCGATTTCGACAATTCGGGCAAGGCAGGCATCGCCATCACGAATTTCGACAATGAGATGATCGGATTGTACCGCGCGGTCAAGCCCGGAATTTACGACGACGTGGCCACACTCGCGGGAATCGGCGCGGCGTCGAAAAACACTCTAGGATTTGGGTGCCTCTTTCTGGACGCCGATCTCGACGGAAGAATCGATCTCATGGTTGCGAACGGGCACATCGACGACACCGTTCGAAATATCCACGGCAACGTGGGCTACGCACAGGCCCCGCAACTTTTCTTGAATGGCGGCGGAGGAAGATTTCGGGATATCGCCGGCGAAGTTGGCGGAGGATTTGAGAAGCCGAAAGTTGGCCGAGGGCTCGCCTACGGAGACTTCGACCGCGACGGCGACTTGGATATTCTGATGACCACGAACAACGGCCAGGCATTTCTCTATCGAAACGATCAGACCGGGCACGCGCGCAGCGTGCGCTTTCATCTGACGGGGACGCGTTCGAACCGCGACGCGATCGGCGCGGTCGTGCGCATCTACTACGGCGGAGAGATGCAAACGCGCACGGTTCACGGCGGGGCCAGTTATCTGTCGCAATCGGAGCTGCCGGTGACGTTTGGCTTGGGCGCGCGCGATACGGTGGAGCGCGCGGTGATCGATTGGCCCAGCGGAGGGACCGAAGAATACAAGAGTCTCGCGACCGGAAAAACCTATATATGCATGGAAACAAAGGGGATACGGGAGCTTACGTAGTTCTAGTCGTTTTACACTATTGCGGGGTTTTTGCACCTAACGTAAAAGTGTGGGCAACAGTTGCATCGCTTCCTGATCAGTTCCTCTGACCCCGGAAGCACCCCAAATCGAGCCGCGGCCGGATGATCGAAGCCATCCGGCCGCATGTTCTTGTGGAATACAATTGACGCGCCAGACGCCCAGAAGTTAACGAGAGTGCAAATGAATCGTTGGCTTTTCCGAATTCTTATTGCCTTGATCTTGAGCGCTGTTTATTTGTACGGATTCCCTTCCGCAACGATCACCTATGGCGCCATTGATCTGTTTCACGTCGGGGCGGGGGCGCTGCTCTGCGTGCTGCTGTTGCTGTTCATGGTGCGCGTGCTGCGCAAGGAAACGGTGCTGGCGCGTTTCGGCTGGGTGTTGCTGGCTGGCGGGGGAATTCTTGGCCTGGTGCTGATTTTTATCGGCACGCCGCACCGTTTCAAGAACTGGCTGTATGCGCACATCGCGCTTTGCATGATTGGCGGACTGCTGGTCGTTGCATCGTGGATGATGGGTCGCGGCTGGCTGGGCGCAAGTTTCGCTTCGCGGGCGCTGGGGTTCGCGGCGCTGGTATTGCTGACGGCGGGCGTAGCGGCAGGAACTTGGTGGACGCGGAACGTCGCCTGGAACAACTCGAACAGAATCTCCAATCCGGCGATGCCGCCGGAAACGATGGACGGCGAAGGGGATGGTCCTCAAGGAAAGTTTTTCCCAAGTTCAGCGCAGACGAAAGACGGCGGCTACATCCCCGGGAAATATTTCATGCAGTCGGACGCGTGCCAACGCTGCCACGCCGATATTTATAAACAATGGGACAGCTCCGCTCACCACTTTTCTTCTTTCAACAATCAGTGGTACCGCAAGAGCATCGAGTATATGCAGGACGTTGCCGGTGTGAAGTCCTCCAAATGGTGCGCTGGTTGCCACGACCCGGCGCTGCTTTACAGCGGCATGTTCGACACGCCCATCAAACAGATTGAAAACACGCCGGAAGCGAAGGCCGGGCTGAGCTGCCTGATGTGCCACAGCATCGTAAAGGTGAAAAGCACGATGGGCCAGGGCGACTTCCTGCTGGAATATCCGAAACTGCACGAAATGGCGGCGAGCAAGAATCCCTTCATTCGAACGGTGCACGATTTTCTCGTGCGCGTGAACCCCGAGCCGCACCGGCGCGTTTTCATGAAGCCATTCATGAAGACGCAAACTGCGGAATTCTGCTCTTCCTGCCACAAAGTGCATCTGGATATGCCGGTGAACCGCTACCGCTGGGTGCGCGGATTCAACGAGTACGACAACTGGCAGGCGAGCGGCGTTTCCGGACTTGGCGCGCGTTCCTTCTATTATCCGAAGAGCCCGCTGAGCTGCCCGGATTGCCATATGCCGATGCTCCCCTCGAAAGATGAGGGCAACATCGACGGGTTGGTGCACTCGCACCGTTTCCCGGGAGCGAACACCGCGGTCCCCACGGCGAATGAAGATAAGACGCAGTTGGAATTGAGCAAGAGCTTCTTGCAGGACAAGCAAGTGGGCGTGGATATTTTCGGCATTTTGCCGGCGGAAAAGGAAACACCAAGCAAGGCCACCGGCGGCGCGACGGGACCGGAGCTATCCACGACTTTTGCCGTGGGCGAAGAAGCGGACATTTCCACGCCGCGCGGGCTGGCTGGAGAAGCGCGGCCGATCACGGCCCCGCTCGGGCGCGTGGACGCCGCGGTACGGCGCGGCGACGACATGCGAGTCGATGTAGTGGTGCGCACGAAGCACGTGGGTCATTTCTTTCCGGGCGGAACGGTGGATGCGTTCGATGTGTGGCTGGAATTGCAAGCCACCGACGATAAAGGGCAAACGCTCTTCTGGAGCGGCAAAGCACTGGATGACGGAAAAGGACCCGTCGAACCGGGCGCGCATTTTTACCGCTCGCAGCAGATCGATGGGCACGGAAACGTGATCAATAAGCGCAATGCGTGGTCCATGCGCGCAGTCGTGTTCGTTCATCTGATTCCGCCGGGCGCAGCCGACACCGTCCACTATCGTCTGCATATTCCGGCCAACGCCGGCGACAAAATCACGCTGCATGCCAAGCTCAACTACCGGAAGTTCATGTGGTGGAACACGCAGTTCGCTTACGCGGGACAGGAAGATGCGCAGTCGCCGCATGGCGATGTGGCCCCGGATCACGATGACCGGAAGTGGAATTTTGCTGGCGACACCAGTACGGTCGTCGGCAATTTGAAGAAAATCCCCGACCTCCCCATCATCACCGTGGCGGAGGATACCAAGACCGTTCGTGTCCTGCCGCAAACTGCACCCGTCCCGAAGACGGAGGTGGTTCTCGCGAAAGAAGACTGGGTGCGGTGGAACGACTACGGTATCGGGCTTTTCCTGCAAGGCGATTTGAAGGGTTCGGAAGCCGCGTTTGAGAAAGCCACGGTGATTGCGCCGGAAAATCCAGACGGCTGGACAAATATTGGCCGCGCGCGGGTGCAGGAAGGCGACACGGAAGGCGCCAAGGTCGTCCTCGAAAAAGCGCTGGCGCTGAGCCCGCAACTGGCGCGCACGAACTTCTTTTATGCGCGAGTGCTAAAGGAAGAGGGCAAGTACGACGAGGCCATCTCCCGTTTGCAAATCGTTCTGGGGCAATATCCGCGCGACCGCGTGGTGCGTAACGAATTGGGCCGCGTCCTCTTTCTGCAAAAACGCTATGCGGATGCAGTGAAGGAATTTCAGCAGACTTTGACGATCGATCCGGAAGACTTGCAGGCACACTACAACTTGATGCTTTGCTTCAGCGGCTTGGGCGACGAAGCCCGCGCGAATGAGCACAAGTTGCGTTACTTGCGTTTCAAAGCAGATGAATCGGCGCAGGCCATTACGGGACCGTACCGGCAAGCGCACGCCGAAGACAACAGCGAGCGCCAGTCCATACATGAACATGTTTCGGTCGCGCTTGGTGGAGTCCCGGCGAAAAAGGCGGCCATGGCAAAGCCCGCGCCGAAATATCCGGCTTCCACAGGCGCCGCGCGCGCCGGCGGTTCCCGCTAGACTTTCTAAGAGTTCATTTGAGGAGCTCTCCGCAATGACGTGGATCAAGACTGTTCGAATGGATGACGACGAACGCGTCAAGAAAGCGATGGAAGCGCAGCGCCAACTGTA